>Ga0193719_10000427_pt1 | contig 15786 bp, 17 predicted proteins | sample U2a2metaG_FD_160103 | JGI IMG/M metagenome (GOLD analysis project Ga0193719, IMG submission 160103) | Soil microbial communities from a riparian zone of the East river system, Colorado, United States - U2a2 | ecosystem: Environmental > Terrestrial > Soil > Riparian zone | place: USA: East... | reverse complement strand
TCATTTGCTTTGACCGCATGACGGCAAACGCTCTTGGCAATCATCTCTTCGCCCAAGCGCATCGCTGAAGCGGTATTGCTGGCGCTCTTCAGATCGTCAATCACTTTGCGCATGAATTGCGCCGGGTCCGAGACATCCAAAAAGCTGGGGAGACTGTCGATTTTGAATGTGCCGGGCCCGAAACTCTCAATCCCGATTCCCATTCTTTGCAGGATCGACAGGTTGCGCTCGATCCAGTCGGCGTCGCGCGGCGGCACATCGAACGTCTGTGGCAGCAGCAGCTTTTGCGCTGGGACGCCCTGCTCTTCCATTCTTCGCCGCAACTCTTCGAAAAGGATGCGTTCATGGGCCGCGTGCTGATCAACCAGAACAAGGCCATCCGCATTTTCCATCAGGACATACAGTTTGCTAAGCACACCGATGATCTGGAACTGCTGCTGAGCAGCTCTGGCGGCCTGCTGTTGTAGGGCAAGCGCCTCGCTTGCCGAATCAGAGGGCAAGGCCGGCAGGCGGCGCGCCTGCCCTAGAATTTCCATCCCTGATGCAGCGCTGGAAACGCTAGCCGTAGTTCCAACAGCTGGCCCTAGATGTGGTAGCTCGCGATTTGATTCTTCTGGAGCAGGCATCTCAGGCCGCAGCCTCAGATCTGGAGCTCCTTTTCCTGGAATAGCAGCCGGTGAACTGACTGGCGCACGAAATTTTTCCTGCCATGCGGCCCGGCCAGCTTCCAATGTCTGTTGAATACATTGAACGATCGCTTCACGCACTCCGGTCGGGTCACGAAAACGCACTTCGCGTTTTGCCGGGTGAACATTTACATCGACACTCGCCGGATCGATCTCGAGAAAGAAGAACGTAACCGGGTACTGCCCTTTCATGAGAGCCGTATGGTAGCCTTCACGAATAGCGGCAGTGATGAGGCTGCTTTCAATCGCGCGACCATTTACAAAAACGAGCTGTTGCGTTCGGGTTTGGCGGCTCAGACCCGCCTGTCCGATAAAACCATTGATCCGAATCTTGGGCGAACCAGTGCTCGTTACCTCGACCAGACGCTGCAATAGCTCAACCCCAAACAAATCCCGGATTCGATCACTCAGTGTTGCCGCAGCCGGTAACTGGAATGACATGCGATCGTCTCGCAACAAGGAGAAGCCGATTTTTGGATGACCGATGGCCTGCAAATGAATTTGATGCTCGATGTTGCGGCTTTCGGTATTTTCGGAACGAAGAAATTTGCGACGCGCGGGCAGGTTATAAAAGAGTGAGCGGACCTCGACTTGCGTTCCCGGGGCTTCCCCGCCATCGCGTACAACGTCAAGCTTGCCGCCGTTAACGATGATTTCGGTTCCTGCGACTGCGCGAGGTTCGCGCGTCGTCAGGCGAAATCGTGATACACTGGCAATGCTTGGTAGCGCTTCTCCCCGAAATCCCAGCGTAGCGACAGCTTGAAGATCAGTCGCAGTCCGGATCTTGCTGGTGGCATGCCGTTCGAGCGAAAGCAGCGCATCATCGCGGTCCATGCCGCAGCCGTCATCGATCACGCGAACCAGCGAAATTCCGCCGCGACGAATCACAACGTCGATTTTGCGCGCGTCTGCGTCGATGCTGTTTTCGATCAGTTCCTTCACGACTGACGCGGGGCGTTCCACCACTTCGCCGGCCGCCACCTGGCTGGCCACTATTTCAGGCAACAATCGAATCCGGCCCATTTTTTATTCGAGATTCTAGATTCCGGATTGCCGATTGTGAAGAAAAACAGCAAAACGAAAATCGAAAACACGAGACGTCCGCTGAGGACAGCGGACTCTACAGCGCTTTGATGGAAGGATGCTGTAGCATGCGCTGTCTCAGCGCATCTGCGGGCGAGTCAGCGAACCGCGCGACATTTTGACTTGGGTATGCGGCAGCCGTATTTTTCGCGATGATTAACGTCACAGAAAGCGCTGTTCGCCAGCTCCAGAGCTTGCTTTCACAGCGGACGGAAAACTCGCGAAAAGGGCTGCGGGTGCAGGTCGCGAAAGGCGGCTGTTCAGGTCTGCACTATGAGATGGCGCTCGATGAAAAAAAAGACGGCGACGCAGTGGTGGAGCGCAATGGGATGCAATTTTTTATCGATGGCGATAGCGTTCCCTACCTGCGCGACGCGACTCTGGATTTTAGCGACGGTTTGACCGGTACCGGTTTTCGGATCGTTAATCCGAACGCATCGCGCACCTGCGGATGCGGGTCGTCGTTTGAAACGACGCAATCAGCTTGAAAATGGGGAATCGTCGCGCACTGGACTGATGGATTATGGCACTTCTCCTTACGATCCGTACGACGATCCGTACACCCGTCCACGCCGGCGCATCAATTATTTCGCCTGGACGGTTGCGATTTTGCTTTTGACCGGCTTCGCGCTGGCAGCGTGGCTGGGCAGTTTTTATATCTTCGATCAACCGGAACGGCCTGACAGCTACCGGATCTTACAAAGGCTGCACAAGATTGAACCACCGAAGCGTTTCGAGCTGACTGCTGCACCGGCCGGTGAATTTTTAAATCCACAGCAGCTGTATGAACGCTATGTGGGGATGGGCGCTGCCGAGCTTGCCAGGGCGAACGCTGAACTGACGCGCGATTACATTCGAAATTACCAGCGAGTGCGCGGCCTTGTGCCGTACGTCGTCGGCAGATACACCATTGTTGCCACACGCGAGCTCGGTCCCGGAGACGTGTTTACGTCCGGCATGGTGGCGCTGATGAATGCCCTCGATAACGGCGAGCTCGTCATGGAACACCTTTACCCAGCGAAACCTGAGGCCTTGCCTCTTATGAAACAGACGCTCACTGTTGGATTAGAAGTCAAACTGGAACGCACACACGATATTTCTGCCGTGATTCACGCGGAGCGATTGATTGATGGGCGCATCATGATCACAGCCGTCCCGTTGCTTTACGGAAGCTACACGGTCACACGCGGTCTGGGAACTTTTCGTCTTGAGCCGCCGCTTAGTCTCAACCTGGCTGCAGGCTGGCCATTATTTAAGGTACAGGAACGCGCCGCCATCGAGCAACGGCTCGCGGACAACCGGCAAAAAGCCGCAGCAAACCAAGGAGGTCCACCAGTGTCCATACCCGGATTGAGTCCCAGCGCGCCGCCACCGCCCGCCGAGAATGAATTAGTGCGCGTCGAACAGGCCAAGCCTGTTCAAGCGTTTTCGCCACCTGTGTTAGCGAAGAACGACAAGCTGGCCAAGCCAACGCCGTTACCGAGAGGTAAACGAGGAAAGAAACAAAAGCTCGAGTCTCCACCACCGGCATCGACTCCGGCTCCGCCAGTGGTCGCTCAGAAAGCAGGCGCGCCAAGTCCGACACCGTTCGCGGTTGCGTCCGCGCGCACGCCGCCAAACGTTCCAAACATTCCTGCTGTTGCACCCGCGCCGGCGCTGAAGGTTCATGGAGGGGCTGAACCTGCAGCCCAGGCTTCACCTGTCCCAACCGCCACGCCGGTACCCGTTCTGCCCGCGAAGCCTGTTCCTGCCGATGCTTCCAACGTAGCTCTGGCATCGAACGCCGGTGGCGGTAGTTGGAAAACATTTCCACCGGGCAAAATGCCGCTGGGCCGGCTTATCGGGGCAAGCGATCTGCCAGATGTTGCTGAGCACGGACTCACCGGCGAACGCGTGTATCTGAAAGGACAATTCGTCGTGAATTTTTCCGACGCCAACAAGGCCGTGTTGCGCCCGCGCACAAAACTCACAGACAAAGTGCTGCACTTTGGCGGCGGTTCATCTACGCGCATCATTGTGGAATTTCCGAGTGGTTATACTCCTCCGCCGCAGGGCGCAACGGTAAGCCGGGACGAGCAGCGGCCGTACGAGATCACCGAAGTTCGCAAACAGGAAGACGGGCAGCTTAACGTCTTTGTGCGCGAGATCATGCAGCCAAATTAATTGGGGTACCATCTCCGGAACCAAGGTTCGAAACAAATCGACATCAATGTCTCTCGCCACAGATGAACACAGATTGACACAGATAAAGAATGCTCGAATTCGAACCTGAAGACGAAACTCCATTTCCGCATAAAGAAATCACCGAGGCGATCATTGGATCCGCTTTTGAGGTTTACAAACATCTCGGTTACGGTTTTCTCCACCGTGTATATCAACGATCGCTTCAAGTAGAGCTAACGCGGCGCGGTTTGAGTGGAGATTGGAAAAGAGAACAACCGTTCGTTACAAGGAAGTAGTTGTCGGCGAGTATGACGGTGAAATGATCGTTAACGATGTAGTGGTTGTCGAAATCAAAATCGCCACGCAATATGACAAGCGTGACGAAGCTCAGCTGCTGAACGTACTGAAAGCCACCGGACTAAAGGTTGGCATTCTGCCAAATTTTGGCCGATACAAAGTCGAATTTAAACGCCTAATCTTCTGAATCTGTGTAAATCTGTGTTTATCTGTGGCGTATAGAATTTCTTACTCAGTGCGTGAACGGAGAATTAATTTCCCATCGCGCACCTCAATCGTACCGATGTCGTAACTGTTCCGGTAATCAGCGAGGTATTCGCGCAATCGCCTGGAACGATACTTCCAATTTAAAAGATCACTCGGCACCTGTTCACCGTTTACCACGATTCGGTTCAACTGCGGATTATCCAATGATTCCGCTCCCTTGAATTCGACGGTGATATCACCGTTAAAATAGTAACCTGGCCGATTAAGAATTTCTCCAAGTGGCGTGCTCGCCTGGATACGGAGCTGTTTGCCTTCAATCGAAACAAAAACCTTGCCCCGCGCATTCCGGTTTGCGGCGATCAAAGCGTTAATGTCATCTGCTGTCAGTTCGATTTCGGCCGCTTGACCTGCACGTGTCTTCTGTTCGAAATCCTGCCAGCGTTCGCGGACACTTTGAATTTGGGTGTCCGAGCCGGTGAATTCAGGCACTGGCACCGGCCCTTCAGCGAGGGAATGTGTTTTCGCCAGCCAATAAATACCGTGAACGATCGCAGAGTGCCGTTGAAAACCCCAATACACACCAGCAAAGCAAGCGATCGCCAGCACGATCGCAAACACCAAAAGAATAAGGCAACCCCTGGCGAAACAGCCCAAGCCCTTTTGTCGCGGCGGCCCTTCGACCCAGGTGTTCATAACGCAGAGTGAGTCGTTACATCGTTAGATCGTTACACCCGTTAGATCGGATTTCTGATTCAACGATTTAACGCGGCGAAGCCATCTTAGCCTGCGCGTCCATCAATTTATCATACAAGGCGCGCAACCCATCCGAGAGCGTGCGCGTGCCGGCGAGGATCGGCATGAAATTGGTGTCGCCGCTCCAGCGCGGCACGATGTGGATATGCAAATGATCGGGCACACCCGCGCCCGCGCATTCGCCAAGATTCAAACCGATATTGAATCCCTGCGCCTTCGTCGCGGCTCGCAAAAGCGCCTGTGCATGCACGACCAAATTCCAAAGTTCGACAATCTCATTGTCGCCCAGCGCCGCAAGCTCCGCGACCTTGCGATACGGCACCGCCATAAGGTGACCGACCGAGTACGGATAGCGGTTCATCATGAGGAATGCGTTCTTTCGACGAGCGATCACCAAATGCGCAGCGTCATCGCTTGCCTGTGCCGCCTCGGAAAGAAAATTGAGACTGCGCGGTTCCTTTTCGAAATACTCCACCCGCCACGGAGCCCAGAGCGTCTCCAATTCTTTTTTCGGAAATTCTTCCGTTGCCATTTACGATTTGGTTTCCTGTAGGGGAAGCTGCCAGCTTCCCGTTAGCGAGGGTAAATTTGTCTAGCCGAAAGTCGAGCCAGCATTTCGTCTGTTTTTCTGTCATTCCGAGCGAAGTCGAGAACGGACCGGCTCGGGAAACCGCGAGATAGACGGGAAGACCGAAGGTTGAGCGAACGGGAGGTGAGCGAATCAAATCTCTCGATATTGGCCTCGCCCATACTCGCCTGTGAGCAAGCTCCGCGCGTGATCAAGCAGTTTAGAATTGAGTGGCTTTGCACCGGCTTGTACTTTTCAACTCCATCCAGCCGAAATATAGTTCGGGCGCTCAAACACCATACGGAGGTACCATCATGCGACGCATTATTTTCATACTTCTAACTTTCCTTGTGATCGGTCGCCGTCTTGCCGGGGAGCAACCGGTAGCCGAAGACGAACTCACCACACTCAAACGTGATTATGCCGACGTTTTGGCCCTTCAGGGCACTTCGAAACGCGAGATTCTGGCCATCGCCAGGATTCTACGCGCGAAGCCCGAGGTCGCGATCGATCAAACGGCGGCGAGTGGTGAATACTGTTTCAACAGCGGTCTCGGCACCATGGTTCACTTCGCTACCCAACCGGAGCGCACGCCAGAAGACGTTGTGTACGAGTTCGACGCCTCCGGGCTGATCGCAGCAGGCTTGGATCCTTCGCGCCTGAAACAGCTGCCCGAACGCGGTCAAATGACACCTGGCGTCTGGTATTTCCTTCCAAAGGGGCAGCAGGATCCACATCATGCCCATGCGATGCCCAGCCCTACGATAGCAATTGCTGTCAATATCAAATGAATCGGAGAGCGGCCCAACCGGCGACTGCTTTCTCAGCTCACTCAACTCCTTCTCGTTAGGCCGCAGCGGAGACACACAAAGGCATGTAAAGACAGAATCCCTCGGAATAGGAGAAATGATTTTAGCCGCATCAGATTTTGGGACTGTTTTTGAGATTGCCAGAGGCAGTAACGGAGTTTTAGCAGACGAAGTTTTCCGGTTGCTCGTCGGCATCGCCGCTCTGATTGGAGGCGTGACCACTTTGATCTTTAAATGGAGAAATAACGAACCGAAACGCTGGGTAGGCCCGGTGTTCGTCACTGCTTGGGGCTTGCTTTGGCTTTATCTACACAATTTTCCTTATGTGTTTGGGCATATTAATAATCTGGTAAGGGCATATCGAGACGGACAATATCAAGTCGTCGAGGGACCGGTCCAGGTTCTGCATGAACAGCCGGCGACGGGCCACACCAAAGGAGACGTCATCACCGTGAACGGAAAACAATTTGAGGTGAACTATTTTTACGCCACGCCCGCGTACCGAAAAACGCTGGCGCACGGAGGCGTTTTGCAGTCCGGCGTTTATGCTCGCCTCTACTACTACAATGGCGAAATCCTTCGGGTGGACATCCGCAAATAATATCATTTCCTTCGCGTTGCTCTTGCCGTTTTCGGTTGCTGTTGCGGAGCCGGGGAATCTCACGGAGTCGCAGACCCCGGACGCACAACTCCATCATATTCCTGAACCCGTCGAAAAGGTCATCGTACATGGTCCGCTCGCGAAGAAGTACGAAGTCGCCTTTCGCCTGAACCCATTTTATTTGCGCGGAGATTTCAATGGCGATGGCAAAATTGACGTGGCTGTTCTAGTGAAGCAACGCTCAACCGAAAAGCTCGGGGTTGCGATCGTTCATGGTGGCACGAGCAAGGTAACAATTCTCGGCGCGGGGACTGCTATCGGTAATGGTGGCGATGACTTCCAATGGATGGATGCGTGGCAGGTTTATTCGAAAACCCGCGTGGCATCAGGAGGCGATGGAAAAAACGCTCCGCATCTTCGCGGAGACGCACTTCTCGTGGGCAAGAGTGAGGCAGCCAGCGCGCTGATCTACTGGAACGGCAAGCGCTACGTCTGGCTACAGCAGGGCGACTGAGCGAAATTAGAAAGAAGTGAGTCCAAAAAAAGCAATCGCTTTCGTGGAACTTCATGGAGTCGTGCTCCAAGCCGCGCGCGGTCCAGTCCCGAGCCTCGCAGAGGTGATTGCAGGCGGGCCAATTCGAGGCAGTTGGTGGGGACACGCGAAAGGGCGGATAATCTTTCGAGCAGCGCGTGCGGTTTCTGAAAGTCCGGACGTCTTGGTCTGCAAGTTAATTGATGACAAAGTCACGTATGTTCATCGATGGGTTTGGCCCGCTCTGGTCAAACTTTCGCCACACTTTGCGAAAGAGCGACTCGCGAAAGTTTGGGACGAACATACAGAAACCGGTGCGCACGCGTCGAGACAGGTACCCTTTCCTGTCTGGGTACCGCGTGACGTGATGGAAGAGGCAGAGAGATTGCCGACATTAGAAGCAGAGCAAATTCTATCCAAAGCGTTAGCTTGGAAGCCAGCTAAGAGAGGAAAATTACGTCCTGCGAAAACCGCCGACCCGCGCGACGCAGCCGAACGCCGATCTCATTAGAGCCGATGCGTAATCAAAACGTAGTCTCTCCCCTGGTCTTTCTTTCTCTCATTTGATTTCAAACTGGAAAGAGAAGCGTCTCGAAGCTCGCCGAGCAAAGCCGGCGCCTTCTCCGTTGACGCAACAAGCGCATCGAGACTGCCACGGTTCCATTCATTGACCGCGCGATCTGCTTCGATGAAATGCGTTTTCCGGAAATAGAGGAGCAGCCCTTCATCCTTCGCGGACACCACTTGGTAACGCCAACGATGCGCTTCCGCTTCATGGCGAACATTCCTTCCAAAGACAACGAGCGCATCGTAATGATCGCGGTAGCCAGAGACGATTTTGAAAATTGTGTAGCCGCCAGTGAAAAGGATTGAGAAAAGCAGCGCGACTGCGCTCCATCGATAGATGCCCGCCGCATTTGTTGTAGCCACCGCCCTGTGGGCGGTCGGATCCGATTCGAAGCTGGTTGACGAACGGCTCACAGAACCGTGGCTACAGGATTTTCGCGCAGAAATCTGCGCCCCCAGGAGCAAACAGAGCGGCGGCACGATCGGAAAAATTCTGTCCACGCGTTTTGATGGAATCAGCGACATCGCGATGAGCCCGCCGAGGCTCCAGCAAAGCAGCCAGAAGGTTTCTGGCGACATCTCCCGAAACGCAGCGCCAATCCGCCATCGACGCAACGCAAGATCGAAAATCGCGACTCCAATCATCAGCACGCTCCAGGGAGCACACTTGTGCAGCAGATGCGGCAAATAAAAATAAAGCGGTTGCGGCCGATGAATCGTTTCGCCAAAGCGCGCAACGAATTCACGCATCACGACTTGATCAAAGAAACCAGGCGCAAACAAAATCCCGCCGATTACCCACAGGAGAAAGACAGCCAGCGAAGCGATCCATGGCCACCAGTTCGCCACGGCGAATCCGTCCTGTGGCGGACCAGACCAAGCGCTCTGTTGCGGCGCGCCTGGCGGTCGCGCCCTACCACGCCATTCAAACAGCGCGATGCCAGGCAGCAGAAACGCGTAAACGATCGGGCCCTTGATCAACATTGCGCCTGTGAGCAATGAAAAAAGATAGATCCGCTCTCGCCGTGTCCACTCGGTTTTCGCCCGAATTTTTTGCCAGATCAGTAGGCCGATCAGGAAAATCACCAGCGCAAGCGGCATATCTGTGCGCACGAGGGTAGCCAGCCGCGGGGTCAACAGATTTAATCCAAATGCGCCGAGCGCGATCAGGCCGGCAATAGGCCCGTAAGCCGACGCGGCGGCACGAAACAGCAACATCGCGATCGCAATCGCGGCCAAAAACGAGGGTAGCCGCCATGCCGTATCCCACGAGCGCGTTATTGCAAAGAGACCTGCAGAAATCCATCCCACGAGCGGCGGCTTGGTCGCCACATGCTCATGTGGCGTCTGCTGATAAAACCAGCGACCTTCCTTGATCATCTGGAAAGAGGTAAACGCCTGCTTGGCCTGATCGTAATCATCGAGGTGCCACGGCAGGTTGGCGACCGCGAAAAGGATTACCGTTAAACCGGCGGCAAACCAAAGAGTGCGCCGGTCTTCGAGCAGGCTTCTTGTCATGTCGTTTGGCTGTGTTGTGCTCTGTCGTCAGCGCATTCCATTCTTGCGCGGCAAAGCCATCTCCGCTGAGGACAGCGGACCCTACAGCGCGCGCGACGAAGAATCTTGATCACTTCCAAGAAGCAGCCTTCGTTAACTTCGTTTCCTTCTGTTTGAACTCATTCAATCGCGCCACAAAATCGCACGCATCGGCGCGCCATCGCCTCCGGCGATTTTCAGAGGCAGCGCCGCGAAATTATAAATACCCGACCCGACATCGCTGAGATCGAGCGATTCAACGATGGCAATACCGGCACGGGCAAGCGCGTGATGGTTCTGCAACGATTTCGAATCGATCTCATCCATTGAGGGCAGATCCAATCCAAGCAGTTTGACGCCGTTTTTCTGCAGCCACCCCGGGACATCGGCTGCGATCACAGGAATTTGATTTGGAAAAATTGTGGAGTCGCTCCAGCGACCGGTCTTTACGAGAAGGCGCGACGTGGCTGCGATTTCCTCGGCATGCGGTGCAAGATCTTCGGTCGTGATCAGGTGCTTTTCCTTCGAGCAGAAAAATGTTTGCGCGAGATCGACCACGGTTGCGCGACCCAGATAAATGTCGAGCGGCGCTTTGTCGATCGATTCGCCCTTTGGATCGAAATGGAATCGGGCATCGGCGTGTGTCCCGTTGTGCACGCTCATGGCGATCGCACCCAGATTCACCGTCTGCCCCTTCGCGATCTCTCTCGTCAATCGATGATGAAACGGCTCGTCGCCGGGCCATTCCGCGAAGTCATTCGAAAGCGTTCGTGAAATATCCCAAATTTTCATTGCACGATCAGTCAATTCATCTCATGTCGATCTTCCAATCTCTTCAAGAATCGCTTGCGCCGCTTTTTCACTGGCTCCGTCGCCGCCCAATTTACTGATGATCGAATCAAACGCGGAAATCATTTGCTCGCGTGCATATGCATCTTCGACTAACGGCCCCATCGCTTTGGCAATCGCGTCCGGTTTTGCCTGGTGCTGAATAAATTCTGGGACCACTTCTCTGTCTGCAAGAACGTTGGGCATGCCAAGATATTTCACGTTTACCACCATGCGTGCTGCCACGTAAGTCGGCCACGCCACCTTGTAAACCAGCACAAACGGCATCCGGAAATAAGCTGCTTCCAGCGTGGCGCTTCCCGAGGCGACGATTCCAGCCCACGCGCGTTGCATGATCTCTGCTGTCTCACCAACCTTGATTTGAATTCCCTGTCGATCGTGCAACTGCCCCAGAGCCGCATTTGCCGTGTTCATTTCGCGCGCCAGTTCCTCGGACGTCGCCGCGACTTCAAAGCGCAACGTCGGCCTGGTGCGCAAAAGCAGGCGGGCTGTTTCGATCATTACCGGAAAGATTTTTCGCACTTCCCGCAGGCGACTTCCCGGGAAAAGCCCGATTAAATCCGGATCCCGCCCAACATCGTGTTTCCGGGCCTGCAATCTTTCGATCATGGGGTGACCGACGAATACCGCGCGCAGGCCCGATTCGTTATAGAGATCAGCCTCGAACGGGAAAATGCAGAGCACCAGATCGACAGAGCGCGCCATTCTTTTGATGCGGCCCGGATTCCAAGCCCAAACCTGTGGGCTGATATAGTAAATTACCTTTTGCTGCGGCAATTGCCTTTGCAGGGCATGGGCTAACCGCAAATTGAATCCCGGGTAGTCGATGAACACCACTGCGTCCGGTTTGCTCTCCAGAATTTCTTTCAGCGTTTCGCGAAATTGTTCTCGAAAATAACCGTACTTTCTGAGCACTTCCCACAGACCGAGAATGGCTGCGTCGCCGATCCAATTTTTGAATTCTGTGCCGGCGACCTGCTGCATTTGCGGACCGCCGCGCCCGATTAACTTCAGGTCGCGATCCAACTCGCGCAGGGAACGCATCAACGCGGCGCCGTGATTGTCTGCGCTCACTTCGCCGGCGACGAAGTAAATAGTTTTCATGGAGAGCGCATGCCGCGTCGGCAGCAGAACAGGAGCAAGTTCACGGTGCTTCTACGCACTCGACGCGATTTGCTTTGTGATTTTGACTGCCAACTCCAGGGCCGCCGTCGCTTGAGAACCCGAAACGCGCGGCTGCCGTCCAGTATTTGCGCACTCGATAAATGAAGTGAGCTGAAGCTTTAGCGGTTCTTCGTGCGCGATCTCGACTCGGTCGCGCCAAATTTGTCTTCCAACGCGCCGATAGATTTCGCCGCTTTGATTTTGATAATCGAGCGAGAGATACGCGTCTTCCTGAAAAACGCGGATCTTGCGCATCCGCTCGGGACTAATGCGGCTCGCGGTCACATTTGCCACGCACCCGTCTTCGAAATGCAATCGCACGTTGGCGATGTCTTCGCTCCGGCTAAGCACGGGCACTCCCACTGCATCGATACTCCACAAAGGCGAACGCACGAAATGCAAAATGACTTCCAGATCATGGATCATTAAATCGAGAACGACACCGATGTCGGTACCGCGTTCCGAGTAGGGTCTGAGCCGATGCGCTTCGATAAACCGCGGATGCGTCAGATTTTTTTCAAGAGCGCCCAGTACCGGGTTGAAACGCTCCACGTGGCCGACCTGCAAGATCACGCCGTTTTGCGCGGCCAAGTCTGCGAGCTCGGCGGCGTGCACAGTGTTGTCGGTGATCGGCTTCTCGACCAGCACATGTTTGCCTTTCGCGATCAGAGAGCGCGCGATTGTGTAATGCGTGTTGGTGGGTGTCGCCACCGAAGCCGCATCAACCATTCCAATGAATTCATCGAGCGACTTGGCAGGCGTCGCGCCGAACTTGGTTGCAATGGTTCGACTCGTGATCGGATCGATATCATAGACAGCGGTGAACTCAGCGGACGGAATCTCCGCATACAGCCGCGCGTGATTGCTTCCGATATGGCCAACCCCAACAACACCAATGCGCAAATTTTTCATCCCTTAAGAGCAGTCACCCCGAAAGCTTTCGGGGTCAACGCCAGAAAGATTCGTGGTCAACTGACACTCATCAATGGTAGGGTCGGTGCGCTGCGCCGACCGGGCGCTACACGTAATTCGCGCGGAACCAGTGGTACGTGCCAGCAATGCCTTCCCGTAGTGTGATTGCCGGTTTCCAACCAAGCGCGCGAATCTTGGTGACGTCCAAAAGTTTGCGCGGCGTGCCGTCCGGTTTGGTCTTGTCCCAGATGAGTTCACCGTCGAAACCGACCACGTCGCAGATTAATTCCGCAAGCTCGCGGATCGAAATGTCCTCGCCACAGCCGACATTGATGATCTCTGGCGAGTCATATTTCTCCAGTAGCAAAAGGCATGCGGAGGCAAGGTCGTCCACGTGCAAAAATTCGCGGCGCGGTTTTCCAGTTCCCCACACCACCAGCTTGCGATCGTTTCGCGTTTTGGCTTCGTGCGCCTTGCGCAGCAGCGCAGCCAGCACGTGTGATGTCTCCAGATCGAAATTGTCGTTGGGACCGTAAAGGTTCGTGGGCATCACCGAGATAAAATTCGCCCCGTATTCGCGAGCGTACGCCTGGCAAAGCTTGATGCCGGCAATCTTCGCAATTGCATAAGCTTCGTTGGTCGGCTCCAACTGTCCGCTCAGCAATGCGCTTTCCGGGATTGGCTGCGGCGCGAACTTTGGATAAATGCAGGAGCTCCCAAGAAATAGCAGTTTGCGCACGCCGTTCTCGTAGGCCGCGCGGATGACGTTGTTCTGAATTCGCAAATTCTCGACGAGAAATTCAACGGGATAATCGTTGTTCGCCTTGATCCCGCCAACTTTTGCAGCCGCAACAATGACGATGTCCGGTCGTTCCTCGGCGAAAAATTTCGACACCGCAGATTCATCCGTGAGATCAAGCTGCGCCCGCTCGCGCGCCACGACGTTGGAAAACGCCTCCGCTTCAAACCGCCGCATGACCGCGCTGCCGACCATCCCGCGATGCCCGGCCACGAACATTTTCTTAGATTTATTCATCAGGAGGATTCCGGTAAAACATAAAGACCTAAAAGCGTTCCGGCAGCACGCATTCGTGAATCGGTGCTGACTAACTGGACCGCTTTCGCGGTTACCGCTGAGGCAAGGAGCAATCCGTCGAGCGTGCGGATCGGCACCGGTGGCCCAGCTTGATAACAAATCGGAATAATTCGATCAAACTCTTCCTGCACAGCTCGTCCGAATGGCAGGACGGCGAGGACTGCTGCTTCGACGTCCGCGCGAAATTCGCGGTAGGCTTTCTGGGCAAAGTTTGCTGGAACTGCACGTGCTAACTCCTTCGCCCAAAGTGCTCGATGCATTTCCGCCAGAGTGAGTTCTGAAATCGCTGTTTTCTCCGGCAGGGCTTGTATCAAGTGGTGAAAATGGCCCGAATCGCGTTCTCGCACGTAAAGCTTAATGAGTGCGGACGTGTCCCAAAAAGCCATCAGTTAAAACCGGTCAGCGCGATCTTCATCCTGAATCTCCTGCGCAGTCTTCCCGTAACGGCCGGTCCAGCTTTGTTCCCGCAATCGCTCAAGGCGCTTCAGCCATTTTTCCTTGTCGATTTTGTTCTTTTGCCGCGCCACGCCAATGAGCTTTGCCGTTTCCTTACCGTGGACGGTAATCACGACTTCTTCGCCCCGGCTGGCCCGCTTTACCATTTCGGAAAGTTTGGCTTTGGCTTCACGAAGCGTTGTTGTCATGTGGTCACTGTAGTCACAACTCATTGGGCAGGCAAGCCGCCTTCACAGAGCGAAATCGGCCCAGCCGGCGGCGTGATCGGACGCTTGCCCCTCCCTACCCCACGATCCGAGCTCGAGTAAGATGTTGCCTGCGGCAGCTCCGGACGTAATGGTATTGTCGCGATGATTGCAAAGGCAACCGAAGCATTTCAGTTCGATGCAATTGACGATGTGCTGAGCGACATCGCCAAAGGGCGCATGGTCATCGTGACCGACGATGCCGATCGCGAGAACGAAGGCGATCTGGTCATGGCAGCGGAAAAGGTGACGCCTGAAGCAGTTAATTTCATGGCGACGCACGGGCGCGGTTTGATTTGTGTGCCGATTTCGAATGAGCGCGCAGAGCAGCTTGGCTTGCAACGAATGGTCACGCAAAACCGGGAAAAGCATCGGACCGATTTCACCGTTTCTGTGGATGCAGCGCGCGGCGTGACCACCGGCATCAGCGCGTACGATCGCGCGACGACGATCCTGGCAATCGCGAATCCGAAATCGTCGCCGGAGGATCTTAGCCAGCCCGGGCATGTTTTCCCGTTGCGCGCGAAGGACGGCGGCGTGCTGCGGCGCGCAGGTCACACCGAAGCAGCCATTGATCTGGCGAGAATGGCGGGCCTGCAACCAGCGGGTGTGCTCTGTGAAATCTTGCACGACGACGGCACCATGGCGCGCTTACCGGAGCTGATGGAATTCCACAAGAAACACGGGCTGCGCATTTGCACGATTCAAAGTTTGATCGCCTATCGCCGTCTTAGGGAGAAGCTGGTGGAGCTGGAGCAAATCGTGAAAATGCCGACCGACTACGGCGATTTCGATTTACATTTGTATCGGTCGAAACTCGATGGCCAGCATCATCTCGCGCTTGTGAAAGGCAAAATCGACAAAAACAAGCCGACGCTGGTGCGCGTGCACAGCCAATGTCTCACCGGCGACGTCTTCGCTTCGCGCCGGTGCGATTGTGGAAACCAGTTGCATGCCGCGCTCCGGCAAATTGCCGACGAAGGGAACGGCGTTTTGGTTTACATGCGCCAGGAAGGGCGCGGCATCGGGTTGGCGGCAAAAATTCACGCTTACAAGTTGCAGGAGGAAGGTCTCGATACTGTGGAAGCCAACGCCAAGCTCGGGTATCCCAGCGACCTGCGCGATTACGGGCTCGGCGCGCAGATTCTTTTCGATCTCGGCGTGCGGCAGTTTCGGTTTCTGACAAATAACCCGAAGAAAGTTGTCGGCCTCGAGGGGTACGGTCTCGAAATGATCGAGCAAGTGCCGATCCGCACGGAGGC
>Ga0193719_10000424_pt1 | contig 15810 bp, 16 predicted proteins | sample U2a2metaG_FD_160103 | JGI IMG/M metagenome (GOLD analysis project Ga0193719, IMG submission 160103) | Soil microbial communities from a riparian zone of the East river system, Colorado, United States - U2a2 | ecosystem: Environmental > Terrestrial > Soil > Riparian zone | place: USA: East... | reverse complement strand
TGTCGTAACCGTGCAGGCTCTCCGCGCCGGCCTGAAAATAAGGCGATGCATAAGCGTCGCTCACACCCAGCGCGTGCAGATACGGCACGATCTCGCGCGCCTGGGCAAAAGTGAACCAGCGGTTGAACTGCAACCGGTAGGTCGAGCTAGGGATGCGCGGATGTTCGATAGTCACGCAAGAGAAAATCTTAGACAGAATTTACAGAATAAACAGGATGAGCACCGGTCAATACAGCACAGATCGATTTTGAGATTCAAATCCGCTCCATTCTGTCAATTCTGTCTTATCTGACGTGTTACATTTTTTCGGGAACTTTGATTCCAAGAAGATCCAGCCCGCGTTGTAAAACGCGCCCGCTAAGATCGCACAGCGCCAGACGCGAACCACGGACTGGTTCGTCCGATTTCAAGACCGGGCAAGCTTCGTAAAACCTGTGAAAACTATTCGCGAGCTCGAACAGATAATTTGCCACAATGTTCGGGCGAAAATCATTCACCACCTGCGGAACGATTTCGGCGAACTGGCAGATACGTTTGGCGAGGTTAATTTCGCTGGGATCGCGAAGCGTCAACTTGTCGATCTTCGGCGGAGGTTCGCCGGATTTCCGAAAGATCGAGCGAATCCGCACATAAGCGTTTTGTAAATATGGCGCCGTGTTTCCCTGCAGTGAAAGCATCCTGTCCCAGGAAAATACATAATCGGTCATCCGGTACTGCGAGAGATCGGCATACTTAACCGCACCAATCCCAATCTTTTGCGCAATGTCGACCTTGTCCCCCTCGCTGAGATCGGGATTCTTTTCTTCAATAATCTTGCGGGCGCGTTTGCACGCCTCATCGAGAAGTTCGCGCAACGGCACGTTCTCGCCCGAGCGCGTTTTCATCAACTTGCGATCCTCACCCAGAATGCTGCCGTGCGTGATGTGGCGAAAATCAGCTTTGTAACCTTCCCGTCGCGCGATTTCGAAAATTTGCCGGAAATGCAGAATCTGCGGCGCGCCGGTCACGATCCACACCGTGTCGGCCTTTAAATCGTTGATGCGATAATCAACCGTTGCGACATCCGTTGTAGCATAATTGAAGCCACCGTCGCGTTTGCGAATAATGCACGGCTTATCCGCCAGCTGGGGAACGTCGCGAAAGAAAACGCAGACTGCGCCTTCACTGATTTCCGCGATGCCGGATTTGAGTAAGCGATCAACGACCGCGGGCAAGCGATCGTTGTAAAAACTTTCGCCGCATTGGATATCGAAACGAATGTCGAGCAATCTGTAAACGTGATCGAAATCCTGCATCGAGAACGCGACACACTCGTTCCAGATGTCGATATTTTCTTTGTCACCGGCTTGCAGCTTGACCAGTTCCTGGCGGCACGCTTCGCGAACTTGAGGATCGCCTGTCGCTCTTTCATTCGTCTCCTTGTAAATACGAACGATCTCGGCGAGCGGATCGCGCTGGAGTGATTGTCGATCCAACAGATTTTTCCAGCCGTAGATCACCATCCCGAACTGCGTCCCCCAATCGCCGATGTGATTGTCGCGAATAACTTCGTGACCGAGAAAGCTTGCGATACGCGCCAGGGCATCGCCGAGCACGGTGCTGCGGATATGACCGACGTGCATCGGCTTGGCTACGTTGGGCGATCCGAAATCGATCACGATCCTCTTTGTCGAGCTTGCCTTTGCAACACCAAGTCGTTCGTCTGGCAAAAGCTCCCCCGCTTTTTTTGCGACCGCGTCGCTCCGCAACGTGAAATTGATGAAGCCGGCGCCCGCGACGGTGGGCGGTTCGCAAAGATCGCTAACATCAATACCGGCGAGAATCTTCTCGGCGAGAGTTCTCGGATTTTCGCCACGCTGCTTGCCCAGCACGAGAGCGGCATTCGTCTGATAATCGCCGAAACGCGCGTCTGTGGCCGGCGTCAATTCGCCTGCAGTCGGTAAGCCGGCCTTTGCCAGTGCATCCGAAAATTTGTTTGCGAGAAGTGTTTGAAACGTCTCCATGGATTCCTAAGCCACAGATTCACACATTTTCGTGGCATCGGCATCTTGCCGCTGAAGCTCACGGGCCTTAAGCCCAGTGCCACTACACCTTTTGCGAGCGGTCGCGAAAGACCGACAGAATTTCGTCAGCCGATTTCGCCTCAGCCAGACGCTCGCGCGTAGCGCGATCATTCAAGAACTTGGCGATCGAAGCCAGCGTGCGCAGATGCGTCTGAAACTGATTTTTTGGCACGATAAACAGGACAACGAATTTCACCGGCGCATTATCCAAGGCGTCAAACTCAATTCCGCTTGTCGATCTTCCAAATGCCGCCACCACTTCCTCGATGCGGTCGGACGAACAGTGCGGAATGGCGATCCCGAAGCCAATGCCGGTGCTCATGGTTTCCTCGCGCTGTTTGAGCGACGCCAGAATGCTCTCCCGGTCCTCGGTTTTGATTTTGGTCAATCCAACGAGCAAATCGATCAGCTCGACAATGGCCGGCCAACGCTCCGTCGCCTTCATCTCCGGGACGATTTGCTCGGCGGATAATAAATTGTCCAAGGACATGCAGAAATCCCGTCGGGAGCGGAAGCTTAGCGGGGGCGGCTAGGTTGACAAGCGGGATTTCCGCCCTGGCGGCGGGGATTACGAGCTGCGTATTTTGTAGTTCAATCTGCGCGAAAGCAGCCAGCGCACGCCGAACATGTCGATGGTGGCACGAAGAGCACGATTACCCAGGCTATACTTACTTTGGCCGAAGCGACGCGGACGATGATTCACGGGAATTTCCACAAGCCGATATCCGGCGGCCTTAACGAGCGCAGGGATGAAACGGTGCATGCCTTTGAATGGGACCAACACGTTCGCGCATTCGCACCGCATTGCCTTCAGCGTGCAGCCCGTATCGCGCACGCCATCTTTTGTAAAACGGCTGCGAACGAAATTGGCGATCCGGCTTGTCAACCGTTTAACCAGTGTGTCTTTGCGCTGCGCGCGATAACCACAAACGAGATCGGCGCCGCGGTCAATTTCTGCGAGAAGTCGCGGAATGTCGGCAGGGTCATTCTGCAAATCGCCATCGATGAGAACAGCAGTCGCGCCGCGAGCCGCCTCGAGGCCGGCGTAAATGGCGGCGCTTTGTCCCGCATTTTTTCCGAAACGAATCACTCGAATGTTCGGTGCAGTTACGATTCGCTCGACCGTGCGATCGACCGATCCGTCGTCGACAAAAATGATTTCGTGATCAATTCCACCCAGCGTCGCGTTCAACTCCGATTGCAAGATCGAGATGTTCTCTTCCTCATTGAAAAGCGGCACAATCACGGAGACAGCCGGTGATTTTGTCGGCTCCGTCATAGCGGAAGCGTGCGATAATTTCGGCAAAGAAAAACCTGCCAGATGCGCAGCAGCTTGCCGTAACGGCGCACTTCAATTGTGCCAACCGGCTCCGTGGATTGAAACCCGACCCGGATATTGTGCGGCACGCGCTCTTTTTCGCCCTCTCGAATGAAGAGCGCGCTGCGCCCAACGAATGGATTAATGCCGTTCTCCTCAGTGTAAACCTCACCCTCCGGGCGGGGAGTGCCGGGCTTGATCTCGACGAATTCATCGTAGCGCGGCCAGAACGAAAACTGATTTACCATGTCCTGCGATTCGGTGATGTAAACGGGCGGATGACCCGGACCCTCTGGCCGTTTGTCGCGCAGATAAAAGGAAATTTCCGACGCGCGATCGCGTGCATCGGCGATGAGAAACAATTTCTCTCCCAGTTTCGCTTCGAGATCGTTGCGTGTCTTTTCGACCGCGCCGGTCGCGCTTTTCCATCCGCGCATCCGGTCACTCGGATCACTTCGCTGCAACTCGACGCCCGCCGTGCGCAACAAATCTGTGTCCAGCGCGATCACGCTCATGATTAAGCCAACCAGCAACGCCGCGCCGGCGCCGAGTCGCAAGATCAAGCTCCTTTGGAGGCGTTCCCACCAGAAATAAATTGCCAGCAAGCCGAACCCTGGGAAGGCGAGTGCGTCCCAGTTCGGCGCGGCACTTTTGTTAATCGACAAGAGGAAGTAAAAAACGAACACCGGCAAACCAAACCACATTAGAAACAACACTTTGAATTGTTGATTCACACGCCGCCAGCTGGCGATCACGCCCCAGGCCAGTGCGAGAAACAGGAATGGCGAATACGCCAAAAAATGCTCGCCGAGAAATGACATTACCTCGAGTGGATGGAAGCCAACGCCCTGTTCAATACCTCCGCGCGACCGCAGATGGGTCAGCGTAATCCAGGCGTGCTGCGCGCTCCAGACAATCGGCGGGATCGTGCAAAGAGCGAAGACGCCAAGCAATAAATACAAGCCAGGCCGCGCAAACTCCTGTCGGAGCCGGCGAGCCAGCGCGAGCACGAGCATAATCGAAACAAGCTCAAACGCGTTCGTGTATTTGGAGAGAAATCCAAGGCCAATCAGTAATCCAGTGAGCGGCCAGTGCCACGACAAACGCGGGCTTCGTTCCAGTGCGAGCCAGAATGTGAACATCGCCGCCAACCAGAAGAAGACCGATAAGGAATCAATTGTCATAAGGAAGGCGCCGATGTTGAAAATCGGCGTGACGTTTAACGCAAGGACTGTCCATAATCCGGCGCTCGCGCTGAACAATCGCCGCGCAAAGTAAAACATGAGCAGGCTCGTGCCCGCTGCCAGCACTGGACTAAAAAAGCGCACACCGAATTCGTTCGCGCCGAAAATTGCGGTGCTCGCGCGCATCGCAAAAGCGATGCCCGGTCCTTTGCTGAAATACGCTGGCGCCAGGCGCTCTGACCACATCCAGTAATGCGCTTCGTCGCATTCAAGATCGGTCGTCGCTAACATCGACAATCGAATCACCGTCAGCGCGATGACAAAAAAACAGACCGAGCGCGTCGTGCTCATGAGATATGGCGCGAGTTTCCAGCTTCCGAATCTGGACCAGCGAAGGTGGAGACTCGCCTCCCTGTCGAGATCAAACTCGGATGGCGGGCGTAAACGTCCGGCGCCCATCTTCGCGCGGCTGTTCTCCAAATTAATTCAAACAATCCGAGCAAGAGCAAGGCTTCACCGGTTGCCAAAAACAGGGTCGCGACCACGTCGCTCGGCCAATGCGCGCCGAGGTAAATTCTCGAGTAACCGACGGCTGCCACGACGATCCAATAGAGCCAGCCACGTCGCCGATAAAAGAGCGTCAAATATACTGCGATGATCGTGTTGTTCGTGACATGTCCCGATGGAAACGATGGCCCGGAGCGGTTTCGATCGGATTGACCGGAAAAGCGGATGGTTGGTTTCTTGAACAACGTCATGAATTTCGGACGCGCCTTTTGCAATTCGGCCATTCGCACGCCCTGCACTTGCTTGGGACGACGACGATCAATGGCCGATTTCAATACGCTTGTAAACAGCTCCCCGATCAGCAAAGACAAGAGCAAGCATACCATGAACGCCCGCGCTTTGAATCCGCCAAAAAAGAGCGCGCTGAGCGCAATCGCGATGAGCAACGGGTTCCAAATCTCGCTATTGCTGAGCCCCGCCATGAACAAGTCGAGTGCCGGACTCGTCCATTGTCCGTTAATGAGATGAAAAATCGCCTGATCCATTCCGGAAGTCTTAAGCTTTAGATTTAAGCTTTAAGTATTCTGCTTCGATCCGCCGTTTAAAATCTAACACTTAACACTTAAAATTTGTCTTCGATGCGAAAAATAATCCTGCTCTATTTCGTCTCCGCGCTCTCGATCTACGGCGACCCTGTTCCGTCAGCGAATGAAATTCTGGCTTCCGTTCGAATGATCGAGGCGCGACAGCAAATCGATCTCCAAGGTCAGCTCCGTGAAAACGATATCGTTATCCCGTTTCGCCTTATGCAAAACGGCCCGCTGATTCGCTATTCATTCACTAATCCTGACGAAGTTTTACAGTTGCGCCTCGGGCAAAACAGCTCGCGCCTCGATCTCGTCACTGACACAGGAACCGAAAAATTTGCCGCAGAAAAGCTCAATCAGAAAATCCGCGGCACCAGCCTTACCTACGAGGACCTCGCGTTCAAATTTCTCTACTGGCAAACCGCGCGCGTCGTGGGTGAGGAAAATGTCCGCACTCGCAACTGCTGGAAGCTGCAATTGCGTGCGCCTTCCCGCGAGTCCCAGTATTCCAATGTTCTCTTGTGGATCGACAAGACGAGCGGGGCGCTCATGCGGATGGAGGGTTACGATTGGAACGCCCAGCTCGTTAAGCGGTTCGAAGTGGTCTCCGCGCAAAAGATCGACAATCGCTGGTTCCTCAAACAAATGCGGATCGAGGAATTGCAGCCCGGCACGAATCATGCGCAATCGCGCACTTATCTCGAAATCAAAAAATAGTTGGCAGGTGCGGTTCGCCGAACCGCCTCAGGTTTCGATCATCGCCGTGCAAAGGCGATTGAGGTCAATTGCCCTACCCTTCTTCGCGGGCGGCCTGCACGATTTGAGCAAAGCTGCGTGGGTCGAGGCTGGCGCCACCGACGAGGGCGCCATCGATGTCTGGCTGGCTCATCAGTTCGCGCGCATTCTCCGGTTTAACACTGCCGCCGTATTGAATGCGAACACGCTCGGCCGTTGTATCATCAGCGATGGTGCGCAACGTGTGACGAATAAACGTGTGCGCTTCCTGCGCTTGATCTGGCGTGGCGTTACGACCCGTGCCGATTGCCCAAACCGGCTCATACGCGATCACCGTTTCCTGTAATTCCTTCGCGGTCAGACCGGCGAGGCTGCCGCGCAATTGGATCGACAAGATTTTTTCAACGTTGCCTCTATCGCGTTGCTTAAGCGTTTCGCCTACGCACACGATCGGGCGCAAGCTTGCCTCTTGCGCGGCGCGCACCTTGCGATTTACAATTTCATCAGTCTCACCAAAAAGGCTGCGGCGTTCGCTGTGCCCGAGCACGACATAATGCACAAATAAATCGCGCAGCAGCGCCGCGCTAATCTCCCCGGTGAAAGCGCCGCTCCGCTCCCAATGCATGTTTTGCGCGCCGACCTTGATGTTTTGCGCTTTGCCGAGCGCTTCCGTTACCTTCACGATCGCCGTGAAGGGCGGAACGATCACGACTTCGACATCGGTGATATCGCCCAGATCGAGAAGCAGCGACTCGATAAACCGCGCCGACTCCGCTTGAGTCATGTTCATCTTCCAATTGGCGGCGACGATCTTCTTGCGCATAGCATTTAGACAGAATGGACAGAATTCACAGGCTGAGCACGGTGACGGGGAAATCCCATTTGCTCCATTCTGTTAATTTTGTCTAACTCTTATCGCTTAGCGCCGCGACGCCCGGCAGTTCTTTGCCTTCGAGCAATTCCAACGAAGCGCCGCCGCCGGTGGAGATGAATGTCATCTTATCGGCAAGCCCAGCCTGTTTTACCGCAGTAACGGAATCGCCGCCGCCGATGATGGTCGTCGCACCCGATTGGGCCAGCGCTTCGGCAATCGCAATGGTTCCTTCCGCGAAATCGGGAATTTCAAAAATGCCGACGGGACCATTCCATAGGATCGTTTCCGCTTTCGCTAATTCCTCCTGGTAAAGCGCAATCGTCGCGGCACCGATATCAACCGCTTGCCATCCGTCGCTGATCCCGTGTTCTGGCGAGAGCCGGCTCGTGTTTCGAATAGGCACGCCGGCGCGAATCTCCTCCGCTTCCAGCGCGTCGATCGGAAGCAAAAATTTCACACCGCGTTTCTTCGCCAGATCGAGAATTTCACGCGCCAGATCGACCTTGTCCGACTCGACGCGGCTCGCTCCGACCGGGATCCCCTGGGCTTTGAGAAATGTGTTCGCCATCGCGCCGCCGATCAAAATTGTGTCGGCCTTCTCCATGAGCGCTTTCAAAACGCCGATCTTATCGGAAACCTTCGATCCGCCCAAAACGACGACGAACGGCTTGGTCGGTTTGTCGAGGCCCTCGCGTAAATGTTTCAGCTCTTTTTCCATCAGGAAACCCATGGCTGATTTCGCTACGAATTTTGTGATGCCCGCTGTCGATGCATGCGCACGATGCGCCGTGCCAAAGGCGTCGTTCACATACAGATCGCCGAGTTTCGCGAGTGCTTCCGCAAATTTCGGATCGTTCGCTTCCTCTTCCGGCTGGAAGCGGACGTTCTCGAGTAGGGCTACGTCGCCGTTCTCCATGTGACCGATGATTTTTTCCGGCGCCTCTCCAATCGTATCGTGACTAAAGATGACCGGCTGATGGATAAGCGAATGCAAATAGTCACCGATCGGACGAAGCGAGTATTTTTCGACCCGCTTGCCTTTCGGCCGGCCAAAGTGCGACATTAAAATCGTCTTTGCACCGTGTTTGCGCAGGTAATTGATCGCCGGCAGGCTCTCGCGGATGCGCGTGTCGTCGGTGATGCGGATTTTGCCGCCGCGCAACTCGACCGGCACATTAAAATCGACTCGCACCAGCACGCGTTTCCCCCGGACATCAAGATCACGCAGAGCGAGCTTCGCCATAATTAATCAGATCAATCGGTACCTCTGTGCACGAGCACTAGCGCCAGTGCCTATTTCGAAATCAGTTCCAGCATTTCCACGCAACGATTGCTGTAGCCCCATTCGTTATCATACCAACCGACGATTTTCACGAAACGGTTGCCAAGCATAAGCGTCAGCTTGCTGTCAAAAATGCAGGAGTGCGGATTGCCAATTATGTCTTGCGAAACGAGCGGCTCCTCGCTGTATTCGACCACGCCCTTGTAGCTTTTTGCTGATGCAGCTTCCTTGAAGGCGGAATTGACGGCATCAACGGTCGCGTCTTTCTCGAGCACAACAGTGAAATCCGTGACTGAACCATCCGGCGTCGGCACGCGGTAAGCGCCGCCATTCAATTTGCCCTTTAAATCCGGGATGACCTCGCCGATCGCCTTTGCCGCCCCAGTGGTGGATGGAATAATGTTCATCGCGGCTGCGCGTGCGCGCCTCAGATCATCATGCGGATAATCGAGAATGCGCTGATCGTTCGTATAGCTGTGGATTGTGCTCATGAAGCCGTGCGCAATGCCAAATTTGTCGTGCAAAACCTTCGCCATAGGCGCGAGACAATTGGTTGTGCAACTGGCATTTGAAACGATCACGTGTTTCTCGGGGTCAAAGAGGTCGTCGTTCACGCCGATGCAAATCGTCACGTCCGGATTTTTTGCAGGCGCGCTGATCAACACCCTTTTCGCGCCGGCTTTGCTCAAGTGCAGCTCGGCTTTATCGCGGCTCGTGAAAAACCCAGTCGACTCGAGCACAACATCGACATCTAATTTTTTCCACGGCAAGCTCGCCGGGTCGCGCTCCTTCAAAATTTTAATTTTGTGTCCGCGGACGATAATGTTTTCGTCATCGTAGCCGATTTCGCCGTCGAATTTGCCGTGCACTGAGTCCCACTTGAGTAAATGGGCGAGGGTCTTCGTGTCAGTGAGATCGTTGATTGCGCGCACACGCTCGACTTGTTTTTGCGTCATGGCGCGAAGTACGTTGCGTCCGATACGACCGAATCCGTTGATAGCGTAATTTGCCATAGAAGGAAAAGTTGAAGAGTTGAATCGTTAAACCGTTAAACATCGAACATCAAACATCAAACATCGAACATCGCTTTTGTTGATGAGGAGTTACGCCCCGTTCGCCAGTATCATATTGTCAGTCTTGTGGGCGCAAGCGGCATGGCCCGCAACGCCCACTTCTTCGCGAATGAAAACGATTCTCGTGTTGGGCGACAGTCTTTCAGAGGGGTTCCAGCTCAAATCGAGCGAAGCGTATCCCCTTTTGCTCGCAGACAAGTTGCGCGCCGCCGGCTTGAACTTTCAAGTGACCAATGCCAGCGCAAGTGGCGGCACCACCGAGGGCGGCCTGCAACGGCTTCCGTCTCACTTGAAGCGCAAGATCGACATCTTCATCCTCGAGCTTGGAATCAACGACGCTTTTCGTGGAGTGCCGGTCGATCAAATCCAAAGCAATCTGCAGGAGATTATCGATGACGTGAAAACGCGAAATCCGACTGTGCGCGTCGTGATCGCGGGAATGCAGCTGCCAAATTATGGAGCCGACGATTATGTGTCAGCTTTCGGAGAAATGTTCGGCAAGCTCGCGACAAAAAACGGCGCCGCATTGGTGCCCTATCTCCTCGATGGTGTGGCAGGTAATCCGTCGCTAAATTTGCCGGACGGCATTCACCCAAATGCCGCCGGCCAAAAAATTCTTGCTGAAAACGTCTGGCGTCTGCTCGAGCCAGTCGCACGCGAGACAGCCGCAGAGCCGTCCTCGCACGTTAGATAAAGAAACGATGGACCCTGCAAGACCAAATGATCCCGACCCGAGCGATCCTTTTAGTCCAGAACGCGCCGATCACGCGATATTGGAAACGATCGAGATCGCAACAGAAGGCGAAGATTGCGACGAATGTGTGCGCAAATTGCGCGCACCGCTCATGAAAGTCAAAGGGGTGAAGAACGTCAAAGTCGATCTCGGCCATGAGCGCGTCGTCGTCACATTCGATGCGCGCAAGACGCACGCGCCCGATCTCCACGACGCGATTCTGAAAAGCGGCTACAAGCCGGGACGATTCGCGGAAGAATAATGGGCTATACCGCCGGTTGCTGCTGGGTAAGGCAATGAAACGTGCCCAACCCCCAGATTAATTCCCGGCAGTCGATTCCGATCACGCGACGATCGGGGAAACGCCTTTGGAAGATCGACAATGCGGCTTCGTCAGCGGGATCGGCAAAAGTCGGAACAAGCACGCAAGTGTTCGCAATGTAGAAGTTGGCGTAACTTGCCGGCAGTCGCTGCTTTTCGCGCACGATCCTTTTCGGCATCGGCAAAGTGACGATCTCGATCTCGCCCTGCTCGACTTTCGTCTGGCGCAAGCGCGCAAGATTTCCTTGGAGGGGCTCGTAGTTTTCGTCTTCACGATTTTCCTCCACAACCGTGACGACCGTGTTCTCCGAAACGAAGCGCGCGAGATCGTCGATGTGCCCATCGGTGTCATCGCCCTCGATTCCTTCGGCCAGCCAGAGAATGTCCTGGACGCCGAAATAATCGCGGAGGCGTTGCTCGATTTCGGCGCGGCCCAAACTTGGATTGCGATTCGGATTTAGGAGACACGATTCCGTCGTCAGCAGTGCGCCCGCGCCATTTACCTCGATCGAGCCGCCTTCCAAAATCATTCGGGGATAAAAAACTGGTAGATGAAGAAATTGTGCGGCGCGGGTCGGCACGACTTCATCGAGATCGCACGGCGGATACTTGCCGCCCCAGGCATTGTAATCCCAATCGACAATCGCGAGGCGCGGATCGGCATTGCGCGTGAGAAAAATCGGCCCGTGATCCCGGCACCACGGCTCGTTTGTCGGAATCCGATAAAACGTGACGCGTTCCATCGATAATCCATCCAAGACTGCGCGCGCCTCAGCTTCATGCGCGCCGTTGCAGATATTGATGCAGACTTGCTCGGATTCGATAAGCGCCTCTACCATCGCGCGCAACGCCGGCAGCACACGATCGAATGAATCCGGAAAGCTTATTCCTTCCCGCCGCGGCCATGAGAGCCAGGTAGCAGCGTGCGGTTCCCATTCCGCTGGCATGCGATATCCAAGCGCAGCGGGAGTTTTGGTCATTGGATCCATTGAACGTCAAACGTTCAACAGCCTGTCCTGAGCGCAAGCCGGGACGGGGCCCAATGACTTTTTCAAGTGCGGCAACTTGACCGCGGCTTAGCGCTGCAATTAAGAAGGGCCGGGCGGATAACTCGGCGCGCCGGGTTTGTAAATCGCACCAACAATCGCGCCGACGATGATCATTTCGATTATCGCGCCAATGCTCCAATACACCATGAGATTGCCCGGAAAGGGCTGCACAGCGTAAGCGATCAAGTGCGTCCCGATTCCCAAAAAGGCAACCATAATGCCGAGCTTTATGCCGGCACCCACTCCACCACTGGCGAACCCGCTGGCAAAGATCAGCGTAAACACAAAGGAAAAGACAAGTTGGCCCGCCACCAGCCAGCCGAAGTGACTCTTGAACTCCGCGTCCGACCGTTGGAAGCCTTGCGGGAGTGCGGCATAAGCGTCCTTCAGAAGCACCGCATGAAAGAACCAGCCAAAAATAAAGATGAAGATGAAGACAGTAATGAACGCGATGAAGAATTTTTTCTGGTTCATAATTTTGGTCTTGAGGTTTCTGCTAACTCCCGAAAAACCCTGGCACGTTCATTGCCAAATCGTGGCCGGCTTGTCGACCCAAATCACAGCTGCCGTCTTACGAGACTACATCGGAACCGCCGCGCCTGCTTCGGGCGCCGTCGATTCAACTTGTAACCCGAGCTCGCGCAGCAAGCTGAGATCGAGATCTACTTCCGGGTTTCTTGCGGTGAGAAGTTTGTCGCCAAAGAAAATTGAATTTGCGCCCGCGAAGAAGCAGAGCGCTTGCCCCTCGCGTGAAATCCGGGTGCGACCCGCCGCGAGTCGCACTCGGGCTTTCGGCAATGCCATCCGCGTGACGGCGATCAACCTGACGAGCTCAAAAATATCGACCGGTGATTGATCGGCCAGCGGTGTGCCCGGCATCGCCATCAGACAATTGATCGGGACGCTGTCTGGCGGCGGATCGAAATTGTTTAACACCTCCAGCATACGCAGACGATCATTTTCCGATTCACCCATGCCGATGATCCCACCGCAACAAACTGACATCCCACTCTCCTGCACGGCCGTAATCGTATTCAACCGATCGCTAAAGGTATGTGTGCTCACAATTTCGGGGTAAAACTCGGGCGAAGTGTCGATATTATGATTGTAAGCGGTTACCCCGGCCGCCTTGAGTTTGCGCGCTTCCAACGGACCGATCTCACCAAGCGTGACGCACACTTCCATGCCAAGCCGGCTTACTTCGCGTACGATCTCGAGCACGCGTTCAAATTTTGTCGAGCCGTTGCGCACTCCGCGCCAGGCCGCACCCATGCAGAATCGGGTCGCGCCTTGTGTGCGCGCGCGCTTTGCCGCAGCAGCAATCGTTTCGATCGACAACAACTCCTCGCGCTGGATGCCGGTGGAATAATGCGAAGATTGCGCGCAGTAAGAGCAATCTTCGCTGCATCCGCCGGTCTTGATGCTGAGCAAACTACAGCGCTGCACCTCCTCGCCGCTCCAATGCTCAAGGTGCACAGTCCGGCTTTGCGAAATCAAATCGAAGAGCGGCTGATGATAAAGCGCCGAGAGCTGATCAAACTTCATCGCGTGGCCGCGATGTTAAATCGAAAATCGTAAATCGAAAATCGAAAATTAATTAACCCACTTACCACCGTCGGAAATGAGGATCGGCAGTTCCTCCATCATGAACTGGGTTTTCCCAATGGCACCAATCATGTGCGTGCCCGTGGCGTGGTACCATTTCTTCGACATGCTCTCGCCGGTATGACAGCCCCAACTCCTGACGTAAGCGCCGCGCGCGAAATCGCGCCGATCGATTTTGGTCAACTCGTTTTCGTGCAACCACGATTTGCAGGCACTATCGATGTTGTTGCTGTAATCGAACATGAAACAGGCCCGATTTGAATGGCCGAAGTATTCGAAGCCCCCAATCTTCATCCCATCCCGCGGCTGCCCAGAGTTCAAGTAATTGATGACTTCGGAGCCGCCGTGAAAATAAACCAAGTTGAGGTTGTATTTATCGCGCACAGAATCGATAAAGCCGACCAAGTCCTGATGCTCCTGCTGGGCGCGATCCAGATAACCCTGCTTGTACACCAGCCAGGTAATCTTGGCGTCCGGTCCGAGCTCGCCGCGCAATTGCTCGGTCCGCAATCGTGCGGCGCGAACAAAATTCGCCCACCAATGATCGTGCGGATAAGTCTTGTAGTGCTCCCATTGATAAAGAGATGGCCCGCCCACGACGATGATCCACTCTTTGTTCGCGCCGGCGGCGAAAGCACTGCGGCCGAGCACGAGCGTCAGTAAGATCACGAGTAAGAGAGAAAACCGGCGCATAATACTTATTGGCTGGAACACTATTTATGCGGGGCACGAAACTCCGCAAGTGAAGGTGATTTTAGACAGAATCACCAGAATCTGACAAAATCGAAGAGAGCATCGATCAGCGACTCAAGCCATTCAGGCTTGGTGCAGCTTTTATTCCTGAGTTTTGTTCATTCTGTCGAAAGCGTCTTTAAAATTGCGGGTCGACTTCTTCGCGGATTAGATCCTCATTCGTCTGCCGTTTTCGAATGAGCGCGAACTTGTCGCGGCTCACTAGCGCTTCAGCTGGCAACGGACGCGAATTGTAATTCGAGGCCATCACAAATGCGTAAGCACCCGCGCTCATGATGGCGAGTAGATCGCCTTCGCGGATTTCCGGCATCTCGCGATCGAGCGCAAAAAAATCTCCGCTCTCGCAAACCGGCCCGACGATGTCGATCTTCTCGCGCGCTGGGTTGTTCGGTTCACGAACTGGAACAATCTCATGATAACTGTGGTAAAGGGCTGGCCGAATCAGATCATTCATGCCCGCATCGACAATCGCGAATTTCCTTTGACCGGTCCGTTTGATGTAACGAACCCGCGTCAGCAAAACGCCAGCATTTCCCACGAGCAATCGCCCTGGCTCGACCAGAATCCGCAATTTTAATTCGCTCAACGGCGGCAGAATCGCATCGACATATTGCTGGATCGACAACTGATGTTTCGCGGATGTTCCGTGGTTCGCGTTCCACCAATCGAGACTGCCGCTGGCAAATGAGGACTCGTAAACGATCCCGATTCCGCCTCCGATACTGAAGAATTTGATCCCGAATTGTGATTTCAATTGTCGAACGAACGGCGCGACCTTCTTGATAGCGTCGGCGAACGGCGTTGCTTCGGTAATTTGCGAGCCGATATGCATCTGCACACCGACGATGTCGATGTTGCGCATTTTCGCGGCGCGCTCGTAAACCGCGGCGAGATGGTCGAGCGCGATGCCGAACTTGTTCTCATGTGAGCCGGTCGAGATGTACTCGTGCGTGTGCGGATCGACATCGGGATTCGCGCGCAAAGCAACGGGCGCGCGCTGATTCTTCGCGCCAGCGATCCGATCGATGTACTCCAGCTCCGCTTCGCTCTCGACGTTCAAACTGTAAACGCGTTGCTCGAGCGCATACTCGATTTCGTCGAAAGATTTTCCAACGCCGGCGAAGGTGCATTTTGCCGGGTCGCCACCCGCCGCGAGCACGCGATAAAGTTCGCCGCCGGAAACGATATCGAATCCCGCGCCCGCTTCGGCGAGCAATTTTAGAATCGCGCGATTCGAGTTCGCTTTAACTGCGTAACAGATCAGGTGATCGACCGGCGCGAGTCCGCCGGTCGGACGGATTCGTCCCGTGGCGAGCGCGGCATCGAGCCGGCGGTAATGATCGAGAATCGTGCCCGCGCTATAGACATAAAGCGGCGTCCCAAACTTTTCGGCGACCCGCCCAAGATCAGTATCCTCGCAGTGAAGCTGGCCGTCGCGATACCGAAACGAATGCACTAACCAAAGCTAGCCACGAATGAAGAGCGTGGCTACACTACGTGCGCGGACTCCTGCGCACACAGGCTATCGGGGCCGCCACATTCCAGTTGAATGGTCATATGCCCGATGCCGAAGCGATCATGCAGTTGGTCTTGGATCCGAACCAACAGTGGATCGTCGATCTTTCCATCTGGCTTTACGAGATGCGCTGTAAGCGCGATCTCCGTCGTGCTCATGGCCCAAATGTGGAGATCGTGGACTTTGGCAACCCCGGGCAGTTTGGAGAGA
>Ga0193719_10000421_pt1 | contig 15884 bp, 9 predicted proteins | sample U2a2metaG_FD_160103 | JGI IMG/M metagenome (GOLD analysis project Ga0193719, IMG submission 160103) | Soil microbial communities from a riparian zone of the East river system, Colorado, United States - U2a2 | ecosystem: Environmental > Terrestrial > Soil > Riparian zone | place: USA: East River... | reverse complement strand
AATTGCCTGCTCACCCGCATGATTTCATTCGCGTCGGTAATTCCCTCAAAGTAGAGGCGTCGCGGCCCTTTTCCGTTTGAACTCTTGGAGGAGACCATGAGGGGTTCGTAGCGCGGGCGGAAACGGGACTTGATAACGACCGCACCGTTGCTGCCGATGGTTGAATCAATGAAATACCGGGCGAAGCCCTGCGTCTGCGCCTGAGTGCAAATAAAAATGGCGACACCGAAAACCACGCCGCTCAGGCTCAGGAGCAATGCCCGTTTGCGATGGGTCAAAAAGCGTAGGGCAATGTAAAGCGGCGGCGTCACGGTTCCTTTGGCGCTCGCGGCGTGCTGACCATTCGTTGCCGGACCGGTTCTCCGGGATGTAATTTATCCTGGTCCGAAAGAACAACGTGATCGCCTTCTGTCACGCCAGTTATTGCCTCTGCGAAATCGAGCGTCCGAAAACCTACCTTAACCGTGCGAGGACGCACAATGGCTCGTTTCACAATCAACGCTTGATCGACAAGGAGGGCGCGTGTTGGCACGAGCAGAACATTTTCGTGGGTCCCGGTGATGATGTTCATTTCGCCGGTCATTCCGGCCATCAAATTGTCGGGCGGATTTTCCATCTCGAGCACAACGGTGTAGCGCTGGGTCGTTGGGTCAGCTGCTGGCTGGATGGACGTAACATGTGCTGTGAAAGTCCTGGTTCGATAAGGATATAATTGCAGCCTCGCCTTCATTCCCGGTTTTACCTCGCCTACGTCTTCTTCGTTGACCTCGCCACGGACGTAATTTTTGCGCGAAGCGACGGTGAAAAGATCATTGCCCTCTTTGACTAATTCACTATCGATCGTCTGGATATTGGTGAGAAGTCCATCGATTGGTGAACGGACCTCGGAGCTCTTCATCTGGGCCTCGAGCTTTTTTCGCGTTTCCTCGAGAGCATCGAGATTACGATCGCGGTCGATTCGCTCCGTCTCAACGGTGCTCCGCAATCGATTCGCTTCGCTCTTCGCCTTCTCGTATTCGACTGCTGGCACGTTCCCTGACGCGACCACTTTTTGCAGCCGTTGGAGGTTGTCTTCTGCTGCTTTGAGCAACTCGGAAGAAGGAAGCGGGAGTGCGGCCCGCTGGATGGCGGCCTGCAAGTCCGCGTCTGCTTGCTTCAGTTGCCGGGCAGTTGTTTCGTCAGCGATGGTCGCCAGTATCTGCCCTTTCTTCACATCCTTTCCGATTGCCCCGCGTCCGGCCGAGAAAGGTTCTGCCAACTGGATGAAGCCGGAATTTTGAGCGCGAACATGCGGGGAAAACGCAGGTTCGATCCGCACCGTTCCATACACGGCAGCGATGGCGGTTCCGCGCTGGACTTTGGCCACCTCCGCCACTGGCAGAAAAAAATAGTAGGCCACCGCCAAAACGAGCACAAGCGCGGCTCCAGCACCCCAGAGAACCCTCTTTGATTCCGGCAATTTCAATTGCAGGAACTAATGCACGTTTTGCGCGGTGTCGTCGGAAAATTGAAAATAACGCCCGGTGGCCCGGTCCCATTCTGCAACTGCAAGATTATGCTGATAAATAGCATCCAGCAGGCCGCTCTTGGTCTTTAACAAGGCATTTTCAGTGACGCGATATTCAAGGGGAGACGCCAGACCGCTGGCGACATTTTCCCGAACCGTCTGGGCGCCTTCCTCGGCAGCGACGGACGCTGCCGAGAGCGATCTTTCGCGAGCATCGATCCCTTTGAGGTCGTTGGCGATCCGGGAGAGTTCGCGGCCGACATTCGCTTCCAGCTTCCGGCACGTCAGTTCGTTCATTTCCCGCGTTGCGCGTGCCTTCAACACTGCGCCGCCTACTTTGCCATTGTCGATTACCCGCCACGTGTATGCCGCCTTTTCACGAATCTCCGACCCGATAAAATCCTGTGTCTTGCTCGTTGAGCCTTGGCGATGGATGCCCGTGACTGGGACATACTCGCCGTTAATGGTGCCCGCGACGGCAGGATAATAGTCGGCTGCGATGATTCGTTGATCTTCGTTGGCAGCGCGCAGAAATAAACGCGCGAGTTTCAGATCGGCCCTTCGCTGTAAAGCCGCCGCTGTTTCGGAGTCAACATCGACGCGCATCGGAACGAACTGCAGTTCGCCTTCGGGCTCGGGCAACGTTGATTTTGCAGGATCGATTGCCATCGCTTCTGCCAATTTCAATTGCACTTCCCGATACGCGCCATGCGCGCTTTCAATTTGCGGAACCAATTCCGAGGCCTGGACAGTCGCACTTGTGAATGCGCTCTTATCGGCCAACCCGGCTACGTAACGATCCTTCTGAGTGGTAACGTTCTCTTCCAATTTTTGTCGTTGTTCGTCTCGAATCGATTCGAGCGACCGATTGTAAAGGGCCGCGTAAAATGCTAACCGCGCCGCGTGTAGCTGCTCCACCACGGCGACATTCAATTGCTGTTGAGCGATGAGAACTTCGATGTCTCCGCGCCGGAGCGATGGCGGCACAGCCATGTTGAATAAAACCTGCTCAAGCGAGCCGCGTCCTACGGCGAAGCCTTTTACTCCGCTTTCACCAGATCGGTGACCGGCTTGAACGCCGGCGGGCACGCCCAGTTCGGCGTGCGGCCACACCAAGGAACGAAAAACGAGCCGCTGTCCGCTCGCTTGCTCGAGACCCAACTTCGCTTCCTGGATAGCTGGATTTTCGTCCAGCGTGGTTTGAAGAACACGTTCCAGCGTGATGGCGCTGGTCGGCTGCTCGAAACAGGCGAGCAAAATCAGGATTAACAAGTGAACACGCGCTAAGCGTTGTAGCCGCTTCCCTGTGGGAAGCGCAGCGCTGACGTGTTTAACACGCGCGTGTCGCGTCGCCCATAGGGCGACGGCTGCAGATTTGCTCCCCAGAGACAGAAACGCTCCATTCATCGCTGGCTTAATTTTTCTGGCGGCTTCGCTACATCCGAAGCTTGTGCTGCGCTGCCGTTTTTGTTCTTCGCGTTTTTAAAGTCTGATCCGAAATCTAGCGCGTCCGCTGAGCTGGCACACGCGTGCGCGAGGCGGGCGAGAGCTACGTTGTGCAGATAGATGGCGCTCAATCGAGTGGTGCGCGTCCGGGTTACATCGGATGCGGCTTGCAGGACGTCGAGTTGTGTTCCCAATCCGGCAGCGAAATTGCCTTTGGCCATCTCTAACGCCTCGTCCGCCGTCTGCACATTTTTAGTCTCGCTTTCGAGGACGCGCTCGGCTTGTTGAAGATCAAAAAATGCACCGCGCACTTCTGAGGCGATGCTCCGCCGCGCCGCTGCCAGAGCTTCCACGGCTGCCCCGCGCCGGGCCCGCGTCGCTTGCATCCGACCTTTAGTCGCGAACCCGTCGAAGATGTTCCATGTCGCGTTTATCCCGACCACCCCTCCATAGTTAAATTCTGGACCGACAGCTGGGTCGCGCTCGCTATAAACTTCATATCCGGAAAAAGCGCGGACATGTGGGCGCATCGCGCTCCGGTCCAAAACATACTGCCGGTCTTCGATCTCGATATCTTTCTGCCGGGCCTTGATGACCGGCCGATTCGCGTCAGCCCGAGCCAGGCAGTTACTTAGGTCCGGATGATTAGGCCGATATTGCAATTCGCCCGAAACCTCGAACGGCGGCGCCTGGGCTCCCGGGCGCACGTCGGTACCTAAAAGTTCTGCTAATCGCAGGTAGGAGTTTTTCAAGTCAGTCTGTGCATTGAAGAGTTCTGGCCGCTCGTTGGCCAGGGCCACCTCGGCTCGTTGAACATTCAATTTACTCACGATGCCGGCACTCAGTCTTTCCTGCTGGTTGTTGAGTTCCTCGTCTAAAACTCGCACGGATTCTTCGCGCACGTGGATCTTTGCCCGGTTCAGCAAGAGTTCGTTGAAGGCGATTCGCACATCCATCGTCACGCGGCTGATAATTTCCTGGAGGTCGTAATTCGCCTTGTCGATGTTCAACTGAGCGATTGCCACCTGGCTGGTAACTGCCCCGCCGGTATAAAGGTTCTGGTCGAGGCGCAATATGGCATTGTAATCCTCCTGTCGGAGGTTCGTCTCGCTTTGAGTCTGGCGTTTATCGTACAACCCGCTGGAGGTTAGCGATGGCAGAAAACCCGAACGCGCTTCGATGAAAGAACCACGCACGCCCAGCACCTTCTTGCGGGCAATCAAGATTTCCGGGTTGTGGTCTTGGGCGACAGCGACCGCTTGTTCGATGGTATACACGGGGACTGCGACGAGTTTCGGCAACCCGGGCAAAGCGGCAGCGATCAGCGTGCTGATGGCTGCGAACTTCAAACGCATTTCGTCTATCTCCTCGCCAGGGCGTTCTTTTCAACAAAAATCCCTCTGGCTCCTGTTCTTATATCAGTCCTTGCAAGTCCGCGCGACCTCGGACACATTCGGTCTTTCATACCAGTCGGAGCCGCTGTGAAAGGGTGTAGATGGTGAGTAATCAAAGCGGCCAAACTTTATTATTGCATGAGAAAAATAAGAATTGCCATCGTTGGAGTTGGTAATTGTGCCAGCTCGCTCGTCCAGGGAATAAATTTTTATCACGGCTCCTCGCCCAACGGGTCGGGCGCCGGGTTGATGCATCGCCAGATCGCCTCGTATCGGCCCGAGGACATTGAAGTTGTTGCTGCGTTCGATATCGACCGCCGCAAAGTCGGCCTTGATGTCAGCAAAGCCATATTCTCGCCGCCCAATTGCACAAAAGTCTTCTGCGAAAAGGTCAGCCTTACCGGCGCGATCGTGAAGATGGGTTGTGTGTTCGATGGGTTTGCCCCTCACATGCGCGAACAGGATCCGTTGCGCACGTTCTTGCCGTTGGAAAAAGAATCCACTCGCGAACAAATCATCGACGAATTGAAAAACTCCAGCGCGGAACTCATGGTCAATTATCTTCCGGTCGGCTCCGAAGAGGCGACCCGCTTCTACGCCAGTTGCGCGCTCGAGGCCGGACTCGGTTTCGTCAACAACATCCCGGTTTTCATCGCCAGCGATCCGGTCTGGGCCAAACGCTTCGCCGATAAAAATCTGCCCGTCATTGGCGACGACATCAAAGCGCAATTGGGCGCGACCGTTTTCCATCGAACGATTGTCGATCTTTTTCGCAAGCGCGGCGTGAAGGTTGAGCGCACCTATCAGTTGAACACCGGGGGCAACACTGATTTTCTTAACATGCTGAATCGCAGTCGGCTCGCCTCGAAAAAAGTTTCGAAGACCGAAGCTGTGCAGTCGGTGATTGGCGAACGTCTTGCCGACGAAAATATCCACATCGGCCCAAGCGATTACGTCCCGTGGCAGCTTGACAATAAGATTGCCTTTATTCGCGTGGAAGGACGGCTCTTCGGCGATGTGCCGATGGAGATCGATATCAAACTTTCAGTCGAGGATTCGCCGAACTCGGCTGGTGTGGCCATTGACGCGATTCGCTGCTGCAAACTCGCGTTGGATCGCGGGATCGGCGGCGTGCTCCATTCCGCGTCCGCCTTTTTCTCCAAACATCCGCCTGTGCAAATGACGGATGACGAGGCTTATCGTTGCGTTGAGCAATTTATTCGTGGCGAGCGCGATCGCTGAACGCCGAAAATTCCAGCTGCACAGGCGGCGTCTCCTGATCGACCGCGATTTTGGCGGCGAAATCTTCGGGCGGCAGCGTTCTTAATCGCTCCCATTCCGGCGCCAGCTCTTCCGGGTCGTAGAGCAGGAATGCCGCGGTCGGCGTCGAGTAAATAGCGGCGTCGACCTCCATGCTGGTCATCTCGCTTACCGCCTTCCAGTAGGCGGCGATTTGCGGCCGGTACTGCGCGCGCAAGATGTCGAGCTGTTCCAATGGCACCCGATTTGTTTTCCAATCAAGAATCAGCCACTTCCGCGCGGTGGGACCGAAAAGCGCAAGATCGACAATCCCTTCCAAACAAGTGCTCTCAGTCATTCGCCAATAAAACGACATCTCCGGGTGCATGAGAAATTGCCGATCCGTAAAACGGCGGCGGAAATCCGATGAACTCGAAACATGATCACGCAAAAGTCGCCATTCCCGGGTGGAACGCGCCATGTCCGGAGACGTTTGGCGATTTGCCTCAAAAATCCGCTCCCACGAACTCGCGCCCACATTCCACGGAATCTGCTGAATGAAGTCGTGCCACCAAAAACCGTAGCGCGTGGCAGGATTAGCAACCACCGGCGGTTTCAATCCTCCATTTGCCTCCGTCCAGATATCTGCGCCACTTTCGACGGGCGGCCTTTCGTCCATCGACAGCCCACTTGGATTCAATGTGTGAATAAAATTCGCAGCGCGCTTCCGTGCGTTCTCGAGCGAAACTGGCGTAAACACCGAAAACTTGGCGATCTTCTCGATGTCGATCGTGGCGCGGGAGTTCTTCTGGTGCGCAGTCGTTTCCACAGATTCGCGCGCTTCCATGGAAAACGCGGCAAACGACTTTTCATTGCACTCGCCCCTGTCGCAGCGGAGCCATTTGATTTGCGAATTCGATGGCACCTCGCCTTTCGCAGTGAGAAAAAGTGCGCGGTCGAAAGCAAGGACGAGTGTGTGCTTCGCGCGGGTGAGCGCAACGTAAAGCAGACGTTCCATTTCCTGCCGCTCGGAATCTTTCAGTTCAGAGTCCAGTTCGGGCGAGATTTCAGTTTTATCGAAAACGATTTGCGGCTCGCTGGCTTCGATCGTGTTGATGGCGCGCGGATATCGCGACGAACCAGTGCGGACTGGGCGTGACAGAAAAGGCACAATCACGACCTGCCACTCCAAGCCCTTCGCTTTGTGTGTGGTCATTAATTGGATCGTGTTCTCGGACGAGGGACGCACCTCGCGCGTTTCATCGAACCTGGCATGGAGATCTTTCGCGAAGTCGGTCAGCGTCATTCCATTGGCTTCCGCTGCGGCCGCGGCGGTCAGTAATGCCTCCAATTCGGCCGTCTGATCATCAAAGTCTTCAGCCGGAAGCGAAAGCAAGCGCTCATGCAGTTGTGTTGCGCGAAGAGTTTCGCGAACGGCAGCAAAGAGCGATCGCCCTGAAATTGTGCTGTAGGTGCCCATCAGAAGATTTAACCTTTCTGGCACGACGCCTCGGCCGGTTGTTCCCTCGGCAATTTGGAAACGAGCGCCGTTCCCTTGTGAGAATCGCGCCAGCGCGTCATCGGAAATGCCGAAAATTTCGCGGAGTACGCCAGCGATTTCATAACCAGCGCGCGGATTAGTCATGATCGTCAGCAACGCCGTTAACCACGCGTAAGCCGGGCTCTCACCTTTTCGATCGCTTTCCGATTGAATTTGCGCGCGAAGATCGACATCGCGCAGCGCGTCTCTTAGCACTGGCAGCCAGGCTTTGCGCGGCGATAAGATAGCGACTTGCCTCCATGAATCTGCCCGCAACTTCTCCAAACCGGTCGAGCGCAACCACTCGGCAAGTAGTCGAGCTTCAATGGCCGCGCCCCGTTCCTCGGAGAGGGGGGTTGAATCGATCTCTGCGCCCAGATCAAGACGAACCATTTGACCCGGCAACGCGTCGGGCCGCGGATTGAGCTCTACGAATGCGACCTGACCATCAAGATTGTTCAGAATCTCGCCAAACGTTTGATTGACGAAATCAAGCTGCGCGCGATCGAGCCGGAAGGTTACAGAGAATGTCACTTCCTCAGCTGTGCCATTTGTCGTCAAGCGTTCATGGAGATGGCGGTAGTAGTTTAGGTCGGCGCGGTCTCGATAAATCGATTGCTGGAAATCGCCGACCATGCAGAAGTGGCCGGCGCGCGGCGGATGATTCTCCTGCTGCATCCACAGTCCGGTTGCCGAAGGCGGTCGCGCGATTTCTAAAAGAACCGAGAATTGCGCTGGCTCGGTGTCCTGGGCTTCATCGAGAATGACGCGGTAATCTTTTTCACGAATGCGTCGCGCCGCTACGGGATGCTGCATCAACTCAATGGCCAGCGCAACCTGATCGTAATAGTTGATCGCGCCACGCTCGAGGCGGAACTCGCGATAGTCGCGCTGCACTTCGGCGGCGACGCAGATCGCACAAGCGTTGATCCATTCACGCAGGGGGTGGAAGCCTTCGTGCCATATCAGAATGAATTCCTTTGATCCGCTGGTGCAGATCGGGAGGGGGACAAATTCCTTGGTTTCACGCCACCGTTGTTCCCACCGGCGCAATTCCTCCTTCAATTTAGGCGCTCTGGTGCCGCGGGCGACGGAGGAATAGACTTCCGAAAAGCTCGTGTCAGGACACTTGTCTTCTGGCGCCGCTATATGCGAATCGAAATTCCCACGGCGCGCCAGGTCCATCAGGTGGCGCACTTGGACGAAGCGCAAAAGCACGGCGCGATTTTCTTCGCTCAGCGACTGGCCAATCGTCGTCTGCCGCTGCACGAACTCGCTCCAGAGATTTTCGTCGTCCGTGATCGTCTCGAGGTCTGGCGGCAAACCGAGATAATGCCCGTAGCTCGCAAGCAACTTCAGGCAAAAGCTGTGGATCGTGCCGAAGAACGCGCGATTAAACGCCGCTACGATGTCGAGTGAGAGCCCGGCCTCCAAAATCTGTTCGCGTGCGCGCTGTTGCAGTTCGTCGGCCGCACGATTGGTATAGGTGACAACGACCAGTTTCGGCAGCCACTCTCGCGCGTTCGCGCTCTTCGCGATTTGCACCACGCGCTGCGTAATGGCGGTTGTCTTCCCCGAGCCCGCCGACGCGATGATCGAGAAATTCCGGTCCAACTCCGAGACGAACCGGTCCCGGGGCGTGCGATCTGCAAGTTCCGTCATGGCTCCGCGCCTCCATTTTCGGCGACTGCAAAAGCCGGGTGCGTTACCCTCCACTTTTCTTTCAACAAATCGAAATCGACGGCGAGCGTCGCCAGTGGATATGCCGGCGCAAAACCGTATTCAGGTCGAACCGCTTCGAGCATTCCAAACACGCCGGTTTCCTGCATGTGATACAGTTCGCACCAGAAATCTTTCTGTGCGGTCACATGATCGAGATCAAATTGCGGCTCCACCTCGCCAGCGGGCGCGAGCAGAGTGAGCCGGACATTGGAGGCACCGAGCGCGTGCACGGCCAGTGCGTACAAGCCTAGTTGCACGCCCCTGCCAGCGACAAGTTGCTTAAGCAATTTTTGCTCGGGCGATTCGTTCCGTCTCAGCTCGCGCAAATTGAAGCCGCGTTTCCTTCCCGTCTTGTAATCGATCACCCAGAGGTCATCGAAACCAATCGAAGCGTTTGGCTGACCGCGCGCGAGAATCAAATCGATACGCCCTCGCACACGCAGATTTTTTTTGTGGCCTAACGAAATGATCTCCGGCGAAGCAAGCTGCCATTCGGTCGTAAGGTGTGACCAATCCTCCTCCAGTCCCGCCAAATGCGCTGCCAGACAATCGGCCACATACAAAGCGTTACTCCAACCGGAACTCCACCAATCCGGAAGCGAGCGCCCGCACGCTTCGCATAAGTGTTGCACGTCGCTGCGAAACTGATGTGCGGCGTCAAACAGTCGCCCCCGAATTACGCTTGCCGACAGCAACTCGACAAACTGATTCCTGCCCGATGCGCCTGCGCTTTGCGCGAGCCAGCGATGCACCCATTGGCCCGTCGATCGGCTCCAGCCATCGCCACTTTCGTCATCTGCCTCGACACCAAGAAAAATCTTCATCCAAACGCCCGCTGGGCTTTTGAGCGCATGTTCCCAATCCGTAACGCGCAAAGAAACGGCGCGCTCCGGAGGTTTCAGCAATGCGAACTCGTATTCGCTGCTCCGTCCGGGGCGGCGTCGCGCATCGTAAGCGACGCGGGTTTGTGCAATGTCGATGGAACCGACGCTGTCCTTTTCGAAAAAAAACTCTGATTGGTTGAGCCATGCGCGCGTCCTCGCTTCAAGCGTGTGCATGACCTCTTGCGAGGCCGCCTTACCGCGGGCCGCAAAGTAGAGTCGCGAGAAAAAATCGCTCGGATTCCATGTCCTTTCCGGAGCGGAATCCTGAAACAAATTTGCCGTGATGCCGATTTTCTCACCGGCTGATTCGATCAGATTGAAAAATTGACGTTGCGCGATTTCACCTTGTTCGGCCGCACCCAAATAAAATGTTTTTCCTTCCTCGACGCTCCACTGTCCTTCGCCGTGCCGGCCCTGCCGAATTGCGCTCCGGTTCAACCGCTGGATGCTGCGGTTTAGATCGGCAATTTCTTCCGCGCGAATGAAACCGGACTCGTCATCGCGTGGCGGCCATTCGCCTTCGTTTAACCCGGCGAAAATCAGGTGCGGCCAATCCTGCCCTTCTGCGGCGGCGTAGCGCAGCAGTTGGACGCGACTGTAGGAATGATTGCCGGATTCATCGCGATCAATGGCGGACGCGCAGATTATTTCTGCCAGCCAACGAAGATAAGTTCGGCGCGATACCCGCTCGGAGATGACTCCGTTCCAATTTCTGCTCAGACGATCGACCTCCGACCATCTTTCCGTCCATCCGAATTGGTCGAAAATTTTGCGCGACTCCAAAAGCAAATTCGACATCGTGTTGCGCTCGGGCAGGAACTGCAGCGCGTTCAATCCATGAGCGACGCGTGCCGAAAGCTTGTGGTCGGTTTGCCGCGCACAATATTCGCGCAGCACGTGAATATCGTCGATCAGGACATCGTCATAGGCGCGACGCAGAGTTTTTTCGATGTCACCGAACGGCAAATCGGCAAAAACGTTTTCTCCGTTTTCAAGTGTTCGCAGAAAGCGAAGGAGGATGTTGAGTCGCGGATTTTCCTGCAATTCCAGCCATGCGCGCCAGTCCGCGCCATCAAGCGGATTTGGCGTGGGGTGGCCGATGCCGTCGTTGTGCGGAATTTTCGTCTGTTCGAGCAACGCCGCGACCAGGCGGTGAAGCGCGCTTGGTCCAGGAAATAAGATTCCAATTCGTTCCCTCGATTTTTCAGACAAAAACTGTCCCGTGAGCGCTACAATCGCTTTTGCTTGTTCAGTGACGTTGCGGCCGACAAGAAATTGAACATTCGAGATCGGGTGAGCGGCGCGCGCTTTCACTTCCAATGGCGTTTCTGGCAGGCGCGTCAGTTCCGCGAGCGAAGGTGTCGATCTTTCAGTATCGGCGGCGATTGGTTGTGCGGCGCCAAACGTTTCTTCCCAGGTTCCGACCCATGTTTCATCGAGATCGCGCGCTTCATCCCGCGGATCCGTGAGAATAACAGTTGCTTTTCTGGCTGAGGCCACTGCCGCACGTAGTAGCGGCCAAAGCGGCCAGTGCGCGGCATTAAAGTCAGTAACAAGCAAGTTGCTGAAACGCGGTGCATTTGTAAGTGCAGCGGCAGCGGCGGCGCGATCGGCTTGATGGACCATCTGGAACCCACATTTCCGGACGAGGTTCTGAAATTTGGCAACGATCTGGCGCAGTGCCGAAGGTCCTACATCATCAAGAGTCCAACCGGCAGCGCTCAATTGATCGATTGCGCGAAGCAAATGATCGGGTGCGCGCGCGACCGATTTCGCGATTTTAGCAAGGTCGACATTGCCTTCGGTTTGTTCCGATTCGCCCGCGCCCGCTGCGCATTCTTCTGCGGCGATGGAGAGGAGCAGACGAAGATGTTCCCGCAAAGGCAGGTTAGCGTCGCTATCGCGCAGGAGCATTTCGCGGAGCGACGGCGGCGAGAGAAACTTCATGCCAAGAAGCGAGACGCGATGTTTGAGCAGTTGTTCTCGCAAAAATGCGGAGTCACTGCCAAGCGGTGCTACCACCGCGACCGGCTCTTGATTCTCAAACGCGTGCGGAGCGACCGATTCGAACCACGGCAACAGAACGTTCTCCCACGCAGCTTGTCCTGAAGCACCGAGGTAGAGCGAAACCTGCCGCGAAGTTTTTGGTTCTTCGCAAACCGTACGGGCCATCGCTCTAATCTACCGCTGCATTCGATCGAGCAACGAGTTCAATGTGCTAGCATTCGCTGATCACCGACCCGACGCGTTACGCCGAAACGATCAAGCTGTTCCAGCAAGGGTACCATGATTCGGCGCGAGGTCCGGAGCTCCTGGCGTAGTTCGCTTACCGTCGCCCGTCCGTTTTTGGAAAGGAATTCCACGACCGCGGATTTCATGCGCTCGAAATTTTCCCGTAACAGAACCACATCCGGACTGACTTCGATCGCTTCGCCAGTCTCGATCAAGAATCGAAGAACCTGCGGCGCGTGCCGATCCACCTCGATTTCTTTACGCGCTGGCGGATCGAATGGTTTCGTCGAGAGCGCCTCGCGAATTCTTGCCCCGGTGAGGTGAAGTTCCACCGACAACGCTGGTCGATGGGAAGCTCGTGCGATGGCTGATCCTTTCTGGACAAAATCGGCCGCGCACAAATCGGAAATGAGGGCATCAAATACGCCCGGCGACCGATCGCCCCACGCCGTGCGCAGCTCATTCAAGTCGAGACCCGCGCGTTCCGGATTTCTTTTGTGCGCGTCATCGATCAAAGCGATCGCCCAGGCGCGCAACGTCTGCCAGGCGTGAGCGTCCGACGCGATTTCTTGATGAATGACAATTTCATTACGGCGTTGCAAGCACTGAAGCGCGTCAGCAATCTCGTCAGCGCTGAAGCGCGACTTGCGCAGAGCGGTTTCGGTTCGCACGAAAGCGTTCACCAGAATTTCGGAGCGAACACAAAGATCGACATCCTCCAATGCGCCCGCACGGGCCGTTAGTGATTTGCGTTGCGTCGCGGTCCGAAATTTTTCTCGTTCGCCGTCTGGATCGAGCACAACTCCACCCGCGATGGTGTGCTGCTCGGACGCATCACGAAGGACAAATCGATCGCCGAGAAACGCAAATATGGATGACTCCAATTTTAGTCGCGCGATTGTTTGCTGCCCGGGTTCGAGCGCGCGGTTTTCAAGCAGACGAATTTTCGCAGGAAATCGCGATGTACCGTGATGCAGATACACCGAGGTTCCGTTCTTGAGCGCCCGAGCAACTGGATCTTTCGGACCAAGCCGAGAGGATTTTTCGAGAAGAACGATGAGGTTGGCATTCGATTTCCCAAGATCGATAACCGTGATGACATCGCCGCGTTTGATCTGCCCAGGGCCGTCGCCGATCGCGACATCCGGCAGGTTGATCGCCGTTCGCATCCCTGGCTGGCCACCTTCCAACTCAGAGCCATGACTTTGAATCGAGCGAACGCGCGCTTCGAAATTGTGCGGCTGAACGACAATATTCTGACCACGGCGAAGTTGTCCGCCAGTCAACGTTCCGGTCACGACAGTGCCGATTCCGCGCAAAGTAAAGGCGCGATCGATAAACAGGCGCGGTTTTCCGACGTCGGCTTGTGGTTGCATGGTCGAAAACTCGGACGAAAGAGCGCTTTTCAGATTTTCAATTCCTTCACCCGTGCGAACCGAAGTGGGAATAATAGGGGAGTGCGCAAAGGCGGTATCGCGCAGTTGATTGCGGATTTGTCCGGCGACGTTGTCGATCTTCCCCAAATCGCTTTTTGTGAGCGCTATCACGGCCCGTTTCACCCCGAGATAAGTCAAAATCTGCAAATGCTCTTCGGTTTGCGGCATCCAGCCGTCGTCCGCTGCGACAACAAAGAGCGCGAGATCGATTGACCCCACACCGGCGATCATGTTTCGAACGAAGTTTTCGTGACCCGGCACATCGACGACACCAATATGGAGGCGCTGTTCGTCAGGCCCATGGAGAATCAATGGCGCAAAACCCAGCTCGATTGTGATCTGTCTCGCTTTTTCTTCTGGCAATCGATCGGGATCAATTCCTGTGAGCGCTTTGACGAGGGCACTCTTGCCGTGGTCGACGTGCCCAGCAGTCGCGAGAATGAAATGCTTTTCAGTCATGTCTCCTTTTGAAACCACGAAGGACACGAAGAATTACAGAACGAAGCGTTTAATGCCGTTTTGCAGTTTCGTGACATTAAAATTGATAAGCAGTCCAAGTGGAAGGTTCGCCAGGCGCATGTATGTAAGAATTTGCGCGTGATGGATTGGGAGAAGCGTTTCGACACTTTTGATTTCAACGATGAGATCGCCACCGACGAGCAAATCGATCCGATAGCCGCAATCGAGCAGAATGTCCTTGTAACGAACGGGCAGCGGCACCTCCATCTGAACCGGAATACCGGCATGCGAGAGTTCGCAGGCCAAACACTGGCGATAGGTTGATTCGAGCAATCCCGGCCCGAGATTGCGATGAACTTCGATCGCGCATTCGATCACTCTTCGAGACAGCTCATCAAATTCCATCTTCGTGTTCTTCGCGATCTTCGTGGTGCTTAATGCTGTTTTGCACAGGCGTTGCGAATCGCGTCGACCACGGCGTCATCTTGTTGCGGGAAAATTGTACGCAGATCGAGTTTGAAACGCTCGTTTGCGATGTACCCAATAATCGGTGGGTTCGAGGCGCGCAGCGTCGCGGCGAACGCGATAACAGAACCGTTGCCCGGTAGAATGTCGATCGTCACGGATGGCATCTCTGATTTTGGCAAAGTGCCGCCGCCGGTTTTGACTGTGCCGCGTCCAACCGCAATTTGCACAGGCAATCCTTGCAGTCGACCAGCAAGCGCCTCCGCGCGCGCGCGCAGGTCGTCGTCGGAGATCCGCAAGAGCGCGAGCGCCGGGATTTCAGATGTCGATTGAGTGAGATGGAGATCGATAGTTGCTTGCAGTGCACTAAGAATCAATTTGTCGCAGCGCAGCGCGCGAAATAGAGGTTCGCGCTTCAACGCGCTGATGAATCGCTTCTTCCCAGCGATGATTCCCGCCTGCGGACCGCCGAATAATTTATCTCCGCTGAAACAAACGAGATCGGCTCCGCCCATCAGCGCTTCAGCGGGCGTCGGCTCGTGCTCGGCTATCCCAAATTGCTCGGTGGCGACAACCGCTCCGCTTCCCAAATCCTCGACAAAAGGGACGCGCCTTTTTCGCGCGAGCGCAGCCAGTTCCGCCGAAGGAGGCGATTCCACAAAACCGCTCATGAAAAAATTGCTGCGATGAACTCTGAGAATGAGAGCGGTGTTTGGCCCAACTGCTTTCTCGTAATCATCGAGGGCCGTCTTATTCGTGGCGCCGATCTCCTGCAATTTTACGCCGGCCGCTTTGATAATTTCACCGATACGAAAGCCACCGCCGATTTGGACCATCTCGCCACGCGAGATGACGATCTCCGATTCGTCCGCGGCAAAATGCCGAACAATTAGCACCAGCGCAGCCGCGCAATTGTTGACGACCGTGGCCGATTCCGCTCCGCAAAGCAACGCGAGCGCATTTTCGATGTAGGTGGCGCGGCAACCGCGTTCGCCCGTCACAACATCGTATTCGAGATTCGAGTATGCGGGACCGATCTTGTTGAGCGCGCGAATCGCCTCGGGAGCAAGCGGCGAACGCCCGAAGTTAGTGTGAATGACAATTCCGGTCCCGTTGATGACCGGTTGTAACCGGCTGGCGCGAAGCTGCTCGATCGAGCCGCGCACAAGATCGACAATCGATTCGAATTTGGGAGTCTCCGCCTTCGCACGAACTTTTGAAAGTTCTCGTCGGACCACATCGACGATCAGTGGACGTGGCAGATCGTAATGGCTGAGGGCATCGAGAACTTTGCTTACTGCGGGAATGTCCCGGCGCGAGCGGGATTTTACCTTGTCATGCATATCAACGGACGGCGGCGTCGTAGCGGGACAATTCTTCCGATGACGGCAGCGCAGGGTGTGTGCGCCTTTCGTAAAAGAGTCAGCACTTTCTCCAACCTGGCTTCGGCGACACAAAGCAGTAATCCGCCGCTGGTCTGCGCATCAGTTAGAAGAATTCTGCGCGCGTCATCTGTATTTCTCCAGTCCACAACAACGGTCGTTGCATAAAGATTTTGTC
>Ga0193719_10000420_pt1 | contig 15887 bp, 19 predicted proteins | sample U2a2metaG_FD_160103 | JGI IMG/M metagenome (GOLD analysis project Ga0193719, IMG submission 160103) | Soil microbial communities from a riparian zone of the East river system, Colorado, United States - U2a2 | ecosystem: Environmental > Terrestrial > Soil > Riparian zone | place: USA: East... | reverse complement strand
CCTTACCAACGTCTTGGATGCAGCAGGCCGACACGCTTTCAACGCCCAATTCCCTCTAAATGGGGTTGCTTCTGCAACTGGTTCGCTTAGGTGCCAGCCTCAAATGCCGCATAACACACCGTGACTGCGTGTCATCATCACACCGGATTTCACGCTGTCAGCCACACCGGAATTGCACATTCCCTAAAATCCATAGGTACATAGTCAAATCGCACAGCGCTTGAATGCCATTACCTAGTGAAATAACTGTATAGTCCACACTGAAACACATTACTTACCCCTCGAGAACAACCCTTACTCTGAGTTAGCTAATACTATGAATGAATCTTGAAGCCCCAGAGCTAGGGCAGGTTGAATTGTGGACAGGTGGGGATATAAAGAAATTTGCTTTTCCTCACCAGCCAGTTACACCCGTCAAACACCCGTGTTACGAGGAAATGTCCCCACCACACGGTAAGACCGCGTTGTGAGGACATTTCCTCATGAGCTGATCACATCTACAAGTGGTTATGAGGAGATATCCTCGCCACCCAGTGGTGCTGTTGCAAGGAAATTTCCCCACACCGCGGTAACTTAGACGCCGTTGCAAGGAAATTTCCTCATCAACCGATCACACCTGTGGTATGAGGAAATTTCCTTGCGACCCACAATGTCGCTGTTGCAAGTATATCTCCCCACAACGCGGTAAGACAACGTTGTGAGGAAATTTCCTCATACTACAGGTGTGACCGGCATATGAGGAAATTTCCTCACAATGTTGTCTTACCGCGTTGTGGGGAAATATCCTTGCAACAGCGACATTGTGGGTCGCAAGGAAATTTCCTCATACCAGTGGTGTGACCATCTGATGAGGAAATTTCCTCACAACGTTGTCTTACTGCGTTGTGGGGAAATATCCTTACAACAGCGACACTGGGTTGCGAGGATATCTCCTCACAAAGTGGTAAGACACATCGTGAGGAAATTTCCCCACAATACGGTAAGACCAGGTTGTGAGGAAATTTCCTTGCGACCAATAATGTTGCTGTTGCAAGAACATTTCCCCACAATACGGTAAGACCACGTTGTGAGGAAATTTCCTTGCGACCAATAATGTTGCTGTTGCAAGGACATTTCCCCACAATACGGTAAGACCGCGTTGTGAGGAAATTTCCTTGCAACCAACAGTGTCGCTGTTGCGAGGGTATTTCCTCACAACACGGTAAGACCACATTGTGAGGAAATTTCATCAGCCGGTCACACCGTGGTACGAGGGAATTTCCTCATACGACACAGTAAGACCACATTATGAGGAATTTTCTTTACCCACGCCGTGTTTATGGGGAAATCCTACAGACCCCTTATGCAGAGAATTCCCCACATCGGCAAAACATTAGTAGCGTGCCAATCGTTTCCGGTGTGCAGAGAATTCGCCATTTTGGTGAATGTCGGGAATCACCTGCATTGGTCACAGACCCCTTATATACACAGATAATCCTCCACATTCAACCAATAGCATGTAATGGAGAAATCTCTGCACATCAAATCACATCAAATCATACACCAACGTAACTAAGCATAATGTGGTATGGGGACATTTCCCTACATTGCCGAATTTTGTACATATTGGCTGTGTGACCTGTTATGCAGAGGTTTCTCCAGATCCACAGCCAGGTTAATATAGGTAAATATCCGCATAGACTTGATATGTGGATATTCCCCGACAGCTGGCACTCAGTACGTTATGGGGAAATCTCCACATAACCTATCAGGGTCCCAAGGTGCGGATATTTCCCCACGCCCAAGTGCTTAGTGTGTTATGGAGAATTATCCACATAGTGGGCCGTGACCTAACATGTAGAAGATTCTTCATAGAACCAACCTGTTTTGTAAGGAAATTTCCTTATACTGCAAAGGAGGAACATTCCGAGTCTACCTATAATTAGAAGACGTCCACAGTTATGCAGTGTAGAGCCCGTAGGCGAACAAACAGATAGATTTCGTGTGTCTAATCTTCTTTTCGAGAAGTGCGTACGAAAGGAAGAGGAAATACTACTCGAGTTGTAATATGATTCCAATCCTGCAGAAGTTGCTGTCCTGTTAAATAGACGCCCGTCTCTTTCCCATACTGAATAAGATCCTGCGGAACGTCAGCAATTTCAGCATCTGGAAACATCACTTGAATGGCCATTGGTACTTTCAACGCCTTCAACCGTTCGATCTGGGTATGCAGCTGGATCAAGGCAATGCGAGTGGCATACGTAGGTGAACCATAATCAGGCGCGATGAAATCCTCCGTCAGAAGGCCAGTATAGTCACGAAGCGACTTATTCCAGAAGACGCGCGTGCTTGGCTTGAGCTTCTGGAGATCTTCCATCGGATAGCTCTTGGTAAGCGCTGGGTTGCTCGAAAACGCGCGAGTGGTCTTCCATAAAAAAAATTCCAAGGCCACTTCCTTAACTGGGCATCCACAATTCAAATGCCCCTCCTTCGCCGCGACCACATCTTCAGCTTTGCTTACAGATCGACCCTTGAAACCCGCCCCATGCAACTGAATGACTGTGTCAGGGATGAACGTGGTCGATTTCCCTTTTCGATGGTATTCGCACAGGGTTTGCTTGACATTGGACTCGAATACGATTTTTGTTGTTTCAATAGATGTAAAACTCGCTTCTGGTAAATATCCGACGTGTTCTCTTGCAAGTTTCCGAAACTTGTGCACAAGATCCTTTGGTTTTTGACTCTTGATGTATTTTTCTAATGCCTTCAACCCACCTTGTTTATGTTAGCAATTTGTTGTCATTATGGATTAAACACCCACCAGTGATGTCGAACGATTCCGGCAACGGATTTTCCTCCCAAGCATGATCTTGCCGATAAATTTCCAACTGAGCGTTCGCAATCTCCACACGAGTCCCCCTATCCTGTACAGAAGTTCCCCTTGATCGTTGGACAGATTTCTTCCCGGCGCCTCCCGTCTTTTTCTTTTTCCCTTTTCCATCTGTACTGTCACCCACCTCGGAACTAAGTTCTTGGGTGTCATCGTTATCGACCGCCTCTGTCAAACCTTCCGTAGATGCCGCAAGTTCTTCCATTTCGTGAGCACGACCTGAAATAGTTTTCTGAAGAAGAGCCACCCTTGTCTTCGAGAGCCGTATGATCCCCAGTTCCGTCTGAATACCATTGACTTCAGTAGGGTCTATGTCCTCGAGCCGCTCTTTTGCCTGATTCAGCAATCCCTGAGCTTCGACAAGAACACGATGGTCGTCATCATTTAGGGCTGAAAGGTAGAGCCGGCGCTTTTCCTTCACGTCGGTCGAATGACCTCTAACTTGGCTTTCAAGGGATTCGATATCCTCAAGAGCTCTAGTGACAGCGGACATGTGTGAGATGACAGCTTTGATATTGCCATTAAAACCGTTGGAAAGGGCACGTATAAGGGAACGCTGCTTGCGCCTCAATTCCTCGAGTTGGGATTCAAAGTGGTTTAGTACGGTTTGCTTTTCCTCCCATTGACGGCGAAGGTATGCCGTCTCTTGTGATTCTCCGTCTTGGACCAAATCGACGGCTTCGAACACCTCGACGTAGGTATTCCCAGGATCGTATTCCTGTACAGTAAATGAATAAACTTCCTCGTCTACCTCACATTTGCCATCCCAGACCCAGTCACTTGTGCTGTAAGAACAATTAAAATTACGAAGACCGCAATATTAGACGACGAGACTCACTATCCAGTGTCGTCTTGATGGACCTTCTCGAGTCCCAGATTCCTACTGCCGTTGAGATTGTTTTCGGTGCTATCAACGCTTGGGCGGTCCTTTGAACCATCGCCATCAGGCCTTGTGTTAGAATATTAGTTAAATTAACGTGTAACAATTAAAAGTCATGCATTACCAGGCAAACATATCAATCATATCTCTCTGAACCACTTCCAAATGAGCCAGAGCCTCAGCCCCAGAAGACCCACCAGCAATTTGAAGAGATTGCCAAGAGGTACCGCCTGGAGCCTTGGAACTACGTGGGGTCAATATATTACATACACATGTCAGGATATACTAGTAGTTAATAGCTTACCGAATGGCATTGCCCTGCAGGTCGCTATTGATGAGAGGCTGGACAGAGTCGAGAAGGTGATGACGACTGGTATGGACATGATAGAATTAGAAACAAGAAGCAGGTCATGAAAAAACAATTACTCACTCCACAACCCTGGCTTCTTGGTCGTTACTGGTACCGATAAGTTGTACCATCACAGGTGGGGTCTGGACACTAAAGAAGATCACTATAACGGAGAAAATGGTCAGAGAGTAAACGCTTACCCCATGGTGTCATTCTCCTGGCTACTATTACTGAACAGTTGGTCGATAGTGCCTTTAACCTGAGAACTAGTAACAGCCGTCAGGCCACGTACAAACCTCAGGACAATGGATGGATACCCTGCGATGCTGTCTTCTGGAACGCTACTGAGAGGTTTGGTGGTAGCTGGCTGATTGGAAACACAATCACTATACAGGATGCCATCACGATAGAGACAAGAGGCGGACTGGTAAGCGCTCACTCCATAACACTGTCCTCAGGTTGTGGCGTATTGTTGAGCGGATGGGCGGCACTGCCTGAAGCCTGACAACTACGACACATTAGCAGGTTATTAGATTGTACAAGTACAATTGTCTCACTTGACAAATCCATCTTCTGTGTCGCTACGGTGAGGTTGTATGATAGTTCCCGCAGCATGAGCACTACAAAAACGTCAGCGCGACAAGCAAACTTGGTCGATGGGATATATGTGCTTACCACATGGTGTCATCCTCCTGGGAATTATCAAGCGGGTGGACCATAATGCTGGAAATTCGACGACTAAGGCAGGTGAGTATACCAGACATCGGCGTTAGGGTTAGAATAATAACGACTCACCCAACGAAGTGTTCGGAGGTTTGTTGCGTATCCTGACCCAAGCTCCCAGAGGCAGATGATTGTGGATTAGCTATTGGGCCTCTGTAGGTTTTTTTAAAAAAAAGTTGATACCCAAGGCACGAAACACTCACTTCATGATAATGTCCCGCAAGTCTGAATCGCCATTGAACTGACGGGCAGCAGGTAGCTGTATAGTAGGCTGAGTTTCCCTGCAGATGAAGCGCTCAGTCATGTAGAAATAATTCATGGCTAAATGTATTACGATGCAGGAATGTCGTTATCTATTTCCATAGGCTCATTGCAGGTCCCCGAGCCTACGATAGGCAGGGCGACCTCCAAATGCTCTCGCTTCACCTCCACATCTGTGAAGGGAGCCATGTCCAGTGCCGCATAACCTAGCGCACGCTGAATAATTTGAGATGCGCTTGTATTTGCTGTTGAGGTCTCAAGCTTGGAGATCTTGAGCTCCAGCTGACCAATAGTGTTCCGGAGGTTTTCAATTTTTTTTTCTTTGAAACGGACAGGGCGTGTCCCAGTGTTTATTTCATCCAGTGTTAGCTTCGAAATTTGTAGCTGTTCCTTTGTTAGCTCGAGCTCTAAAAATTGATGAGAGGCTGAAAATCTCCTGCAGAAATTTACCTACCGCTTTTTTTCTTGGGTCCCATTGTAATGCGATAGGGCGATGACAGAACGACACAGGGGTTTCACTGCTTGAGCTGCGAGAATCTGATTAGCTTTCTCCATAAGGAAAACTGGTGTCCTGGCCATGTTCCGACATTCGTTGCTTTTTTTTTTCTGATCCCCCCATAAGGCCTACCTGATTCTGATGCGCACCATCGCTTTTTCCGATGCTCTTAGCTTCTGGACTCATCCACAAGCCCAGTTTATTTTCGGAAGAGGTCTCCATTGTAATCTATCTGCACGTGCTGTTTGCGAAAGTGGCACACCACCGATCCTAGGTAGATCTCAGATCTGTACCTTAAATATTCCACATGGAGCAAAAAGAACCGACAATATCTGCCTCAGCTGGCAGCGTCAGGGTTGTTTCTCGGATCAGGTCGTTTGTGACCATGTTGTTACCAGATGTACATTCGGCATTAGGACCCCTAAACGGGGAAAGCCCACTTGGCCGAATGATTTTTATGAACGATTTCCGATAACCCGAGTCGGACCATATGGTTTTCGAAAAATTTTATAAGGATAATTTTTATTAGGTGTAGCGTCTTTCTCCCCCGACTTTACCAAACAGCACAAGAGCATGGACAATACACCAGAGGCTATTGAATCCGAGTCTTTCCATCCCCCACGACCCCATGTTGAAGAGCGTTTCTACGCTGTTACTGTCGGCAAGGTGCCTGGAGTATATACGGGGTTGTAAGCGTCCATTCTCTATCAAATCCATGATGATCGACTCAGATACACAGGGATGACTGGCCATCTCAAGTAGAAGGCATTCCAGGCTTTGCTGTTCGTACCTTTGACACGCGGGAAGACGCCGAACGAGCATATCAAGACGCTTTGCAAGGAGGCCTTGTAGAGCAAGTTCAAATTGTTGGGGAGCGCATTACCTTGACCGAAAATGAACTTGAGGAAATACCCGGTATCCATGGTGAGTGTGAGTGTCTCAATTTACAAAAAATTTACAACTAAGTTCATCATGTATGCCAGTTGACGCCTCCTCTGCTGGTGCCCTTAAGTGGTATTCTATTACCATTGGAACTCAACCTGGTCTCTATCCCGGCTCGTAAGTTCTTCCAACTTTTTCCGTCAGGCGCCAAGTCCAACATTTTATGCAGGCAGAACATATCGCCTCTTGTCTCCAATGTTAGTGGGAACCGAAGCTTTAAATGGGGATCCTATGAGCAGGCGCTTAGCTCATTTTTGGTCGAGCTTCGTAGTGGCCGAGTTACCAAGGACACAACCAAAATCATACGCACTAGACTTGCCACTCCTTGAATCCTCGTACAGATAGAGCTCATATGTAGTATAACCCTTCAAATTCCCCAGCTCAAATATATTGCAAACGTCGGTTTTTTTTTGGGCTTTGGTTGATGATGGGATCAAGGGCATTTCGAGTTTGAGAACGCTCATCAGGTCACCTCAACCACCAGTATGGGGGACGCAATCATAGAACCTTCAAAGGGCGTGCCTAGCGTCCAGCGGAAACTGGGGCCAGATGGTCTAACGAAAGACCAGAGGTATTACAAGAGGTCAGTCGATGTCAGTGTTAAGCCGGATCTGGAACATTATTCAATGGACACCTTACCTCACACAGAAATACCGAAGTCGTAAAGAAACGAGTCATGGATCGCCAGAAACGCATCAAGGAAGGCGTGTAAGTACTCTTGCACCTTGTTTTCGGCATCGTATTCAAGTTGACTCAGAAAGGCTGAACGACTCGAACGGGCAGACACGGCTATACAAACTGATCCAGTACAGCCGCCTGAGCCATCGACAGAAATACTCCAGGATTATGTAGAACACCTGCTTGGGTCATACCAGAAAATATTCAACTATGAACTTACGGAACGACTCGATAGTATCGACTACAAGTGGAAGCACCGCTTACTCCAATTGCGCCAGCTCGTATCCAATTGGGCTGCGCAGAAAGGGGGTCTATCGGGCTGGAATAAGCGAATCGACCACGAAATTCAAGAGGCCGAGAGACAAGGAGAACGACCGCCTTTCAAGTTGGCGCTTTTAATGGAAGACCTTCAAAAAACACAAGCCATTGGAAAGTACCTTGTGTGCGAGCTCAATAACTGGCATGTGGACGATCCCCCAAATTTTACCATTTTCCAAGCCCGCATCCATCTCATGTCAATCGTTGCCGAGGGTATCGGGATTGCGGGGGCATGGATTACAGTGCTTCGACCAAAGCTAGTCGGTCTACCAGAACCCGAGTCGGATTATCTATCCTACAACTCGGATGTGGATGAGGAAGACCTACTAGAGGAGTGTAGTGTATCAGATGAACTTATGTTCGCTGTATAGTACATTATTCTGCTTACAAAAGTGTTCAATGTATAAAGTGTTGGTGCAGATGTCCAAGTCCGAGTCAGGTCAGAATACAATTGTATTTAAAACACATCAGCTTTTCATATCGCTTCCAAGCAACCAAATTTTGGTGGATCCACTGAGGTTGCGATACTTGCAGTTGGATTACCGTGGATACACCCAGCTGATATATGTGATACACCTAGTACTGGTAGACTGCAGTGCATATGATAGAATGGAGAAAAGATTGTATCTAGTGGAGCACCGAGCACGATGTAGACGTAGGTAGTCAACCCTAGGTGTAATTACTGACTCTAGTGTTATCCCAACTTGAAGATTTCAATTCGTGGTTGCTAGTAATCGTGGTCAAGGACTCCTGTGATATATTATAGCGGGGCTTGTAAGCACCGACGGGAATCAACCACAATATCACACCTTCCCTCCTCTACGATGCATAGACTAGAATGATGAGTACCCGCTGGGGAGATTCCGAGATTCCGATGTTTCCAAACATGCCGCAAAAAATTACTATTATTGCTACTTGTGGCATGACCCTCTCAGCCCAACTCATATAATTATAGTATACCACTGTCCCCTGCATATCTTTCTATCCACGCTGGTATTCAGTTATCTGAGTTTTCCGATCATTTGCGATCCTTTGCGATGCAATGTGCACTGTTCTAAAAATAACCAATGGTTGTATGTCATTTTCCGAACCCCTTGCGATCAAATGGGGAATCTTTTCCGATTGTAGCAACAAAATTGGGCTTTCCGACCTCTTTCCGATGGAACACGTAACCTTCCAATCATGAAAGACCTTTTTGGAAATTTAATTTGGTGGCACATTTTTCAGATTTTTACGCCTTGCAGCGCACATATTACATAAGGGTTCATGTATTTGCTAGTTAGGGGCAAGACCGAGTCGAAGACGGTAGTCGTGAATAGCCTGCTCGTTTCGCATTTTGACAGTCTCTAATTCCTCAACTGCTTCCTTAAGCCTTGTTTCTGCTAACCTCTTTGACTCCTCAATCGCTTCCTTCTCTCGCTCGGTATTCTTCAGCTTATTCTGAAGTTCAAGAACATCAATTTTCCTGTTATCGGAGACCTGTTTGGTCAGCTGAAGGAACTGAGTGGCGAGTTTGTTTGTCTCCTGACGACCATCCTTTTTGAGACGGGGGGATGCGTAATGAAGAGCGCCACCAGAGGCGGTCGCATGCTGCGCGCCGATGAAGAGCCAACACCCCGTTTTGAGGGCAACGTCCTCACACTATTCAGATTGGCCTTGAGTTGTAGGTCAGGTGTGCAGATAAGGTACTGACCTTTATGAAAATTGAGTTCATGCCCTCGAGAAAAGCTTTGGAGGCTGCGCTACTCGACGGAAGTGGTGACGGTGCACAACGCGTTCGGTGGACATCTGAATTTCATATCAGATAGTCCAATGAATAAGGCATTTAATATACCATGTGATGTATCTGCTCCTCTGAACACGCCTTTGACATGCCCGTAGATAGGACTACTAGCCTTTGCTCGCGGCTTACTATTCCCTTGTCTCAAAGAGTTACCCTCAAACGAGGTCGAGGGTGAAGCCAACGGACTGGAAGGTAAAGCACCGCTTTCGTCATCCTGTCCTGATTCCGAGGTGAGTAAGTTGCGATTGTTGGGGGCACTAGTAGTGGTATCTTGCAAGGGAGACTGATCCGAGCTGCCAATGCTCATCCTTGGGGTGTGTACATTATTGAGATTGTACGACTCGGCAGTAGGGAACAGGTTCGTAGACGCCTGTGGCGTAAATAAGTCACCCTAGAAAGATCAAAACAACTATTAGTAGTGACCAGGAGCACCAGCGTTAGGTGGACGTGGCACACTCACATTACTCCCTCTGAGCAGTGGTGTACTGAATGTTCCATATACAGGAGCATCTACACCAGAAACCCAGGATCTCGACGAAATTCCCACTGAGGTCGGCAGTGACGGGTTCAAGGAGGCAGGTTGGTGAAAAGATCTATTCTCGTCGAGAAGAAGTGGGTCGATGACTGGAGGCACCGGATGAACGGGCATACCAGAATTTTCCAGGTTCGTTGATGGCAAGGGCTGCGAAATCGAGGGCACATTCGGCAGCCTACCTGATGAGACAGCGATCGAACGCATTTGCTAAGCCGCGAAAATGAGTTGGAATAGAATATACGATAGTATCAATACTCACTTCTTCGGTACATGATAACGGTGTAGTTGAGGGGACTTTTTTTGGAGGCAATTGCTAGGCCCCAATTAAGATAAAAAAAACAATAATAATACAGAGATGACCCGGCAACCCACCGCTTGTGCAGCTTGTTCAAGCAAAAACTGCCGGCCCTTGGCCGTATGAGCACATTGACCACGTAGAGGATTTCCAGGACATTTGGTGCAATGTGGTGGTTTCCTGGGGTTCCGCAGTACCTTTGAAATAACTCATGTGAACCATTGAATCGAGTAAAAAGGTATTATGTTACTTTCTCAGCGACACCTTGGGTGGTGGTTTTGTTGCTCTTTCTAGGGGACGATCGTGTCATGAGAGGTAAGCGCAGCACCTAAAAAGAGAGGGCGATTCTTATATACGAACTCCGTGGACGATATACAGTAATCTCTGTGTATAGTCTGTAGAGATCGTCACATTTAGAACCGATGAGGATATTTCCCTAGAACAGATACCCTAGAAAAGTCAACACGAATAAATTAGATACTTGTTGTTATCCATCGTCGATGGATTCTCCTCCACCACAGGTCGTCTATGATAAGCTCCCGGACTCTCCAGTGAGGGATGTGACTTACGACGATGGCATTTCTGGACGTGAAGTTTATCCTTGCACACCGAGGCGCAAAACTCGCGTAGAGACATCCAGAAAACGTCTGAGGAAGAATTACCAACTCCACAGCGAGAATGCTTCAGATCCAGGCCCTGGCCACGTTGGTACCCGTGCCGGTGATAGGAAGTCTGAGGTTATGCTTCCTGGTCCAGAAGGTTTAGCCACTGGAGCACTTACGGGTCAAGATCTCGAGCAAGCGTACACATGGGAGCCAGGGTTTGAGCCATTGACAGTAAAGCCAGTGCAAGAAGTGGATATCGCATATGCCTGCTTTGTTGAGGCAGTTTTGTCTGACGAGTGCTCGATCTACCAATTGAGTCAAAATTTATTCGTAGTCAATGGCTGGAATGCAACAAGACACGAGTCCAACGTATGTATATCCATTTAATTCTGTTCTACACAGCTAAAAAAAATAGTCTACTTGGTTTCATCTTCAAAAAATGTCGACCGTGGATGACTCCGCTGTCCTTTGCCTCTGTCCAGAAGGAAGAGACAATTCCTGTTGCTTTCATGTTCGATTTCTCCGGGAGTACGCCAGTCAGCAATTTCCCCCTGACGAGAGGATGTCCGGTAAGATCCCATTAGCCAAAGGATTTGACGAGCACTTAAATAATCTTGTAGAGAATAACAACCAAACCTTTTTATTTTCACGGACGGAACACCATGTAGACGACCACTACATAAATCTATTTTCTGTGTTTCCCCAGTCTCCCTATCCAAGTATTAAGAATCGGGTTGTCGTTGAACATATTGGTGACGATAATGGAAATGGTAGTTGGAGGTGTTTTAAGGACTCAAGAGCCACGCACTGCATTCACATTGTGGACGCCCGCCATTCACTCCAGAGGTACTTGCATGGTGATCCAAATGCCCGGGATCCAAACGTACTGAAGGCTGATTTGGGTATGCTTTCAAAATTTGATGATACATCCCTGATCCGTTATCTCTTGTAGGTGAACTGCCGTTCACTAAGCAAGTCGCAAGAGTCAATGAGTCCATCAGTTTCCGACCTCTTCCTCCTCCGATCTGGGCTCGCATTGGATCTGACGGCAATATTCATCCACCTCCCATACTCCTACAAGCTCCGAGCATCATAAAACTGGACGAGTCTTCGAGCTGCTCATGCCGTACCCCTCGAATGGCCATGTTTGATCCTCAGAGACGCATAGAACTACGAAAATGTTTTATCTACGGCTTACTGGGTGCGCATTCTGCCTCGATCGAACTACAGAAATGCCCAAATTGTCCACAAGGGTACATTGGGCCAGATTGTACCGATATTGGTATATTTAATCTGAACAATCAGAGTCTATTTACTCTGACGTTACTGGACGACTACACTTGCCATTTCTCAAGATCTGAAACGCCATTCGTCTCGTGGGTGTCTTCAACGGCCTGTCGTTATCTCAACCACCAATCTCCAGTGCCCTTCATCAAGGAAAAGACATTCAGGACAGCCTGGTTCTCGTACATCCGCCTTGTACAGCTGGAGAACGATATGCGATGTGTGCGATGTGGACCGACACCGAAGGTGACCATATGGGATGGCGTTACGCTAGCCTTCAATCGGAAGAACCTACTGGCTACCTTGCGGCCACCTACCCTCGTCGATGAACACTCAGAAATCAAAGACAGGATCAAACCACAGCAGGGCCTTCAGCTTCTGGGGGACAAGAGCCTCCGAAAGCTCATTCAGACAATCCTGGCTGGTCAGTCTCTATGTCTACCTGAGCTACCTAAAGAACACGACGACAGGCCTTCTGGCTCAGCGACGAAGGAGATGATGGACAGGATTGGGCTGGTGCCAGATGCAGTAGAACGGCTTCAACATGTGTCATTGGGGCTTGGAAACCTCTTTGGCCGTTGGTTTGGGATGGACTATCTTCTGTGCAAACGGAAGCCCCCCGTCGAATACAAGGAACTGTTTCTCCAAGTAAGGAGAGAAATTGTGCATTATTCCGGCCTCTTTCTTACCATGTCTTAGATGGCCGCAGAGGAGAATGCATTGCAATTTATCAATGAAAGGGCCCTAGTGAGACTGCATGGGTTTTTGTCTAGTCCATCGCCCAAGACCCTGGATCTCCTGATTCATACACCAGCATTGTACAAAGTTGCAGAACGTGAGTTTAAAATCGATTCCACACTTCATGGTGCAACACTCGAGGTCATTCGTTGGCTTTACACTCGCGTATTCGTGGTACTGCACCAACTCAAGAAGCATGGGCTTCCTTCCGAGTCTGTTAGAACAACCCCTCCTCAAGCTGAGGAATGGCACTGGCAGAAGGTACTGTTCCCATACTAATTGATTTAACTATGATTTACATTGTTTAAAAGACAGGTGCATGCTACGGCATGCCTCAGATTCGCAAGCGCCCTAGATACCCCGGTCTTCCCTTGGATAATGGAAATGACGCTGGTGGAACAGATTTACGTGGAGAGTCATGTCAAAAGTTTTATTCAACCTATGGAGAGCGACGACTAACGGGTGGCTTGATGTGTGTATGGTGCCCACATAGCATCTGCTATGGTTTCCATTGCATTCCGTCTGCAGAGGGTCGCAACGACGTATTTTCCGCGATATACACACGATGGCAGCAGGCACCAGAAGTGGTTGTATACGATTTTGCATGCGCTCTTCAGCCATACTGTATGGTTCGGGAACCCGAGTTTTTTGCAAACACTCTATTCGTGGTGGACGCTTTTCATGCCAAAGGTCACACACGATGTGGACGTGCGGCTTTCCTCACAAACTATTGTGATACGAATCCCACATTGATGACAGTAAATTCTAGCGCTGCTGAATGCGGCAACAGTGGCATATTGCGGATTCGAAAGTCAGTCAGCTATATGTCTCAGGATAGGGCCATACTGTACACTAAAGTTTTTCTATCCTTATGGAACCGCCAGCGCATACAGAAACTAGAAGGCGTCATGCTGACAAAAGAGTAGCTAGCTTACTTACTAGTACGCTTCTGGCAAATCCTAAAATAGGTATTGAGTATCCTACTGGGGTACCTCATCGAACGGCCTGCATAAACGATCACTATGCCGAGATTTCCTTACAAATCGCTCGTAGAGAAATATCATCATAACGGTTCACAGACACCATTATGAAGATATTTCCTCACTTTCCCAGTATAACTTACTGTAAGGAAATATCTTCATAATGGCCAGTGTGAACCGTAAGATTTCCTCACAAGCCGCTCGTATATTTCCTCACTTTGCCGGCATAGCTTACTGTGAGGAAATATCTTCATAACGGCCTGTGTGAACCGTTATGCCGAGATTTCCTCACAAGTGGCTCGTAAAGAAAGATCATCATAACGGTTCACAGACACCATTATGATGATATTTCCTCACTTTGCCGGCATAGCTTACTGTGAGGAAATATCTTCATCATGGCCTATGTGAACTGTTATGCCGAGATTTCCTCACAAGTGGCTCGTGAAGAAATATCATCATAACGGTTCACAGACACCATTATGAAGATATTTCCTCACTTTTCCGGCATAGCTTACTCTGAGGAAATGTCTTCATAAATTATGGCCTGTGCGAAATTTCCTCACAAGCCGCTCGTATATTTCCTCACTTTGGTGGCGTAGCTTACTGTGAGGAAATATCTTCATAACTTGCTTGTGTAAACCATCATGCCGAGATTTCCTCACAAGCGGCTCGTAAAGAAATATCATTATAACGGTTCAGACACCATTATGAAGAGATTTCCTCACTTGGCCGGCATGGCTTACTGTGGGGAAATATCATCATAATGGTGTGGAACTGTTATGCCGAGATTTCCTCACAAGCGGCTTGCAAGGAAATACCATCATAACGGCTCACAGACCATTATGGAGATATTTCCTCACTCTGCCGTCGGAAGATGCTTACCACTGTGAGGAAATCTCGGCATACCGCACACCGTTATGCCGAGATTTCTTATGGAGATATTTCCTCACAAGCTGCTCGTAAAGAAATATCATCATAATGGTTCAGTGACCATTACGGAGATATTTCCTCACCTTGCCGGTATAGCTTACCACTGTGAGGAAATCTCAGCATACCGCACACTGTTATGCCGAGATTTCCTCACAAGCCGCTCAAGAAATATCATCATAACGGTTCACAGACATTATGAAGATATGCCGAGATTTCTTTACAAGCGGCTTGTAAGGATATTTCGGAATTAGTATGAGGAAATATCATTATAACGGCTCACACACAACTAATATGAAGATATTTCCTTACTTCACCGGCATAGCTTAATGTGAGGATATATCATTACAAGCCGGTCGCACACATTATGGTGAAGATATTTTCTTACTTCACTGGCTTAGCTTAATATGAGGAAGTATCCTCATAATGGCCGGTGTGAAAAGTCGTGCCGAAATTTCCTCATTTGAACCCCTGACTATAGCGAAATATACTGCTGACGGTGCAGAGATTTCCATTCTGCGGCTACGACATAACCTTGCATTTTCAATTTCACGGTGCGATTTCTTTGCAATTCCCGGTTTGCTTGATCAGTCAGGTCACGGTGCGTTACATTGTCTTTTTCACCCTGCCCCTGCCCCCTTTTTACATACTTTGCAACTTGTGATGACTTTGATAGCTTAATATAACTTTGGACTTTTGGAAACTTCTGTCACTTTTGTATGACTTTTGCAAACCTTAGAAAGACTAGACTGTCTTATTACAGCTTTTGCACTACTTATTCTAACTTTCTATGCTAATACCATGACTTTTATTACTTAATCTGGCTTTTACAAGACTGAGTTTGTCTTTGCATAACTTATGGAGCTTTTTAAGGCTGACATAAGTGACATAAGTAGTGTAAGTTCATTAAGTGAAAGAGTGTCTAAGTACTGTAAGCACAGGAAAGGAAATAAAAGCACCTTTTTCATAAGTAGTTATAAGTACTATACAGACAGAAAAAGGTCATAAAAGTGAGAAAAAGCTAGATGAGGCGTCTTATTCTGCCTTTTTCATATAAGGAGAAATAGGAAATGATTGGATTCCTTTTGCTCTTCTTATTTCTCCTTTTTCAACCACATAAGGCAGAAAAAGGGGAAATAAGGACAGCAAAAGGAGCATAAGGAAATGCCCACTTTCCTGATGCTCGGGGCGGTTCACCAACACCGAACTTGGTAGAATTGCCTC
>Ga0193719_10000418_pt1 | contig 15919 bp, 9 predicted proteins | sample U2a2metaG_FD_160103 | JGI IMG/M metagenome (GOLD analysis project Ga0193719, IMG submission 160103) | Soil microbial communities from a riparian zone of the East river system, Colorado, United States - U2a2 | ecosystem: Environmental > Terrestrial > Soil > Riparian zone | place: USA: East River... | reverse complement strand
CAATTGCAATCGCGCCCAACACAATATTCGGGTCAGCACTGGTGATCTCGTAGAGCTGTGCCTTCACGAAACGTACGCAGACCAAAGCCACGGGAATTCCGATAGCCAGTCCCAACACAATTTGAATGATCGCTCCGCGCATCACCATTGTTACCACGCTGACACGTTCCGCCCCTACAGCCATGCGAAGACCGATTTCCGGAGTCCGACGCGCGACGGTATAGGCGGTGACACCGTAAAGTCCAATCGTCGCAAGCAACAGGGCCAATGCGCCAAACAACATGGTCAACCGTGCGATCATTCGCTCATCGTTGAAACGGTCCGCGATTTGTTGCTCAAAGGTCTGAAATTTCACAACGGTCAAGTTGGGGTTAATGCTGCCAAGAGTTTGACGAGTCAACGCTTCGATATTGTTCATCGGTCGATCGGATTGCAGGACGATTGTGCCGGCGTACAGTGACTCGTCTTTTTCGATCGGATTCCAATGAGCCGGATGCTGCATCATCGGCAAAAAATACATGCGGTGATCCTTCCATCGAACGGAGGTGTACGACGTATCCTCCACCACGCCGACAATTTCAAGATCTGCAGTTGAGTCTGGTCCGCGTGAACCGAAGCGGTGTCCAATCGGGCTTTCCCCGTTGAAGAATTTTTTGACAAACTCCCGGTTGACCACCGCCACTGTTGGAGAATCCGAAATATCCGTCGCAGCGATACCGCGTCCCATCACTACATGCGTTCCAACGGAGTCAAAGTAATCCGCATTTGCCCTGATCCACGACGCATCGGCAGCCGAATTTGGCTGTCCTTGTACTCGGACAACCTCACCCCAATTGTTGTCTTCCATTGGCGTGTACAGGCTAATGCCCACCTTCAAGATACCTGGGAGCGCATGAAAGCGCGCTTCCATGATCCGGTAGAGCGCTTCTAACTGGGTTTGCGAATATCCCGCCGCTTGCGGATTGATGTGCACAATATATCGGTTCGTCGAATCCAGTTTTAAATCCGTGCTTTGTAGCTTATTCAGGCTCTGTGAAAACAACCCCGCGCCTACCAGTAGTACGAGGGAGAGCGCCGCCTGTAACACAACAAGAGAGCGCTGTAAGAACGAAGTTCCTGCCGCGGTTGTACGTGCTCCACTTCGCAAAGCGTCCACTGGCTGAGTCTGTGCCGCGATCCAGGCGGGCGCCACTCCGAAGATAACACCGGTGAGCAGTGACAAACCAAAAGCAAATCCAATCACCGTCACTGAGGGACTCGCATGGATTGGAACATTCTGTGTATCGGGAAATGCGAGCTTCAGCAGCATTATCGTTCCAGCATAGGCAACAAGCAGTCCAGCAATACCGCCCAGCAAAGCCACCAATACGCTCTCGGTCAGCAACTGTCGGATAATCCTCGCACGCATGGCACCTAGCGCTGTGCGCAAACACAATTCTGCCCGTCTGGCCATTCCGCGCACTAACAATAAATTCGCAATGTTCGCGCAGGCAATTAACAAAACAAGACCGGCTACCCACATCAGCAAATGCAGTTGAGAAGAATATCGGTCCTGCATCCCCTGAATCCCCAGGCCGCCAGGCGTCAGCACCAAATGGACTTTTGCCAACAAGGTTTTGCCTTGCTCCGATGAATAGTCATATCTGGACGCAAATGCTTGTTGCAGCAGCGTAATCATTTTCTCTTGTAAAGAACCCATTGCAATCCCGGGCTTCACGCGGCCAACGATGTAGAGCCATCGACCTTCAGGATCGTGCACATACGGAGCGTTCGCCAGGTTCGACATCTCTTCTATTGGAAGATAGAAATCCGGCGGCGTGGCCGACATCCGATCGCCGTAAAAGCCCTCTGGCGCGATGCCTACGACTGTCACTGGCTTTGTATTCACCCAAAAGGTGCTTCCGATCACGGAAGCATCGCCGGCATAGTCGCGCTGCCATGCCTGGTAACTCATCACCGCCGTCATGGGTACGCCCTTGATGTCATCACTATCGGTCAACAAGCGTCCGGCGCGCGGTTGCAATCCGAATGTGCGGAAGTAATTTCCAGAGACAAACTCGCCCATCAGCGAGCGGGCGCCTGTTTGCTCGCCGTCGCGTCGCACAGTGATCGGCCGGCCGCTGAAGCCAGCCTGCATCGCCGCCAGTTCCTCAAACTCCGGCGCGTTCTTCTTAAAGTGCTCGTACGTTTCGGTCGGGAATAGCGAATACTTGCCATCATCCCTCGTTCCCCCGCTAACGCAGCAGTCATTGTCGTCACCCAGCCGCACTAATGTCTCCGGATCAGCGACGGACAGGTTCTGCAAGAGGATCGAGTTCACAAGAGTGAAGATGGCCGCATTCGCTCCTAGGCCCAACGCAAGCGTCAGCAGCACCGTGATCGTAAAGCCCGGAGTCTTACCCAACTGCCGCAGTGCGTAGCGAACATCTTGTATAAGCGTCGTCACTTTGTTGTCCCCCAGATTGGACTCGCAAACATAGACAGGGTGAGCACCTTGGACTGGAGAAGCATGCTGACAGCCAAAATCAGAATGACTTTTCTCTTGAAGCGTCAGCGACTTACCGAATGACTCGACGACACCGAATGTTCATTGGCGACCTACGCTGTTCAAAACCGGACACTCCATTACATCCGTATGAGTTGGTGCAACCAGGTCTTTCCCCGGAGGTTATCCTCAGGCACCCATCAGATTGCACTCATTGACCCCTCGCATCGGGCTGACGCATAGCGGGCACAACCCAGGTTCATTAGCTCGCTCCAAAGTAGGGGAGGGAGCATTTTGCCGTCGCCGTACACTACCCCGTCAAACGATAGCGGGGGTGAGAACATAGCGGGACGGAATATGCACTTGAAGAGATAGTAAACCCCCGATTAACTAGACGGTAAACGGACGGGTCAGTGTCGAGGCAGCCCGATTCGACTTAGCAACACCTGAAAGCGACTATCCGAGTGCAAAGGCTCAAACACCGGGTCTGATCCCAAAGACACGACAAGGGAAGCATGCAGACGATAATCCTCCTGGAGCAATTCCAGCGCTCTATCGTTGTTTCCTAATCCAGTCCAGATCATCGCCATCAAACCGGGATCAATATATTCGTCTTTCCCGAGTTGCTGTAATTCCTGGAGACTTGCAAGCGCTTCTTCTTTTTGTCCAGCACGCGCATACCCATAGGCCAGGTAGGCTATGCTGTCTGCACATCGGTCTGCCTCTTCGTTGGCACGAAGCTCTGCGATTGCCTTCCCGAAGTCGGCTTTCTTAAGGTGAATAAATCCGGAAATGGTGCGCGCAGTGGAATTGTCGCTGCGTATGATCGGTGACCCGAGTACCTTCAATGCCTCATCAAGGCGCCCGGCAAGATAGTAAATGTTGGACTCATTCACTTGCAGGCGAGGCGATAGCGGTTCCAGGTCCACGGCGCGGTTAATCTCTAAAACCGCCTCGTCGAACCTTTTCAGTTCACTCAAAAATACGGCGTACCAATGGTGGGCCCGCGCCGAACCTGGGTTTAGTTCCAGAGCGCGTTTATATTCCTCCTCAGCGCCTGCCCAGTTCCACTCCGTCTCCCGTACATCGGCGAGCAACATGTGCGCATCAGCCAGGTTCGGATCAATCGTCACGGCTTTCATTGCCGCCATTCGCATTTCTGGATTGGCCCTGCTGGCTGGCATCTTGCCATTGTTTTCCAGGAGGATGTAGGAATCCGCAATTCCTGCATAGGCAAGCGCATACTGAGGATCCTCTTTTATGGCCTCCTGGTAGAAGGAAATGCTTTGCTCCAGCCCTTGCTTGGTTCGGGTGTTCCAAAGATAGCGGCCGCGCAAGTAAGCATCATGCGCCTTCTGGCTAACGGCGTGCGCCGCTGGGAACCTCGCCACATCCGCCGGTGTCAACGTAATCTGAATTTCGCCAGCGATCGCCTGGGCCATGTCAGACTCCAGGGCCAGCACGTCACTTAAATCCCGATCAAAACTTCGGGACCAGAGATGAGCCTCCGTCTTTCCGTCGATCAGTTGAGCCGTAATGCGCACCTGATTTGCCGATCGCTGTACCGAGCCCTCTACGACTGCGTCCACCCTCAGTTCGCGCGCAATTTCAGGCAGGGGCTTGCGAGTTGCCTTGTACTGCATGACAGAGGTCCGCGAGATGACTCGGAGCGCTCCGATCTTGGACAAATTGCTGATCAAAGCCTCCGTCAGGCCGTCTGCGAAATACTCCTGTTCGGGGTCGTGGGACAAATTGTCGAGCGGAAGCACAGCGATCGACCGAATTTGAGCCATGCCACCCGGTTGTCGAGAGAATCGGTCGTTGGGAATAAAACGGCCCTCCCCGGCGCTTATTTTGGTGCCGAATTCGCCTCTCCAGTGAAGGAAAGCTAGACCTGAAGACAGCAGAACTAGCACTGTCCCCAAAATGGCGGCGAAATGGTTTTGAAGCAGGCGGGAAGCAAACGTGCGCTCCGTCAGTTGTTCCTGAATAGAGGAACTTTGAACGATAGGTCGAGCTTCACTCGCCGGAAGTTGTGCTTTGGAGGGTGGTGATTCAATCCGCTCGACCGGGGCGATTAAACGGTATCCGCGCCGAGTTATTGTCTCCACGTAACGGGGTTTCTCCGCCGAGTCGTGCAATGCCTCACGTAGCCGATTCACAGCTTTGTTGAGACTGTGGTCGAAATCGACAAACGTGTCGGAGGGCCACAGTCTCTTCTTAAGTTCTTCGCGGGTTACAAGTTCCCCAGGCCGTTCGAGCAGGACAGTCATCACCTGAAATGGTTGGCCCTGAAGAATAGATCTATAGCCGTTGTTTCGAAGTTCGGCAGTTCGCAAATCGAGCTCGAACTCGCCCAGTCGAACCTCGCGAGGAGAGTTATTGGGGGAATCAACAGGAAGGGACATCGAACCACACCCCAAACCGATGGCGGAAGTGTAGCACTGGTCTTGTGGATGCGCCACACTAACACACCGAGCCACCTGTAATTGTCTGACCCACCACGAGTTAGGCAGGGGAGAAAAATGTCACCCGCGGGTCACCTCGGCGCCATTGCAGAGAGGTCACGATCTGTTCAAAGTGACCTGCTGACGCGCGAGCAGGCGAATAAGAAAAGCTACCCCGCCGAACAGATAGACGGATTGAAGAGGGTGTTCGAAGCCGACGGCATGATTGTGACTGGGCCACCGCTCGACCTTGATTCGAATAGTAGGAGAAGACGGGCGAATGACTCAGTTCGTGACGAGTTTTCACGTCCGGCATTCGGGGGCATGAGCGCGTCTTCGTGTATCAGAATGTCGGAATTGTGGTGAGCCGGCGCGACTTTGGCGTGGCGGAGCCGAGGTCGCGACCACAATGCAACGCCAGCCAGGCCCGTCAAGAAGAGCGGTTCACGAGACGCTTACGAAGTTCATCTAATTACCGTGCGAGGAGGGAGCATGAATTGGCATGTGAAATCAATTGTATCTCCGGCAATGTGGGTTGCAGTCCCCAAACAGTTAACCTTGTGGAGAATACTCATGCGCACAAAGATTTTAGAATTCAAGTCATTACTCGCCTGCCTAGCCATGCTGTTGTCGGCAGCCGGCACCGCCTTCGCTACCTTCCCGGGACATAACGGCCTAATCGCCTTTCAAGCCCAAACATCCGCGGGAGTTCAGATTTACACAGTGCGTCCAAATGGCAAAGACTTACAGCAGATCACGTTTCTAAATGGCGATGCTGTCGCGCCAGCTTGGTCCCCAAACGGTCGCCAGATTGTCTTCGAGCACGACGCGCCCGGCGAATGCGCCAACGTGGCGATTATGAACGCCGATGGCAACGACGTGATTGAGTTTCCAGCTCCGGGTGTTTGTGAGGACGATCCCTCTTTCACACCTGACGGGACACGGATCATATTCCATCGTTTCGATCCCGCCACCAACGACGACGCCTTTTGGAGCATGGATCTCAGCGGCGGTGATCGGCAACGCATTGGCCAAAGCGGTTTTGATCCGAATGTTTCTCCCAACGGCAAGAAGATCAGTTTCCTTTGTTGCCCCAACGGAAACCCGGACGCATCGGCGCTGTTCACGTCCAATATTGACGGTAGCAACCTGTTCCAAGTCACCCCCTTCAGCTTCGATGTCGCGGTTAAGCAGGATTGGGCGCCAGACGGCAAGCACCTCGTTTTTACTATCTATGGAGATGTCACGATCCCCGGGGTCTCGAAAAACATCGTCACCATCCGTCCCAACGGAACGCAACTTCATTTCGTAACGAACTATGAAGGTGGAGATGTCAGCGCCGTCGTGGGTTCCTATTCTCCCGATGGCCGCTGGATAACTTTTCGACTCATCGATCATGGCCTTGTTGGTCTTTACAAGATCCATCCCGATGGGCGTGGTCTTAAGGCGATCCTTCCACTTTCGGATTTCAGGCCCGGTTTCATTGCCTGGGGTGCGCGACCCAATGAGGCGAATGACGAGGACGGGGAAGACTGGTAAGGCGGGCTGGCCCACCCTTCGTAATCCTTACACTGAGGCGGCCCCACTCTTGCGCTTTTTGCAAGGGTGGGAATGTTCGGGAAGGAGTTACGGAAATCTGAAGAATCTTCAGACACCGTGGATGTACACTCTTTCCCTGCCGCGCTCGCAGGATTGTGTGCCTGCTCAAGCCGGTTTCCTTCTGCAAGGCCTTGAGAGACACCTTCTGCAAACGTTGCCGTAAGGAATCGTTCACTGTGCCAGAATTCCGGTCGTATCGCTTCAATGACGGCAGCAACGTACTGATGTCCTCAGCCTGCTCCCAGCCGCGCTCAGTTTCCTTGCCGATCAGGTGAAATTCCGTAGCCGTGACTGGATATCGTGGCAGCAGCCCGTGGCTGTCAGCCTTACAAGGAGTGCCATCAGGCGCGACGCTTTTGTATTCGGGATGTCGGACGTACTGCGAGAAGACAGTCTCAAATGTTTGCACTATCACCGGTATCGTCGGCGGCTTCAGGGTGTGTGTGTTTCCGTCATGGATGTTGATGTACGGCATCTTTCGCCAACGCGCGGAGTTCTTCTCGAACGGGCCAAGCAGCGTGACTGGAGTGCCGGAAATATTTACGATTACCGGTGATAACGCGAAGTTGTACGGTCGCGCTTGATCGCGGTTCAGCCGCCGGAGGGCCGCCATCACGTTGGGTGTGGTGATGGCAATGCGTCTCATTACTGGAAGACCGAACCAGTCGGGTTTCTCGCTTGGCAGCCCGAGCGCGCGGTCCAGAATCCATTGCCAGCCTTCCTTGATCCATACCGGTACCAGTCGAGCGATTGGCGGCGTCTTTTGCCGAGAGCGAAAATGGCAGAGCCTTGTTCCGCCGAACCCGCGGGAGAGGCCGTCACCACGCAGTTCGCGGCGTAGCTTCCGGCAGGCTGTAGCAGAATCCCTTCAGTGCATATAACCACGTCAAACGACGAGGAGCGGCGGCGGGAGCTACTTCTTCTTCTTTTTGTCTTTTTCTTTTTTTTCCGAATTCATCTTCTTGGCAATTTCTTCCACCAGCTTGGGCCGCAATTCGGCCAACATGGTATCGACGATGCTGGCGATGGCGGTGGATTCTTCGGGAGTATCCTCGGCGGCGGCTTCGACCTCAGCAGGTTCGGCAAGGTCCGCGGACGCGGGCTGAACGGGCAGCGCCGGCTCTTCGCGGCTAGAATTTAGTCCGGCTGAAGCGTCTGCTGCCGGCGGTGGCGGAGCGTCGACGAGCGATTCGCGGATCTGCTTCCAGTTCTGCCAGGCGGCCGCCAGCCCGGCTTCGCGCTGCGGCGCAGTTTCGCCCTGGGAAGTGGAATGGTTCTGTGGCGCTGAGTTCGTGGCCGATACGGCTTCCACCGAAGTTGTGTGTTCTGCACCAGGGCCCGCCGATGCAGCCGCCGCATAGGCGGATTGTTCGGCAACCACTGCGGGCACCTGGCTTTCGACCGTCGAAGCTTCGACGATCCCAGATTCAGCAGGCATAGAATCGACAACGCTGGAATCGACAACGCTCGATTCAACAACGCTCGATTCAACAACGCTCGATTCAACAACGCCGGATTCAATAACGCTCGTCTCGGCAACGGCGGGGAGTGATTCTGTCACCGCGGCGGATTCCGCAACGCTTGCCTCGCCGGCGATCGCCGATTCCACCGGCTCAGCCACTGCCACCAGGCTTGCGGCTATGGCTTCGGTCGCGACCGAGAGGTTTGCCGCTTCGACCAAGGCTCGGGCCGCATGCACCTGCTCCATCTCCTGCTCTAAGGCGACCTTCGATTCCTCCAACCCAACTTCTACCGACTCCGCGATCCAGCGCGGGCCGCTCGCCGCTTCGACAAAGCCCGAGGCCTTGAGTTCATGACCCGTTTGGCTAGAACCGTAAGCTCCGGGCCGAATGTTTTCGGTGGAATGGCCGTTCGTTGGCGCCAAAGAAGCGATCGCGGCCATGACTTCGGCATCGCCTGCAGTGGACTGGGCGGGCTCGGAAGTTTGTGCTTCGGGGCTAGCGGTTATTTCTGCAATCGCCGCGGCTGGAAGCAAGTCGCTCCCGGCGGCGCGCTCATCGCTCGGACGATCTTCTGTCTGGTAATCTGCGGCCTTCTCCGCTGCGGCGCCGACAACGGCTTCAGATATGATTTCGGGCGGCAATTCCGCTTGAATTTCCTGGCTCGCTTCTGTAGCGGCGGCCTGAGTTGCCGCAGGCGCCTCGGCGGAGCTCGGCTGGAAGGCAGCTGCCTCCGGAGATGCCACTTCCGGGCTCGACGCCGCCTCCGCTGCGAAGGTTCCCTCCATCGCAGACGGCGGTTCCGTCTTGCCGTCGAACGAGGCCGCGGCCGCGGTAATTGCGGCAATTTCCTCCGGGGTGATGTCTGCTGGCAGGCCGGCAGGAATGGGGCGTTCAAATCCCTGTGCCTCGGTTACCGACTTGGCCGCTTCGAGTTGCTCGGGACGCCGTGACTCCGACCCGGGTGAGGTCGCTGCCATGGTTTCTGAAGCTTCCTCTTCCGGTTTGGTCTTGGCCTGGGGGCTGGGAATGGTGAGACGATTTTTCCAGCCGGTTTCCTTGTCGCCGAATCGTTCTCGCGTATCGGACTGTTCCACCGCTGCCAGTGCCTTGGCGAAGCGGCCGGATTTTTGAGGCTGCGGCTGAGCGACGATTTTGTCTTCGAGCTTGGTCAGTACGGTGAGTAGTTCGGTGGCTTCGAACGGTTTGATAATGAAGCTATCAGCGCCTACACGCCGTGCTTCCTCTGCCTTGAAGGGCTCCAGTTTGCCTACTGTCAGCAAGACCGGAATCTGCCTCGTCTCCGGGGATTCCTTGACCCGCTGGCACACTTCGAGGCCGCCGTACCCTGGCATGTACACGTCGAGCACGATCAGGTCAGGCTTATTTTCTGCAATTTTCTTCAGAGCCGCCGAGCCGTTATTGACCGTGACGACCTCATAGCCGGCGTCCGTAAGGATACGCCGGCCCATGTTCTGGGCAGTCACGCTGTCGTCAGCAAGCAGTATTCTTCGCGCCAAACGCTTTCCTTTGGTGAGGGGGAGACAGCCTGAAAGTAATTGGTGTCGGACCGTAAGTCAATGAGAAGAATACAGTAAACACGTTACCAGTGGTCAGTGACGAGTGGGTGAAAACGGCCCTTGGCTTGCTTAACCGGGATTCCACCCGGACCACCTCAAGCCCACCTTCGCCAGCCCGGATTCAGAATGGAACAACTTTCCGCAGGCCCTTCTTTTTCTTGCGCTTGCTGGAAGACATGGCATCGTCGATTTCCTTGTCGTCGGCAGTGCTTGAGACTCCAGGCGCAGCGGGCCCCGTCGCAGCCGGAGCGTCGGCACCTGGCTGGATCTCATTGACTTGGGTGGGAGGCGCGGCGGTCTGGCCACTGTCAACATTGGGCTTAAGTTCATTGGGATCGGCCGCGACGTTCGGCTTCAGTTCGTTCGGGTCGGCGGCGGGGCTAATTGCGCCTGTCCCGCCTGAGCTTGTCACGCCCAGCTCTATGGCAGCCGGAGCTGAGGCTGGTGGGTTATCGGTCTGCGGCGCGCTTGTCTCCGGTTGGTCGGAACGCGGCGCGGGCTGGTCTGGGGCCAGGGGTCCTTTGCCGACCGTTTCGATGGACACGGAATTCTTATCTCCCGCGGCCGCTCCCATCATGGCGCGGGTGGCATCCTGTACGACCGAGGTAGCGCTCACCAGTTGCGGATCGACCAGCGTGGGATCTCCCACCCGGGCCGCCGGGGCCACATCGGGATGCTTCTGGAAGTTCCGCATCAGCTTTGAGACTGTGCCCGATTCGCGCCGGCTGTCCTGTTCGGCTTTATTGAGCGCAATTGCGGCCTTGGTCGGCCGGGGGACGGGTTGATGCAGAGCCTCCAGCCGGGCCTTGGCATCCTCGGTCCGCTCCATGAGGGGATATCGGGTCAATATCCGGGAATAGGCAGCGGCCGCGTCCTTGGTAAATTCCTCGATCATGCGCGCTTTGGCGGTCTCGTTGCCCGGTCGCGACCGCACCATGGCGATCTCACCTTCATAGGCCTGGCCTAACAGGTACAGGGACTCATCGGCTTTGCTAAACAGAGGATATTTATCCAACAGAGACCGCAACCGGGCGATGGAAGCGGGATAGGACTGGCGCAGGAAATAAAAACGCCCCACCCGGAATTCGCGTTCGGCAACTACTTCCTGCACTTCTAGCAGACGTTGCTTGCCTTCCGCCACCACCTTCTTGTTATCCGGATATTGCAGCATCAGCTGGCGGTATTCCTCTTCCGCGCGCATCGCGTGGGTATAGTCGCGGTCCGGCTTTTCCATCTGCTGATAGTGGATGTTGGCAATTTTCAGCTGCGCTTCGGCCGCTTCCGGCATGTTGGGGAAGAAAGTCTCGAAGTCCTTGTACTCGATTTCGGCCTGCGCCAGCGATGGTCCTCCGCCCTCGGCATACCAGGAGTCTGCTACCGCCAGTTTGGCGCGGGCGATGAACTCCGAATCCGGATAGGTGTTGATCAGAGTCTGCAGCGTGATCCGCGCAACATCGAAGCGGTTATGTTTCATCGCATCCATGGCCCGGTCGAACAACACTTTGTCGGGTTGCTTCGAACCGACGTTGGCCAGCGGATTGTTGACCTTCTTGTTGGTGCAAGCGCCGGTAAAAACCAGCACGCCCAGCAGAACAATGAGCGGAATACGACGTGACATGAGAACCCCTTAGAATCGGCTAGGGACTGTGGAACACCCGGGAACTTGGCGGCCTAAACTTTCTGCAGTGTAGCCTCCACCGCAGACTTCAATAGCTTCTCCGCATTAACCTTTGGATCGCCTTTACCGAACACGGCGTTGCCTGCTACCAGAATTTCGGCTCCCGCCCGAACCACGTCGGCTACCGTCGTAAGGTCAATTCCACCATCTACTTCTATACGATAGCCGAGTCCGCGCTGCGCCCTGAGGTCGGCCAGGCGACGAATTTTATGCACCGCCCCGGGGATGAACTTCTGCGCTCCAAAACCGGGGTTGACCGACATCACCAGTATATAGTCTGCGATGTCGAGCACCTCGTCCAAACTATCTACCGGAGTGGCCGGATTGATCACCACGCCGGCCAGGCAGTCGTGACTCTTGATCAGATGCAGAGTGCGGTTCAGGTGCACGCAAGCTTCCCAATGCACCGAAATCCAGCTGGCGCCTGCCGAAGCGAACTCGGAGATGAACAGGTCCGGGTTCTCGATCATCAAATGACAATCGATGGGCAACTCGGTGGCCTTGCGCAACGACTTTACCAGCGGCGGCCCCATGGTCAGGTTAGGGACGAAGTGGCCGTCCATGATGTCCACATGAACCACCGTGCCGCCACCCGCAGCAGCATCACGCACCTGATTCGCCAGATGGGCGAAGTCAGCCGCTAAAATCGAGGGTGCGAGTTCGATCAAACCTGGGCCTCGCCGTAACGCGTAAGTCAGCAAATTCTACCACGCGCCGCGCCCCGCACCCCGGCCTGCAAGAGGCCCCTGGGCGAGTGCAATTTTAGGTTTCGACCTGGACCGCTCGGAAATTTTCACCCGTAACCTTTTCGCGTCTCGGAAGTTTATATAGTTAGAGGCACGATGGCCGTCAGGCGACCAGCGAAAGGCTCCCGGAACGAAGCATCCGGTTTACCGGGAGACGAGCGTGTGCTGGTAGAAGCCGCGAAAAAAGATCCCAGCCGGTTTGCCGACCTGTACGAACTCAATTTCGCCCGGGTGTATGCCTATATCGCGCGCCGGGTTGGCGATCGGGATGTGGCTCAGGACTTGACCTCCGACGTCTTCCACAAAGCGCTGGCCAGCATTCAGAGTTTCGAGTGGCGGGGTGTGCCCTTTGCCGGCTGGTTGCTGCGGATTGCCGCCAATATGATTGTGGACCGCTCAAAACGCTCCGGCAGAGAAGTTTCCGGCCAGGACAATCTTCCCGAGCCGAGCAGCGAGGCCCGCACCCAGCTCAATCTCGAAGAAATCGACTACAGCGGGCGCCTGTTTCGCCTGGTGGAACAGTTGCCGGCAGATCAACAGCGGGTAATCGGGATGCGCTTTGCCGAGGCGAAAAGTATCCGTGAGATCGCGATGGAACTCGGACGCAGCGAGGGCGCGGTAAAGCAGTTGCAGTTCCGCGCGCTGCAGAACCTGCGTGCCCAGATGGAGGGTGCCCATGCCTAAGCGCTCTCTGATGGATCAACTCGACCAGGCGGTCAGCGAGCTTCTGGCCACCCCGGGAGCGAAGCCCCAGTCGGAAAACCCGGAGTTGCTGGCGTTGCTGCGCATCGCCGCCGGGTTGCGCGAGCTTCCGCGCGAGAATTTCAAAGCCCGTCTCAAATCTGATCTGGAAAGGAAATCATCCATGGCAACTGTCGCTGAACCTGTAGCCGCGATTCGTCAAGCCGCCACACCGTACTTGACCGTCAGAGACGCCGCGAGCGCCATTGACTTCTACAAGAAAGCGTTTGGAGCGGTCGAGAAGGGAAGGCTGGCCGACACCAGCGGAAAAATTGGCCACGCTGAAATCACGATTGGCGGCTCCACCATCATGCTGGCCGACGAATTCCCCGATTACGGCGCGATCAGCCCGGCCACGCTGGGCGGCTCGCCGGTGAAGATGCATCTCTACGTGGACGATGTGGACGGGTTCGCCGAGCGAGCCGTGTCTGCCGGAGCGAAGCTGGTAAGGCCGGTGGAGGACCAGTTCTACGGCGACCGCTCCGGACAACTGGCCGACCCCTTCGGATACACCTGGATCGTCGCCACCCACAAACAAACGCTGCCGTTCGAAGAGATCCAGAAACGTTTTACCGACATGTCGAAAGCGCAACCGACCAACAAGCCGGCGGTCGACCCCGTTCCCAAGGGCTACTCCACGCTCACCACTTACCTTGTGGCACAAGACGTGGACGGCCTGCTTGATTTCATGAAGAAGGCGTTTGCTGCCGAGGAACTGTTCCGCAACGGCCCGGGCTCGGAAGGCGGCCTGCATTGCGAAGTGCGGATTGGCGATTCCATGCTCATGGTCGGGGGTGGCGCCGCGGGAATGAACTGGCGCGGTACTCCCTTGCCCAGCGCATTTCACATCTACGTTCCCGATTGCGATGCAACGTATGGCCGCGCCCTCGAAGCGGGGGGCGCTTCGGTCGATGAGCCGGCCGATCAGTTCTATGGCGAGCGCTCAGCCACGGTGAAGGACGCCGCCGGAAACACCTGGTACATCGCTACCTACAAGGGAGAAAGCTACAAGTGGCCGGGAGCTCCCACGCTGCAGCCGTACTTGCATCCGCGGCGCGCCGAGCCGGTGCTGAACTTCATGAAACGCGCTTTCGGAGCTCAGGAACTTGGCCGGCACGCGACGCCCGATGGCGTGATCCATCACAGCACGGTAAAAATCGGCAATGCCCTGATGGAAATGGGCGAAGCCCACGGCCCGTACCAGCCCATGCCGACCATGTTCTATCTGTACGTCGCAGACTGTGACGCCCTGTACCAGCGCGCTCTCGGTGCGGGCGCAACCTCAATTTCCGCGCCCCAGGATCAGCCTTACGGCGACCGCAGCGGAGGCGTGAGGGACCCGTTCGGCAACCAGTGGTACATTGCCACCCACATTAAAGACGTGAGTATGTAAGCCGGTGGAGAAGGCTGGCGCGGGCGTTCTCGCTGGCGCATTTTCGAAATCGCCGCCTGACCGGGCGAGGACTGCGGTTCGGGCTTTCCCCAACCGTCTTCGGCCTGCGGGAAACCAAGGGCACTTCTATTTCTGCAGCAGTGCCTGGTACTCGGTCTTGGCTGCTTCGAGGATGGGGACATCCGGGTCGGCATCTTTCCACAGCGCGAAGAAATCCTGGTAAGCGGTGCGCGCCCCGGCAGTGTCGCCGGAGATGACCCGGGCGCGCCCCAACTGCAGGTGAGCGAGCGAACACTCGGGCGCAGTCGTGCAGACTCCGCGGTGATCCAGTATTTTTTGGAACTCGGCCGCCGCTTCCGGCCCTTGACGCATCTTCAGGTAGGCGAGGCCGCGAACGTAATTCGGCATCACCCGCGCCACCCAACCGAATTCGTAAGGCGACACCGCCCGCAGCAGTTCGATCGCTTTGGCGGGTTGGCCCCGCTGCAATTCGACCTGCGCCCGTATGCTTGGCCCCCAAATGGCATTGACGTAAAAGTGCAAGGGAAAAAGCCGGATCACTTCATCCGCAAGCGCCGTCGCTTTCGTAGAGTCTCCCGCCTCGGCCAGTGCAGTGGCACAGAGGACCAGGATGGGGCGGCCGCGCGTCACCCCCAGGGCGGCCGCCGCCTGCTCACGCGCTTGCGCCGCATTTCCCACCAAGGCTTCGTCTCCGGCATGGGTGGCCATGACCCGGGCAACGATTCCTTCAAATTTTCCCCGACGCGCCGCCTCCACCGCTTGACCGTAGACCTCTCTTGCGGTGTGAAGTTTTCCCTGCGCGACGGCCGCCTCGGCGACCACTTGCAGCATATCGAATTCGTCCGGTTTGCCCTTGGCCCACGCCGCTTCTCGCTGCATCGCTAGGGTGTCGCCTTCGAGAAAGGCGATGCTGTACAAATCAGCATGGTCGATAACGCCATCCAGGTTCGCGGCGATCTGTTTTTCGCGCACCGCCTTGGCTTCGGCGAGGCGGTTCAATCCCAGGTAGTCTGCGCCTAAGTTCTGATAGCCGAGGGCTTGGTCAGGGGCAAGGCGTACGGTTTCCTGGGCTTCGGCCAAAGCTTGATCCAGCTTGCCCACGGCACGATAGTCTGAAGCAAGATTATTGGAGGGAATCGAGTCTCGGGGATAAGTTCGCTTCCATAGCTGATAGGCCTCAGTCGCTTTGTCCGCTTCTCCGGTGACGATGTCGTAGTAGTGCGTGGAAATGTAAAGCTTCTCCACTTCGCTGGTGCGCTCCCGCCGTTCGAATGCCTGTTTCGCGTTTTCGATGGCCGGCACGACCTGTCCGGTATTGGCATAGCACTGGCCCAGGCGCGCATAGGCAATGGCAAAGTTGGGATCGGTTTCGATGGCGCGTTTATAAAACGGGATGGCACCAAATTCGCTGCCCTTGGCCCTTTCCACTTCGCCCAAACTGAAGGCCTTCAGCGCCTCCAGCGAGGAGGTGGTCGCTTCCTCGATGGGTGCATCAAATTTCTCGAGCGAAGCCAGCGACTCGCCTAGCTTGCCACGCACACTTGAGGCCGCTTTCCCTACCGCGGCGAGCACCTGCTCTTTCTTGTCCGCCTGCACCTGCTCGCGCGCCAGGCTATCGCCGGTCTGGCAGTTCACCGCGTTCACATCCACCACGTACTGGGTCCCGATATTGCTGATGGCTCCATTCAGGACGGCTTTGATGGCTTCGCGCTGGCAGACATCTCGCGCCAGGTCGGGGGTTAGCCGTTCGTCCGCCGAACGCCCCATGA
>Ga0193719_10000417_pt1 | contig 15931 bp, 11 predicted proteins | sample U2a2metaG_FD_160103 | JGI IMG/M metagenome (GOLD analysis project Ga0193719, IMG submission 160103) | Soil microbial communities from a riparian zone of the East river system, Colorado, United States - U2a2 | ecosystem: Environmental > Terrestrial > Soil > Riparian zone | place: USA: East... | reverse complement strand
TTCGGCAACGGGTGCTCTGGGTTTTTACGGCCCTGACAATTTTACCTTCACTCGCGTGGTACTGGCATGCCCATCAAATCGCCGAAAGATTTTACCCCCATCATTTTTTCGGCGCGGGAGGATTTCGGATCGAAGATTTCGCGTGGTACTGGAAGATTGCGCGACTGACCGCGACGTCGAGCCTCACGCCCATCCTCTTAGTTGTGACGATTATTGGTTTGTGCGTGGCGCCGCGCGGGAAACACGCACCTCTCTTTCATTGGTGGCTTGCTGCGATGATTCTCTTCATCATCATACTGGGCTATGGCAATCGCCATCCTTGGTATCAGCTCCCGCTCGTGCCGATCGCAGCCGCGTTTGCCGGCGCAGCTTGCGCATTGGTCGGATCGAAAATCTCTGCTTCGCGCGTTGCGGTGATTACCTTGTCAATCTTGGTTGCGAGTTCGTTCTCGGTTCTAGCCTTCGGTTACGTGCGACCCTTTTACCACCCGTCGGCCGCTGAACTTCGCGCTGCTGGGCTGGAATTAAGGAAAATCACATCGCCAGATGCGTTAATTATCGCGGCGGACGACGGCGATCCGACTGTTTTCTATTACGCAGAGCGCCAGGGCTGGCACTTTCTGGAAAAAGACGGCATCTTCAACGGCAATCCCAGCGATAACCAGGAGTTGATCGTCGATCTTGACCGATTGCGTGGGCGCGGCGCCACCCATCTTGTTTTCACCACCAACACATTTTGGTGGTTGGATTACTATCCTGAATTCGCACAGCATCTGGGACAGACTGCGACGCCGTTGGAAGTAACGTCTCAGTTCAGAATCTACAAATTGACTGGCGCAACAAAATGAAAGCTTAATGCTGGACGTCCAAAAGCCTCGCCGTCAGCTCGGATTATTTGACGCCATTATGATCGTAATGGGCGGCATCGTTGGCGCGGGTATCTTCGCGAATCCTTCGGAGGTGGCGCACCGCGTTCACACGCCGTTTTTGATCCTCGGAGTATGGGTGTTGGGCGGGTTCATCGCAATGTGCGGCGCGTTTATCTGGGCCGAGCTTAGCACTCGTCTGCCGGGAACAGGTGGCCAGTATCTTTACTTGCGCGAGGCATACCATCCTTCGGTTGCGTTTGTATATGGATGGGGATTGCTGCTCGTCACGCAGACCGGCGGCATGGCCGCAGTGGCGGTTATTTTCTCGTCTTACTTTCGCGCGCTCACAGAGGTGACTTGGAGCGACACTGTGATCGCAGCCTTAGTGCTACTCATATTAGCTGGGATTAACTGTCTGGGAGCACGCGCCGGCAGCAATGTGCAAAGCGCTTTTATGTTGTTAAAGATCGGGGCGATTGCGGCACTAGTGGTACTTGGATTCGCGTTGGGCGGTGGCTCTCTCAAATCAGGGCCGTTGCTTGCACAGCCGGTTTCGTTCGGGCTCTTGAAAAGCATCGGATCCGCCATGGTTCCCATCGCCTTTGCCTATGGCGGATGGCAAACCTCCACTTTTGTTGCGGGTGAAATGCGCGATGCGCGCCGCGATTTATCACGCGGGCTCCTGCTAGGCGTGGCCGCTGTTGTCGGGCTCTACCTTGCAGTCAATCTCGCATGTCTGCGTGTGCTCGGTCCGGCAGGTCTCGACGCAACAACGATTCCGGCTTCTGATGTGATGCGGATCGCACTGGGCGAACGCGGAGCACAATGGATTGCCGTCGGGATCTTAATCTCGACACTCGGATTCCTTAGCCAAAGCATGCTGACGGCGCCGCGCGTGTACTACGCCATGGCTCGCGACGGGCTTTTCTTTAAAAGTGTTGGCAAACTGTCGCCACGCTCGAGAGCGCCGGTACTCGCGATCGTCCTTCAGGGTATAGCGGCAATCATTATCGCCTGCTCTGGGACATATGGCGAGATTTTGAACTTTTCGGTGACCGTCGATTTCATTTTTTTCGGAATGACCGCGGCATCGCTCTTTATTTTGCGCCGGCGTCAGGTCGGATCAGACAGCGCCATTTACCGCGCGCCCGGGCACCCTTTCACGACGGTCCTGTTTGTGTTGTCCTGCGCCGGAATTGTCGGAAGCGCCATCGTTGCTTCGCCTGCCAATAGCGCGATCGCGCTGTGCATCATGCTGGCCGCGCTGCCCGTTTACTATTATTGGAGCAGATTCAGACGAGTCCACTCATGAGACACAAGCATTCCGACTACATGCATTGGTCCAAGATGCAGAGCCGCGCCCGGTTCAATCTCGCTACAAGTGGCGTGGCGCCGTTTCCTTTTCGTGAACTACCAGTCGATTTGGAGGAACTCGAAATTAATGGTGACAACAGTTATGGCTACGCGCCTTTGCAAGAGGCCATCGCCGTGCACCACGGCGTTGATCCCGAGTGCGTCGTGGAATCCGCAGGGACGTCCATGGCTAATCACCTAGCCATGGCTGCGGTGCTGGAGCCGGGCGATGAAGTGTTAATCGAGCATCCCGCGTACGGTCCAATTCTTGATGTGGCCCGGTACCTGGAAGCGAATGTGAAACGCTTTCCGCGCACGGAAGAGAACAGCTGGACGGTGGATCCGGCGGATATTCGCCGTTCGGTCACGCCCAAGACTCGGCTGATCGTGATCACTAATCTGCACAACCCAACAAGCGTGCTTACGCCCGATTCCGTCTTGCGCGAGGTTGGCGATATCGGGCGCAGTATCGGAGCGCTCGTGCTGGTCGATGAAGTTTACCTTGACGCGGTGTACGAGGGGACGCCCCGAACGTCATTTCACCTCGGGCCCGAGTTTTTAGTGACCAGCAGCTTGACCAAGGTTTATGGCGTCAGCGGACTGCGTTGCGGATGGATTCTGGCGCGCTCCGACCTCGCACGGAAGATGCAGCGCCTGAATGACCTTTATGCCGCAACGGCGGTTTATCCCGGTGAACTTCTCAGCGTCGTCGCATTCAAGCACCTGAATCTCCTTCGTGAAAGAGCGCGCCACATCGTGGAAGCAGATCGCAAATTGGTGCGCGATTTTCTGGCGCAGCAGTCCGCCGTTTCCGCTGTGTGGACGGATTGGGGCACGACCGCGTTCGTGCGATTGCGGAATGGTAACGCCGATGTTTTCCTGGAGCGGCTGCGAGCCGAGTTCGAAACCTCGGCGGTTCCGGGCCGCTTCTTCGAAATGCCTGATCACTTTCGCATCGGCATGGGCGTGAACACGGAAATGTTCGCCGAAGGCTTGAGTCGCATCGGCCGCGCATTGGCCAGCGAGACGACCGCTAAGCCGTAACCCTAGTCGGAGTTGCTTACGCCCAAGTGTGATCGACAATCAGCGGGGAAATGAAATTTCAAACTGATTTCGCGATTCGTTCAGCGCGCGTGGAAGATGTGCCGATCATCCTTCAATTGATTCGCGATCTGGCAACTTACGAACGTGCGCCAAACGAGGTCACCGCGACGGAAGAGCAACTTGTCGATGTTCTATTCGGCGAAAAACCCGTTGCCGAAGTGTTGCTCGCCTTTGAAGGAAAATCGCCGGTTGGCTTCGCCGTTTTCTTTTACAATTTCTCGACATGGCTTGGGCGACCCGGGCTTTATCTCGAAGATTTGTTCGTGAAACCGGAGAAACGCGGCAAAGGTTATGGCCGCGCGTTGCTTGTCGATCTTGCGAAGATTGCGCGCGACCGCGGTTGCGGCCGGATGGAATGGGCCGTCCTCAATTGGAACGAACCTGCGATTAAGTTTTATCGCGGTCTTGGCGCAAAACCGATGGAGGAATGGACCGTGTTCCGATTGAAACGTGATGGAATCGCCGAGCTGGCGAAGTCCGAATCCATTGCGAAGGAGCCATGACGCCGGGCGGAACAAAGATCGAAGATTACGCGTTTTTGAGTGATACGCAGACCGGCGCGCTCGTGAGTCGCGACGGCTGCGTTGATTGGCTTTGCTTTCCGCGGTTCGATTCGCCGGCGTGCTTTGCTTCGCTCGTCGGCGCAAAAGAAAATGGCCGTTGGTTTTTCCATCCCGATGAGAAGATCGAGAGAACGCGGCGTCGGTATCGAGACGGGACGCTCATTTTGGAAACAGAAATTGAAACGAAAAGTGGCGCGGTGCGCCTGATCGATTTCATGCCTCCGCGCGGTGAGAATCCCGACATCATTCGAATCGTCGAAGGGCTGCGCGGCAAAATGTCCATGCACATGGAGCTGATCATTCGCTTCGATTACGGGCGAATGATTCCCTGGGTGCGCAGACGCGATGACGCGCTGGAGGCGATCGCGGGGCCGGATGGGTTGGTCTTGCGGACCCCGATTGAAACGTACGGCAAAGATTTGACCACCGTCGCGCAATTCACGCTGAAGGAGGGCGAACGGATTCCATTCGTGCTCACCTGGTTTCCGTCGCATGCCGATCCGCCGAGGGTCGTCAATCCCGAGCATGCCCTGCGTGACACGGCGGAATTTTGGAATGACTGGTCAAGCCGCTTTAAACGCACGGGCAATTGGGACGAGGCGGTCGTGCGGTCGCTCATTACGCTGAAGGGGCTGACCTATGCGCCGACCGGGGGAATTGTTGCCGCAGCCACGACTTCGTTGCCGGAACAAATCGGGGGCGTGCGCAACTGGGACTATCGCTACTGCTGGTTGCGCGACGCGACCTTCACGCTTTACGCAGCGATGCAATCCGGCTATCGCGAAGAAGCCGAGTCGTGGCGCGAGTGGCTCTTGCGCGCGATTGCCGGCAGTGCGTCGCAAATGCAGATCATGTACGGCGTGCGTGGCGAACGTCGCCTCGAAGAATATGAAATTCCATGGTTAGCCGGCTACGAAAATTCTAAACCGGTTCGTATCGGCAATGCCGCTTCCAACCAATTTCAGCTGGATGTTTATGGCGAAGTGTTAGGCGCAATGTATTACGCGCACCACAGTGGGATCGAGAACCGTGAAGAAGATTGGCGTTTGCAGGTTAACCTTGTGGAATTTCTCGAATCAAATTGGGACCAGCCGGATGAAGGTATTTGGGAAGTGCGCGGTGGCCGCAAACATTTCACCCATTCAAAAATGATGGCGTGGCTGGCGTTTGATCGCGCCGTCAAGCTTGTTGAAAAGTGCGGCTGTTCCGGGGATCAACACGTCGAGCGCTGGAAGAAAATTCGCGATCAAATCCACGCCCAAGTTTGCGAGCGGGGTTATAACGCCGCCAAGAGGGCGTTTACACAGGTCTACGGCTCCGACGCGCTCGATGCAAGCCTGCTGATGATGCCGCTAACCGGCTTTTTGCCAGCTACCGACGAACGTGTGCGCGGGACAATCGAGGCAATTGAGCGCGAGCTAATGCAGGACGGCCTAGTGCTCCGTTATCGGCCCCAGCAAGAACACGTCGATGGATTGCCCGGCCGGGAAGGTGTTTTTCTGCCGTGCTCTTTCTGGTTGGCTGATTGCCTGCATCTCGTCGGTCGCAAAAAAGAAGCGCGCGAATTATTCGAGCGCTTGCTCACGTTGCGAAATGATCTTGGCCTGCTTTCCGAGGAATACGACCCGATCGACAAGCGGCAGCTCGGCAACTTTCCACAAGCCTTCTCGCACGTCGCGCTCGTAAACACCGCTCGAATCTTAGGCGAAGACGCCGTGCTCCCGCCTCAAGACGACTAAGCTCGCGCTTCGGTCGAAGAAACGAGACGCCGGATCAAATCCTCAATGGTGACGATCCCACCCAGATTTCTTTTTTGATCCAGCACGGCAGCCAAACCAATGTGCGCGGCGCGCAACCGTTGGACAATTCGATACGCCGGCTCCTCTTCGTTTGTCGTAACGATGCGCCGCATATAATTGCTTAGCGGCTTGACCCCATTTTGTTCGAGCAGAACATCGAGGACGTTAATCAATCCACCCGGCTGACCTTCCGGCGTAATCACAGGCAGACGATCGAGACCCGAAGAAGCGCTAAGCGCGAGCGCTTCCTGGGTTGAGGTGCTCGGCCGGACCGCGACGACTTTCGGCAAAGGTACCATCACGTCGCGCACTTTGACGCCGCGAAAGTCAACGACGTTATGGATCATCGCACGCTCGGTAGCGGTGAGAGAACCCTCCCGCTCGCTTTCCGTTGTGATCTGCTTCAGCTCTTCGCGTGCGGCAAAAAGCCGGGCACGTTTCGCCGCGCGACCTGGCAGCAGCAGCTTGCCCAGCCGCGCACCGAGTTCGAGTAGTGGTGAGAACAGGATCGACGCGAATTCGAGCACGCCAGCAAGCTGAGCCAAAGCGCGAAACGGAAATCGACGGAAAAGCGATTTAGGCAGCACTGAGAGCAGAAATAGGTAGACCGGAAGCGCGATTGCCAGGGAGAAAAAGAAGCCGGCGTAGCCCCATGATTGAACTAGCTGGCGCGTCAGCAAGAGCAGACCAAATATATCGGCCGCATTCGTGAAGAGCAGAACGGTCACGAGCAACCGCTCCGGGTGTTTCAGCAAGCGATTCAACCGCAAGGCCGCTGGTACGCGGCGCTTCACATTTTGCCGCAACCGCACTGGATCGATCGAAAGCAGCCCGCTTTCAATCCCATTGAAGAAAAACGAAACAATCCAGCAACAAAAAATTGCAAATGCGATCATCAGCTTGCAGCGCTGCCGTCGCCCGACGCTTCATCAACTGCGGCAGCGGTTGTTTTTTCCAACAGGAGCTCCTCGATCCGCTTCCGTCCAGTGCGACGCACGGTAACCGCGAGCCTTGGAATTTCGAGCTGTGTCCCGGAAGGAGGGAGGTAGCCGAGCCGCGTAAAAACGAATCCACCAATCGTGTCGATTCCTTCCGCCTCAATTTGGAAACCGAGATGTTCCCTTAAATCGTCGAGGCGTGCATTTCCGGAGACAAGAAATTTCCCGTCCTCGAGCGGCTCGATGTAAGGCTCGACATCTCCTCGCGGAACCGCGTCGCTGAGGATTTCCTCCACGATATCCCCCATCGTGATGACTCCTTCGGTCCCGCCAAATTCGTCAACCACGATCGCCAGCCCCTGGGCATGGGTCAGGAATAGCTTCAACAATTCCAGCGCACGCATCGTCTCCGACACGAAGGATGGAGCGATTAATTTTTCCGTGTAATGATCCGACGGATCCATTAGGAACATTTTTACATCGATGATCCCGACAATTTGATCGGGCGTGTCCGCGTAGACCGGGACGCGCCGATGACGATTCCCCTTCAAACGCGCGATCACTTCCTCATTCGTCAAATCATCTGGCAGCGTGAAACTATCAACGCGCGGCGTCATGCAGTCCTTTGCCGTTTTATCGCCGAGTTTGATGATTTCCTGGATCATTTCGGCTTCGCCTTCATACAATGTGCCTTCTTCCTCGCCCATCTTAACCAGTGTCCCCAACTCCTCGTCGCTCAAGCGCGGACGAGTGCGCAGATGCGACGGGGTGAGTAGATCGACAACATAAGCGCTGACGGTCTCGAGTCCGTGACCGATGCGGTCGAGAAGGGGTATCGATATCTGCAACGTGAAGGCACCGACCGCTGAGAGTCGATAGGGCGCTGAAAGCGCCAGGAGCTTTGGAATCAAATCGCATAGCAGCACAACAATTGCGAAGATGACAATCCCAGCCACCCACTGCGGAATACGTCCTGCCAGTGGGCCTTCCCACAAGAAGAAGAGACACAACACCACTAAAAGAACATTTACCAGTCCGTCGCCCAGGAGCAGGACATTCAGGACGCGACGCGGATTTTCCCGGAAAAGTTGGATGAATTTCGTGAGCCTGGCGTGATTCGCTTCCAGACGGCGCAATTGATGTGGCTTGAGTGAGAAGAGCGCCGTCTCCACTCCGGAAAACAGTGCGGAACAGAAAATCAAAATTGAGATGACGACCAGCAAAATGGCCAGGGCCGCGGCTGTCATCTTCTATGGTGGCACAGCCATGCTGGCTGCGAGAATTCACCCGCCTGAGGCGGGCAGTCTTGTTCCTCGGAAGAGTTGATGGGTGCTGGTTTGCTCATTATCTGAGCCGCGAGCAAATTAAGCCCTTCATGAACAAAGGCGAGAGGATTTCGCGGTTGGTGGCCGAGTTGACTGCCCAAGATGTCGATCCAAACCAGAGGGACATCGCAAAGCATCCATTTTATCGTGCCTTTTTTCAGTGCTGGAACGAGCAGCGTTATTATGAGGCCCACGATGTGCTCGAGCAGCTTTGGCTGAGGACCGATTCCGGCGATGCAGATTTCTTCAAAGGGCTGATTCAGGCGGCCGGCGCTTTCGTCCATCTCCAAAAGAGATTCGAACATCCGTTCCACGCGAAACACAGCAGACGTTTACCGCCTGCTGTGCGGTTGTTTCAACTTGCGGAAAGGAATTTGTCGAGCTTCGCGCCGCAGCATCATGGATTGGATGTCGTGGCGCTTTGTCAGCTTTTGCGCGCATACGCAAATCAAATCGTCGAGTTCGACTATAAAACGAATCCCTGGTCGCCTCAGACCGCGCCGCGATTGGAATTGTCACCTGGTAAAAATTAATTTGGCCCCGGCAATGCTGAGGACGATCGACAGCATGATTGAAATGGTGCGAACTGGAAAATGGCGGCTTCCGAGATGCGAACCAAAAATGCCGCCAATGATCGCAGCGGCTCCGAGAACAACCCCCAGGGACGGAATGGAATGAACCGCTGTAAAATAGCCGGCAAGTCCAGCAATCGAGTTCACCAGGATAAACAGTGCCGAAACGGCGGCCGCTTGGCGAATATGCGCCCATTGGCAGAATAGCAGAAGCGGTGTGAGAAATATTCCGCCGCCGGTCCCGGTCAGCCCGGAAAGGAATCCGAGGCCGGCTCCGACGCTAATCGCGGTCGGTTTCGACGGGGTGAGAAGTTTTGCCGGATCGTTGCGCCGAAAGATCAAGCGGACCGCCGAGAAAATGAGCACCAGGCCGATTAGAATTCTCAAGACGGAAGCGGACGGTTGCAAGTGACCGCCAAAATAGGCGGCCGGAACTGAAAGCAGCGCAAATGGCCAAAATAATTTCCAAGCAAAATGACCAGCGCGCCAAAATTGGAATGCGCCGATGGACGCGACCAGAATGTTCAGCACCAACGCGGTTGGCCGGATCACAGTGGGAGCAAGCCCCCAAAGTGTCATCACTGCGATGTAACCCGATGCGCCCGCATGACCGACCGATGAGTAGAGAAAGGCGATCAGACCGACTGCTAGAAAAAGTGAAATGAGGTGCGCGTAATCCATTTCCATCTTGGTCGCGCAACCTCGAAAGCTGCGCTGTCGTGATCTCGCAAGTTAGAAGCTCGCGCTACAAAATGACAAGCCACTTCCGCTTTGGAATTCTCGCGCTAACGTGGTTAGTGACGTCGACCCACATCGTTTCGGAACCCACGCCAGGAGATTTAGAGCATTCAAACAGGCTGGCGCACGAAAAGTCGCCGTACCTTCTTCAACACGCGCATAATCCGGTCGATTGGTATCCGTGGGGAGAAGAAGCCTTTGCGAAAGCGCGTCGCGAAAATAAACCGATCTTTCTCTCAGTCGGTTATTCCACCTGTCACTGGTGCCACGTCATGGCGCACGAATCCTTCGAGAGCGAGGAAGTGGCTGCGATTATGAACCGCGAATTTGTGAACATCAAAGTCGATCGCGAAGAGCGTCCCGATGTTGACCGCGTTTACATGACGTTTGTGCAGGCGACGACCGGCGGCGGCGGCTGGCCAATGAGCGTCTGGTTGACGCCGGACCTAAAACCGTTCGTTGGCGGGACCTACTTTCCACCCGAGGACCGTTATGGTCAGCCCGGTTTCAAAAAAGTGCTCGAGCGGATTGCGGCGGCGTGGAAACAAGATCACGACAAGATCGCCGAGCAAGGTGGAAGGATTGTCGTGGCGCTTCGTGAATCGCAAACAAGGGCGACGGAAGAGGGCAAAATCGACACAAAGATTTTAGACAGCGCGTATGAGCAGATTGCGAGGAGCTACGATTCACAAGAGGGCGGGTTCGGCAGCGCGCCGAAATTTCCCCGGCCGGTGACGCTCAATTTTCTTGCCCGGTTTTACGCGCGAGATCCGAAGAGCGACTCTGGCAAACACGCCTTGGAAATGGCCCTCTTTACCCTGCGCAAAATGGCAGCCGGCGGAATGCACGATCATCTGGGCGGCGGATTCCATCGTTACTCGGTCGATCGCTACTGGCATGTGCCGCATTTCGAAAAGATGCTGTACGATCAAGCGCAACTCGCCATGGCCTATCTTGACGGGTTTCAAATCGCAGAGGATCGACAGTTCGAATCAGTCGCGCGCGACATTCTCGATTACGTCGCTCGCGACATGACATCAAAGGAAGGCGGATTTTTCTCCGCCGAAGACGCGGACAGTCCCGTTGTAGCCGCAGTCGGTGACCCCGGCCATGGGCGAAGTGTCGAAGGCGCGTTTTATGTCTGGACGAAAAAAGAGATCGACGCCGCGCTTGGCGATGCCGCGGAGGTTTTTGATTTTCATTATGGCGTGCAATCGCCTGGAAACGCGCCTGAAGGAAGCGATCCGCAGGACGACTTTCGCGGTAAAAATATTTTAATCGAACTGCACACGACCGCGGATACCGCGCAGCATTTCCGGAAAGGCGAAGACGAAATTCGAAAATCGCTCGCCCGCAGTCGCGAAATCTTAATGTCGATCCGGGCCAAACGCCCACGACCGCATCTCGACGACAAGATCATCGCTGCATGGAATGGCTTGATGATTTCGGCCTATGCGCGTGGGGCGCAGGTACTCGACGAGCCGCGTTATCTCAAGAGCGCAACGCAAGCCGCGAATTTTATCCGCGCACATCTTTGGGATGATTCGCGTAAAACTCTGTTTCGCAGTTATCGTGATGGGCGCGGCGAAGTCGAAGGCTTTGCCGACGATTACGCATTTGTTGTGCAGGGGCTTCTCGATCTTTACGAAGCGTCCTTCGACGTCGAATGGCTGAAGTTTGCGACGCAATTGCAGGAAACGCAGGACCGCTTGTTCTTCGATGAGAAGAATGGCGGCTACTTCACTACCAGCGGCAAGGACGCGAGCGTGTTGCTGCGGATGAAAGATGACAACGATAGCGCCGAGCCAGCGGCGAGTTCCATCGCGGCACTGAATCTTCTTCGCCTGGCGCAAATTCGCGATGAAAGACAAATGGAAGATCGGGCGAAGAAAACGATCGACGCATTTCACGCCACACTTTCACATTTTGCGAGTGCCATGCCGCAAATGCTGGTGGCGCTCGATCTTAGTTCAAGCAAGCCGCGCCAGATCGTGATCGCTGGAAAGAAAGATGCGCCGGAAACAAAAGCGCTGCTCGGAGAGGCGCATCGGCATTTTCTGCCCAAGACGATCCTGCTCCTGGCGGATGGCGCTGAAGGACAGAATTATCTCGGCGAAAAACTCGAGGCGATCCGCGCCATGTCGATGGTCGATGGAAAACCGGCCGCCTACGTTTGCGAGAATTTCACCTGCAAGGCGCCTGTAACTAATCCGAAACAACTTGCAGAACTGCTAGCGAAATAATCGCACGCAGATTTGCCGTCGGTTTTCAAAAATGCAACCCGCTTAACGCCGCAACTTCTGCAGACCTTTGCGGCGGATGCGGATCGACTTGAACGACATCGTGCCGTGTGGCACAAAATCGCGTGAATCCGAAGACCTTCTTCGGCGAGCTGAAGCGGCGCAACGTTTACAAGGTCGTGATCGCCTACGGTGTCGTGGCGTGGCTGCTGATGCAGGTCGCGAGTCAGATTTTTCCGTTCTTCGAAATTCCGAATTGGGCCGTGCGTCTTGTGGTGCTGCTGCTCGTTATCGGATTTCCCGTGGCGGTGATTCTTGCCTGGGCATTCGAGCTGACGCCGGAAGGAATCAAACGCGCAGAAGATGTCGATGGTACCAAATCGGCTACGCGCAAGAGCGGTCGCAAACTTGATTTTTTTATCATCGCGGTCCTGCTGCTCGTCATCGCGGCCCTGCTTTTCCAACGCCTTCGTCCCAATGTTTCGTCGGCAGTTTCTTCATCTCTGGAGAAAAGCATCGCGGTTCTCCCATTCGAGAATCTGAGCGAAGAAAAAGCGAATGCTTATTTTGCCGACGGTATTCAGGATGAAATCGTGACCAAACTCGCTGGCATCGGCGACCTGAAGGTGATCTCGCGTTCTTCCACAGCCAAATACAAAAGCAAGCCAGAGGACTTGAAGACAGTCGCGAACGAACTCGGCGTGGGCACTGTCCTCGAAGGGAGTGTGCAAAGGGCTGGAGACAAAGTGCGGGTAAACGTTCAGCTGCTCGACGCGCGCATCGAGACGCATCTTTGGGCAAAGAGTTACGATCGTGATTTAAAGGATGTTTTCGCCGTCGAGAGCGAGGTCGCGCAGGAGATTGCTGATACATTGCGGGCTAAGCTTTCTCCGAGCCAGTCCGATGCTCTGGCCACAGCTCCCACGCATGACACGGAAGCTTATGATCTGTTCCTAAAGGGTGAATACGAGGAGCACCAGGCTGAAAGTGTACTAAACGCCGAAGCCTTTGATCGCGCGCAAACCTTTTATCGGCAAGCCCTGGCACGAGATCGGAATTTCGCGCTTGCCTACGCCCGACTCGGCTACAGCGAGTTATATCGGCATTGGTTTATCGCTAATCTGACCTCGGCGGAGCTAACGGAGGTAAAGTCTAACATCGACCGCGCACTAGCGATCGCCCCGGCTTCGCCAGATGCGCATCTGGCGCTCAGTGTGTTTTATTACTGGGGCAAGCGCGACTATGATCCCGCGCTGAGAGAACTCGACCGGGTTACCGAACTCCAGCCAAACAACGCCGACGCGCGAGGCTTTTATGGGTATATCTACCGCCGCCGCGGTGAATGGCAACGCTCCCTCGCTGAATTTGACCGGGCGGTGGAACTCAATCCGCGCGACCCTATAATCCCCGCCAATATTGGTGCAACGTACATTGCACTTCGCCGCTGGAGTGACGCTGAACACGAGCTTACCCGCGCGCTGGCTCTCGATCCGCATAATGCACTGGCCGCGCGGTTGCTGGCTCGCACCTACATCGACAGCACCGGCGATATCCGGCGCGCCAGACAGGCCTTCGATGGAGTGCCGGCAGAAAGCCAACTAAACTTCAATCCTAACGAGTGGGGCGTTATCGCGATGATGGTCGACGAACGCGTATACCTCGACGTATTCGAGAAACATTTCACTGATGCTCTCAAAGCTTGGGATGTCGCGACGAGCAATACTCCCGAAGCGCGTTTGCGCCAGCTGGAGGCGCAGGTCGGGATTCAAGTGCTTGCCGGGCAAGGTGCGGTAGCAAAATCGGACTGCGAGCACACGCGCGCTTTGCTCGAAGCCCGATTAGGCGAGCGGCCGGAAGACCGGATATCCTTGACAGCGTTGGCTTGGGTTTACGTTTGCCTTGGGCGTAACGCCGACGCACTCCGCGTTGCGCGGCAAGCCGCAGATTCACTGCCAATCGAAAACGATGCGTTTGCCGGCCCGAATTTTCTTGCCGGACTAGCCGAAATCGAGGCGCGTACCGGCCGGGCCGAGGACGCGGTAAAAATAATTCGCCAGCTGATCACAGCTCCTGCTGGACAATTCATTTCCCTTGCGCGTCTAAAGATCGACCCCGTCTGGGACCCAATCCGGAATGATCCCGGTTTTCAAAAACTCATTTCCGAGCCCGAGCCGGCAACCGTTTACAAGTAACATGCCGTGAATCCAAGGAACTTTTTCGCCGAGCTGAAGCGGCGCAACGTTTACAAAGTGGCCGTCGCCGACCGATAAACGAGCAGCGCGGCGGCAATGTCTTCCACGGCCATGCCGAGAGACTTAAAAATGGTCGTTTCGTTTGTGCGCGACGGAACTTTACCGGCGAGCGCTTCGCCCAGCTCGGCATAAATCTTCGCGCCGGAAAGAATAACGTCGCCGGATTCTTTCATGGCGCCTTGGCGTGAATCGACGAATACGACATTCGCCATCGCTTCATCGTCCAGCTCACGCCAATCCGGACGACACGCGCCGATGGCGTTGACGTGGCAGCCGGGCTTTAGCCACGAGCCTTTTAACCCGGCAGTTTTCGAGCTTGTCACGGTCACCACGACATCTGCATCACGCACGGCCGCTTCAGCCGGCATTGCCTTTGCGTCGATCTCTTCCGCGAACCGCTCGGCATGCGCCGGCGTGCGACTCCACACACGAATTTCCTCGAACCGCCTAACGAGTTTCAAGGCTTCAACATGACTGCGCGCTTGGACGCCGCTGCCGAGGATAGCGAGAACGCGCGAATCAGAGGACGCGAGAAGCTTTGTGGCAACGGCTGAAACTGCCGCGGTCCGCATTTCCGTGATCAATCTCCCGTCCATCACCGCGAGCGGAGTACCGGTTTTCGGATCGACCAGAGAGATTGTCGCCATGTGCGTCGGCAAACGGAGTTCCACGTTCTTCGGATAGAACGTGACAATTTTGAGGCCGAGCCCTTCGGGAGTGAGCGCCGGCATCATTCCAAAAAATCCACCCGGCGGATTGACAGTGATGACTGAGCGAACCGGTTGGGTCACTTTGCCGGCGGAGAAATCGATCAGCGCCTTCTCCATCGCCGGAATCAAATCGTCCATCCGCAAATGCTGTCGCACTTGTCCTTCGTCGAGAAAAAGCATGATGATTGGGTTTCTGACCGCAGATTACGCAGATTAACGCAGATGGCTCGGATCAAAAATTCGGTTAATTCTGTTCATCCCTGTTCAACAATCTTTTCCTGATTTCTGCTTTCCTGATTAATTCGATCTTTTCCGCATGCGCGTCTCGATCTCGTGCGGTAGCTATTAAATTCAAACCGCGCCGGGATGAGCACGCCTGAGAAATTGCAAACTCGCTGCGTGATCGTGGGCGGGGGACCGGCCGGGATGATGGCTGGTTACCTGCTCGCACGCGCCGGCGTGCCCGTGGCGGTGCTGGAAAAGCATGCTGATTTCAACCGCGATTTCCGTGGCGATACGATTCATCCTTCCACGCTCGAGTTGATGCACGAACTCGGGTTGCTCGATGAGTTCTTGAAACAACCGCATCAGGAAGTGAGAGAGTTACGCGGCGTAATTAACGGTCAGACCGTGCCCATTGCCGATTTCACGCAGCTCCCGACGCGCTGCAAATTCATCGCGTTCATGCCGCAGTGGGATTTTCTCAATTTCCTCTCGGGTAATGCCAGACGTTTTCCTACGTTCCAATTGCACATGGAAACCGAGGTCGTCGATTTGCTCACCGAAAATGAGCGCGTGATCGGCGTGCGCGCAAAAACTCCGCGTGGCGAACTGGAAGCGCGCGCCGATCTCGTCATCGGCGCGGATGGACGGCATTCCATCGTTCAAGCGCGGGCTGGTCTTGAACGTCGCGAGTTTGGCGCGCCGATCGACGTGCTCTGGATGCGCATTTCCAAGAAGCAAGACGATCCCGAACAATCGTTCGGTTTTTTTCAACACGGCAAGCTCCTCGTTTTGCTCGATCGCGGCGATTACTGGCAATGCGGCTTCCTCATCCCCAAAGGCGGCTTCGACGAAGTCAAAGCGCGCGGGCTGCCGCAATTTCAAAAGGACATTGTCAGCTTTGCCGGATTTCTGCGCGACCGCTTAACAGAACTGGACGACTGGTCGAAAATCAAACTGCTCACCGTGCAGATCAATCGTCTACGCGATTGGTGTCGCGAAGGATTGCTTTGCATTGGCGATTCTGCGCATGCCATGTCACCGGCGGGCGGCGTAGGGATTAATCTCGCTATTCAGGACGCAGTGGCGACGGCAAACTTACTCGCTGAAAAATTGCGGAGCGGTCCGGTTACCGTGAACGGTTTGCGAAAAGTGCAGGAGCGTCGCGAATGGCCGACGCGCCTGATCCAGCGCGTCCAAGTTTTCATTCATCATCGGGCTGTTACCGGCCGAGCGTCTGGCGGGA
>Ga0193719_10000414_pt1 | contig 16017 bp, 16 predicted proteins | sample U2a2metaG_FD_160103 | JGI IMG/M metagenome (GOLD analysis project Ga0193719, IMG submission 160103) | Soil microbial communities from a riparian zone of the East river system, Colorado, United States - U2a2 | ecosystem: Environmental > Terrestrial > Soil > Riparian zone | place: USA: East... | reverse complement strand
GATTCCATCGATGTTGCCGCCGGTGGAGAGATCCATCACGGTGTCGGCGCCGTACTTGACCGCGATTTGGAGCTTCTCGATCTCGCCGTTCACGTCGGACGACACCTGCGAATTGCCGATGTTGGCGTTGATCTTCACCCGCGCGACCTTGCCGATGGCCATCGGCTCGAGCGCGCCGGCGAGGTGGTGGATGTTGGCCGGAATGATCAGGCGCCCGATCGCGATCTCGTCGCGCACCAGCTCCGGTGTGAGGTCCTCGCGCTCGGCGACGAAGCGCATCGCTTCGGTGATCTCGCCACGACGCGCGAAGCGCATCTGTGTAAGTGCTTCCATCGTTCGACTCCCTACGCCGGTACTAACCGGATCAGGTTCTGAGGGACTTTCTCAGCCGCGCGTCGCCGCCGGACTTGGCAGCCAGGACCCGCGTGGCACCCCTGTCTGTATCCAATATATACCCGCGATCCCGCCTTCGACTGTCGCGGGAGTCTCATCCCGCCTTCCGCGCGCCGACGCTTGGCCGCAACCTTATTCCCGAATGAAACGCGACCCGGCGCACCCCGTTGTCCATGTCGAGTACCCTGACTGGGTAGACTCCGCGGTCGATTGGGAGCAGGCCTATCCTACCGACGAGGACCGGATGCGGCTCGCGATCATTCTCGCGCGCACCAACGTCGAGCGGTCAACCGGAGGGCCATTCGGCGCCGCGATCTTCGAGGCTCCTTCGGGCCGACTCGTCGCGGTTGGAATGAACAGCGTCGTCCGTCTGAACAACTGCACGCTGCACGGGGAGATGATGGCGTTCATGATGGCACAGGCTCGTGTCCAGTCCTTTACGCTGAATGCGCCGCATTTGTCGGTTCACGAGCTGTTCACATCCTGCGAGCCGTGCGCCATGTGCCTGGGAGCCACGCTGTGGAGCGGCGTCCAGCGCGTAGTTTATGGCGCGGCACGCGAGGACGCGTCGAAACTCCGCTTCGAGGAGGGACCCGTTTTTCCGGAGTCGTATCAGTATCTCGAGGAACGGGGGATCCGGATCGTACGCAACGTCCTTCGCGACGAAGCCCGCGCCGTGCTCGAGATGTACCGCGCCAGGGGCGGAAAGATCTACAACGGATGACGACACTCTCGGAATTGAAGACAACCACCCGGTACGGATGAATACGAGCCTGGACAAGTCTGCGCTCGCCGAAGCATCGGCCGCGCTCCGCGAAGCGAACCTGGCCTTCGCCAAAGCGCATCCTGGTGAGAGTCCCGGCCGCCAGCCGGTGCACACCGTGTACGGCGGCGCGCAGCTCTTCAAGTCTGATTCGGTTCCCAAACTCGGCGCCATCGCTCTCCGCGCGATGGACCAGTACGCGTCGAAGCCGGCCACGCTCGGCGTCGCGCTTGGCATCTCGGACCATCCGGCGCTCGCGACGATAGACCGGCGCGTTCGCGACAAGCTCACACGCGAGCCGATCGAGGATTTTCGGATCGACTTCGAGGACGGGTACGGCAACCGGCCCGATGCCGAGGAAGACAAACATGCCGGCGTCGTCGCAAGCGAGCTGGCGAAGGGAATGCGCGACGCGACACTGTCGCCGTTCATCGGCATGCGCGTCAAGCCCCTCAACGAGGAGCTGCGCGGGCGCAGTATCCGCACGCTCGATCTCGTTCTTACCGCGCTCGTCGAGACGGCGGGCGTGTTGCCGAAAGGCTGGGTCGTCACGATTCCGAAGATCACGATCCTCGAACAGGTCGAGTATACCGTCACCGTCCTTCGACAGCTCGAGCGCAAGCTCGGCCTCGCCGACGGCACATTGCAGTTCGAGGCGATGGTCGAGACGCCGCAGATCGTGCTTGACTCCAGTGGCCGGTCGCTCCTTCCCCGCATTCTGGACGCATCGGACGGGAGACTTCGGGGCGCTCACTTCGGGACTTACGACTATACCGCGGGCATCAACATCACGGCTGCGTATCAGCGCATGCAGCATCCAGCTTGTGAGTTCGCCAAGCATTTCATGCAGGTCGCGTTTGCCGGGACAGACGTGTGGCTCTCCGACGGATCGACGACAGTAATGCCCGTTCCCGTTCATCGTGAGGCCAAAGGCGGGCCGAAGCTCACGAAAAAGCAGCAGGCAGAGAACGCGGCGAGCGTGCACCACGCCTGGCGACTCCACTTCGACGATGTGCGCCACTCGCTCGCCGGCGGCTTCTATCAGGGGTGGGATCTTCACCCGGGGCAGCTCGTGACGCGCTACGCGGCGCTCTACAGCTTTTTCCTCGACGGAATCGACGCCGCGGGTGTTCGTCTCAGCAACTTCGTCGGAAAAGCCGCGCAGGCGACGCTGGTCGGCGACGTGTTCGACGATGCCGCGACCGGCCAGGGACTTCTCAACTTTTTCCTGCGTGGGATCAACTCTGGCGCAATCACCGAAGCAGAAGCGCTGAAGATGACCGGCCTCAATGCGGATGAATTCCGCGGGCGGTCGTTCGTGAAGATCATGCGCGGCAGAACGTGAGCGGGGGCGCCATCGAGCTGGTCGATCTGGTTGCGAGGTGGATTCACGTGATTGCCGCCATCATGTGGGCCGGGAACTCGATGCTGTTCAACTGGCTCGATCGGAATCTTCGACCCGCATCACCCGAAACCTCGGGGAGCCCGGCGCCCAAAGGAACACTCGGCAACATCTGGTTGCTGCACAGCGGAGCGTTCTATTTCGTCGAGAAGACGCTGCTTGGCGGACAGCCCCTGCCGCGGCCGCTGCATTGGTTCAAGTGGCAGGCGTACACGACATGGTGGAGCGGCGTTGCCCTTCTGATAGTCGTGTACTATTTCGGCGGCCGCGCGGCACTAGCCGATGCCACGGTAGCGCCCATCAGCCATCGAATGGCAGTGCTCGTCGCGTTGGGAGCGATCGTTGGCGGCTGGGCACTGTACGAATCGATGCAGCGGCTTGTGGCGCCTCACGCGCCGCAAGTTGCTCTGACGATCTGGATGGTTGGTCTCACCGCGATCGCCATCGCCCTCACCCAGCTCCTCAATGGTCGCGCCGCTTTTCTCCACGTCGGCGCGATGCTCGGCACGATCATGGCCGGCAACGTCGTTTTCACCATCGTCCCGTCGCAGCGCGAGCTTGTGGCTTCGGTCAAAGACGGCCGTGGCGCTGATGCAGCCGTCTCAGCGCGCGCGAAGCGCGTGTCGATCCACAACAACTATTTCACCTTCCCGGTCATCGTGCTCATGCTGATCAGCCACTTTCCGGCAGTGTACGGGAGCAGGCTGAATTGGCTGTTGCTGCTCGTGTTGATCGCCGCAGGGGCCGCTGTTCGTCATGTTCTCAACATCCGGTTCACTTTTCCGGCGTGGCGGCCAGTTCTGGCGGGGACCATAACGGCGAGTGTGCTGGCGTTAATGGCGATTCTGCGTTTCGGGTCGACTGCGAAGGCTGTTGTTGCTTCTGAGGCATCCGGTCCGGTGACATTCGCCGAAGCGCGCCATGTGATTGACCGGCGATGTGCTGCCTGCCATTCGGCGGCGCCGAGCGATTTGAGCTTCGGCGTGGCACCAGGTGGAGTGATGTTTGATACCCCCGAGCAGATCCTCGCTCACGTAGCGCGCATTCGGGAACGCGCGGTGCTGACGCGAACGATGCCCCCCGGGAACAAGACGAACATCACTGAGGCGGAGCGGACGATGCTCGCGCGGTGGATAGCTCAAGGTGCTGCTACGCGATAGTATCCGAAGCATTCGTGCCCATCCGGAGCATCCGCGTTCTAACTACCCCGATAAGTCGAGTACCCGAACGGGCTGAGCAGGAGCGGAACGTGATAGTGTTCCGCGCCACCGCTGATGCGGAAGTCGACTACGATCTCTGGAAAAAACGATTCGCGCGCGGCCTTCGAGAAGTAGTCGGCAACGTGGAACGTAAGCCTGTAGTCCCCCCTGCTCAACGACGCGGTGTTCTTGTGGAGGTCTCGCACCCTTCCCTCTCCATCAGTCACTCCCGATCCGACAACCTCGCCTGCATGCTCTAGCATGACTCGGATCCCCTGTGCCGGCCGGCCAAGTGCTGTATCCAACACGTGCGTGCTGAGCGTGCTCACGCTGCCTCCCCTAACAATTTGTTGAGTCTCAACCACGTGATCTTGCGCTGCTCTTCCGCCGCAATGCGAAGCTCGATGTCCGGATCATTGCGCAACCGCTCCCGCGCCAGCGCGAGCATTTCCTCGGCACTCTTCCCAGTGGCGAATACTATAAAGATGTAACCGAAGCGCTGCTCATACTCGCGGTTCGCGGCCGCGAGCCCCGCGCGTACATCATCACGCGCCCGATCGACTCCCGATTGTTCACCAGCCGCCAAGGCGCTTCCGCGTTCGGTCTGTGGCATGGCACTCTTCCGCTCGCCGATCCGCGGATGGTGCGAGAACGCTTCACGCCAATCAGCCGGGCCCAACGATCGCCAGATCTCGTCCGCCGTCGAGAGGACAACATCGCGCGACCTGAAGGGCCTTCGAGACAACATCCCGGAAACCCAGCGGGACGCGCCGCAGCACTCCGCGAACAGCTTGTTCGCCTGGGGCTCCGACATCGCGTCGAGCTCGGCGACGCTTACCGTCGCGCCCGTTTCAGCGGGCAAAGCTGCCGAACAACCGCAGCCGTGCGACGCCGCCGTCGGGATAGATGTTCAACCGAACGTGCGTCGCCGCCTTGGCCGACAGATTACCCCAGCGATGCTGCTGGTGCGCTTCAAGCGGCGCCTCCGGCACCAACACCTTCCATCGCGCAGTGCGTGCGTCAAACGATGCCCCGGCGTCCGTGTACTCGAGCATGCATTTGCCCGGAGCGTTGCCCTTGAAGTGATCAGTGTCCAACTCGACGCGTTCGATCACGCCGCGCCGTGCCAGGCGAACGATCGCCCAGTCGTGTCCGGGGCCTCGCCGGCGCTTCGTCTCCCAGCCATCGCCCATGTGCGTCGAACGACCGGGCAGAATGAGATTCTGTCGATTCCCGTAGTGCATGTCGCTGCACGATACGACAAAGCCGCCGTGCTTGAGCGCGGCGAGGTCGACTTCGCGCCCTGGCTTGAACACGTCTTCATCGGGCACCACTTCCCCGTGGACGCGAAGCCGGGCGACCCCACCGTCAGGAAAGATGTTGAGCCGGAGATGCGTCACACGCCGCCCTTTTGATTTGACCGCGAACGAGTTCACACTGTCTCCCTTCAACCGAGATTTCTTCAGCAGCGGCTGCCACTCGATGTCGTCGCCCATGACCTGATCGATCGAGGGCGAGCCGCCGACCGTCGCGGTCTCTATACTTGCCGCTTCCGGGTAGTTTCCGGTGAAGAAACTGGTATCGATGACGACACCGTGAACAGTTCCCGGCACGCCGAGTCGGACAATTGCCCAGTCGTGGCCAGGTGTGCGGCGACGGCGTGTTTCCCACCCGTCCATCCACTTGCCGCGGTCGGTGTACTCGCCCTCGCGCCACTCGGGACGATTGGCCTTGACCAGGTTCTCTTTCGGCGCGAAGAAGTCGTCATTTGCCGCGATCACCACGCCGCCCAAACGTTCGGCGGCCAGATCCGGAAGATCGGCGAACGGCGGAGACTTCGTGCGCCTCTTGGAAACGGCGGTCATCGGCCAAAGATACGACGTCCACCGACATACGTCGCCAGCACCTTGCCGAACAGCTCACGCCGCGCGTACGGCGTGACCTTGTGCCGGTGCAGGAGCCCAGTAGGGTCGACGACGAAGGATGTCTCCGGGTCCCAAAGGATGATGTCGGCGTCGTATCCGGCGGCGAGTGCTCCCTTCCGGCTTTGCAGCCCCGCGAGCCGCGCCGGCGCCGCGCTCATCCACTGGGCAAGCCGCTCCGGCTTCAACCGTCGAGCGCGAGCTCCTGTCCACACGGCAGAGAGCGAGAGTTGGAGCGATGCAATCCCGCCCCACGCCGAAAAGAAATCCCCGTCTGTCTCCTTCATCCTGGGCGGGCACGGCGAATGATCCGACGCAACGAGATCAATGTCGCCGGCGATGAGCGCCTCCCAAAGGGCATTGCGCTCGGCCTTGTCCCGGATAGGCGGAGCACACTTGTACTCGGTAGCTCCGTCGGGAATATCCTCCGCCGCGAAGGTGAGATAATGCGGACATGTCTCGACGGTCAGAGGCAGTCCGCGGACACGGGCAGTCCGCACGATGTCGAGCGAGCTCGCCGAAGACAGATGAACGATGTGAACAGGCGTAGGAGTGCGCGCCATCAACTGGATCAATAGCGAGATGGCAGCGCGCTCCGCCGCAACTGGCCGCGTCGTTAGATAATCCCCGTATTTTCGGGAGCTGCCGCGGCTTGGAAGCAGACACGCGGGATCTTCGGCGTGCACCATCAGCGGAAGTCCAAGCCGCGCCAGCACGGGAAACGCCTCGCGCAGGTCGCGTTCGTTGACCGCTGGAAATTCGTCCACACCTGATGGGGACAGGAAGCACTTGAATGCGCGAACACCGGCGTCGCGAAGTCCTTCGAGGTCACCCACGTTACCCGGCACGACTCCACCGATGAACTCGAGGTTCACGACGCTCTTTTCACGCGCCGCTTTGCGTTTGGCTTCCAGCGCATCGACTGTCGTCGTCGCCGGGATGGAGTTGAGCGGCATGTCGAGGATAGTAGTCACGCCCCCAGCGGCGGCGGCGCGCGTTCCCGTCTCGAATCCCTCCCACTCCGTACGTCCCGGTTCGTTAATGTGCACGTGCGTGTCGACGAGCCCCGGCATCACAATGGATTCGCCGGCGTCGACGACCGGAATATCTGGCGGCGCTTCTTCCCACGCGCCAACGCGGACGATCAGCCCTTCCGCGACATGCACCGAGGCCGCGCGCACACCCTCCGGAGTTACAACGCGCCGCCCACGGATGATCAGGTCCGTCACCCCGTTTCGATCCAGAAGCGCCGCAGCAGGTTCGTCGCCACGCGCATCCGATACTCCGCCGTCGACCTGAGATCGTCAATCGGCGCGATCTCTCGCGAGAGAACCCGGGCAGCCTCGTCGATGTTTGCGCCCGCGGCTAGTGAACCTTCTGTTTCGGGGACTCGCACCACCGTCGGCGCAACGCTGCCAAACGCGATGCGCGGAACGCTTGCTCTCACGCCTGCTACCACAATCTTGGAGATCGCCTGCGCTGCGCGCGTGCCAACCTTCCGGAACCACTGCCTGCCTTCCACAGGCGGGATGTCGATTGCGACGATCAGCTCGTTGGGGCGCATCACCGTCGCCCGATAGCCAGTATAGAATTTCGTGATCGGGATGCGACGCTCGTCGTCCGCGCTCCGAAGCACGACGACCGCATCGACAGCTGCGAGAACCGGCAGTGAATCTCCGGCCGGCGATGCGTTCGCGACATTTCCGCCAAGGGTGCCACGGTTCTGGATCTGAGGGCCGCCTACCTGTCGCGATGCCTCGACTAGCATCGGGAGCTGTCTGGTCACCAAGGCTGAGCGAATTAATGACGTGTAGGTCGCCAGCGCCCCGATGACGAGCGTTGTCCCATTCATCGAGATGTCGCGCAGCTCATTCACCGCCCAGATGTCAAGAAATCGCCGCGGCTCGAGAGTTCCGAAATTGAGTGCGACGTAGAGGTCGGTGGCTCCAGCGATTGGCGTCCACCGATCATCGCGGAGAATGCCGAGAGCTTCGCCGAGGGATGAAGCGCTGCGGACCTCGAGCCCCGAGATCGCGGTTCTCACCGCGTCGCGCTCGCGGAGATGTTAGCGACCGGCATTTCCCGCCACTTCAGCACCGCTCGGTAGATCGCCGAGTAGCCAGTGCACCGGCAGAGATTTCCCGCCAACGCCGTCTTCACGTCGTCGAGCGTCGGCGCGGGTCCGAGTGCGATGGCGGCCATGATCATGCCTGGCGTGCAAATGCCGCACTGCGCGCCCACTTCATTCATGAACAGGTGCTGGAGGGGATGGTCGTCGCCCAACCCTTCGATCGTCAGCACGTCCGCGCTTTCGACTTGCACTACCGGGATCAGGCAGGAACAGACTGGCTCCCCATTTATGAGAACCGTGCAGGCGCCGCACTCACCCTCGCCACATCCTTCCTTCGTGCCTGTGAGGCCGCACTCCTCGCGCAGCACGTCGAGGAGCCGCGCCATCGGATGCGCTTTGACATCCGTGCTTGCGCCGTTCAGGACGAACTTCATACCGTCGCTGTGCAGCTGGCTATCAGCTCTGGCGTTGCAGGGATTTCGCGGACATCGAGTCCCATGTAGCGAAGTGCATTCACGACGGCGGGCGCGGGACCGTCCATCGGGAGCTCACCCAGTCCCTTCGCGCCGAACGGACCGCCGGGGTAGGGATTCTCCATCATCACCACATCGACCTCCGGCATGTCGAGCGTCGTCGGAATGGTGTAGTTAGTGAGCTGCGAGTTGGCCATCGCTCCGTTGCGCATCACCACACGCTCGAGCAGCGCGTAACCGAGGCCCTGCGCCGTTCCGCCCTCGATTTGTCCCTGGGCAAGCGCCGGATGGATGGGCCGCCCGAATTCCTGCACCGCCGTCAGCTTCAACGGCCGCACTTCGAACGTGTCCGGATCGACCTCGATCTCGACGACATCGCATCCCCAGCCGTATGTCGCGTAAGCGTCGCCGCGATACGCCGCATCGTCCCACTTGATCCAGTCGGGAGGCTCGTACATCTGCTCCACGGAAAACGTACCATGGCGGGCGTGGTAATCCGCGGGAGACAAACCGTTCAGCCGCTCCTTCATTTCGTGCGCGCATTCCTCGAGGATCTTTCCGACAACCATGCACGTACGCGAGGCAACCGTGGGACCGCTGTCGGCAACTCGCGCCGTATCCGGCTGCGCAACTTCTACATCCTCGTAGGGGATGCCGAGCGCGTCCGATACTATTTGCGCGTGGGTCGTGCGCGTGCCCTGACCGATTTCCGTGCTGCCCGTCGCGATCCGGACGCCGGTGGGCGTCAGCTCGAGCCTCGCTCTCGATTTCAGGTGGAGCTCACCACTGCCGGTGAATCCAGCGCCGTGATAGAACAACGACAAACCCAACGCGCGGTTCGTCCCCTTGTACTGTTCGCGCTTGCGCAGAAAGTCTGTGCGGCGCACTGCCTCGTCGAGGACCATGAGCGCGCTGGTGTCTTCACGCAGCGTCTGGCCGGTGGCGGTGGTGTCGCCCGGACGCAGCGCATTCATTCTGCGAAGCTCAACGGAGTCCATGCCGAGTGCCTCGGCTATCCGCTCCATCTGCACTTCGACGGCAAACTCTGTTTGCGGTGCGCCGAAGCCGCGGAATGCACCGTTGGGCGGAGTGTTGGTGAACACCGTGCGTCCGCGGATGTTGACGTTGTCGCAACGGTACGGACCCGCGGCGTGGATGCATCCGCGCGAGAGAACCACCGGGCTCAGCGTGACGTAGGCCCCGCCGTCCATGAGAACATCAATGTCCATCGCCACGATGCGGCCGTCGCGCATTACGCCAGTGCGATGCCGCACGATCGCCGGGTGACGCTTGGTCGTGGCGACCATGTCCTCCGTGCGGTCGTAGATGATCTTGACCGGCCGCCCTGACTTGAGCGCGAGCAGCGCCGCGTGACCCGCAATCATCGAGGGATACTCTTCCTTGCCGCCGAAGCCGCCGCCTGTCTCAGTCTGTATCACGCGGATCGGTGGGTGCGCGCCGAACAGGCACCTGAGCGCCTTGATGACATAGAACGGGCACTGCACCGAGCCGAAGATTGCGACCCCTTTCCGTCCCTCTACTTCTTCAGGGATGGCGATGACGCCGTTCGGCTCTATGTAGACGTGCTCCTGGTGCCCGGTGCGATACGTTCCCTCGACTACCAGGTCCGCGGCCATGAGAGCGCTGGCAACATCTCCCTTCACGATGTCGATCTTCTTGAACGCCTCGGACGATTGCTCAGGATCGAAGAGTGGCTTCTCCTCTTCGTACTCGATTACGACTTTGGCTGCGTTGAGGCGCTCACGATCCTCGTGCGCGAGCAGCAGTATGGGCTCAGCCATGTGACGCACCTCGCGCTCGACGAGGAATGGCTGGTCTTTCTCGATCAGATCTACGGAGTTGCGTCCGATGATGTCGCGGTAGTCGACGATGGTGAAACCAGCCAAGTCGAAATCGAACCGGATGGACTTCACGCGGCCACGAGGAATCGTCGAGCGAATCGTGCGCCCGTGAATCATGCCGGGGAAAGTGAGGTCGTCCGCGTACCGCGCGCTTCCGGTAGCCTTTCCGATCCCGTCCTTGCGCGCTACGCTGTTACCGACTGCTGGCATTTTCGGTCGCGACCTCGATGACGGCTGTGCTGTAGAGCGGGAACATGCGACGCTGCACGGCGTGAAGCAAGATTGACACGTCTGCTTTGACAGCAGCTGTAACGTCGTGTATTGTCATCCGCGGCGTGTAAGGAAAGGAGGCAAAGCGTGTTGGGCATCCGCTTATCGGTACTTCGATCTTTCCTTGTGATGTTTGTCGTCGTTGCCAGTTGGCTGGTGGCGGCATCGGTAAAGATCGCGAATGGCAATGCCACCTCTATCAACGCCAACGCGACCAGCGCCACGGCCGCGGACGGGCTGGCCGAATGGCAGCGAGTCTATTCAGTACTGACTTATCCGCGCTGCATCAATTGTCACACTGCCACCAACTATCCCCAGCAGGGAGACGATCGCCACCGTCACTTTGCCAATGTCATCCGAGGTCCGGAGGGCAAAGGCGTGGCGGGACTCAATTGCGCGAGTTGTCATCAAGAGAAGAATTCTGACGCGACCGGAGTGCCAGGCGGACACAACTGGCATTTGGCGCCTCTCTCGATGCGGTGGCAGGATTTGAACGATCGGAAACTCACTAGCGCGGAGGTGTGTCGCGCGCTAATCGATCGCAAGAAAAATCACGGGCTCGACGGACCGGGCCTTTTGAAGCACCACCAGGAAGAGCCCCTCGTTCTCTGGGCGTGGAATCCAGGGCGACGACCAGATGGCTCGGCGCGGTCGCTTCCACCGCTCACGCACGCCCAATTTGTCGAGGCAACTCGCCGCTGGGTTGCGGCGGGCACGCCCTGTCCGAAAGGCCCGTAGAGGAGCAGCGATGACGACTTACCAACTCAGCGTAAACGGCGAGCGTAGAGAAGTAGACGTCGATCCCACGACGCCATTGCTCTGGGTTCTGCGCGAAGAGCTGAAGATGACGGGCACCAAATACGGTTGCGGCATCAGCGCCTGTGGCGCCTGCACGGTCCACTTGGGCGGCGTCGCGACCCGCTCCTGCGTCGTACCCGTCTCGCTGATTGGCGACCGTCCGATCGTCACGATCGAGGGAATCGGAACGGATCCGGTGGGTCGCGCCGTACAGGACGCCTGGGTGGAGAAGGACGTCGTGCAGTGCGGATACTGTCAGAGCGGGCAGATCATGACCGCTGTCGCGCTGCTGAAGGACAAGCCGAGACCAACGGATTCGAACATCGAAGAATCGATGGGCGGTAATCTCTGTCGATGCGGTACGTATGTGCGCATTCGTGAAGCGATCCAGACTGCTTCGGCGCAACTGAAGTAAGGAGGCGGACGATGCGAGCATTCCTCGAAGCCGCAACCAGTCGGCGCCTGAGCCGGCGGAAGTTCCTGCGTGTATCCGCCGGTGCGGCCGGCGGGTTGCTGGTGTCGATCTATGCTGATTTGCCCGCGTTCGCCCAGGAAGGGACTCAAGCGCCGCAGAAAGTCTTTCCGCCCGATGCATTCGTTCACATCAGGCCTGACGGTCAGATCTTGATCACCGTCAATCGCCTCGAGTTCGGTCAGGGCGTCCACACTGCACTGCCAATGATCCTGGCGGATGAGATGGACGCCGATTGGTCACAGGTGGTGGCTGAGCTCGCCCCCGCCGCGGATGTCTACAAGGATCCAATTTTTGGAATCCAGTTCGTTGGCGGCTCCGGTTCCATCGCGCATTCGTTTCAGCAATACCGCGAGCTGGGTGCCAAGACCCGCGCGATGTTGGTCGCCGCCGCAGCGGATCGCTGGCACGTCACTCCCGACCAATGCCGCACAGCAAACAGCGTCGTGTATGGTCCGGGCAACCAATCAGCTCGTTATGCCGAGCTCGCGGATGAGGCGGGACGAAAGCCGATCCCTGATAAAGTCCGTCTCAAGCAGCCCTCGGAGTTTCGGCTCATTGGGAAGAGAGTTCGCCGGCTGGACAGCCGCGCGAAGTGCAATGGTTCCCAAAAGTTTGGACTGGATCTAGACCTTCCCGGAATGAAGATCGCGCTCATAGCTCGACCTCCCGTGTTCGGTGGACGAGTGCGGAGCTTTAACGACAAGGACGCTCGCAGCATCGCCGGAGTACGCGATGTCTTCGAGATTCCGCTCGCGAAGGGCAGCGCAGTTGCGGTTGTCGCTGACAGGTTCTGGATTGCGAAACAGGCGCGCGACCGCCTGACGATCGATTGGGACCTCTCAGGCGTGGAACACGCTGACACCCGAGAGCTCTCGGCGAAGTACAAGGAGCTGGCCCGCACTACCGGCAACGTTGCAGTGAGCAACGGTGACCAGAAGGCGATGAACGCAATCGCTTCTGCGAACCGGCTGGTCGCCGAGTACGAGTTTCCGTATCTCGCTCACTCCCCTATGGAGCCTCTGAACACAACCATACGGTTCGATGGCGACCGTGCGGAAGCATGGGCCGGTTCACAGTTCCAGACCTTCGACCAAATGGCAATCGCGGAGGTCCTCGGCCTGAAGCCCGAGCAAGTCACCTTCCACACGGAGATGACGGGCGGAGGCTTTGGCAGGCGGGCGGTTGCCGATTCGCACGTGCAGCGTGAGGCTGCAGCGATCGCCAAGCGCCTTCGCGGCACGCCGGTCAAACTTGTCTGGACCCGGGAAGATGATGTCCAGGGCGGTTACTATCGCCCAATGCATGTGCATCGAGTCGAGATCGGCATTGGCCGTGACGGTATGCCTGCCGCGTGGAGGCACGTGATTGTCGGCCAATCCATACTTGCCGGGACGCCGTTTGCCCCTATGCTCGTGAAGAACGGTGTTGATGGAACTGCTGTCGAAGGGACGGCGGATACTCACTACAGCATTCCAAACCTTCACGTTTCTGTCCACCATCCCACGGTAAACGTGCCGGTTTTGTGGTGGCGCTCTGTCGGCAACACGCACACCGCGTTTGTCATGGAGACGTTGATCGACGAGTTGGCAACACGGGCGAGGATCGATCCCATCGTGTATCGCCGAAAGCTGCTCAAGGCCGACGCAGGGAAATTGCGCCGTGCGCTCGATCTTATGGACGAGAAGAGCGCTGTCTGGCGCACCAAGTTGGCGCCAGGGCATGCCTTCGGTGTCTCATGCCATGAAGCATTCGACACCGGTGTCGCCTGTGCGGTGGACGTCTCGATCGAAAACAAGCGCCCGAAGATACACCGCGTGACAATCGCGCTCGACTCGGGTGTCGCCGTGAATCCGCTCACGATCGAAAGCCAGTTCCAGGCAGGTGTTGCGTTCGGGTTGTCGCAGCTCGTGGCAAAGGGCGCGATCACGCTGAAGGATGGACGCGTTGAGCAAAGAAACTTTGACGGCTACACACCCCCGTACATGGTTGATGCTCCGGTAGCCGTCGATGTCCACATCGTCCCGAGCACCGAGGCACCGACCGGAATCGGCGAACCTCCGGTCCCCGTGATCTCGCCGGCCGTGGTCAACGCTCTCGCCAAGCTGACAGGCAAGCGGTATCGCTCGTTGCCGCTCGTGACCCTGTAAACATTGATGACGGCAAACGACCGGTGACTACGCACCGCGAAGTAGTAAGCGCGCTTTCGCGTGCCGTGGCAGACGGCGATTCGGTCGTGCTCGCAACCGTCGTGCGCGTTACCGGCTCGAGCTATGGGGGCGTCGGCGCGCGCATGGTTATCCGCACCGACGGTTCGACTGTGGGACTCGTTAGCGGCGGCTGCCTCGAATCCGATCTCGCCGAACACGCGCGACGGGTGCACGCGAACGGTCGTGCTGAGATCGTCACGTACGACACGCGCGACGACGATGACGCACCATGGGGACTCGGCCTCGGCTGCAACGGACTGATCGAGGTGCTGCTCGAGCCACTACCGCCACTTCGGGCGAAGGATGTCGCGTCGATCATCAGTCAGGCGCTTAGCGGGGCGGCCCCATCAGTGATCGCCACGGTGATACGTGCAACTGGTTCCGAAACCGGCTTGCCGACAATCGCATCACATGCACTTCTCGGCAGCGGGCCAGTTCAATCGGTTGGCGAGTGGGGCACGGGGTCAGTTCTGACCGACGCGGCAGAGCATGTCGACGAGGCGCTCGCCACCGGACGGCGTGGACTCCTACGTGAGTTCGGCGGCGTCGAAGTCGCGTTCGAGGTCGTGATGCCCGCTGTCCGACTCATCGTGTGTGGCACGGGTCCCGACGCGGCGCCCGTGGCGCGCTTCGCGTGCGAGCTCGGGTGGGACGTCACCATCGTCGATCACCGCCCGCTAACGAACGCACACTCCGCGCGCTTTCCAGGTGCCCGTGTCATCGAATGTGCGGAGGCGCTACGGCTGGCGGATGTGGTGACGCTGACTCCTCGATCGACTGCAGTGGTGATGTCCCACCATCTCACGCGCGACCGCGACTACGTGCAAGCCCTTCTCAAAGCAGACGTCGCATACCTCGGCGTGCTGGGCCCGCGTGGCCGGACGGAGCGAATGCTGGCGGAAATAGCCACCCGCGATGGTACACCCGTGGAGATCGGCGAACGGTTGTTCGCTCCGGTAGGCATGGACCTCGGCGGCGAGGGGCCGGATGCGATCGCGCTCGCGATCATTTCCCAGGTGTCGGCTGTGATGAATGGTCGCGCGGGTGGACACCTGCGCGATCGCCGCGCGCCCCTGCACGCATCGCCTCAGGTAGTCGCGGCGGCAGGTAACGTTTGATGGGCGGCAAGTCGCCGCCGCCTCGTATCGGAGCCGTCGTATTGGCTGCAGGAGGCTCGACACGATTGGGTTTCCCAAAACAGCTGATCGTGCACGAAGGCGAGCCACTGGTGCGGCGTATCGCGGCGGCCGCAGTTGAAGCGGGGGCCAGCCCGGTGGTGGTGGTTCTCGGCGCCAATGCCGAGATGATCGCGCCAGCTCTAGCAGGCCTCGCGTCGGTGACGACAATCGTAAACGGAGAATGGAGCAAAGGGCTGGCTTCGTCGCTTGCTGCAGGACTCTCTGCCCTGTTCGAGGACCCGCAGTGCGACGCAGTGCTGGTTACTCTTGCCGACCAACCGCTGGTCGACGCAGGAGCACTTAAGCGGCTCGTTGCTGCGTTCGGGGGCGAGCGGCGCATCGTGGCTTCGGCCTACAACAACACCGTTGGAGTGCCCGCCGTATTCGCGCGCGAGCACTTGGATGATCTCATGCGCCTCACCGGCGACGCGGGCGCAGGGACGTGGCTGCGGAGCCGGCTTAGCGAGGTTACATGTGTTCCTCTTGACGTGGCTGCCTTTGACATCGACACTCCCTCGGATACGGGCCCGCTCGCATCCAACTTCCTAGACCGAGGATAGCATGGCCATAAACACGAATAAGGTCCTGATCGGAGGCTTAGCTGCTGGTGTCGTAATGAACGTCATCGACTTTGTAGTCTACAAGTTCATTCTTGGCGCGCGTATGACGGCGGAATCCGAAGCGTTCAAGCCGGGCATGTCCGCCGCGATGATGACGACTTCGGCGATGGTCTCCAACATCGTCATGGACTTGGTGCTAGGGATTCTGCTGGTGTGGACCTACGCGGCGATTCGCCCGCGCTTTGGTCCTGGCGTGAAGACCGCAGTGTATGCCGCAGTCCTGTTCTGGATTCTCGCCGGAATCTTCCTGTCCGGATACCTGCATATGGGAATGATGTCGACAGGACTTTGGATGACCTTCGCGTTTTTTGGGCTGGTGAACTTCCTGATCTCGGCGTGGGTCGGGGCGCGGCTGTATACCGAGGAGGGTACGGTCTAGAATGG
>Ga0193719_10000413_pt1 | contig 16019 bp, 22 predicted proteins | sample U2a2metaG_FD_160103 | JGI IMG/M metagenome (GOLD analysis project Ga0193719, IMG submission 160103) | Soil microbial communities from a riparian zone of the East river system, Colorado, United States - U2a2 | ecosystem: Environmental > Terrestrial > Soil > Riparian zone | place: USA: East... | reverse complement strand
GGCCCGACTCGAGCGCCTCATAAAGCGCATCCTCGTCGACGATCCCGCCGCGCGAAGTGTTGACGAGGCGCGCCGTCGGCTTCATCACGGCTAGCTCGGCAGCCCCGAGCAGGTTGCGATTCGCGTCAACCAGCGGTACATGAATCGTCACGAAATCGGCTCGCTCGAGCAGCTCGTTCAGCGCCACCAGCTCAACGTTGAAGAGCTCGGCGCGCTCCACCGAGACGACAGGGTCGTAAGCGATGACCTCCATCTCGAGGCCGTGTGCCCTTTTCGCGACCTCGGATCCGACATTGCCCAAGCCGATGACCCCGAGCGTCTTGCCGCGAATCTCCGTGCCGATGAACTTTGCCTTGGTCCACTCCCCGCGCCTCACTGATGCGTCCGCTTGCGAAACCCAGCGCGCAACCGCGAACAACAGAGCGATTGTGTGTTCGGAGGCGGCGACGATGTTGCCGCGCGGGGCATTCACGACGACGATTCCTTTTCGCGTGGCCGCCGGCACATCGATGTTGTCAACGCCAACGCCGGCACGGCCCACCACGCGCAGCCGCCGGCCCGCTTCGAGGATCGGCTCGGTAACTCGTGTTTCGCTGCGCACCACGAGGGCGTCAAAGTCGGGGATCCGCTCGATCAGCTCAGACTCCTTGAGCTTGCTGACGACAGTCACCTCGCCCGCGCGGCGCAGGCGCTCGAGGCCGTCCTCGGCGAGCGCGTCGGCGACCAGTATCCGCGGCAAGTCGCCTATCGGGTCGCGGCGGCGACGCCCTGCAATGAAGCGGTCATCGCCGCCACGCCACGCCCATCCGCAGGCGCGATGTCAAGCTCCTCGAGCGCCTGCTCGATTGCCCACAGGACCTGGACCACGTCACCTGCGGCGATCGCGCCAAGGTGGCCGACGCGGATCATCTTTCCTGTCATCTTTCCTTGACCGCCGCCGATCACCACGCCGTACTTCTCATTGAGCAACTTTCGCAGTGCCGCGACATCGAGGCCAGACGGGGGAACGGCCGAGGTCACCGTGTTGGATCGATAGCCTTCCTGGGCGTAGAGCTGGAAGCCAAGCGCTTTGAGGCCTGCCTGTGTGCCTCGCGCCAAGCGCTCGTGGCGCTCGTAGACTGCGTCGAGGCCTTCCTCCTCGAGCATGTGGAGGCCCTCTTGTAGCGCAAAGACGACCCCAATCGCCGGCGTGAACGGGGTCATGCCCTTCTCGGCCCACACCTTGGCTTCCTTCCAGTCGAAATAGAACCGGGGTGATCGAGCCTGCGCCTGCTGCGCCCAAGCGCGATCGCTGACGCTGACCAGGGCCAGGCCCGGAGGCGCCATCCAGCCTTTTTGCGAGCCGGACACCGCGACGTCAATGCCCCAGGCGTCGGTTTCGATGGCTACAGAGCTGATCGAGCTGACCCCGTCGACGACAACGATCCGGCCCGCCTTGTGTGCAACACGTGCCAGCCCCTGAAGTGGGTTGGTCAACCCGGTCGACGTCTCATTGTGGGTGAGCAGCACGACTTTGGCCTTGGGGTGCCTTTCGAGCACCGAGGCGAGATCGTCGGGGTCCACTGGCTGACCCCATTCAAAGTCGAGCCTGACCACGTCTGCGCCGTACGCGGCCGCAAGGGCGGCGAACCTTTCGCCAAAGAGGCCGCAAACCGCCGCCACCACTTCGTCGCCGGGCGACACCAGGTTGGCGATCGCGGACTCCAGTCCGCCCGAACCGGAGCTGGTGAGAAACAGCACGTCGTTCGAAGTCTTGAACACCCGCTTCGCACCGTTTGTGATCTCCGAGAGAATCGCCGCGAACTCAGGCCCGCGGTGGTCGATCATCGGCCGGCTCATGCTGCGCACCACACGCTCGGGCAAAGGTGTCGGACCGGGGATGCGAAGCTGGGTCTGGAAGGTCATTGGGGCGCGCTCCGGTAAGGGGTTGCGGCGGCGCTCCGAATTCTACCGCCCTGCTGGGCTGGTCGCCCCCCTCCGGCCCTTCGGGCCACCCCGCAGAGCGGGGAGGATGAATGGCCTAATGCTGCTCGGTTGTATAGGGGAGTAGTGCGATCGCCCGGGCGCGTTCCAAAGCTGTGGTCAGCGGGCGCTGGTGGCGGGCGCAGGTGCCTGTCACTCGACGCGGGAGGATCTTGCCGCGGTCGCTCACGAATCGGCGCAGGCGCGAGATCTCCTTGTAGTCGATATAGCTGATCTTCTCGACGCAGAAGCTGCACACCTTGCGGTGCTGGCGCTTCGGGCCTCTCCCTCCGCCGCCGCTACCGCTGTCGCGTTGTGGACGGTTGACTGCCATCAATGACTCCTAAAAGGGAATGTCGTCAGGATCGACGTCGCGCGGCGCGTCGTCCGGAGCGGGGATATCGTCGGTCGGTGCAGGGCCGGCGCCACGAGACGGCGCCCCGGGGCCACTGCCGGCTCCGCGTGGTTCGAGAAACTGGACGTCGTTGGCGATGATCTCGGTGACCCGACGCTTCTGGCCGTCCTGGCCTTCCCACGAGCGCGTCTGGATGCGGCCTTCGACGTAAACCAGCGCACCCTTGCGCGTGTACTGGGCAACGGTTTCGGCGAGGTTTCGCTTGCCGATCGGGTAGGCGACGATGTTGTGGTAATCGGTGAACTCCTTCCGCTCGCCGTCGGGTCCGCTCGACCAACGGTTGGTGGCGATGCTGAAGTTGGTCACCGCGGTCCCGCTCGGCGTGTACCGCATTTCGGGGTCCTTGGTCAGCCGGCCGATAAGCAGTGCCTTGTTGAGATTGGACATCTAAGCCTCCTCCCGATCCGCACCATCCAACCTGTCCGCCGCGCCGTTCGTCTCCACGGCGATTGGTTCGAGGGCGACCTCCGCAGGCGGCGGTGCAACGGGGGTCGGTGCGGGCTTCTCGGGCTTGCGCACGACGAGGTGCCGCAACACTTCCTCGGTGATCTTTAGCGCAGCCTCCAGCTCGGGGACCCGGTCTGGACCGATCTGGAAGTCCTGGAGGACATAAGAGCCCTCCTTTTGGTGCTTGACCTCGTAGGCGAGCTTGCGTTTGCCCCAGACGTTGGTGCGCTCGGCTGTCCCGCCCGCCTTCTCGATGATTGTGTTGACGCGCTTGATGATGTCCTGGACCTTGTCGTCCTCCAGGTCGGCGCGAACGATGTACAGAACTTCGTAATCCCGCAACGGGGACCTCCTTCCTATGGGTTCAGGCCTCGATCGATCGGAGGCGGTTGCCACCGGCCGAGGCCAGAAAGGGTAGGTCGGTATTCTATCAGTCGAGTGAACCAGACCCGATCCAAGGTTGCCGTGCGTGGGGCCAAGGTCAAATCCAAAGGTCGACGGCCCCCCGTCAAGGTGAAGGCCGGACCGGAGCTCCCGCTTCTACCGATCGCCGTCGGCGGCATCCTGATCGTGCTCGCCGTCGTCCTCATCATCATCGCCGTCATCAACAACCGGAGCACCAATACCGGCCTGCCGGGCCAGGCCGCAGGTATCCCGTGCGACCAGCTCGAGCACACCCAGGTCCACTACCACGCGGCGGTTCAGATCGTGTACGACGGTGTCGTCCACCCCATCCAGCCCAACATCGGGATACAGAACCCCGCCGCCCCGACCTGCTACTACTGGCTGCACGTGCATCCGGCGGACGTAAACGTGATCCACATCGAATCGCCGAAGACCCGCGTTTTCACGCTTAGCGATTTCTTCGCTGTCTGGACGAAATGGAGCGGAATCAACCAGCCCCTTGACGCGACGCACGTCTCGACGATCACGCTCACGCCCGATCAGAAGCTCGTCGTCTACGTCGACAAGGGCGACGGCAAGGGCGCACAGCTCTACGACGGCGACCCGAACAAGATTGTGCTGCTCGCCCACGAGGTGATCACGCTCGAGATCACGCCGCCGGCTGTCACACCTCCGCCCGCCTTCACGTTCCCGACGGGGCTTTAACCTCCAGGAGGATCCTGGCCGCCCGATAGTGCTCGAGGGCGTCGTGGCTGTCGGCAGCTCGCTGCGCCCTGTCCGCCAAGCGCAGGTGGGCTTGAGCTGCGGATTCCAGGTCGCCGTCTCCGATTGAGAACGCCTCGCCGCTTTGCACCGAACGCAACCGACGCAGGCGGTGGGAGTCACCATGCGAAGCGATCACCTCCTTCTCCGCCGACAGGACATCACCGGCCTCGTCGAGCCGGCCAAGCATCCGCAGCGCTGCCGCCTGGCACAGGCGTGCATCGGTCCCAAGCGGCCATTCGAACGAGTCGACGGCGGTGCCGAGAGCGGCCAGCGCCCGCCGCGCGTGGCCGCGAGCAATCAGCACCCTGGCCTTCTCCACCGCCAGCTCCTTCTCCACCCCGGGCAGCCTGCCTTCGAGCAGGTAGTCGACCTCTGTGCCAAGCCTGCCTGCGATCACGCGGAGCACCCTGGTTGACGGCTGGCTTCTGCCCAGCTCAACCTGGTTGAGGAACGCACGGCTGAAATCGCCGCCGCTGACTTTGGCCAGGCTCATTCCACGGTCTTGCCTGAGCCGCCTGATGCGCTGGCCCAGCGTCTCAGTTCGAGGCATCCTGGCATGATACCCGCTTGTAAAGCGGGGGTTTACACTGCCCTAAGCGGGCGGGTTGGTCGTCCTCGTTTTCAGCACTCTCCGCAGGCGTCGATCCTTGCGAGCGACGTGGCCCGCCAACCGCAGGAAGGCTTCCCTCAACGGGCCGGCTTCCGCCTCCGTGCTGGTCAGCTGCCAGCTCACCACCTCGAGGTCCTGCCATGGCGATCCGGCCCTGTCGCTGAACGCCATCCTGACGCGCGGTCCCTCGGCCCACGCCTCGATGGCCGCCGAGCATCGGTCTGTTCGGTCGGTGCCGTCGCGCCAATCGCCGACCGCGATCGACAGCACTACACGGGGCTCCGGATCACGATGGAAGTGGTCGAAGATGTCGGCGCGGTAGATGGCGATGGCTTCGTCATCCTCGTACAGGACGCCGATCACGCTCTCGTAAGGAGCGCCGCACTTGGCGCAAATCCCATCGGCCACCTGGTCGTCGTGCTCCAGGCGCAGCCCGCCCGCGGCCGCGCCCAACTACACGTAGTCCCGCGGATCGAGGCTGCGGGTGAGGGTGGTGAAGTTCTCGAAGCCCCTGCTGGTCACCATCCCTGTGTCCTCGATACGAACACCACCCAGGCCGAGGAGGTACAGCCCGGGTTCGACAGTCACCACGTCGCCCTCGAGCAGAGGTTCCTCATTTGGTCCGCGCAGCGACGGCTCTTCATGCACGTCAAGTCCAACGCCGTGGCCGGTGCTGTGGTTCATCTTCGCCACACCCTCAGGCCCTTCGTAACCCTTGGTGGTGGTCCCGTAACCGCGGTCGACCAGGACCTGGCAGACGGCATGATGGACGTCGCGCCCAGCGACGCCGGACCTGATTGATTCGATGCCGGCGTCGAGCGCCTGGAGCGTGGCGGCATGCATCTTCCGGACCTCGTCGGAGATCTCGCCGACCACAACGGTCCGTGTGAGATCGCCGTAGTAGTGGCTGCCCCGTCCAGACGGGAAGATGTCGATGATCACGGGGGCGCCGGCTCGGATCGGACCTTCGCCGCGAAAGTGCGGCATGGCGCATTCGGGAGAGCCCGCGACGATCATGTCGGGGCAGCTGAAGCCCATCTCGCCAAGCAGAAGCTGGGCACGGGCATACAGACGCTCGGAGGTCAGCGGCCTGCCTTCGAGCCAGAGCACTCCGTCTTTGGTCTCGGCCTGCGCCAGCTGGCGTACCACCTCCGTGACCGCCGCCTCGGCGGCGCGCTGCGCGGACCTGATGAAACCCGCCTCTTCAGCCGACTTGTGCCGGCGTTCTGCGACGAACAGGTCCCGGTCGATCTCGACCTGGACGCCGGCTGAGCGCAGCTCTTCTAGATAGGCCGCCTGCAGCCGAGGCGAAACCCGTGCTTCTTCGTGGCCCTTGTCCCGCAACATTCTTGCGGCAAGCCGTGCCCACGAAGCGTATGGCCCGTGATCGATGAAGCCGGCTTCCGCGAAACCAAGCTTGAGAGCCGCCTTGCTTTGCGTGCGGGCCCGGTCGATCTCGAGCGGGCTGGCGACCAGCACGTCGTCACCTTCGGCATATCTGACGTAGAGGCCTGTCTCCACTGGGAACCCCGAGGCGTAGGTGAAGTCTGCATCCGCCTCACCGCTGGGAATCAGGACCAGCGGCTTCACCGGCTGCTCTTAGTGTGGCGTTCGATAGCTGTCGCGAACAGGGAAGCCAGCGCCGCAGGTGCGAGCGAATCAACCTCTTCTGTCACCCGCTCGGCCATCCGTTTGGGCAATTGCTTTCGCAGGAGCTCGAGCTGCTGCTCGTACACGCGGCCCAGCGAGCGCGGGGCAGAACGACCTTCCAAATTCAACTTCTCCTGGACCTCGTAACCGCCCGTGTACGAGATCTCATACCCAAGATCTCGCAGCTGGGTGAGGTCCCGACGCAGTGTACGTTCCGAAACTCCGGCCCGTTCAGCGAGCTCGAGAGGATTGAGACCTGGTTCGGCGATGACTACAGCGAGGATCCGCAACATGCGGGCGAGCCGGAGGGCGCGGTTCACGCACCCAACGGAGGCTGGTTAGCCGATCTCTTCCCAAGAGGTTGCATTGCCCTCAAACGGGTCGGGCTCGGCCTCCTCCTGGTTTCCCACCTTCTGGTGGAACCTGCTCGCGATCATCTGGTAGGCCATAGCCTTGGGGATGCCGAGCTTGGTCAGCGACTTGACCTCGTCGGACATCACCTTGTCGCGGGCGGCTTCGACCGCCGCCAGCACCTCTTCGATGGATGCCGTCTTCTTGACCATAGGTATCAGATCATACCCAAGCCAACCGTCCCTTAATCTTTACTCGACGTGCCCGTCGCGCCTGGAGGTACTGGGGGAGTGGATGGCTGAATACGCGCCCGACAAGATCAGGAACGTCGTCCTGATAGGTCACTCGCACGACGGCAAGACAGCGCTCGCTGAGGCGATGCTGTTTGCATCCGGCTCGATCGCCCGCATGGGCTCACCCGACCAAGCGACCGCGACGACCGATTTCGAGCCCGAGGAACACAAGAGGAAGATCTCGATCAACCTCGGTGTGGCCTTTGCCGAGCACAACGGCTTCAAGATCAACATCCTCGACGCCCCCGGCTTCTTCGATTTCGCAGGCCAGGTCCTGAGCGGCTTGCGGGCAGCCGAGGGCGCAGTGGTTGTGGTCGGAGCACACTCCCAGCTTCCTGTCGGCACCGAGATCGCCTGGGAGCACTGCAACCGCACAAGCAAGCCCCGAATTGTGGTCGTCAACAAGCTCGACAAGGAGAACTCCGACTTCTACGGCGCGGTCGCTGCAATGCGTGAGCAACTGGTGCCACGGCCATTCCCACTTCACCTCCCGATCGGTTCAGAGGCCGAGTTCCGCGGCATCGTCGACCTGCTGCACAAGAAAGCTTTCGTGACGACCCCGGACGGCAAGGGGGGCGAGGCGCCGATCCCTGACGACATGCAGAAGCTCGTCGACGAGTACCGGGGCCAGTTGATCGAGGCTGCGGCCGAGAGCGACGACTCCTTGCTCGAAAAATACCTCGATACCGGAACGCTGAGCGAGGAAGAGATTCAGCTCGGACTTCGTGAAGGAATCCTTGCCGGCAAGGTGGCGCCCGTGGTGTGTTGCTCGGCTACGAAGCTCTTGGGAGTGCGGACGCTGATGTCGACAGTCTGCGAGCTTCTGCCACCCGCCGAGGGTGACCCCGACAAGCCGGCCAAAGCTCTCGTGTTCAGCACCGGCGGCGACCAGTTCGGACGTGTCAGCTACTTCAAGGTGGTGTCGGGCACGGTCAAGGCCGACTCGCACCTTGCCAATCTGAGCCGGGGCGGAGACGAGAGGCTCGCCCAGATCTTCTTCCCGCGCGGCAAGGAGCATGTGGCCACGACCGAGGTCCATGCCGGCGACATCGGCGCTGTGACCAAGCTTGCCCATACCCTCACGGGTGACACGCTTGGTGTGAAGGACGGAGGACCCCTGCCGGCGCTCGAGCTTCCAGGCCCTGCCTACAGCGTGGCGATCACACCGAAAGCTCGTGGGGACGAGGAGAAGATCTCGAGCGGCCTTGCGCGTTTGAGCGAGGAGGACCCGACGCTGCACGTGGAGCGGTTGGAGGAGACCCATCAGCTCGTCATCGCCGGGCTTGGCGACGTCCACCTGGACGTGACGCTCGAGAAGCTAAAGCGCAAGTACGGTGTCGAAGCGACGACCCAGGTGCCCCGCGTTGCATACCGCGAGACGGTCTCCGGCCACAGCCGGGCGGAGGGCCGTCACGTCAAGCAGTCGGGCGGGCACGGGCAATACGGGATCTGCGTCATCGAGGTCTCGCCGACGAAGCGCGGCGAGGGCTTTGTGTGGGAAGACAAGATCTTCGGCGGCTCCATCCCCCAGAACTTTCGCGTCTCGGTGCAGAAGGGGATCGTCGACAACATGGCCAAGGGTGTCGTGGCCGGATACCCGATGGTCGACGTAAGAGTGACGCTGGTGGATGGCAAGTTCCACCAGGTCGACTCCAACGACATGGCCTTTCAGATCGCCGGCTCGATGGCCATCCGCAAGGCGTCCCTCGAAGCCGGGCCTGTCCTTCTCGAACCGATCGTCGAGGCGGATGTAAGGGTGCCGGAGAAGAATCTCGGCGCGATCATGTCGGACATCAACGGAAGGAGGGGCAAGATCCTGGGCACCGAGCCTGATGACGGGTATGAGAAGGTCCGAGCCACAGTGCCCGAGCACGAGATGCTGCGTTTCGCCCTCGACCTGCGCTCGATCACGCAGGGCCGTGGGAGCTTTCAAATGAAGTTCTCGCATTACGACGAGATGCCCGCGCACCTCGCCAAGGCAATCATCGAAGAGTTCACGAAGCAGCACGAAGAAAAGGCGTGAGCGCCCCCAGCGCTCACGACGTATGCGTCATCGGCGGTGGCGTGACTGGAGCGGGCATCGCCCGCGATCTCTCGCTCCGCGGGCTCTCGGTCCTTCTGCTCGACAAGGGGGATTGGGGCGCGGGAACAAGCGGCGCCTCGACCTGGATGATCCACGGCGGCCCGCGGTATCTGGAGTTCGACTGGGACACGACACGCCGTTCCTCCGAGGACGCGGGCTACATCGTGTCAATTGCCCGTCACATGGTTTACCGCGTTGCGTTCATCGTCCCGATCCTCCACCACGATCGCAACAACATCGAAAGGATGGAAACCGCGATGGAGGTGTATGACCGCTTCCAGCCGCTCAAGAAGTCCAACCCGCATGTTCGCTTGACCGCTCAGGAAGCGCGACAGGCCGAGCCAGGGCTCACCACCGAGCTCGTCGGTGCCGTGACTCTCGAGGAATGGGGCGTCGACCCCCACCGCCTCGTGTACGCCAACGTGCAGGACGCGGTCGCCCACGGCGCTCGCGCGTTGAACCACACGCGCGTGATCGAGCTCCTGCGCGATGGCGGCAAGGTGATCGGGGTCCGCTACCGATCGCCCGACGGCGCGCTCTCAGAAGCACGCGCCAAGGTTGTTGTGAACGCTACGGGCCCATGGGTTCCGGAAATCAGCCGCATGGTGGGCGCGGATGTGCAGCTCCGGCCCGCCAAGGGGATACACCTTGTATACCCGCACCGCATCTCGAACTTCGGGATCAGCGCCGAGACTGTCGACGGTCGGGACGTGCTCATGGTCGCCCACGGCGGCTTCACTCTGCTCGGCACGACTGACGATGACTTCTACGGCGATCTCGACTCAGTCGACGTGCATGAGGACGAAGTCGACTATCTGTTGCAGGCATTCGAGCGCGTTTTTCCGACGATCCGTGACTACCGCCCTGTCAGGACGACGACAGGCGTGCGCCCCACGCTCTTCAAGTGGCGTAGGTACGAGGATGAGCTGTCGCGCCGCTATCAAGTGATCGATCACGCGCGCGAGGGCGCCGAGGGATTCGTCACCATCGCCGGCGGCAAGCTCTCTATGTACAGGCTGATGGCTGAGGAGACCAGCGATGCCGTATGTCGCAAGCTCGGCCACCAGGCGCCCTGCACAACAGCAACCAGTCCTCTCCCCGGCAGCGAGTCAGAGCTCGAGCCCGCGGCTGAGCTCGCGCGTCGATTCGGGATACCCGCATTGGCGGCAATCAAGCTGCAGAGTCGCCATGGATCGCGTGCGGGCGATGTTCTTGACAATGCTCACGCAGGCCGCATCGTGTGCCGCTGCGAGCCGCTCACCGAATCGGAGCTCGTCTATGCAGCACGCCACGAACAGGTGCGCACGCTGGCCGATGCCTTTCGTCGGGTTGGGCTTGCGGGCGGGCCGTGCGCGGGTGCTGCATGTGTGATGCGAGCGGCTGAGGTGATCGGCCGCCAGCTCGGTTGGAGTGCATCGCAGAGGTTCGATGCAGTGCGCGAGTTTGTCAGCGGCGCCTGGCTCGGACGGGCTCCCGTATTGGGGCGCTCCGGATGGGCTCAGGAAGAGCTCGCCCAAGGTTCGTTCCGAGGCCTCCGCTAAGTGTCCCGCCCCCGAAGCTCCTTGCATCTTCGCGGCCTAGGCGGCCGGGCGGCTGCGGCGCTGAAGCCCGCGTCAAGGGCCCTGGCGCCGCGTCGTCACGCATCTGGCGATGCGCTCCTAGCTGCGCCACCCTTTCCTTGGCTCCGACCGCCGAGACCACGAATATGCGGCGGATCTCCGGGGGCAGGACACTAGTGGGACGAACCGACTCGCTCGCGAAGCTCGCGTGGGCTTACGGACTGCACCTTGCGCGCCGGCGATTGACCCGGCCACGCTCGCAGCTGACGACGCTCATCGATACGTACGCGAAGGACGGCATCCGCCCGCTGGAGAGCGCAGAGCGCGAACTACATCCTCGACTGATCGGATGCATCAACTGCGGGCTGTGTGCGCTAGCGGCAGGGAGTCTTGGAAAGACTCGACTTCCCGACCTTGCCTCGTCCTATATGAGGCTCTACGCGCGGTTGGGCGACGCCTCGGCCGATATCGAGGGCGACGAGCCAGATCTCGAAGCGGCCTCCGCCGCGTGTCCGGTAGGACTGCCGCTGGCTGACGTGGCAGCTGTCGTGCGCCGGCTCGCAGCCGTCTGAGGTCGCTGAGGTCTGGGACCCATCCGCCAGGCGGATGCTCCGATTCGGATCACCGGCTCACCACCCGCGCACCCGAATCGACACCAGCCACGTGCCTCCCCATCTACACGGACGACCGCAACCGAGGCGGCGCTGAGACCTGTGCTCCGGCCGGTGCCGGCGGCAGCCTCGCGCGCGGTCAGGGTTGCGAGTTATCCACATTATGTATACAGTCTGGGGACATCACACAACATCTAGCGTCAATGGTCAAGCGTTTCGTGTCGTTTATGCGCCGCTGGGAGGCGTTGGACACCCTATTTGCCCGCCTCGCCGACCAATTCCGCGTCGAGCCGGAGGAGGAGTATGGGTCCGACTTCGACCCCCTACCTTCGCCCCCTCAAGTGTCGATCGCGCCGGCGACTTTCGAGAGGCGGTTCATGAAGCTCCACGCCCAGGGCAAATTCGACGAAATGTGGGAAATGCTCGCGGAAGATGCTCAACGGGCGTGGGGCAGCCGCGAGGCGTTCGTCGCAGAGATGCCGCGATTGGGCGATGAAACCGAGGTCCTCGACATGCAGGTCGTCAGCGTCGCAGTGGTCGAAGGCTGGACCGACCAAAAGCACCATCGAACCTACTCCAACGTCGCGCAGATGGTGATGCGGTACCGCGTTCGCCAGCAATGGAGGGAGTGGACGTTCGACCGCCAGGTCCACCTCATTCCCGCCTCCGGAGGTTGGCGCACGCTGTGCTATCCATCGCGAGCCGGAGCCCCGGCAACCCGCTGATATAGTGGGTTGCAACCCATGCTGCAGCAGACTGTCGAAGAGCAGGATCGAGATCTTCGGTGGCACCGTCGGAGACAGCGCGCCATGACACCGCGTCGAATGCTGCAGGAGTCGGATGAGCTGCTCTTCTGGGTCGAGGAGTGCCTCGTGCAAGAGGTTCGCATCGTCCCGGGCTGGCTGGTGGCGAGGCTGATGGTGGTGCTGCGACAAGCGCATCCCGAACTGCCCGCGCGCCTTGGCCGTGAGAGGCGGCCCGATCAAGTGATGGAGATCATCTATGACGCCCAGGCTGCATTGATGGAGCAGGCGTGCCGCAGTCGCGGCCCAGGAGAGGTGATTCCGCTTTTCGCGAGGGCGCGCGAGCGGATGCTCAGAGAAGCGGCCGCGACGCTTTAGGCGGCGTTGGCGCTCCGGGTCGACCTTCACCTTCACTCGAACTTTTCACACGACGGGCAGAGCTCGCTCGAGGAGCTCCTCGAGCGAAGTCGAGAATGTCGCCTGGATCGGATCGCGTTAACCGACCACAACACGGTCGAGGGCGCGCTCGAGCTGTCACGAATGGCTCCGGAGCTGACCATCGTCGGTGAGGAGGCGAAGACTCGAGAGGGCGAAGTCATCGGATTGTTCATCACTGGCCGTCTGGTCCCTTATCTGCCACCTGAGGAGGTGATGGACGTTATCCATGAGATGGGCGGCCTCACTTATCTGCCCCATCCGCTGGACCGGCATCGCGCGCACTTCCGCCTCGAGCGCGTCGTCGAGCTGGCGGACCGCATCGACATCATCGAGACATATAACCCCTGGTGCGATGCGGCCGCCAACACAGCCGCCGCAGCACTGGCGGCTGATCTCGGCAAGGTCGCCGCGACGGGGTCCGACGCGCACGGGATTCGAGAGCTCGGTCGCAGCTGGATGGAGATCGACGAGTACAGAGATCCGAAGGATTTCCTTGAGAAGCTGCGTCACGCGCGACACGTCGTCACGTCGAACAGTGGCAGCGGGCGGCGCGCGTGACCAGCGAGCTGCTCGTGGCGGGCTCGGTGGCCCTTGACACCCGTGACGGCCCCTTTGGCAAGGTGAGAGAAACGCTCGGTGGATCGGCTGTTTACTTTTCGCTCGCGGCGAGCTTGATCATGCCCGTCAAGGTGGTCGCTCCAGTTGGTCTGGACGGTGCCAAGCGTGTCGCGCAGGCATTCAGCGGTCGCACCATCGACGTCGACCTGCTCCAGATCCTCGACGCTCGCACGTATCGGTGGCGTGCGCATCAGGAACACGGGCGCAATATCGACCTTGGCAGCAGCGACAACATTTACGACAGCTGGGAGCCAACCCTGCCGGCGAACTTCGAAGGCTGGGCGTTTGTGGGCTCGATGAGACCCGACCGCCAAGCGCAGCTCATGGGGATGCTTGGCGCCGCCAAGCTTCTTGCCGCCGACTCCATGCTGTCGTACGTGCAGGCCAGGCCTCCTGAAGCGCGGGATGTGCTTCGCAGGTCAGGCTGGTTCTTCTGCAACGAGGAAGAGTTCAGCGCACTCGGTGGCACGGACCCTGAGGAATTCCGCCGGCAGTGGTGGCTGCAAGGCCTCGTTGTCAAGGCCGGACCGATGGGGCTGGCCGCGTATACCGAATATGGGGTGGTGCGAGTGCCTGCCTTGACAAACCGTCCAATCCTCGACACAACGGGGGCCGGCGACGCATTTGCCGGCGGAATGCTCGCGCGGTGGTTGAGCACTGGCGGCCTGCCCGCCGGTTTACAGGACGCGCTCGTGTGGGGCGTGGCTTGTGCGTCGATCACAATCTCATCGATCGGCGTGAAAGGAATCGCTAAGGCAACTCACAAGGAATTGGAAGAGCGGGTGGTAGAGGTGGAGGAATGCCTGCGCCGCGAATCCTGATCATCGCAGGCGATCTCGTCGAGCAAGAGGTCGACGCAATTGTCAATGCGGCCAACAATGACCTGGTCCTGGGTGGCGGTGTGGCCGCGGCGATCAGAAGTAGTGGAGGGCCATCGATACAAGAGGAATGCGACGCGCACGGTCCAGTGAAAGTTGGAGAGGCCGCGTTGACAGGGGGTGGCGAGCTGCGCGCCCGACACGTAATTCATGCAGCAAGCATGGCCCTGGGAGGACATACCACTGCGGAATCGTTGCGGTCTTCAATGGACAACGTTTTCCGACTTGCACAGGAGCATGACGTGAAGACGATCGCCATCCCCGCAGTCGGAACTGGCATCGCCGGCTTTCCAATGGATGAATGCGCCATCGTCATGGCACATTGTTTGAGTCATGCGCTCGCGGAAGGATGGCACCCGACAGAGGTGCGCTTCGTGTTGTTCGGTGAGGGCGCTCGGCGTGCGTTCGAGGCCTCGTTTCGCGCCTCATTTGTGGCCTGAATCGACGCTGAAGGCCACCGAAAAGCCGCAATTTCCACGCCCATTTTTGGTCCTGCTTTTGGCCACCCTCAAGCAAGTTCGGCTGAATTCAGGTTGAATTGAGGTTGATCTGGTCTGGAGAGGCCCCTAGAATGGGCTGAGTCCAGCCCCAGAAACGGATTCCGACTAAGGATGGTGAGAGTTTGGAAGGATATTGTTTGAAGGACAAAAGAAAGGTCGAGATGAAAGACCCTCAGCCGATCACAATGAAGAATGGGAAGCCGGCAACAGTTGGGACTTGCCCGAACTGCGGGACCAAGATCTACAAAATCGGTAAGGCGGTGGCATAAATGGAAGGCTATTGTTTGAAGGACAAGCGGAAGGTCGAGATGAAAGACCCTCGGCCAATCACCATGAAGAACGGCAAGCCGGCAACAGTCGGCACGTGCCCGCACTGCGGGACAAAGATTTACAGGATCGGTAAGTCGACCTAAGAAAATCTCCGACAGGGACCGCTCAACTGGGGCGGTCCTTTTTCTTTCTCCCAGTCATCACTTGCGGGAGAGGTGAGTGATCAGGTGGTGATCGGCGGCTCCAAAGCCCCGAGCAACACTTCTGTTGCGGACACAGCCTCATCGACGCCGAGCGCTTTGAAAATTTCGACGTTGGATGGATTGTTGACGCGAGCGATTGTCTTCTTCACGTTGAAATGACGTTTGGCCATCTGCAGTGCGATGAGGTTGTCCTCGTCGTCGGCTGTCACTGCAACTATCGCGTCGGCGCGCTCGATTCCGGTTTGCGAGAGAAACTTGACCTCGCAGCCGTCGCCTCTCATCACGATGCTGCCGAGCTGAGTCTCAAGCCACTCGGCTCGGCGCGAATCTCTCTCAATCAAGGTCACCTCGTGACCGCGCTCGAGAAGGTCACGCGACATGTAGTAACCGACAGTCCCGCCACCGACGACGATCACGTACACGAGCTACCTCTTTTCCAGCAAGGTTTTCTCGATCGCTTTGGCGCCCTCGATGGTCGGACAGATTGTGTGTAGGCCGAGCTTTTCGTAAGCCTCGGCCCGCTCTGGGTCATAGATCCGGGCCACGACCCGTGGGACCTTGAAGATGACCTTGGCGATCTGCGACGCCATGATGTTGCGGTTGTCGCCTTCGGTAACTGCGACGAAGCCATCGGCATCCTCGACTCCGGCCCTCCGCAACACGTCGGCGTCGGTTCCATTCCCGACGACCTGGTTGCCCTTGAAATCGTTGGTCAGAACGCCGCGCGATGCCGCTCGCGAGAACTGGTTGGGGTCCCGATCGATGATCACCACCTCGTGACCCGCCTTGTCCATCTCCGCGGCCAGCTGCGAGCCCACCCGACCGCAGCCGACTATGAGGAGCTTCAAGGCTGGTTGATTATAGGGAGGCACCAGCCCAGCCCCTGAGGCGGGGCAAGCCGCTCTTGTTAGGATTTGGACGCTTGCGCTTCCCATTCACGTTCATGGGCGTCATGGCGCTCGGTATAGGGCTTTGGGTCCTTGCCTACATTGCCGGCCACCCGAGCCTGGATCCGGTTTCGCAGGGGATCGCAGCTGCCACGGTCCTGATCTCGTGGGCGTTCGGCGCCTACGTCCTGATCAGGAGACTCCGCCGCGGGCCGCAGCACTGATGGCTGACCACTCGCACTCGCCGACCGCAAAGAAGGTGCTTGTAGCCGTGGGAGGGCAGGGAATCGACGCAGAGACCGTGCGACTCGCTTGCCGAATGACCGACCCG
>Ga0193719_10000408_pt1 | contig 16078 bp, 14 predicted proteins | sample U2a2metaG_FD_160103 | JGI IMG/M metagenome (GOLD analysis project Ga0193719, IMG submission 160103) | Soil microbial communities from a riparian zone of the East river system, Colorado, United States - U2a2 | ecosystem: Environmental > Terrestrial > Soil > Riparian zone | place: USA: East... | reverse complement strand
CCGCTGCCCGGGAATAGAAAATCGACACGATGACACATGCTGCGCGTATGTTGCGGTTTCTGCGATTGCTAATCTTGCAGGAATCCTTCTGGTTGTTGCTCTGCGCCGCATTGAGTGCCGTCACTCCCCGCGCCGTCATGTCCCAGGAACAAATCATGATCGGTTACGACGGCCATGCGGGCTTTCAGGGACCGATCTGGGCGACGAAAGATCTTGGTCGGCTCGAGAAGAACGGTCTTATCGGCGACCTGATCCTGATCCCGGGCAGCGCGCGCGGGATGGCGGCGTTGATTTCGGGCAGCGTGCCTTTCATCCAAGGTTCGGCCACCGCCCCGCTAGCAGCTTTCCTGCGCGGCGGCGACGTCGCGGTCATCGCCGCCGCGTTGAATAAATTTCCCTTCAGCGTTGTCGTGCGCAAAGAGCTCAAGAGCCCCGCGGACCTTATCGGCAAAAAATTCGGCATCCTCAACTTTGGCGGCTCCAACGACTTGGCGGTCAGCTTGGCCCTCAAAGAATGGAACATTCCTCGAAGCGCCGTGACTATTTTGGTCAGTGGCGGCGCGCCGGAGCGCCTAGCCGCGCTGACCAGTGGCGTCATCGACGCCACGGTGCTTTCACCGCCGGAGACGGTGGCGGCCGCACGCGCCGGGTTGAGGATTCTCGCCAACTTGAGCGATTTGAACGCGTCTTTCCCCCAGACTCTGATCATGGCACGGCGTTCTTTTGTGACCAGCAAACGGGATACCGTCAAGCGTTTCGTGCGAGCTTATAGCGAAGGGATCTTCGAGTTCAAAACCCATAGAGAAAAGGCGATCAAAGTCTACGCCGATCGTCTCAAACAGAAGGATTTAAACGTGCTCGAAGAAACCTACAGCTATTACAGCCCGAAGTTTTCCCTTCCGCCACGCGTCGACCGCGGCGGTCTGAACAACGCCCTTGATCTCGTGCGCCAAACCGGCGACGTCAAGGGCGAGGTTAATCTGGCGCAGTTCGTCGATGAAAGCATTATCGACGAACTGGAACGGGAGGGGTTTTACAAGAAATTCGCGGATACACGAGGAAAAAAATGAATCGCCGCGACAGGTGCCGCGAATACGGAACCGGGCTTTGCAATTGTGTACGGCAAAAATGCTCGCGACCCAACGATTGATACCGGCGGGAGAAAAACACCATGGTAGAACCGAAAATTTCCACAGAGTCGATCTCACCTAAAAAGAGTTCATACAAAGCGTGGATCGAAAGTGAAGGCATTCCCCTGATCCAAAGCTTCTTCGTTGAAGACATCGCCACCGTGCCGCTGGAGCCATGGAGACGCACGGGAGGCCTCGGCGTGCGTCTGTGCCTGGAAGGCACGGGTGAAACCAACGACGCCTACATCTGTGAGATTCCACCGGGCAAAGCTTTAGAGCCGGAGAGGCACATGTACGAGGAGTTGATCTACGTGATCAGCGGCCGCGGCGCGACCACGATCTGGAACGAGAGCGAGCCGAAACGGACATTTGAATGGCAAGAGGGCTCGCTTTTTTCTCCGCCGCTAAACTCCTGGCATCAACTTTTCAATGGCAACGGCGACGAGCCGGCCCGTTTTCTCGCGGTGACCAGCGCGCCCTGCATGATCAATTTGATTCACAACACGGATTTTATTTTCAATTGCCCGTACGTCTTTCGCGACCGCTTTAATTCACAGGAGGAGTATTTCAACAATCCCGGTACTTGGTATTCTGGCAGGACATGGCAAACGAATTTTATCGCCGACGTGAAGAATCTCAAGCTGCTCGAATGGAAAGAACGCGGTGGCGGCGGTTCCCAGGTGCGCCTGGAGTTATCCGAGAACACGCTGTGCGGACATATCTCGCAGTTTTCCGTCGGCACGTACAAGAAAGCTCATTTTCACGGACCCGGAGCGCACGTCATCATCTTGAGTGGTCACGGCTACTCTCTTCTCTGGCCCCAGGGGCAAAAGATCAAACGCTTCGATTGGCGACCGGGCAGTCTGGTGGTTCCACCGGGTAAATGGTTTCACCAGCACTTCAATTCCGGAGCGGATCCCGTGCGCTATTTGGCCTTGCGTTGGGGCAGTCAAAAATTCCACGAGATGTGGGGCGAGGGTCGCGGTAAGTCGGACGTCGATGTCAAGCTCGGCGGCAATCAGCTCGAATATGAAGACGAAGATCCCATCGTGCGGCAGATGTTTGATGAAGCTTGCGCGAAAGCGGGGGTTAAAAACCTGATGGAAAAGTATTACCAGCCGAAGTAATTTCGGGAGCCTTTAGCGTTGTGCGCCGGCACGGGCGAGCAATCATGCTTTCACATCGAGTGCCGTAGCTGTTTTGCGGTGGATGATACGCAGGAGAGACATAATGAAATTAGAGAATCAGGTGGCACTCATCATCGGCGGCGGACGGGGGATTGGCGAAACTATCGCGCGCACTTTTTCTCTAGAAGGCGCGAGCGTCGTCTTGGTCGATCTGGAAAAAATGAAGCCGCAGCTAGAAGACATCGCGCGAGCGATCAACCAACAAGGCGGGAAAGCGATCGCCCTCGTCGCCGACTGCAGTGACGATCGTCAAGTCAACGCTCTGGTCGACGAAACCATTCGGCGCTTCGGCAAGATCGACGTTCTCGTCAACAGCGCCGGCTTTCGCGGCCCGCTGGTGCCGGTGCAAGACATCACCGAAAATCAGTGGGACGACGTTCTTCTGTATAACCTCAAGCTCGTGTTCCTCTGTTGCCGGGCCGTCTTGAAAGTAATGATCAGGCAAAAGAGCGGCAGCGTCGTCAGCATCTCCGGCACCGCCGGCCGAGAAGGCATGGCATTGCGGGGCTCGCTCTGCGCCGCCAAGTGGGGGCTCGTTGGCTTAACGCAGACGATCGCCAAAGAAGCCGGGCCGTATGGAATCCGCGCGAACGTGGTTTGTCCCGGCGGCATGGACGAGCCGGACCTTCGGGAAATGTACGCCGAAAGAGCGAAAGGATTGGGAATGGAGTTTTCCCAGTTGGAAAAACAAGTGCTGGAGCTCACGCCGCTCAGAAAATACGCCAAGCACGACGAGGTCGCCAAAGCCGCTCTGTTCCTCGCTTCGAGTGACTCGTCGCACACCACGGGAGAATCGCTCAACGTCTCGGGCGGCAGGTTGATGAGTTGATCGGCGATTGCCAATCATTGCACGATTGTGGAGGTGCGGCGGATGCGGCATAATTTTTACTGCGCGGATCTCGACATCGACTAGTTCAGGCAGCGAGCGCTCTCGTTTTATTACCCTCGGCGGATGTTTACCGAATTTCCCTCGTGGCCCTATCTACCCACCCTGGCGCGGCTTGCCCTGGCATTGGCCATAGGTCTTTTCATCGGCATCGAGCGCGAGCGACGACGTAAAGAAGCCGGGCTGCGGACCTTCGCCTTCGTTGCCGCCCTCGGCGCAGTCGGTGGATTGCTCGGCGAATCGTACTCGCTACTCGCCCTGGGATTGGTCGGCATCCTGGTCATATTCCTCAACATCGAGACTATTCGGACCAACGAGGGCGCCGAAATCACCACCTCCGCGGCGCTGCTGGTCACAGCGTTTATCGGGTTGCTCGCCGGTCAGGGACATACTTTCACGCCGACGGCGCTCGGCGTGGCAACGGCCGCGTTGCTCGCCTGGAAAGAGCCGCTCGCCGGATTCAGCCGCGCGTTGACCGAGTCGGAACTGCGTTCGGCGATTTTGCTGGCGATCCTGGCGTTTGTCGCTTATCCCATTTTACCCACCGGGAGCGTGGATCCGTGGGGGCTCATCGAGCCGCGGCCCGTCTGGATCACCGTGCTCCTTATTGCGGCTTTGGGTTTTACGAACTACGTCCTGCTGAAACTTTACGGCGCGCGCGGCATCGAGCTCACCGGGTTTCTCGGCGGTCTCGTCAACAGCACGGTGACCGTCGCCGAGCTGACCCAACGCGCGCGGTCGTACGATGGCGAGCTTGCCGAGGTCACCTACCGCGGCGTCATCTTTGCGACGTCGGCGATGTTGATCCGTAACGGCATGATCCTCGGCCTTTTCGCCCCGGCGGTACTGCTCGATTCGAGCATACCCCTCGCTCTGATGTTGGTCGGCGCAGCGGTCGCTATCGGAATGCCGCCCAAACGTTACAAGAATGACGTTCACAGCGACGGTGTGGAGTCGCCGCCAGCCGGCGGCGACGCGCCGGGCTCGACTCTCTTGTCCGCGCTCCAGTCGCCCTTTTCGCTTACGGCGGCACTCAAGTTCGGCTTGATTTTTCTCGCTCTCGAAGTCGCCGGCTCGCTCGCGCAACGACTCCTTGGGCAGTTTGGATTCTACGCCGTGAGCTTGATTGGCGGCGCGGTCTCAAGCGCGAGCGCCGTCGCCTCGGCGGCAAACCTCGCAACCGCGGGAACGCTGCCGGCGCGCGTAGCAGGAACCGGAGCGATCCTCGCGTCCGCGATGAGCGCGCTGATCAATTTGCCGCTCGTCGCGCGACTTGCCAAAGATCGAGTGCTCACGAGCAGGATCGCGTGGGCGCTCGGAAGCATCGTCCTGCTCGGTGCCGTAGGCGCCGTCGTACAATCATTTTAAACCACGTCGTATGGCGAGACTTCACTGCCGGGTCAATGCGCGAGTGTTGATCGAAATCACGCTTTGCGGCGAACCACTAGGACGCCGGTTTCACCCGGCACAAAAATGACCGGTGAGGAAGCGAGCCGCTGATCGGGTCGGCAATATCGGAGCCGATCAGAAGACTTGGATTTGCGGATCCGTCGCCGAAGGAATCGTAGCCCGGCAGATCGAGTTCCTTGCATTCTTGCCACCAGCCATGTTGGCAACAGACGATACCGGGCGCGATCGCGTCACTGACACGCGCCTTGGCGCGAATCGAGCCGCGCGGACTTTCGATGATCATCCATGCTTTGTTTTCGATGCCGTAACGAACCGCAGTGTCGGGATGAATATCGGCCGTCGGATGCGGCGACGCCTTGCGCAGACTCGGCAGGCCGCGCAGCTGACTATGTATGTACGTCGTAAATTTCGCGTTGGTCAGCACCAGCGGATATTCTCCGGCGATATCGGGGCGACTCACGGGACTGATCATCGGTTCGACGTACTCAGGCAACGGCGCAAAACCGTGCGCTGCGAAAGCGTGCGAATAAATCGCTACCTTTTTATCCGGCGTGTTAAAGCCGTGCGGCTTACCGCCTTGATCCACAGTGGAAAATTTTTGATAGCGCGGCTGTGCCGAAACCGTGATACCGCCGGGCGCCGACTCGAGTTGCCTCAGTGATAGGCCGGTCGGCGCGAGCTCATGTTCGTAAGCCGCATCGATGTCGCCTTGCCAGAATTTTTCGCCCAAGCCGACCCGTTTGGCGAGCTCGAATACCATCCACGTATCCGAACGCCGCTCCGCCAGCGGCTGCACCACTGCCGGTCGGTATTGCACGTGAAGTTTTCCTTGCCGTCGATGCTTGAAATCGTTTGACAGGTTAGCCATTTCGAGAAAGCTCGTGGCCGGCAGCACATAGTCGCACAACTCCGCCGTGGGCGTCATGAACAACTCGGCGGCGACTGCAAAATCCAACGCGCGAAATGCTTCGCGCGCTCTTTGCGAGTCGCCGGTGGACATGATCGTGTTCGAACCGAAATTCAAAAGCGCCTTCACCGGGTACGGCCGGCCTTCGAGAACCGCGGTGAAAATATCGTAGGCCGCGCAGTTACCGGGTTTGGCGGGTGGACCGAGAGGTTTACGCTCGCGGCCGATCCGTTGCTCGGCCATTTCTTTCGGCAGAAATTCTTTTCCCGACACGACATTCAGCGGTGCTTTGGGAAAGACAACGTTTCCGCCCACTCGATCGAAATCGCCGAGCAGCGCGTAGAGAGTCGCGATCGCTCGGCTCGTTTGCGTGGCGTTGGTATGCTGGCCGACGCCGTTGTGCATGAACATGCTCACCGGTCGATTCGCCGCCAGAATATGCGCAGCCTGGCGAACTTTGTCCGCCGATACCCAGGTAATCGCCGACGACCTCTCGGCGGAAAATTCCGCGGCGAGCGCAGACAAGCGGGCAAACGCGGGCTCGCATAATATTGTGCTCCCATCCTTGGTCACCACGCGGCGCTCTCCCACGAGCGCTGGACGAACGCACTGGCGCTCAAAGCTGCCAGGGGCAGAATCATAGATGACCGGAGCATCCGTGATCTCGTCCCACGCAACGAATCGGTCAGTCGCTCCATCCGTCGTCAGATCGGCTTCCGTCAGAGCGCTGCCGCTATCGAGTCGGAGCAAAAAGGTTCCATTAGTCCATTGCCGCACGAAGCTTTCGTCGAAAAGTTCTTCTTTGATCAACACGTCGATCATCGCTAGAGCCAATGCGCCGTCGCTCCCCGGTCGCACCTGCAACAGCACGTCAGCCTGGGCGGCGATGCCGACACGGCGCGGATCGACCGCGACGATTTTCATGCCGCGCTTTTTCGCCTCGACGATGTCGTGCGCCAAAATAAGCGACGTCGAGCTCGGATTGTGCCCCCAAAGTAAAAACGCGTTGCTGTGCGCCACGTCGGGCGTCGGAATCTCTACGCCGAACGTGTAACTGAAGCCCGTATCCTTGTGCCAATTACAAACATGGGTCGTCGTCGTCCAGTTGGGGCTGCCGAAACTGCTAAGCAAGCGCGCCAGCCAACGCTCGGCGTCGGAGACCGATGTGCCGCCACCCGTTCCCTTGGCCAGCGCCACTGCGCGCGGCCCGTGACTTTCACGAATCGCGATTAAACGCCGCGCGATGTCGTCGAGCGCTTCGTCCCAGCCGATCCTTTGCCATCCGGGATCGGCCTCGTCCTTAGGTCGCGTTCGCTTCAACGGGTAGTTGAGGCGATCGGGATGATAGACAAGCTCGGGCGCAGCTTTGCCTTTGAGACAGAACACGCCGCCGTTGGGATGATCGGGGTCAGCGTCGAGACGGACTACTTTGCCATCTGTAACCGTTGCGACGCTCGCACAATGCGCTGTGCAAAGAGCGCAATACCCGCGCACGGTATGTGTGGATTGATCAGAATGAATCATCGCCTTCGAGATTACTCCGCCGCCGATTCGTTGTCGACTCCAATATTCTTCTTAGATCGCGCTTAACTTAAATAACCGCACGCGCGCCAAAAGCGCTCTGCCGCGGGATGCAGTGGAATCACCAGCGGGCCGTCGGACGTATCGCGGCACATGCGTTCCAGCGGCAGCGGGCCTGGTTCCTGCCAGCCGATTCTTTCTTTTCTCGCTTCCAACGCAACGCAAATGGACGTAATGACCGTGTCGGGAACGTCAGCGTGCGTATAGACCGCGAAGCCGCTGAAATCGAGCGTCGGCACGTCATGGGGCAACTTCGGATAGCGGGCCCTAGGGATGAGCGCGCGGCGCAAGCCGATGGCTTCCAGCTTAAGCAACATCGGCTCATCTAACGGCAATACATGCATTCCGGCTTCCGCTGCCGCATTGACCCACGACCGCACCGCTTCGTCGATAATCATATCGACCTCGCCATTCAGCATCGCGCCGAACCGATGGCTTTTCATCGGCAGGCCGTCGTCGTAGCGCACCTGCCCGCCCCACGACACGATATCATCGAAGGAGAAGCCCGCCGCGGCAAAAACTTCGCTGACAATCGGATGCAGAGCGTGATCTTTCTGACCGCGCATGGAAACTCGCAGCGGATAACGGCGCTCGCGAATTTCGTGGAAAGATTTCAAACCCGTGCGTTCCGTAACGGCGAAGGCAAGCTGATCGGGCGACGGGATGACCGTGATGGCGCGCAGCGCGATTGGTGCCGCGAAGGGTCCCGTGCCGCGCATTGCGAGAGCTAAATACACCGCCGGATTGCTGATCGCAACTTGTACATCTCCCCGAGCGACTTGATCGATGGCCGCCGGCCCGTCGCTGGCAAACAGCGTTACGTTCCACTCGTCGGCGCCTTGCGGACGCAAGCTCACGCGCGCTTGGCGCTGGACCCAACCGGCTTGATCGACCAACTCAGAAGCGAGCTCAAGAACCAAACGGGAGCGTATCGTGTCTCTGCCGACGGAACGGCTTTTGGTGTCGTCTGATGATTTTGCGTCCATCGTATCACGCTCAGCTGAATGTCAAAATTCCTCGTCCGAGAATCCGACCATGCGCGAGATCGTCAACCGCGTCGTTGATCTGTTCAAGCTTGTAGCGGTTCGTAATTAGCTCATCAAGTTTGAGCTTCCCTTCGCGGTACCAACGAATGAAGGTTGGAAAATCGCGATCAGGCCGGCAGTCTCCGCCGCTTGTGCGCGTGAACGATCGGCTGCCGACAAAAAGGCCGGTGTCGAGAATCGCCTTTGCGTTTGGCGGGGTGATGCCGATGAGCAACGCCGTGCCGCCCTTGTTACGGCCGGAAAAACCCGGCCGCACGGCGCGGAGAATCTGCTCTTGAGTCTGCGGCAAGCCCACGGCATCGATCGCGAAGTCGACGCCGCCGTCCGTGAGTTTGCGGATCCCTTCGACTGGATCGACCTCTTGCGCGTTCACCACATGTGTCGCACCGAAACGCCGGGCGAAATCTAGCTTCTGCTGATTGATATCAACGGCGATGACTGGATGAGCGCCGACGATCGCCGCCGCCGAGATCGCGCACAGGCCGATTCCACCGGCGCCGAAAACCGCCACCGATTGACCGGACCGCACTTGCAGCGTGTTGATGATCGCGCCCGCGCCGGTCATCACGGCGCAGCCGATGATCGACGTCACGTCCATCGGGACATAGTGCGGCAGCGGCAGCACGACGCGCTCCTGCGCCAAAGCAAATTCCGCCCACGTTGCGGCGGAGTGCATCACTTCTTTACCGCGCCAGTTAGCCGGGTATTGCGCCCGATCGTTCAGAGCATGCGCCACCATCGGTTGATCGGTCGTAGAATTGTCACGATCGACCCAGGTTGTGATCACATGATCGCCTTCCTTCACGTGCCGGACATCTCGCCCTTTCGCGTAGACCACTCCGGTCGACTCATGGCCCAAGAGCGCTGGCAAGCGATGTCCAGGACGAGCGGGCCTCTGCATTGTATGCAGCTGCGAGTGACAAACACCGCTCGCCAATAATTTGACCAAGACTTGATCAGAACCTGGATCGGGAAATTCGACTTCGTCGATCACCAGCGGCTGATTGGGTTCGACGAAGATTGCCGCTTTACCTTTGGTGCTCATTGCTCCAACTCATTCTGCATCATTGGAATTGCCGTCGACTGGCCAGAATCTCCGTTATCTCAGGCCCAGTTCGTTCAGTGCCTGTCTTAGATAACTCTGATCGACGTATTTTTCCGGGCTCGGAATCGCGCCTTTCATACCCGTTTGCTCGGCGTAGATGTCGACGACGGTCCTCAGCCCGTCCATTTCTATTTCCAGCTCGGGATGCCACGCCTGGTTTGTCAGGTAATAGTCGAGGCCCTTTTCGGCGAGGCTCGGGGGAAGTTGAAATTCCTTGGCCAAAAATTCCGTCGCCGCCTTTCGATCTTGCTCGAACCATTTCTTTGCCCGCACCACGGCCTTGAGAAAGCGAACGACCAGAGGACGGTTCTTCTCGGCAAAACTGCGTCGGACCGAGTAAGCCGAAAGCAGATAGTTGGGAAAGATATCCGCCACCCGCCCGATCAGGTTGAATCCAGCATCTTGGGCTTGAAAGGCATTGGGGACGGCGAGCATGGCCGCGGAAATCTGACCCGCGCTCATAGCTGCGAACGCGGAAGTCGTGCCGCCGACGTTGAGCAGCTTGTAGTCCCGCGGATATTCAAGGCCCTTTACTTTTAGCGCGCGCCGCAAAACAAAAGCAGTTCCGGAAGTCAGAGTCGAGGAGCCTATGGTCGAGCCGCGTAGATCTTCCCAGGTTTTATAATTCTTCCCGCCTATCAGCATGTGCGTGAGCTTGCTGCTGCTGGCAACCATCACGATATCCATGCCTTGTTCCACAGCGGCGATGGGTCCGTCGTTGGCGACGAGCGCCGCGGAGATCGATCCGGCGATCATGGTCTGGACGGCGGGTGCGGTGCCGCGCATCAGCACAACGTCGACGTCGAGCCCCTCGCGCTCGAAATATTTTAGCCGCCACGCCGCCCAGAGATGGCCGTAACCGAGAACTTTGGATGAAACCCCGACGGGGAACTTGACGCGCTCCTGCGCGATTCCCAACGACGGAAGCAGTGAGATCATGAGAACGACCAATACGTTTCGCTTCATGGCGCCTGCTCCTTCGGGGCCAGCTATAGCAGCTCTGGCACGGCTGTCAAAATGAAATTCTTCCGACGCGATTGAACGAACGGCGACAAGGCGCGCAACTAACGCCGATTTTCCGCTTGACGGCGAAAAGGCCTTAGAGTTAGGTTCAGCACAGTTTGGTACGGCTGCGAATTGATCCGAACCCGGTGGGTAATGCAGCAAACTTTTTTAGTGTTTCGAATGAACGCATATTGATCTGGATGCCCCAGTGGGGGCGGGAGGTCAGCCATGTTTAAACGATTCGGATTGAATATTGTCATCGCGTCGTTCGCCGTAATTGCGCTTATTTCGATTCAACCAATTCACGCACAAGACCGGTCGGGAATCCTCCACGGTGTCGTGAAGGATGCCGCAGGCGCGCCGGTCGCCGGAGCATTCGTCAAATTAAAAAATAGCGAGCGCCGCCTGACCTTTATGGTGATCAGTCAGGCGCAGGGCCGTTACTCGGTGAACAATCTACCGAACGGAAAATACACGGTGCAGGCGATCGGCGGAGAATTTCAAAGCGAACTCTCCGCGCCGATCAACCTTGCAGACACTAAACCAGCGAACGTAGATTTGGCGCTTACGGCGAAGCGCGCGCCGCAGTTACCAGGTGCGTGGCCGGGCCGGTTGCCGGGAGAACAAGTCGGCGAAGGGGGCGAGGGCGGTCGAGCGGCTGCGGCCCTACCGGAAGGCGAAGGCAAACCAATCATCGAGGCAAAATGCGTTAGCTGCCACGACGCTCAGCGAATCACGCGCGTTCAAGCCAATAGCGATCGCTGGCAAGCGATCGTCCAGAACATGCGGGTCTACGCTCAGGGTTCGACGGTCGCCAAGGCGTTGACCGACGAGGAGAGTAAAGTCGTGTTGGGATATGTCATGGCGAATTTCTCCGGTAGCGGCGGCAGCGGCAGGCCGGCGCCGGATCCGAATAGCCGCTTGCCGCGCACATTAGTGCAGGGCGAAGCAACGAAATACATCGCCGTGGAATACGAACTGCCGAACAACAAGGCTGAGCCCCACGAAGTCGCGGTCGACCTCGAAGGAAATGCCTGGGTCACGCAACGCGTCGGCGGCAAGCTCGGCCGCCTCGATCCCACGAGTTTTACCTATACAGAATTCACGCCGCCTGCGGGGCAATCACAAACCAATCGTCTGAACGCGATTACGCGCGCTGCGAACGGCAAACTTTGGTTCATCGACGGTGGCCCCAATCGCCGCTGGTTGAGCATCGATCCGAAGACCAAAGAGTTCGATGTCTACGAATTGCCGAAACTAAAAAACGGCTCCGCCAGCGGCAACACGATGCGCGTGCATCCGGACGGCAGCGTCTGGTTGAATTCCATCGCCGCGAACCAAGTCATCCGACTGGATCCGGCCACGAAAGAATTTACCGTCTTCGAAGTGCCGGCGGGCGTCAAGCGGGGCCGCACCGCGAATCCCTATGGTATGGCGATATCGGGCGACAACAAGGTTTGGTTCATCGAGAACGCGGTCAATCAAATGGGACGCATCGATCCGAAGACCGGAAAGATTGACGAGTTCCCGATCTTCGTGAAAAATCCAGTGGCGCGCAAAGGCGGCATGGATTCCGAAGGCAACGTGTGGGTCGGCTTGCACGGCGCCGGCAAGTTGATGAAAATCGACTACAAGACTGTAAAGATGACAGTCTACGATCCGCCGACTGAAGATGCCGGACCCTATTCCGTCCAGGGCGATCTGAAAAGTCCGCTGGTGTGGTTTAGCGAGCAGCATGTCGACAAAATGGCGCGCTTCGATCCTAAAACCGAAACTTTCACCGAGTTTCCGCTGGCAAACGCCGAATCGGATCCGCGGAGAATCGAGGTTGACCCGACCAACCCGAACCGCATCTGGTGGTCTGGCAATCTTTCGGGGCGGATGGGTTATATCGAAGTCTTAAAGTAGAATCGAGCGGCCTTACGACTCCCGGCTGATCTGTTGTTTTGGAGAATGGGAGGGCCAATCTCGAGTTCGGCAAGGTAAATTCGCGGATGGATGAGAGCGACTAAGCACCCCCAAAAATAGAAACCATCATGATTGTCGCGCTACTTATTTTGCATAGCTTGCTGGCGGTGGCGTTGCTCGGCGCCGTGACGCACCAGGCGCTCAGCGTGTGGTTGCCGGCGCGCAAAACCGCAAGTTCTTTTGTCGCGCGCATGCGCGGCGTAACCGCGACGTCCTATGTCAACGCCATTGTCGTGCTTTACGCGCTGACCGCGCTGTTGGGCGGAATTATCTACCCTACGTATAGGCTCAATGTAAGGATCGTACTCGAGCAAATGCAACTTCATGTGCCCAATGGCGCGTTCGAGCTCAAGGAACACTTCGTTGCGCTCGGGTTCGGAATGCTGCCGGCCTACTGGTATTTCTGGCGCGCGCCTGAGGCCATCGAGCACGCCCGCGCACGCGCCGTGCTGACCGCGATACTCGCGTTCATCGTGTGGTGGGGATTCCTCGTCGGTCACGTATTGAATAATATCCGAGGATTCGATTTGTGATCGCCGCGCGTTCAAAACCGGTGTTCGTCATCACCTTCGCGGCCGCTTATGCGATCCTTTATGTCGTGTCGGTGCAGTATAATCTCGCGTTATTTACGTACCATGCCGCGACGGAAGAGTTTCACTTCCTCGTTCAACCGGCATCCGACGGACCGGCGATGTATTGGTACGGTTGGTTGGCAACATCGGCGCTGGGTGCATCCGCAATCGCCGCTCTAACGTCATGGTTACCGAGCGCTTCGACAAAACGTTTGTGGTCCGGTTTAGCGTGGAGCACGCCGCTAGTCGTCATGATCGTTTTTGTCTATATCCTACGGCGCTATTTCATGCAGTAACGCAAAGCGATCGGAACGAAGAAGGGAACCCTATGAAGCTGCTATGCGATTTTGCCGCGTTCTTTGTGGCCGCCGTGCTCTCTCTCCTGATGGTGAATTTGACTCCGGTATGGTCCGGCGGGAGTGACGACGAGGGACCGGACGCGCATCAAGATGACGGTCCCTCCTATTTCGGCTTCGTCAAAGATGCCAGCGGTAAAGCTATTCCCGACGCCAAAGTGACCGCGGAAATCAAAGGACGCGGCTCGGTCATCACCCGCTCTAACGCGACCGGCGCGTATAAGTTGCCCGGCTTCGGCAAGGAAATTTCGCCAAACAACGTGATCATTTCCTGCAGTAAAGACGGCTACAAACAAACTCGCAGCTTCACCAGAACACCGCTCAACAAGAAGCCTCTCGCGGCCATCGAGATCCAGTGCAGCATGCAACGCGTCAGCACAAAGTAGTTAGAAACCGTCTGCCCTCGCGCCGGACGTCGCCACGTTGATCACCTGCTCAATGGACCCGATAAAAGCCGAATAGGCGCTCGCTCATGAACTCCAAGCAATGGTCTTGGTTCATGCTCGGCATTCTTCTTGGTCTTAGCGCGCAACGCGTCTGCGCGCAGTCAATCCCCCTCCGTTACGCCCAGGCCTATTCGGCGATGCGCAGTATTTTTTCTCTGCCCGTCTCCGTAGCCGAACGCCAGGGTTTTTTTCGCCGTGAGGGTTTAAATTTCAAAGTCGTCGTGCCCATTCCGGGCGGCTCGGACAAGATGATCGATGCACTGCACGACGACACCGCCGACGTCACGCACATCGCGACGGCGTTTTTGGTTCGCGCCGTGCTCAATGGCTCGGATGCCGTCGCGATCGCGGGGGAATTTAATAATCCGATATATAGTCTGATTGCGCGACCTGAGATCAGAAGCATCGCCGATCTCAAGGGAAAATTGCTCGGCCTCGCCGACGAAGCCGGCACGATCACGATCTCCACGCGCAAGCTGCTTGCGCTGCACGGCCTGCGTGATGGTGACTTTCGCGTCAAGATTATCGAGGGAACGCCGGCGCGCTTTACTTGCTTGAGACACGGTGATTGCGAGGCTGTCCCGTTGGGCCAGCCGCAAGATCTATTGTCGCTGAATGAAGGTTATCGCTTGCTCGGGCTATCGACTGAAGTGGTGCCGGAATTTCTCTACACGGTCACGGCGGTGCGCCGTTCTTGGGCAGAGACGCACAAAGATGCCGTGGTGCGCTATGTGCGCGCGCTTGGCGGCGCATTCAAATTCATCCGAGATCCTGCAAAGCGCGACACTGTCACCAAAATAATCGTCGAGACTACCGGCTCCTCGGAAGCGATTGCCAAGCAAACGCTGGCGTTGTTTTTCGAGCCGGAACGCGGTGTGCTGCCGCAGCAAGGGGAAATCAATCTAAAAGGATTAGACCAAGTGATCGCCTTCATGGGCGAGGCCGGCAACCTCAAAGCGCCGCTCCCCGCGGCGGCGCGCTTCGTAGATCTCCAGTATCTTCAGGCCGCCGGCATTAAATAATCGAGCAATACTTGGCCGATACCGGCGCATCGAACAGCCGAAGCGCATATATATCTCCTTGCGGTGGCGACGTATTAAACAGAGCGCCGTCACTGCTTGTAAAGCTTGTCGATGAAGCCGCTCTTCTCCAATTCACGCACGAGACTTTCGTCGACCATATCCTCGAAGCGAAGTTGCGCGCCGGGTTTGCGACTCGTCGCTTCCTTGATCTGAACTTCTACTCCGGGCCGCGTCACCAGCGGCACCACATCATAGAGTTTCGCGCTGGCGACGTACGCGGCTTCCAAATAGTCTTCGTTGTTTATCCTGCTGTATTTGGCGATCATTTTTTTGCTTTCTTCTTTGTGAGTCTTGAAATATTGCATCGCCTCGATGTGCGACATCAAAACTTTTTTCACGGTCTCCCTCTGGCGCGCGAGGTAGCTCTTCGTCGTGGTGGCGCAAATATACGGAAATTCAAAGCGCTTCTGAAAATCGGCGGTGCTGATGAGAACCCTGAAAGGCATGCCCTTGGTCAAGTGAATAATTCCCGGCGGCGACGGAAACCCGGCGATTCTACCGGTGCGAAACGACGCGGCGCGCTCCGCCGGCCCGCCGACCTGCATGATCGGCACTTGCTTGTCGGGCTCCAGCCCCAATCCTCTGATGAGCGCACGCGCCGCCACGTCGGATGCGCTGCCGACGCGGCTGATGCCGACGCTTTTTCCTTTTAAATCTTCCGCCGATTTGACGCTCTCGCTTACGACCAACTCGTAGGGCAGCGAATTGAGATAGCAGGCGACCATGACCAGATCCGCCCCGGCAACTACGGCGCTCGCCACACCGCCGCCCGAAGCGTTCGCCACTTGCACATCACCCGCCACGAGACTCGACACGCTCGTCGTTGTGCTCGGGATGAAGAGCAGATCCGCGTCCAAGCCGTTTTTCTTGTAGAAACCGCGCTCCTTAGCCATGTACCAGACCGAGTTGCTGCTCTCCAAGGCGCTGTGCGCGAGCCTAACTTTCTCCTGAGCACGCGCCGGGATCGAAGTCACCGAGAGAGAAATCGCGATCAGCGCCGCCAGCAACGAAATTTGCCGTGGAAAAATCATGGCCCCTCCGAAATCGCGGATCAGAAATCTGCCGGTTCGTTTTTATCACTCAACCCTGAGCGCCATAACGCTCGACGAAGCACGCCGTAGCTTTTCCGTCGCGTTTTTCAGGGTTCAGCGCCAGGCATTGTCCGACGGGATCAAGTTTTTTCCAAAGCGCCGCTCCGGCGCGGCCGCCAACCAAGGCTGCACCTTTTCGGCATAGAGTTTGAAGTGCGGCGTCTGGCGGTGCGCCTCCAACGCGGCTTCGTCTTTGTAGACTTCGTAATAGTAAAAGCGGTTGGGGTCATCCCGATCTTGGATCAGGTCGAAGCGCAAGCAGCCGGGCTCGTCTTTTTCTGAATGTTCGGCGTCGTGGCGTACGGC
>Ga0193719_10000406_pt1 | contig 16105 bp, 11 predicted proteins | sample U2a2metaG_FD_160103 | JGI IMG/M metagenome (GOLD analysis project Ga0193719, IMG submission 160103) | Soil microbial communities from a riparian zone of the East river system, Colorado, United States - U2a2 | ecosystem: Environmental > Terrestrial > Soil > Riparian zone | place: USA: East... | reverse complement strand
TCGTGGGAATTCGCTTCTGCACTAGAATCGGAATTGGGATCGCGAAAAGCCCATCCACGTTCATCGCGTAACGGGTCTACCACTGTCAGACCAATGACCTTTTCCAACCCGAGCAGTTTACGAGCAATTAACGTCCGGCTCGCCCATGGGCAAGCCAGTGAAATGTAAAGGTGGTAACGATCAGCCACGGCCGGATAACCGGTGGTACCATCGCCCGAGATCCAGTCGCGAAAGGCGTCCGCCTGCCGCTGAAACTCACCGGACACGGATTGTTCCTTTTCAAACTGCGCCTTCATTTTTCCAAAACATTTTTCTTTAGCACGGCGAGTGAGAGGTTTCCAACGCAGAGTGGCCAGGAGGCGTCATCCGGGGACCGGCTCTGTGACTGGAGAGCGACTTTTGACCCCCTCAAGGGCCATTGCGTGTGCATCGACAACAATGAGCAATGACGTGACAGCCCCCAGCTTTTTCTCCGGCCGGACATCGTCACCTGGATCTATCATTCACAGGTCCAATCAGATACGTATGTGGAATCCTTGTGGCGAAGGGCTGCGCCAGGGTCCTCCTACGTACTTTCCGCACCACAAACTGCGTAGCTTCCCGCTTCGCATCGGCACATCGGCAGCTTGTTATTGTAACTATGATATTTATAGATTACCTCGCAGGTCTGATGTTCTACGAGGGTCGCATCGCGCTTGTTCTTGTTTGCCAGATATTCTTTGAAGAATGGCAACGCGAGTTGGCATCACGATCGCTCTCTAGCTCGGGAAGGAGAACGAGTCGACAATCGATCGTCAGCTACGTAGAGGGGATGCGCTAAACCCCACGCTTCCTTGAACTTTGAAATGACAAAAGAGAGCAACGTATGAACAGCTCCAACGATCAAAGGAACCGGCGCATCCTCGTCATTGACGACAATCGCGGTATTCACAATAGTTTTCGCGAAATTCTGCGCGGCGCCGCTTCAGGCAAAAGCACGCTAGATGAAGCGGAAGCACGGCTTTTCGGCGAAGCCCCTTCTGGCCCGCGGACATTGGGTTTCACGATGGAGTCCGCATATCAGGGCGAGGAAGGCATCGAGTTGGTACGAGCCGCGCTCGATAAAGGCCAGCCCTACGCCATGGCATTCGTCGATATGCGCATGCCGCCCGGGATGGATGGCCTCGAAACGATCATAAAACTCTGGGAACTCGACTCCGATCTCCAGGTTGTGATCTGCACAGCGCACTCGGACTACGGCTGGCATGACCTTCAGGCGAAACTCGGCAGCTCTGATCGACTGCTTATTTTAAAGAAGCCCTTCGACGTCATTGAAGTACGACAAACGGCGGAAGCGCTCTGCGCCAAATGGGAATTGCTACGGCGCAGCCGGCATCATCTGGAGGAGCTCGAGGCACGCGTGGCCGAGCGCACTCAGAACCTTTCTCAGGCCAACCAGGAACTACGCGATCAGATTGCCGAGCGGAAACAGGCGGAGGCCGCATTGCGCGAAAGCGAATTGCGCTTCCGTCAACTGGCGGAAAACAGCAGCGAGGTTTTTTGGGTCTCCTCACCTACTGGCGAAGAATTGTTCTACGTTAGTCCCGCCTATGAGCAGATTTGGGGATGGGCCTGCCAGAGCATCTACGAGGATCCAAAACAGTGGTTTAACAATATCGTGGAAGAGGATCGGCCCCCTGTGGCCAAAGCTCTGTCGGAATTGTCCCAAGGCACGAAGTACGACTTGGAATATCGCATCCGGCATCACAATGGTTCCATCCGGTGGATCCGCGACCGGCGTTTCGCGATCCGCGGCGAAGACAAGCAGGTCGTGCGGACCTGCGGCGTGGCGGAAGACATCACCCAACGGAAAAATCTTGAGGTCGAGATGGCCAAGGCGCGTGATGCGGCCTTGGAGGGAGCGCGCATGAAATCTGAATTTCTGGCGAACATGAGCCACGAAATTCGCACGCCGATGAACGGTGTGATCGGCATGACTGGACTCCTTCTGGAAACCGAGCTCGATCCCAAGCAGCGCGACTACGCGGAGACGATTTGCAGCAGCGCCAAATCGCTGCTCTCGATCTTGAACGACATTCTTGATTTTTCCAAAATCGAGGCCGGCAAATTGGAGTTTGAGAACCTGGAGTTTGATTTGGATGAAGTGGTCGAAGGCGCATTGAGTGTTCTTGTACCGCAAGCACGGGCTAAAGGGTTGGAGCTCCGGAGTGAGATTGATTCCAAGGTTTGCACTGGTCTTTGCGGTGATCCCGGACGGTTGCGCCAGGTACTGACCAATCTTCTTAACAACGCGGTGAAATTTACCGAGCAGGGCGAAGTGGTGCTGCGGGTCCTTCCGCAAGAAGATACACCATCAGGAGTTTCTCTCACTGAGGCGATCCCGGGCAGCAAAGCGACGCTGCGTTTCGAAATCAAAGATACCGGGATCGGTCTGAGCGAGGACGCACGCGGACGAATTTTCGACGCCTTCAGTCAGGCTGATCAATCGACTACCCGACGCTATGGCGGTACCGGACTTGGGCTGACGATTTCACGGCAGCTGGTAAGGATGATGCACGGCGAGATCGGAGTCGAAAGCGAACCAGGCAAAGGATCAACATTTTGGTTTACCAGTAGGTTTGAAAAACGCGCTGGCGGAAAAGCGGCGCCGGCAAAGAAGAAACCTCTTCTGGGCGGGCGTGTGCTGCTGGCACATGACAACGCCACTGACCGCCAAATTCTCCGATCGCAGCTGACCGGCTTGGGAATGCAATGCACTCCAGCTGCCACCGGGGAAGAAGCGCTTCAATTCTTGTGCGAGGCGATTGCGCATGAAAATCCATACGCGGTCGCCATTATCGACATGCAAATGCCGGGAATTAATGGAATGCAGCTGGCTCAAGCCATTAAAAGCGACCACATCACCAAAGATACCCGCGTCATCATGCTCAGCTCCGTCGGGGATCCCATCGATGCGCAGACTCGAAAAAATGCGGACATCGACGCCTTTCTGGTAAAGCCAGTGAAGCAACCGCAACTCCACCAGTGTTTGGCCAGCGTATTAGGGTCCGCGCCATTAAAAAGGACTAAACCAAACAACCATACCCCGAGCGAAGCGCGCCGGCCTGCAATTCATGACACCCGCATTCTCATTGCTGAGGATAATGAAGTGAATAAAAAAGTCATGCTCTTGGTGCTGGACGATCTCGGTTATACAGCCGACACGGTCTCAAACGGCAAAGAGGCGATCGCAGCGCTCAGGGGTCATTCCTACGATATTATTTTGATGGATTGCCAAATGCCGGAGATGGACGGCTATGAAGCTGCGCGAACCATCCGTCGCGAATTCGACCGGCCGCCACGCATTATCGCCATGACCGCACACGCGCTGCGCGGCGATCGCGAGAAATGCCTGGCTGCGGGAATGGACGACTATCTTTCCAAGCCGATTATTGGAGAGGAATTGGAGGCAGCGTTAAAAAAATGGGCACCGACCCGTAACACAAATGCGCCAGTTGATCTTCAGCGGCTCCGCGATGTTTGCGGCGACGCTCCCGACACCATGCGAAGAATCGCTGATCTCTATCTGGAACAAGGCGCGGAACTTTTACCAGCCATGGAAACGGCCATTCGCAACAACGATGCGAAAGATTTGGGCTCGATCGCGCACCGCTTTCGCGGCGCGAGCCTAAGCTGCGGAAGTAATTCAATTGTTCCCTTTCTAAACGAACTGGAGCAGATGGGTAATAGCAGCAACCTCGGGGCGGCGTCTGCGGTATACGAAAAAGCGAGTTCAGAATTCAACCGCATCCGTTCGTTTTTCGAAAGCTACTTTCAAAATAGTGAACACACGCTCGAAAAGGAAGAAATGCTCGACCGGGCCTGCTACCGTGGGACCGTTAGGCCGAGCCACGCAGCGGTCGGCCTGCGCGAAAAGGTCGGGACCTAGAGCGGAAATCTCAACTTCAGATCATCGATTTCGCCGGCCGCCTTCTCCAGCTCCTTCACCCGCGCTGCCAAGGTAGAATGTAACTCGAGAATCCGTAATCCGACCTGCATACGCGCCAAAAGCTCATTCTTGTCGAACGGCTTGATCAGGTAATCATCTGCGCCCGCGTGCAATCCTTCCACGATGTTTTCCTTGGCGCCAAGTGATGTAAGCAGGATCACGTAAACCATTTTTGTGCTTTCACGAACGCGGCGACAAACTTCCAAGCCGTCCATGCCTGGCATCATCCAATCGAGAAGGGCAAGCGCCGGACCTTGCTCTCCTCGCAACGCCGCCATTGCTTCATGGCCGTCCTGTGTGATAACGGCTTTAAAACCCCATTTTTCCATCAAGCTGCTCATCAGCGTTCGCGAGACCAGATCGTCCTCGGCAATCACAATGGGCATTTGGGAGAAACGGGCCACCGCTGGGCGTGCGTCGAGTTCGGTAGCTTTGGGCTGGTCCGGTTTTTCCAAATCAGAAATCTGCCAGGGAGGCGAAAATGGGATATCCTTCATGTTCGACATCCGGTGCGTTCCGCCTAAGGCAAAACCTCCAACCTGTCAATCGAGGCGGGTAAAGAGCGCCCGACCTGCCTTCCTGCCAATGCCAGAACAAGTTGAATTTCACCGGTTTACGGCGGAAAGCGGTGTCGGTCGGAAATGCGCTTGCGCTGGCTGCTCGTCAGTCTCCTCCGCGCCACTGTAAGAAGTGGCGGCCAAAACTGTTAGCAGCAAAAGGAGGACAAAATGCAGCCCGCCCGGATTAAGTAGATACCATGAAAATTAGCGGTGAAGCGATAATTGAACTGCACATCACGGCGAGCTCTCCCCGTAACAGCCGCCGCTTGCGGCAGGGCGCGATTAAGCCTCAATGATCTTGTTACGAACCGCGTACCGAATCAACTCACTAAACGATTTCAACCCCAGTTTTTTCATGATCGCGGCGCGATGTGTTTCCACCGTCCGCACACTAATCCCCAAGATGGTGGCAATTTCCTTACTACTTTTACCCTCACCCAGAAGCTGCACGATTTCCCGCTCCCGATCGGTGATCCGGCTGTTTTCGGGAGTCCCTTCGAGGGCTTGTTTTCCCTGAAGACACCGCGCGAAAACGATCTCCGAGATCCGCGATGTAAAAAAATGTTTGTGCTCGGAAAGTGCCTTGATCGCGTCGATTAAATGATCAGCCGCATCTGTTTTCATGATGTAGCTACGCGCTCCGGAGTCGAAGACATCGTGAACTAGCTTTTCCGTCTCTTGCGCCGTAAAAATCAGAATTTCTGTCTCAGGGGACTTCCTTTTGATCTGCCGTGCTGCATCGAGACCGTTCAATTCGGGCATTGTGATATCCAGAATCACAATGTCCGGTTTTAGTTCGGCGGTCAGTGCAACCGCATCTCGACCGTTATCGGCCTCGGCGACAATCTCCCATTCTGGGATCGTCGACAGAAGCGCACGCGTTCCCTGACGGACCACCTTATGATCGTCTGCGAGAAGAATCCGGACCGTCCTCACGACACAACAATTATACTTCTGGAAGTCTTAAACTCATTACGCTTTATAGGCGATACAGCGAGCCACGCTCTGATCTTGGGCGCCAGGAATCATTTGTTTGGAAGGGGCGCCAATTGCTTTGAAACGGCGCTTTCCAGCACGGTGAGCAGCTTCCTCGTATCGTACGGTTTGCTTAAAAAATTCACGACCCCGAGCCCCTGAAGTTCGACCAGGCGAGGCTCATCGTCCTGTCCACTAGACGCGATGAAAATCATATCCGGCTTTATCCTCTTGAGCGCGCGAATCAGGGCAACCCCATCGATATACGGCATCACCAAATCGGTAAGAACAACGCTGATCGAATCCCTCTGTTGAGCAAAGATAGCCAACGCCTCGGGGCCATCATTCGCTTCCAGCACGCGGTAGTTGTGCGTCTCCAGAGTCATCTTCGTGACGCGAAGGATGTTCATCTCGTCATCGACCAGCAGAACTAGTTCGCCATTTCCGTTGGTGACAGGTGGGGCCTCTTTCCGGCATGGAGCGACATCGGCTTGGACAGCAGGAAGGAAAACCGTAAAACTCGCACCCCTGCCTTGCTCGCTGGACACCGAAATAAAGCCGGCGTGACTCTTCACGATTCCTAACGAAGTGGACAACCCTAGGCCGGTGCCCTTACCCGGATCCTTGGTGGTGAAGAATGGCTCGAAGATCTTCTCCACCAGCGCACGCGATATCCCGACGCCTGTGTCGCTCGCACGCAAAGTCGCATACGACCCAGCCTTTGCGCCTGGCAGCATGGCAGCATAACTATCGTCCACTTCCACATTTTCTGCTGCTAAAATCAGGGAGCCGCCATTGGCCATGGCATCCCGTGCATTCATGGAAAGATTCAGCAAAACCTGGTGCAGTTGAGTTGGATCACCGCTAATCGCCCAAGGATGCTCTGGGTATTGACCTGTGACTTCGATCGATTTGGGAAATGTCCTTTTCGCGATCTCGACCATTTCGTCAATGAGATGGCGGGGGTTAATTAGCACCCGCTCACCTTCCACGCCGCGCGCGAAAGTGAGTACTTGTTTAACAATGCTTGAGCCGCGTCGTGCGCTCTCCTCGATGAGTGAAATCATGGCCGCGGCATGTTCGCCCGCCCTATTGCAACGCAGTGATTCCGCACCCATCAAAATCGGACCAAGGACATTATTAAGATCGTGAGCTACGCCACCCGCCAGGGTGCCAATGCTTTCAAGTCGCTGCGCGCGCAGCAGCTGCATTTCAAGCTTCTTCTGCTCAGTAATGTCCGTGTTGATGAGGAGCAGCGAGCGAGGCTCCCCGGCGGCATCGCGAATGAGGGTGGCGCGGCAGTCGACAATGATATCCCGTCCACCTTTTGTAACCTGCTTGAGTTCGCCATGAAATTCGCCAGTAGAGAGCAGAACCTTTAAAGGGGCGTCGCGCTCGTTTGCGTCAGCGTAGAGTAATTCGCCGCTTGGCTTGCCCAGCGCTTCGTTAGCGCTCCAGCCGTACAGATGTTCCGCCCCTTTGTTCCAAAAGGTGATGTGATCATCTTGGAAGTGCCGGATGATGATCGCCTCCCGTGCATGATTGATGATGTCAGCTTGCTCTCGCAGGCGTTCCTCCGCGCGCTTGCGCTGAGTAATGTCGCTTACGGTAACGATCGCCAGCAACGGTTCGTTGCTCCCATCGTGAACGAGAGTACCGCCATAGTTAAAAATACGCTCCCAATCCGCCCGAATATTTCTCACACGCAGTTCGAGATCGCGCAGATTTTCGCCACGAAGGATGCGAAACAGCGGCCACTCTTCCAGCGGAACGCGGGTGCCGTCCAAGGTCGAGAGTTCGAAGGTGTCAACGAGGTCGCTCTGGGATCGAAGACCCTCCTCCAAATTGGTATACCCATGAATCGTCAATGCGGCACGATTCCACTGCACCAATCCACCCTTGAGATCGGAGACAATCACACCCTCGTCGAGGTTCTCGACGACAGTTTGCAAATGAGCTTCACTTGCACGTAACGCATCCTCCGCGCTTTTACGCTCTACGATTTCCTCCTCGAGTTGGTGAGTAAGCGTCTCCAGTTCCTCCACCTTTTCGGAGAGCTTGTCCGTAACAAGATGAAGATGTTCACGCTCGAAATCTGGTGTCGGAACAATCGCCGCCGGTTTCGACCTCTCCCCCAGCGCATCATCAACAATCTCGAGGACGGTTTCGGGGTCCGTCGGTTTGACAATGATATGATTAACCCCGCAGGCCTTTGCCAATCTTCGTGATTCTTCTTCGATATAGGCGGCAGTATAAAAGATTACTTTCGTCTGCGCGTTTCTTGGATCCTGCCGCAACTGCTGGACAAACTCATAGCCGTCCATCCTGGGCATGAGCACATCGGCTATAATCAGGTCCGGCTCTTCTTTGCCGATCAGCTTCAACGCTTCTTCTCCGCTTGAGGCCTCGACCAGGCGATAGTCGCGGTGCTCTAACGTCGCCAAGAGCAACGCCCGGTTGTCTTCGCGGTCGTCAACAATGACAACGGTCTTCATGGTCGACTCCAAGCGCTTCCATTTCGACTACGATCGTCCTGCAGTTCTCCCGAGATGGGCCGATCGAGAAACGGTGTTTAATCTTGGTCGTTCTTTCTTTGGTTGCATTATGTGGTCGAAGCAGGACCCATTCCAAATTCAAATACGGCGTTGATGCCAACGCGTTTCCCACATGGTCTTGCCGCCAGTAACCTCGCGCCTTTACCAGCCCCCACTCACGAACTCAATCTCGAGCGAAGCTTGCCGGCCTTTTTTTCCGAAGTCTCGCTTTACCCGATTCATCTTCGCCAGCTCAACCGCATCGTTGATGAGGAAAGCTGATGCAACTTGGCTGCATCGCACAAAAATCAGCGGGCGCATTTTAGTTTCGCCATTTCAGCTTCAAGGCACTCTGGGCAAATGCCGTGGCTGAATTCCGATCCGGTCTGTTGCTTGATGTAAGTTTCGAAACGCTGCCAGTAGTCTTCGGCGGTGTGTATTTTGTGACAATAGGCACAAATCGGGATCAATCGCTTGAGCTGATGAACTTCTCCCGTAAACCAAAGAATTCGATCCGCGACGCGCAGTCGCATCCGAATAGCGGTCGCATCAAGAGGCTTCGTTAGGAAATCGTCAATGCCGGATTCAGTGGCGAGGTCGTAGTTTTCCGCACCGGTATTCAAGGCGGTGAGAAGGATGAAATAGGTATACGGTGTGTTCGGACGCGACCGCACCCGATGACAAAACTCCAAGCCGTCTATCCCTGGCATCATCCAATCGCTTACGACAACACGCACCGGAGCGCGATCGAACGTTTCCCACGCTTCGGTTCCAGTGCACGTCACCACCACTTCGTGGCCCATGCGCTCGAGGGCTAATTGCAGGATTTGGGAGGCAACAGCGTCGTCTTCGGCGATCAGGATTTTCATCACGCTGGCGATCTGCGGCGCAGCTTCGGCGCGTCATCACTTGCAGCGAGCTGCGATTCGTGACCACCCGCTTTGGCCGGAACGCCACTTCGCACGCTTGCGGTTGGAAGTGGCTGCGGGCCTTCCTTAAACAACCAGGTGAGCGTTTTCACTGCTAGCTCAACCAGCAGGAACGGTTTCGCGATGAAATCATTTCCTCCACTTAAAGTCGATTGCGCCCGACTTCCAAAATCAGAATGCGAAGTGACAAAAACGATCGGAGTAGTTTGATTAGGCTCCATCCCGCGGATCTTCACACACAGCTCGAGGCCGGTTTGCCCCGGCATCTCGACATCGAGAAAAATGAGGTCGAAATGTTCCCGCTCCAGGAGGCGTTGCGCGGCGAGCGGATCATCCAAGCTTTTCGCCTGAAGGCTGGCCTTCCCCAGCGCGGAGCAGATCGTTTCGCGCGAGATAACTTCGTCGTCCACGACTACGATCTTTGGCGAGGTTATTGCGTCGCCTTGAGAATTCGCGGGGCGATCGACTAACGAAGCCAATGTCTCAATGGAGTGCGCGACCGTTCGTACGACTGACGGCGTGATTTTTGCCGGCTCGGTGTACAATTCAACGAGCAACGCTTCCAAAGCTGTGCTCATCTGCGCAATCTTGTGGAAAGCAAGGGCGCTGGCACCCCCCGCCAGCAAACGAAGCTGACGGTGCATTTGGAGAAGTGCAGTACGACGCAAATCTTCCCGTTCCGTCCTGGTGAAATTCTGATAACTCGCGCGTAACTTCGCGAGTGTCTCGGGCCTGTTAATCGAAAGCTTCGACGCTAGCTTTTCCTGATTCGCCTCCGGCGTTCCAACCATGCCGCTAACGCCGACCCTGGAAGTCGCGCTCGCGCTCACTCCGAGCTCACGCAAAAGTTCGATCATTTGTTCCGGTGTGTTGTCGACTTTTGCGACGAATTTCGTTGCCCCCGCTTCCACAGCGGCACGCGTCAAGTTGCTGAGATAAGGATTTGAAAAAACGATGATTGGTAAGGACTGCGTGGCGGATTCCGAACGGATATTCTTGATCAGCTCGACCACGTTTATTCCGGGCAGGCACAGGTCGAGAACCAGAAGGTCCACAACCTCTTTCTTGAGGGTCTGCAATGTACTGTCAAAGTCGCGAGTGACCTCAACCTTGAATCCCTGCGCCTCGAGTTTTTCCCGGTAGATCTGAGTGGCAAACTGATCGTCATCCACGATCAGGATCGATTTCTTTTTGGCAGGCGTGAAAATTCTCTTCATGGGTTATGAATTGGAGGTCGGCAGTGTTTGGACAGGTTGCATGAAGGCACTCTGGGCGCGCGGAAATTTCTGACGAACATCGGCAAGCAACGCGTGTGCCCCGGAGAGGTCGCCTGCGGGGCCGAGCTGTTCCAATTCGCGCAACGGTCGAGTGAATGCTTCACCCAGGCCATCCAATATCGGCGCGGTTTCAACCAAATAGAGATCGATCAACTGCTGCATTTGATCTTTCTCGTCATAAGTAATCTCGCGCGTGCGATCGGCACGCCGATAAATTCGTTGCTCCCTCGCGCAGAAAACGTCCGCCGCGGGAGGTAGAAGGTTATCGGCTAGCCTCCTCGACTCCGAGTTTGTATCCGGCGTTTGATCGATCGCGATCATGAGGCTGTTTGTATTGCCTCCAAGAGCCGACTGGGAAAGCTGCGAATCACAATTTGTTACCCTCGCCATTGATTTTTGCCTAAGGCGAGCATTTACGGGGCCACCGGGAACAACTGACTGCGGCATCGACCTGCCGCACCGGGAGGATGGCCTTCGCTAAAAGCCGCACCGAAATATTTCTCTCGGGCACATTCAGTTACGCAGAAGACAGCCTCTTTCCACCCAACGGAGATTTCCCGACAAAGTGGACAAGAGGAAGTTTACCGGAACGGTACACTTTGTGCATTGAGTCGGCTTCCAAGGGCTCTGAAATGGATATCCTCGTCGCAGATGACGACCGCACCGCCAGATTCTTGCTTAGCTCTGCCCTGATCGAGTTGGGACACAGCGTCACCGAAGCCACAAATGGGGGTGAAGCGTGGGAGGCATGGAAACGCGAGCACCACCGGCTTGTTATCTCCGATTGGATGATGCCGGGTGTCGATGGGTTAGAGCTTTGCCGAAGAATTCGCGCAGAAGAAGAACCGGGCTTCGCCTACATCATCCTGATTACCGCGCGCGCGGGAAGAGCCAATTATCTGGACGCGATGGATTCAGGCGTTGACGATTTCCTCGGCAAACCAATCGAACGAGACCGGCTCCTCGCGCGCGTCCGTGTGGCAATGCGTATCCTTGATCTGCATCAACGCTTGCGCCTCGCCAATACCGATTTGGAGCGTCGGGTTGAAGAGCGTACTGCTGAACTGGAAAAGGCGCTTCAGGTGAAACGTGAATTTCTTTCCCGCGCCAGTCACGAGTTACGCACCCCAATGAATCACATCCTGGGGTTTGCTCAGCTTCTCTCGTTGAAGAAGGGGCTAACCGAGAAACAAGAAACCAGTGTCCGACAGATTCTAGAAAGTGGCCGGAGGCTCTTGACGCTGATCGATCACATCCTCGGAATTTCAAAGGCGGATCCAAACGAGCTAACTTTTGAGGGGAGCGGCGCCTCACGACTTGGCAATAGCTAAGTCTTTTTAAGATTTTTTTGTCGAGGTGACCCGATCAGCTTGCCGCCGCAGGCGCGGGATGAGTTGGTTTGCCGCCAAATTCGTGCTCGTGAAAATGAGCGCTGCGCAGGAAGGGCACGCGATCGAGGACATGCTCCTGGAACCATTCCAGCCAGAGATAGATCACCGGAGTGATGTAGAGCGTAAGCAGTTGCGAAACGATAAGGCCGCCGACGATAACGAGACCGAGTGGGCGCCGCGATGATCCGTCCGCGCCGACCCCAAATGCAATCGGCAATGCGCCCATGAGCGCGGCGAGCGTTGTCATAATGATTGGACGGAAACGCTCGATGCTCGCTTCGTGAATCGCTTCGCGCAATTCGTAACCTTCATCGAGACGATGGAGCGCAAAGTCCACGATCATAATCCCGTTCTTCTTCACGATACCCATCAAGAGGAACAGTCCGATGACTGAGTAGAGCGACAGTGTACTGTTGAACAGCCAGAGCGTCATCAGGCCACCCACAACAGCTGGGAACAGAGTTGAAAGCACAGTAACGGGATGCACATAGCTCTCGTAAAGAATGCCCAGGATGACATACATGACAAAGACGGCAGCAAGAATAAGGAACGGCAATGCCTGAAAAAGTTGCTGGAGCACGAGCCCCTCGCCCTGTAGGTCGCCTTTGACGCTGGGCGGCAATACTTCGGCGGCGGATTTCTGGATGTAGTTAATCGCGTCACCGAGCGGCACATTCGGTTTGGTGTCGAAGCCGAAGGTTACGCTCGTGAATTGATTGAGGTGATTGACCGACTGCAGTCCGACGTTCTCCTGCGCTTTCGTGACAGCGCGAATTGGGATCATCGTGTTGCCGTTGTCGGGTTTCACGTAGACTTCGCGAAGATCCTGCGGGCCAGTCCGCGCCTGATCGTCGGCCTCCACGATGACCTGATATTGGTCATCCGGTTCCTTAATCAAATAAACATAGTTTTGCGAGTAGGCGGCGCGCAGCAAGCTCTCCACCTTCGTGGTTGAAACGCCGTAGGTGCCAGCACGATCGCGATCGATCTGGATGTCCAGGCCGGGGGTGGCGCGAAAGAGATCGGAGCGTGGAGGACCGGCGAAGCCGGGGTAATCGCGCAATTTTTCTCCAAGTTTGTCGGCTGCGTCGTAAACCTCGTTAGGATCAATGCCGCTGATGACGTAGGAATACCGACCGAACTGACTTCCAGCCGCCCCGATGTTGATCTGCAACACCGGCTGCGGATTCATCGTCGGCAGAACGCCGGGAATACTGCTGCACGCTTGTCGTACTTGAGCCGCTACCGTATCGATGTCGGCGCGCTCGCTTTTGTCCCTCAAAAACAACACCGTAAAAACACCGGCGCCCAACCCAGAACGGCCCGCAACGGTGAAGTATTTATCCACGGCGGGATTCGCCTGAAGAATAGGATCGAGCTGCGCTTGAAGCTGCCGTTGCTGGTCGGGCGACGCACCCTCCTGGACCAGAAAGAACCCGCGGATGACACCGCTGTCGCCAGTGGGCAGCAAACTAAATGAAAGTTGTTTGAAGGAGAACCAAACACCGACGACGCAGGCGACCAGGATCGGCACCGCGATCCAGCCATGATCCAGGAACCAATGCAGGGTTCGACCGTAAGCATCGCGAATAGGATTGAAGAAGCGGGCGACGAAGCGCTCCGTCCATGTCTTGCGATGTCCGGGGCCGCGCTCTTTCAGAATGCGCGAGCACATCAGTGGTGTGAGCGTGAGTGAGACCAAACCTGACGCGAGAATCGCGACGATGATGGTGATGGCGAATTCGCGGAAGATACGGCCGAGCAATCCAGGCATGAAGGCAAGCGGAATGAAAACTGCCGCCAAGGAGAGCGTCATCGACAGGATCGTGAAAGAAATTTCGCCGGCGCTATTCATTGTCGCCTTAAGAATCGATTCGCCGTGCTCGGCGCGGCGGACAACGTTTTCCAAAAACACGATCGCATCATCGACCAGGAAGCCGATGGCAAGGGTGAGCGCCATGAGGGTGAGGTTGTTGATTGAGTAACCGAGCCACCACATCGCCACGAACGTGATCAGGAACGACATCGGCAACGCGACCATCGGGATGAGGGTGTCGCTCGCCCGGCCGAGAAAGACGAAAATGACAAAGATGACGAGCGCGAACGCGACCATGAGCGTGAACTGAACGTCGTGCAATGAATTCACGATTGATTGCGATCGATCAAAGGTCGGGAGCATGCGGATCGATCCGGGGAGTTGACGTTGCAGTTCCGGTAGTAACTCGCGCACGGAACGGGCGACCTGCACGGCGTTTGCGCCTGCCTGCCGTGAGACGGCGAATACGATGACAGATGCAGGCGGATTAAAGCCCCGCGCAAAAAAGTGACGCGACAGCCGCTCGTTCTCCACGCCCTCCACGACGCGCGCCACATCGCGCAGGTAGACAGGTGTGCCGTTGGGCCCACGTTTCACGATCAGATTACGATACCCTTCTGCGGTATCGAGTTGGCCCTGCGGCCGCAGCGTAAAGGATTTGTTCTTGCCATCGAACTGGCCCGCCCCGGAGTAAGCAGTCCCCGCCTTAACCGCAGCGGCAAGATCGTCGAATGTCATGTTACGCGTGGCTAGCTTGCCCGGATCCACCTTGATGCGGATCGCGCCTTTCACGCCGTAGATGTTCACCTGGGAAACGCCCGGCAGGATGTTGATGCGTTGCGCAACTTCGGTCGTGCCGTAGCGATATAGTTCGCCATCGGTGAGAGTGTCGCTCGTGAGCGCGACGTACATTACCGGCTGATCGTTGGGATTTGCTTTGGTAAATGTCGGCGGGCTGGGCAAATCAGCCGGCAGTTGTCCGCCGGCGCGCTGGATCGCGGATTGCACATCGCCCGCCGCCGCATCGATGCTCTTACTAAGATCAAATTGAATCGTGATGCTTGTGTTCCCCTGCGAGCTTGCGCTGGTGATCAGACTGATGCCCGGGATTTGCGTAAACTGTTTCTCGAGCGGCGTCGCGATCGTGTTGGCCATCGTCACCGGATCTGCCCCGGGATACGACGCGGTCACGGAAAGGACCGGGTAATCGACAGCCGGCAGATCATTTACCGCGAGCTGATTGTAAGTGAGGATGCCGAAGACGAGAACCGAAGCAGTCAGCAACATCGTCATCACCGGCCGCTGAATGAACGGACGGGAAAGGCCGGAGGAAAACTGAGTCAGTTTTTGCGCAGCGCTGCCGCGTCTCTGATGTTGCGATTGAGGTTCGCCGCCGTCACGGCCGTCGGTTTTCATCACTGAACTGCGGCATTATCGCGAGCACCACCAGTGGATGATTGCGATGATTTATCTTCCTGCGCCGCGACCTTCATTCCGGGAGCGAGCTGGAGCTGACCGCGCGTAACAACAATTTCGCCGGGTTTAACGCCATTGATAATCACCGTCGTATCGCCGTCCTGCCTTTGACCGGGCTTCACCTGGCGCAGGTCGAGCGTTGAATCGGCCTTCACCACAAATATGTACGGGCCGTTTTGCCCGATTTGCACGGCGTTGCCCGGCACGAGCATCGCATTCTTCAGCGTCTCCAAAATCAGCCGCACTCGCACGAACTGCGCCGGCCACAACGCGCGATCATGATTTTCAGTGGTGGCCCGTGCTCTGACCGTGCCCGCGCCAGGCTGCACCGCGTTGTCGATGAACGTCAGCTCACCAACCCGCGGCGGCACTTTGTCATTCTCGCCCTCTGTTAACACCTGCAACGGTGGCCCGTTCAGATACTGGCGCACCAGAGGAATGTCCGGCTCCGCAATCGTGAAGTCGGTATAAATTGGATCGAGTCGCTGCACCATGACGAGTGGTGGGCTACTCGGCCCAACGAGATTGCCCACATCCACATTGCGAATGCTTGTCCTGCCATCGATCGGCGACCGGATCGTGCAGTAATCGAGATTTACCTGCGCAACCGCGACGGCGGCATCGGCTTTCATCGCGTTCGCCATGGCCACGTCATAATCCTGACCGGCAACTACCGCCTTCGACCGTAACTCCTTTTGTCGCTCAAAGGTAGCATGCGCGAGAGCCGAATCAGCTTGCGCGGAAGCGAGCGCCGCTGCGAATGGACGCGGATCGATTCGGAACAACACATCGCCCTTCTTGACATCGGCGCCGTCCACGAAATCACGCGAAATAATTTGTCCGCTTACCTGTGCCTGCAGCTGAACCATTTCCGCCGCGGTGCATGTACCGATTTCATCCAGGTAAAGCGGAACATCTTTGGTGATAACTTTTGCCACTGCCACGGCCCGAGGCGCGGGCGGCGGGGCCGCTTTCTGCCGGCTTGTAATGGCGCGAATTGCCAAAAGCACAAAGAGAAGCGCGACAAACCCGGTTACGAGATAAACGCGCTTGCGACCATAACGTCGTTCAAGGTGTGTGACACGCTCACGCATGGCGGTATTTACGTCAGCCAGCGAGCTCATTTGTGTCTCCCTCTGTCTCCATTGGTGCCGGGCGC
>Ga0193719_10000405_pt1 | contig 16108 bp, 10 predicted proteins | sample U2a2metaG_FD_160103 | JGI IMG/M metagenome (GOLD analysis project Ga0193719, IMG submission 160103) | Soil microbial communities from a riparian zone of the East river system, Colorado, United States - U2a2 | ecosystem: Environmental > Terrestrial > Soil > Riparian zone | place: USA: East... | reverse complement strand
GAGCGATCACTATAGCTCGCCCAGCTTCTGCATCTTGAACGTCGCGATCGCGCCGACGACGCCGGCGGAGAGGGGAAGCGCGCCCGGAACGATGCGGCACGCTTCGACGGCCGGCTTGAATGCCCGTCGCTTCACCTCTGCGCGCAACGGTCGGAAGAGCGCGTCTCCTGCCTGGGTGACTCCGCCGGCGAGGACAACCGTATCCGGGTTGAAGAGGTTGAGCAGGTTCGACACACCCGCCCCGAGAAAGCGAGCGGTCTCGCGGACGACCTCTCTGGCGGTCGAGTCGCCGCGCTTCGCGGCGTCGTAGACGGTCTGCGCGGTGATCTTGCGCAGGTCGCCGTCGACCATGCTCACGAGAATGGACTCGCTCTCGTCGCCGCGCAGCGCCTCGCGCGCTCTTTCAGCGATAGCCGGCCCCGAAGCGTACGCCTCGAGGCATCCATAATTCCCGCATTTGCACCGGCGTCCCGTGGAGTCGATCGTGGTGTGACCGATCTCTCCCGCGACGTCCGACGCGCCGTGATACAGCTTCCCTTCGAGAATCAGTCCGCCACCGATTCCGGTTCCCAGAGTCATGCCGATCACGTTTCGGCCACCGACCGCGGCACCGCACCAGAACTCGCCGAGCGTGGCGCAATTGGCATCGTTATCGAGCGTGGCTTCGAGACCAACTCGGCTCGAGATCTCGTCGCGCAGCGGAAAATTCTTCCAGCCAAGGTTGGGCGTCACGATGACGATGCCCTTCTCGCGATCGAGCGGTCCCGGCGATCCGATGCCGACTCCCAGAAAGGCGGACCTGTCGGCCCCGGTCTCCGACATCGTCTGCGCGATCACCTGCTCGATCATTCCGGCGATTCGATCGACAACAGAGGCAGCTCCGCCATCGGCGAGCGTCTGCGTGGTGCGCATCGCGATCTCGCGGCTGCCATCGACGGGCATCGCGCCCGCGACAATGTTGGTTCCGCCCAGATCCACTCCGACGATGTAACGCTCCTTCGCCTTCATACGGGCACCGGTGGGTTGAGGACTTCCAGCAACAAGCTCGAGACATAATCCGGCGTCAGCTCGCGCATACAACGCCAGTGTCCAAGAGGACACCGCTGCGGGCCGTGCCGGTCGCAGGGACGACAAGACAGATTGCTGCGCCCCGCGACCGTGTTTCGCTCGGCGAGAGGACCGAATCCGAACTCCGGCACCGTCGGACCAAAGATCGTCAGCGTCGGAGTTCCCATCGCCGATGCAAGATGCTGCGGTGCTGAATCGTTGGTCACTATCGCCTGCGCCCGACCAATGAGCTCCGCCGACGCGAGAAGCGGTAACGTCCCGACTCCGTTGATCACCGCGCCAGGCGGCACTGCATCCGTAATCCGGGCTGCAATCTCGGAATCGGCCTTCGACCCGATGATGGCGATCCTGAAGTCATCGGTCAGTCGCTTTGCCAACTCGACATAATATGGCCAGCGCTTTGTTCCCCACGCACTACCCGGAGCAAGAGCCACGAACGGCGCGTCGGTGCTCCCACTTTGGCGCAATAGCAAGTCGACTCTGTGGCGCTCCTCATCCGACGGATAGAGGCGTGGGCGGATCTGGTCGCGCGTCGGAGGATCCGCGCAGTCCGACATCGAGAGCGACCAGAGCCGTTCGGCGTGATGCCGTTCCGGTCGATACGGAAGCTGCTTCGTATACAACAGCCGCCCAGTGGAGCTCGCGAATCCGATTCGCTCCTTCGCTCCGGTCATCATTGCGATGAGCCCGCTACGGAACGACCCCTGGGCGAGATACGCCGCCTCGTATGGCCGTCTGCTTTTGATCTCCTTCAGGGTTTGCCACAGACCCTGCGCCGACCCGTAGGTGCTTCGCTTGTCGTAATGGATGACCGACCTGATGCCGGGATTGTTGGCGAGGGCGGTTGCACCACCTGGAGTTGCGAGGACGTCGACCGGGCCCCGACTCGCAAGCTCGGCGATGAGCGGCGTCGTGAGAATGACGTCGCCAAGAAAGCTCGTCTGAATAACGAGCGATCCTCCCACTCAGTCCACCTGCAGGACGGCGAGAAACGCTTCCTGCGGTATTTCTACTGACCCGACCTGCTTCATTCTCTTTTTGCCCGCCTTCTGCTTCTCGAGCAGCTTGCGCTTGCGCGAAATGTCGCCGCCGTAGCACTTGGCGAGCACGTCCTTGCGCAGTGGCTTGACGCTCGTGCGCGCGATGACCTTCGATCCGACAGCGGCCTGAATGGCAACCTCGAATAGCTGCCGCGGAATCAGATCCTTCAGCTTGTCGGCGATCTTGCGCCCCCACTCGTACGACTTGTCCTCGTGGATGATGACACTGAACGCGTCGACGGGATCGCCATTGATCAGCATGTCCAGTCTGACGAGATCGCTGCGACGGTACTCCAGGATATCGTAGTCGAGCGAAGCATAGCCACGGCTCACCGTCTTCAGCTTGTCGAAGAAATCGAGGATTATTTCTCCCAGGGGAAATTCCCAATCGAGCTCGACGCGCTGTGTGTCGAGGTACGTCATGTTCCTGTAGACGCCTCGGCGCTCGGTGCCGAGCGTCATGATCGGCCCGATGTACTCCGCCGGCACCATGATGCGGGCCTTCACGTACGGCTCCTCGACGTAGGCGACAGTCTGCCCCGATGGCATCAGTGAGGGATTCTCGATGAGCTTCATCGTTCCATCGGTGAGATAGACCTTGTACTCGACTGAAGGAACGGTCGTGACGAGCTCGAGATCGAATTCGCGGCGCAGTCGCTCCTGCACGATCTCCATGTGGAGCAGCCCGAGGAATCCGGCGCGGAATCCGAATCCAAGAGCGGTCGAAGTCTCGGGTTCGTAATTGAGCGACGCGTCGTTCAGCTTGAGCTTCTCGAGAGCATCGCGCAGCGTCTCGTACTGGGTGGTGTCGGTAGGATAGAGTCCGGCGAAAACGAAGGAACGAACCGCCTTGTAGCCGGGCAGCGCTTCGACTGCATGGTTTTCGGCGTCGAAGATCGTGTCGCCCGCGCGAGTCTCGCTCACTGAGCGCACGCTCGCTACCACGTATCCGACTTCGCCCGGTCCGAGTTGATCGGTCGGAACCTGCCGCAACTGATTGTATCCGACTTCATCGACTTCGTAGACCGACTCGCTCGCGCCGAAGGTGATATGCGTTCCCTTCTTGATCACGCCATCGACCACGCGCACGCTGGGGATCGCCCCGCGATACTTGTCGTAGTACGAGTCGTAGATCAGCGCGCGAAGAGGAGCCTTGTCGTTGCCCTCGGGGGGCGGCACCTTGCGCACCACTTCTTCGAGCAGCTCGCCGATCCCGATCCCTTCCTTCGCGCTGACGAGAAGGATCACGCTCTCCTCGATGCCGAGGAGGTCGGCCACCTCCTTTCGACGCTTTTCGGGCTCGGCGCCGGGGAGATCGATCTTGTTGAGAATGGGAATGATCTCCAGACCCGCGTCCATTGCCAGGAAGAGGTTGGAGAGAGTCTGGGCCTCGATCCCCTGGGAAGCGTCGACGACCAGGATAGCGCCTTCGCACGCAGCGAGAGAGCGCGAGACTTCGTAGGTGAAGTCGACGTGCCCGGGTGTATCGATGAGGTTGAGCTCGTACTCCTGTCCGTCGCGCGACGTGTAGGTCATTCGGACGGCGTTGAGCTTGATGGTTATCCCCCGCTCGCGCTCGAGATCGAGTGTGTCCAGAACCTGAGCTTTCATCTCGCGCTTCTGCAGCATGCCGGTGGCCTCGATCAGCCTGTCGGCGAGGGTCGATTTGCCGTGGTCGATGTGTGCGACGATGCAGAAGTTGCGAATGTGCTCGAGCTTCAACGGGTGTCTCTGGGTTGTGCGGGGAGAGAGCGGAAGGAACGTCGAAATATAACCGTCAAAGCCCCCCGTTCCGGCGCTCACAAAAAGAAAGAGGGCTGCTTTCGCAGCCCTCTCGATTGATCTCTTGGCACCTACTCTATTGGCGGTTCGGCGGAGGACGAGAAGGTGTCTCGGCCCGTGGCGGCGGAGGAGGCGGTGTGGACGGTCTCTCGTGAACTACCGCTGGTGGCGGGGGAGACTCTCTGGGTCTATCCGGCACGCGAGCCGGCGGTGGCGATTCCACGCGTGGCTCGTGCCGGTACTCACGAACGGGCTGCGAGCCGGTCGCCGCAGGTTCAAGGCGCGGCGTCGTCACGCGTTCGATGGGGACTCGGCCCTGAGGGACCGACATCGGTTGCGAGCCGTAACCGCGCAGATTCAGGCCCGGCTCAGGACGATGCCCTCTCGGAGCTGTGATCGTCACGTCGCCCATCTGAGGGACACCGGAACGGGGAAGCGGAAAGATTCCCTCGGGAGCTGCTGTCACACTGGCTCGTGGTGGGTGGTGCGGTAAGCCCTCAACCGGGAATCTACCTTTGGGGAAGACGGTGGTGTCGCCGCGAGGGCGCGGCGGCCTGACCACCGGGAACCCGCCGGAGAACGAGCCGCCCGGGACGATGATGGGGATCCCGCACAGGTCGAAGCCCGCGATTCTCACGGCCTGTCCGCGTTGGCGAAAGAAGTTGATTTCACTAAAGATCTGCGCCTGGCGGATTGCCCCAAAGCCGAATCCGTAAAATGAGTCGCAGGAGGAGTAAGGACTGTAGGCGTAGTAGCTGTTGTAGTTGCGACCTCCGGCGAAACGCAGAAAATCGCGCCCGATCGGCTCGCCTTTGGCGCCCAGATAATTCGCCAGCGACTGCGCAGCCATCTGAGGAGTCCGGTTCTCGATCAGCTGCCTGATCGCCGACATGTTCCAGTCGCCGCCGCTCTCGATGCGCTCGAGGTCGAACGGAGCCCGCGAAGCCAGCGCTATCACCGTGCCCCGCGAGTCCGGGTACCCGTCGTCGTACGAGCTGAAGCCCGAGTAGGAGGCTGAGGAGTAGTAGCCCCCGGCTCTCTGCTGCGCAAAGCCGGCGAAGAAGTTGGGAAGTCTGATCTCCTTGTGAGCGAGCATCCGGACTGAGATGCCCGGGAAATCAGGGTGCAGTACCTGTATCTGACCGTCGACATCCATCGAGACCGCGAACACGTACGCGTTCTCGGCGACTTCAATGACAGGGGTCACGTAGCTCGTGGTTTCGAGCGCAAGGGAGCCATTCGAATTATAGATCCGGATGATCGGCGCTCGCTGCTTCGCTCGTCCCTGCGCTTGTGATGCTGAAGCGAGGACGCAAAGAAGGAAGGCCGAAGCACCCACCGCCGCCGCAAATTTCATCGTCCGCATGTCGACCTCCCAGGTTTGTATACAATTTGCCAACATGCTTCGGCAGAGTCAATGCCAGAGTCTGCCCGGGAAGCGGTCCTTCCCCTTAACTCTCGGGGGATTTACCGGCGCCAGCGGCTACCTGTAGCTCGGAGTCGCATTTACCTTGCGCCATGCCGCTCCCACAACTGCTCTCGATCCTCGAATCTCTAGGTGAATACCAGGAGTTGCTGAGCGACCTTCCCGGGCCCACCTCGCGCCGTGGTGTAGCCGGCCTCCACGGATCCAGCGACGCGGTAGTCGTCGCGACCCTCTCCAAGAATCTTACGCATCGCTTCTTCGTGGTGTTGAACGACGACGTCGCCGGAGCCGAGCGCTGGCTCGCCGATCTGAGCACGCTCGTGGAGCCGGATGGCGTCGCCTTCTACCCCCCGCGCGAGAGCTTTGGCGAAGCGGAGGCGCATGCGGAAGTCGCAGGTGAAAGAGTCGAGACGCTCGAGAGAATCGGCCGCGGCGATCTTCGAATCGTCGTCACCACCAGTCGGGCCCTGCTCGAGCGGACCCAGCTCCCGCGAGCGCTGGCTTCCGCGAGACTGGAGCTGCGAAAGGGCGATACTCGACGGCCCGAAGAGCTGGCCGCGCACCTGGAAGCCATCGGCTTTGAGCGCGTCCTCATGGTAGAGGACGTCGCCCAGTTCAGCGTGCGCGGTGGGATCTTCGATATCTACAGCTTCGGGATGGCCGAGCCGGTGCGCCTCGAGTTCTGGGGCGACGACATCACCGAGCTGCGCCATTTCGATCTCCTCACCCAGAGGTCTACCCGCGACGCCGAGGTCGCGCTCGTTCTCCCGGTCGACGGCCAGATCAGCGTCGGCGATGCGGAGCCGGAACGCTCGTCCATTCGCGCACTATTTCCGCCTGATACTCTGTTCGTGGTCCCGCGTGGAACTCACGTCAAGCCGGAGATGGAACGAACCTGGTCGGAAGCACAGCACCACATCGACCTCGCCCGGCGACGCGGAGAAGACACCCCCAGCCGGGACGAGCTGTTCGAGTCTCCTGACACTACGCTTGGTGCGCTCAGCGCATTCGGAACGATCGATCTCTCGGGGGACGATGCGCGGATAGTCTTCCCGTTCAGGGAGCCGGAAGAGATTCAGCGCGACATGAAGCGCCTGAAGCAGATCGTCGCCGACGGAATCCCCACGACGATCCTCTGCGACAACGCCGGACAGGCCGAGCGTCTCGACGAGCTTCTGAACGATGACCGTATCTCGCCGGCGACCCTCGCGATCGGAGTTCTCGACGGCGGATTCGTCATTCCGCCGCGGGGCAACGCCTTCGCCGGATACCGGGTCCTCACCGACCACGAGATTTTCCGCCGCGAGCGGCGCTTTCGCCGAGCGCGGCGCTACGCAACAGGCGCCGCTCTCGAGAGTCTGACCGCGCTCAAGCCCGGAGACTACGTCGTGCACCTCGAGCACGGGGTAGGGATCTACCGCGGCATGGAGAAGATGTTCGTGCGCGAGAGCACCGTCGAAGTCGCGGTGATCGAATACGAGGGGGGCGACCGCCTGAACGTCCCCCTCTATCGCATCGACCAGATCGAGCGATACCGCTCCGCCGCCGACATTACCTCCGACGCGCCGCCACCCAGATTGCACGCGCTCGGTGGAAAGCGATGGGCGTCCCAGCGGGACAAGACTCGCGCCGCGATTCAGGAGATGACGGTCGAGCTTCTCGACCTGTACGCCCGTCGCAAAGTCGCGACGAGATCGCCGCACCTGCCGGACACCGTTTGGCAGCGTCAGCTCGAATCGTCCTTTCTATTCGAGGATACTCCCGATCAGCGCACGGCCACCACCGATGTGAAGGGCGATATGGAGCGTCCTCGACCGATGGATCGCCTTCTCGTCGGAGACGTGGGCTACGGCAAGACGGAGATTGCGGTCCGCGCCGCGTTCAAGGCGGTGCAGTCCGGCAGGCAGGTAGTTGTGTTGGTGCCGACAACGATCCTTGCGGACCAGCACGCGCGAACGTTCGGCGAGCGGCTGGCTGATTTTCCCGTCAATGTCGAGACACTCAGTCGATTTCAGACGCCGAAAGAGCAGGCGGTCGTGCTAGCCGGTCTCAAAGCGGGGAAAGTCGATGTAGTGATCGGCACGCATCGCCTTCTGAGCCCGGACGTCGCCTTCTCGGAGCTCGGACTGATCGTCGTTGACGAGGAGCATCGCTTCGGTGTCAAACACAAGGAACGCCTCAAGAAGCTCAGACTCGACACCGATGTACTCACATTGACGGCCACGCCGATTCCGCGGACGCTCCACCTCTCCCTGGCCGGTCTGCGCGATATGACTTTGATGCAAACCCCTCCGCGCGATCGCTCGCCCGTGCTCACGTACGTCGAGCCCTGGGACGACGGTCTCATCGACGAAGGCATCTCTCGCGAGCTCGATCGTGGAGGGCAGGTTTTCTTCGTCCACAACCGAATCGAGACGATCGACGGAATGGCGGAGCATATCCGCCACGTCGTGCCGCGCGCCCGCATCGGTGTGGGCCACGGGCAGATGCGCGAGCGCGAGCTCGAGGACGTCATGCGCAGATTCGTCGACGGGGAGATCGACGTCCTCGTCTCGACCATGATCGTGGAGTCAGGGCTCGACGTCCCCAACGCCAACACGATGTTCGTGAACCGTGCCGACACTTTCGGTCTGGCGCAGCTCTATCAGCTGCGCGGCCGCGTGGGCCGCTCGCACCGCCGGGCGAGCTGTTATCTGCTGGTGCCGGACTCGATCGACGAAGATGCGAACCGGCGCCTCACCATTCTGGAACACCACACGCAGCTGGGTGCCGGTTATCAGATTGCTCTCAAGGACCTCGAGCTGCGGGGCGCCGGCAATCTTCTCGGTCCCGAGCAGTCGGGTTTCGTGCACGCGGTCGGCTTCGACATGTATCTGCGCATGCTCGACGAGACCGTCAAACGCCTCATGCGCGGAGACGACGCGCCCAGGCTCCAGCCATCCGAGATCTCGCTCGACGTTCCGTCCTACCTTCCGGACGAATACATCACCTCACAGGACGCCAAGCTCGACATCTACAGGCGACTCACGCACATGACCGATGTCGCCGAGATCGAGGCACTGAGAGAGGAGGTGCGGGACCGATTCGGAGTCCTGCCGGAACCAGCGCGAAGCTTCTTTGCCACCGCTCTGCTTCGAATCCTTGGCGGCGCTTCCGATGTCGAGTCCGTGCTGGTGCGCGGAAACGAGGCCCGTATTACCTTTCGCGAGCACGCGGTGCCCCGTATGAAGGGGATTTCGGCGGCGTTCCACGAGGTACAGTTCCAGGCGGAAGTGCGACGCGCGCATCCGCTTTCGCTCAAGCTCACCCGACTTGGAGGAGCTGAGATGCTCGATGGACTTGTCCGTGCCCTGACTACACTGCGTCCCACCTGACAGCTAACCCGTACGACTTAACATGAAACGCAATATCGCTCTCGCCGCGGTAGCGGCTTTTGCACTCTCGGCCTGCTCGGGGTTGAAGGACGCTCTCAACGCGCACACCGACTGGGTCGCCCGCGCCGGAACCGCCGAACTCTCGGTCGCCAAGCTCGCGACCTTGCTCGGCAAATCGCGCGCGCCGATCCGCAAGGACATCGCCAAGTCGATTGCGAATGTCTGGGTCGACTACCAGCTGCTCGGCGTCGCCGCGGCGCACGGCGATTCGCTCAACGATCCCAAGCTGATCGACGAAGCGATGTGGCCGGCGATCGCCAATCTGAAGGCGAAGAAATGGTATGACGTCGTGTCGAAGGGCTGGGGTGTCGAAGACACCGCCGCCGCCAAGCGCCAGTGGGAAAGTGGCCAGATTCTCGCGGCCGACCACATCCTGCTGCTCACGCAGGGAATGAACGACGCGCAAAAAGCGGATGTCAAGAAGAAAGCAGACGCGCTTCGCGCGAAGGTGACGGCGGCCAACTTCGCGGCCACTGCCAGCAAAAACAGCCAGGACCAGCAATCAGCGCGTCAGGGAGGTTCGCTCGGAATCTTTCCCAAGGGTTCGATGGTTCCCGAATTCGAGAAAGCGCTCGTCGCGCTCAAGCCAGGCGAGATTTCACCGGTGATTCAGACGCAGTACGGGTACCACATCATCCACCGTCCGACCTACGATCAGGTCAAGAGCCAGTTGCTGCTCGCGTCGAAAGGACGAAGCGTCGCCGTGGCGGAGAGCACCTACCTCGCCAAGCTCGAGCAAAACGGCAAGATCGAAGTGAAGAAGGATGCGCCCACGATCGTGAGAGCGCTGGGCAATGATCCCGACGCATACCGGCGCGACAAGACCGTGCTGGCCACTTCGACCGCCGGAAAATTCACGACGTCCCGTCTGGTCGGCTGGCTGGAAACGCTGCCGCCACAAGCCCGGGTGCTCGATCAGATCAAACAGTCACCCGATTCGCTCCTCGTACAACTGGTTCGCAACTTCGTCAAGAACGAGCTGGTGCTGAAGCAGGCCGACAGCGCCAAGGTACAAATCGATCCCGCGGAGCTGGCCCAGCTCCACGCCAGCTTCACCAACGCCGTTCGCTCGGCGTGGGCGCAGCTCGGGGTCATGCCGGCGTCCCTGGCGGACAGCGCCAAGAGCGAGGGCGACCGCGAGAAGCTCGCCGCCAAACGGATCGACGGCTATTTCGCGCGCATGGTGCAGGAGCAGGCACCGTTCGTCGCCGTTCCGACTCCGCTCTCCAATATCCTGCGCGAGAAGTTCAAGTACTCGTTCAATGACGCAGGGTTTGACCGTGCGGTGCAGGAGGCAGCCAAGATCCGCAGCTCGGCTGACTCGGCGCATACTGCTCAGCAACCGCCGACGGCGGTTCCGTTGAATCCTTCAATACCGCCCTCGGCGCCACCGACTGCGTCATCGACTCCGCCCGGCGGCAAGAAGTGATCGAACCACGATTGAATCGCGGGGTACGATCGGCCATGATCAAGCAATTCATCGTTGCCGCGGTGTTCGCGCCGGTAGCGCTCGGAGGACAGATACCTGTCACCGCCGCACGGGCGGCGCCGCCGTCTCTACCCATCGATCGCGTCGTGGCGATCGTCGGTGACCAGCCGGTTCTCTGGAGCGACGTGCTCACGTCCATCAATCAGCGTCGTGCACAGGGCTTGCAGCTCCCAACTGATTCCGCCGGTCAGACTGCTCTCGCACGCACGGTGCTTGGCGAGCTTGTGGACGAGGAGATTCTCGTTCAGAAAGCAAAGGAAATGAAACTCGAGGTGACGGACGCCGACATCACCGCCGGGGCCGACCGTCAGATCAAGCAGGTTCGGTCCCAGTTCAGCTCGGACGACGAGTATCGCGCCGAGCTCAAGAAGGCAGGACTCGGGTCGCCTGAGGAGTATCGCAAGTCACTCATCGAGCAGTACAGGCGCCAGAATCTCCAGCAGAAAGCGTTCGCCGAGCTGCGCAAGCAGGCCAAGCCGGTCAACGTCACCGATGAAGAAGTGACGGCGGCGTTCGAGCGTAGCCGCGCCGACCTGCAAAAGCGCCCCGCAACCGTGACGTTCAGACAGATCATCGTAGCGCCACACGCTTCGCCGGCGGAGAAGGCAAAGGCGAAAGCGCACATCGACTCGGTGCTGGTAGAAATCAGGAAGGGTGGCGACTTCGAGCAGATCGCCAAGCGCGAATCGATGGACCCGGGCACCAAACAGCTCGGCGGCGATCTTGGCTGGAATCGCCGCGGCGGCGGTCTGGTTCCGGAGTTCGAAGCGATGATGTTCGCGCTGCGCCCGGGAGAGGTGAGTCCGGTAATCGAGACGGCGTTCGGTTATCACATCATCAAAGTCGATCGCGTGCAGTCGGCAGAAGTGAAAGCGAGGCACATTCTCATCGCGCCGGTGATCGATTCCGCGGACGTCGCCGCCGCCAAGGTCGAAGCGGATACCGTGGCGGCGCAATGGCGTCGTGGCGTTTCGTACGATACCCTCGTCGCGAAGCACCACGATGCGACGGAAGAGAAGGGAATGCTGCAGCCGTTCCCTCGTGATTCATTGCCGCCGTCCTATATTGCTGCCCTCGCTGGTGCCAAGGCGGGTACCATCACCGCCCCATTCCAGCTCGCGAATCCGCGTGGCCAACCCAAGTACGCCGTTCTTCAGGTGGTCACCGCGAACGACGCCGGTGAGTACAAGGAGAGCGAGATCCGCGATCAGATCCGCGCCCAGCTCTCCGATGAGCGCTCGATCAGGCAGCTGCTCGACGGCATGAGGAAGCAGACCTATGTGTCACTCAGGATGTAGAGAGTGAAAGCGCGTCTTGCCATGACCGTCGGGGACCCCCGCGGGATTGGCCCGGAGATAGTCGCCAAAGCGCTCGCTGACTCACGGGTCGGCGAGCGCTGTGACATTGTGGTCATCGGTCCGGAAGAATCCGGCGTCCAGGTCGGCGAATCGGTCGGACGCTGGCGCCCCGAGGGTGGTGCGTCGCTGGCGGGAAAACTGAGTGGTCTCGCGATCGAGCGAGCCGTCCAGATGGCGATGGCGGGCGATGTCGATGGCATCGTGACCGCTCCGATCGACAAGGGCGCGCTACACGCCGGCGGCTACGATTATCCCGGACACACCGAAATGTTGGGGCACCTCACGGGCGCGCGCGTCGCGATGATGCTCGCGTCGGACAAGCTTCGCGTGGTGTTGGCGACGACTCATATTCCGCTCCACGACGTGGTCGAGAAGCTGACCGCGGAATCGATAACTGTAGCGGCCCGATTGACGCGCGAGGGTCTGCGCAGCTGGTTCGGGATCGCGGAGCCGCGGATCGCGCTCTGCGCGCTGAATCCGCATGCGGGCGATGGCGGCAGATTCGGGAGCGAAGATTCGAAAATCCTCGCGCCGGCAGCACGCGCCGCGGGGATCGACGGGCCGTTCCCGGCCGACACGGTGTTCGTGCGCGCGATGCGCGGCGAGTTCGATGCGGTGATCGCGCCCTACCACGATGTCGGCATGACGGCGATAAAGGTCGCGTCGTTCGGCAGCGCCGTTAATGTCACGCTGGGACTTCCATTTCCGCGAACGTCGCCGGATCACGGGACCGCGCTCGACATTGCGGGCCTCGATCGCGCCGACCCGTCGAGTATGATCGCCGCTACGCTTCTGTGTGCGTCGATTGCGGCTCGCGGTCCGTCGCGCGGCGGTCGCCGAGCGAATGTAGATCGACTGACAGAGACTCGATCCTCCGGCCGGTCATCTCGCGCACCGTGAAGATTCCGCCACCGGCGATCACGCGATCGCCGATGACGGGCAGCCGGCCCAGCACTCCGAACACGTAACCGCCGATGGTAGTGTAGTCCTCGTCGGGGACGGTGAGGCTGAAGTGCTCGTTCAGCTCACCGATGTGCGTGCTTCCCGGAACCAGCGTGTCTCCGGCGCGCGTGTGGAGCGGAGCTTCGGCATCTTCGGGCGTGTCGTATTCGTCCAGGATCTCGCCGACGATCTCCTCGAGCAGATCTTCCATCGTCACCACGCCGGCCGTGCCACCGTACTCGTCGAGAACCACCGCCATGTGCTCCTTGAGTCGCTTGAAATCGGCGAGAACCTCTTCCACTTCGCGCGAGCCTGGAATCACGTGCACCGGGCGCATGATGGACGGAAGGTCGAATGCCTCCGTGTTGGCGCGCGGAGCCAGGAGCTTGAGGAGATCCTTTGCCAACACCACGCCAATAATGTTGTCGATCGACTCATCGTACACCGGGTAACGCGACAACCCGCTTTCCTGAACGACGTCCAGAACTTCCGACAGTGTCGCCTCGACCGGCAACGCCACCAGCTCCGTCCGCGGCGTCATGACCTCGCGCGCGTTTTTCTCCGAGAACTCGAATACGGCGTCGATCAGATCCGCATCGTGGGCCTGCATCTGTCCGCTTTCCTGCGATTGCTCGACGAGCAGCCGGATCTCCTCCGGCGAATGCACCGCTTCCTCCGAGCCCGCCTTTTCCTGACCGAGCGCGTGCAGAATCACCAGCGACGATCTGTTGAGGAAATAGGTGAATGGCGTGGTGATCCAGGCGAAAAAAAGGAGCGGCGGAGCCAACCAGCGGGCCAATCCTTCGGGATGATTCAATGCCGCAGCCTTGGGCACCAGCTCGCCAAAAACCACGTGCAGATAAGTGACGATGATCAGCGCGACTGTTGCCGCCAGCGTCAGGCGCATCGATAGCTCGATGGCGAAGGGAAGGTTGGCGAACAGATGCTCGAACACCTCGCCGACGGTCGACTCCGCGACCCACCCCAGTCCCAGGCTCGCGAGAGTCACGCCTAGCTGGCTGGCAGACAGGATGCGGGAGATATTTGAAGAGGCGCGAACGGCGAAGTGGGCGAGTCGGTCACCACTTCGTACCATCGCCTCCAGACGCGTCCGTCTGGAGCGGACAAGAGCGAACTCGGCGCCAACGAAAAACGCGTTGAGGAGCACGAGCAGAATTATGGCGAGCAGCCGACCGAGCACGGATACAACTTACCACAACTCCGGTCACGGACACCAGCACGACGGCGCGCACCCCGCCGGAGGCCACTCGCACGTGAGCGACGCGCCCGTGCGGAGCCTGCGCATCGCGCTGGTGCTCACGGCGTTGCTGCTGATCGTCGAGGTAATCGGCGGGCTGCTGTCGAACTCGATCGCGCTGCTCGCCGATGCCGGTCACATGCTGACGGATGTCGCGGCGCTGGGACTCGCGCTGTTCGTGGCGTGGTTCAGCAAACAGCCCGGTAATCCGCAAAAGACCTATGGATATTTGCGCTGGGAGATTCTGGCCGCGCTTGTGAATGGCTCGACACTGCTCCTCATCTCGGCGTGGATTCTCTGGACGGCCGTCATGCGCTTTCGTGCGCCGGAACCCGTGGAAAGCGGTCTTATGCTGTCGGTGGCCGCTCTGGGGCTGGTCGTCAACATCGTCGCGGCGCGTGTGCTTGTCGGCGGCTCGTCACACAATCTCAATACCCGCGGCGCGTATCTGCACGTGTTGGGCGATCTGCTCGCGACGATCGGGACGATCGCCGCTGCCGTTGCGATCCGCTACACCGGGTGGCTCATGGCCGATCCGATCGCGTCCATAATCACAACGGTTCTGATCATGGGGGGCGCCTGGCGCCTGGTGCGGGAATCGGTGGACATCCTGCTCGAGTCGACGCCGGCGCACATTCCCGTTGGCGCGGTGCGGCGACAGCTGGAGGCGATACCCGGAATCGAATCGGTGCACGATCTGCACGTCTGGGCGGTTACGCCGGCGGTGGTGGCGATGAGCGCGCACGCCATTGTGCGCGAGCCCGAACGGCACCAGCACGTCCTGGGGCACATCCACGATGCGATGCGCCTTTTCGGCATCCAGCACGTGACGATCCAGCTCGAAAGAGACGACATGCTCGATCGCGAGAGGCACTTGCACGCCTAGCTAACTTATAAGGCTATGGCAAAGCTGGAATTCCGTAACATCGCGATCATCGCGCACGTCGATCACGGCAAGACCACTCTCGTCGATAAAATGCTCCGTCAGGCAGGAGCGTTCCGGGAGAATCAGGTCGTGATGGAGCGCGTCATGGATTCGAATCCCCTCGAGCGCGAGCGTGGCATCACCATCCTGGCGAAGAACCCCTCGATCCGGTGGAAGGGGACGAAGATCAACGTCGTCGACACTCCCGGCCACTCCGATTTCGGTGGCGAGGTAGAGCGCATCCTCCGTATGGTGGATGGGGTGCTTCTCGTCGTGGATGCCTTCGACGGGCCGATGCCGCAGACGCGCTTCGTCCTCAGGAAGGCGCTGGCGCTCCATCGTACGCCAATCGTTGTGATCAACAAGATCGACCGGCCCGGTTCGGATCCGATGCGCGTTCACGACGAGGTGCTCGACCTGTTGATCGAGCTCGAGGCGAACGAGGCGCAGCTCAACGCGACCGTCGTGTACGCGTCGGCCCGCGAAGGTGTGGCGACGATGGATATGGAAGTCACACCTGTCGATCTCTCACCGCTCTTCGACGCGATCATCGAGCACGTCCCCGCGCCGCCGCATGATGATGCCGGTCCGTTTCAGATGCTGATTTCGACCATCGATCATTCACCGTACCTGGGACGTCTGGGGATCGGCCGGATCGAGCGGGGGACCATTCATGTCGGAGATGCGGTTGCGCTGTTGCCGCTCGACGGTTCGCAGAAGGCGGAGCAGTCGCGCGTGACGAGGCTGTTCACGTTCGAGGGCCTCGATCGCATCGAGGTCCCCCAGGCATCTGCCGGCGAGATCGTGGCCCTGGCGGGACTGGAAGGAGTCGAAATCGGCCTGACGGTGACAGACCTCGAGCATCCCGAGCGACTGGCCGGAATCTCGGTCGAGGAGCCGACGATCTCGGTGGACTATCTGGTCAATAACTCACCCTTCGCCGGCAAGGAAGGGAAGTTCGTCACCTCCCGCCAGATCCGGGAGCGGCTGTTCAAGGAGCTCGAGCGGAACGTCGCGCTCAGGGTGGAGGACACCGAGTCCACCGACACCTGGACGGTGTCGGGTCGCGGCGAGCTGCACCTGACCATCCTCATGGAGACGATGCGGCGCGAAGGTTACGAGTTCCAGGTCTCGCGTCCGCGGGTGATCACCCGTGAAGGGCCGCAGGGTGAGCGACTCGAGCCATACGAGGAGCTCGCCATCGATGTTCCCGAAGAATTCCTCGGCGTTGTGATCGAGAAGCTGGGGCCGCGGCGCGCGGGGATGCTCGAGATGAAGAACCCGGGGCAGGGAATGGTACGACTTCTTTACAAAATCCCTGCGCGCGGGCTTTTCGGGTATAGGTCGGAGTTTCTCACCGACACGCGGGGCACGGGCATCATGCAC
>Ga0193719_10000403_pt1 | contig 16158 bp, 12 predicted proteins | sample U2a2metaG_FD_160103 | JGI IMG/M metagenome (GOLD analysis project Ga0193719, IMG submission 160103) | Soil microbial communities from a riparian zone of the East river system, Colorado, United States - U2a2 | ecosystem: Environmental > Terrestrial > Soil > Riparian zone | place: USA: East... | reverse complement strand
GAAGTGGTGCTGCACGGCACGGCAATCGCCGCGGCCAGTCTGAAATATCCGCTGGCCGGAAAAACAGGGACCACCAACAATTTTACCGACGCCTGGTTCGTCGGCTTTTCCCCTTCCATCACCTGCGGAGTGTGGATCGGCTACGACGAGAAAAAATTCCTGGGCGCAAAAGAAACCGGGGCCCGCGCCGCACTGCCCATCTGGATGGACTTCATGAAGGTGGCGCTGGCAGGCAAAGATCCAGGGGAGTTCCAGCCACCAGATCTCCCTGCGAATTCAGCCCCGCACCAGGTAGACACGCCGGACACAGCCCCGCCCGAGGAAGAGACGCATTAGTCATCTCGAGCCAGGGAAGGAACGCGTCTTCTGCTGCGCCAGGCTGAGCGGAGCCCGGCCGTTTGCTCTCGTCGAACCTGACGACATTTCGCACCTCGCCACGACCCTCGGAGTTTGGCAACCGCGGCATGGCCGGATATGATTTTTCGCCATGACTCGAGACCCCGCACCGGAACGGCAGAGACTGGCTCAGCTTTACGCCAGGATGACTCCCGAAGAGTTGGAGAGGGTTGCAGATGACGCGGCGTCACTCACTGAGTTGGCCCATGAGATCCTCAACACGGAGATGGCCCGCAGGGGACTGGCCAGCACAAGCGACGAGCCCCCGGCCGCCAGGAATGTAATGGAAGAGCGGGACCTGGTAGCGATTCGCCGATTCCGGGACCTGCCGGAAGCTCTGCTAGCCAAAGGCAGTCTCGAGTCCTCAGGGATTGAGTGCTTCCTCAAAGACGACAATATGGTGCGGGTGGACTGGTTTATATCTAACTTGTTGGGCGGAGTTAAACTCCTGGTGAATCGGGAAGATGCGGAAGCAGCCACCGTCATTTTGGATGAACCCGCGCCGGAGACCCTGGATGTTGAAGGTGTTGGGGAGTATCAGCAGCCTCGATGCCCTGAGTGCCAGTCCCTGGACGTCAATTTCGAGCAACTGAACCAGAAGGTCGCATACACCAGCGCCGGGTTTGGAGTGCCGATCCCACTGTATACTCAAGGCTGGACATGCCGCGCCTGTGGCTACTGCTGGCAGGGTCCGGAGAGCTGAATTTCCTGACGCTGAACCTTACTTCTTCAGCCCGGCAAAACTCTCATCCAGAATCCCGGCCGCCTCGTCCACGTCTGCCTTCGTAATGTTCAAGGGCGGCGACATGCGAATTACGTTGCCATAAAATCCGCCCTTCCCCACCAGCAAGCCGCGCTTCCGAGCTTCTTCCATCAACCCGTTCGTGCTGGCGGAGGCCGGCTTTTTGGTGGCGCGGTCTTCCACCAGTTCAAGCGCCTGCATCAGGCCCATGCCGCGCACGTCGCCGATAATCGCGTGCTTGGCCTGAAGTTCTTCGAGCTTCTGCCGGAAATATGCGCCCACGACAGCCGCATTCTCCCGCAGATCATCTTCTTCGATGATGTCAATTACGGCTTTGGCGGTCACGCTGGTTACGGGATTGCCACCAAACGTCGAAATCGTAAGTCCCTGGAAAGAGTCCGCGATCTCCGGCTTGGCGATCGTCAGTCCGATGGGAACGCCGTTGCCCAGTCCCTTCGCGGCCGTAATCATGTCCGGCTCGACTTCCCAGTGCTCGATGCCGAACCACTTGCGCCCGGTTCGTCCCCAGGCGGTCTGTACTTCGTCGGAAATGAAATCGCCGCCATACTGTTTCACGATGCTGAACGCGAGCTTGAAATACTCCTTCGGCGGCGTGATGAAACCGCCGACACCCTGAATCGGCTCCGCCAAAAACGCGGCAATACGGCCCGAAGTCGAGAACTGAATTACGTTTTCAATATCTTTCACGCAAGCCACTTCGCACTCGGGATATTTCAGTCCCAGAGGACAGCGATAACAATACGGATTCATGGCGTGCACCAGGCCAACTTCAATCGTGCCCTTCCGCCAGGTGTTCATCCCGGTGAGTCCACGGGTGAGCGACGAGCGACCGCTATAGCCATGCCGTAGCGCCACGACCTCAAAGTTCCCGGTGTGCATGCGCGCCACCTGGATGGCGGTTTCATTAGCCTCGGTGCCGCTGTTGGTAAAATAAGATTTCTTAAGCGCTCCCGGCGTGATTTGTGCCAGCTTCTCCGCCAGGTTGACCATCGGCTCATTGGGGAAGCACGTAGAAACGTGCTGCAGGCGATCGATCTGCGCCTTGGTTTCTGAGATAACGCGCGGATTGCAGTGCCCTACGCTGATGGTGACAATGCCGCCGAAAAAATCGAGGTATTTCTTACCCTCCACATCCCACACGTGCTGCATGAGCGCGTGATCCATGGGAAGCGGGTCGGAATAGTAAGTCGAGACCGAAGGAAAGATAAACTCCTTCTGCTTGCGATTGATTTCCTCGCGGCTCATGCGCACCTTGTCGGCGGGAACAAATGTAGTGCTCATGCTGGCACCTCAGGCAAAAGCCTCGTCGAAATTAGGTAGCAACGTGATTCTTATTTAAGACCCCCATCATAAACCACTGGCCCGCCGGGCTGGGCGAGGCTTTATCTCCGGCATGCTTAGGGCGCGGGCGCCCAAGCGAAATCGTTCGAGAGCCTGGAAAATCTGTTTGCCGTACAACCTGGCCTTGTGCTCGCCGAATCCCGAAATGTCCAGCAGCTGGGGGATCGAGCCCGGTCGCTTGCGGCAGACCTCGTCGAGCGAGCTATCGTGCATCACAACAAAAGCGGGCACGCCCTGCTGCTTCGCCGTTGCCTGCCGCCACTCGCGGAGATACTCGCGCAATTCGAGATCAACCCCCGGCATCGCGGTTAGGGGGGGCGGGGCCACGACTGCAGGCCGGGCTCGCGGCGCCGCAGTTGACTTCACCAGCCACTCGGATTCACACCCACAGGAGTCGCATGCGCCGCAGGTCTTCCACTTCGGATTCTCTCCAAAATGCAAACAAATCTGCCGATGCCGGCAGCCCTTCGAGTCGGCAAAGCCGCGGATGGCGTGGTAGCGCTGCCAGGCACGCTCTTTCTCGGCCGGGTCAACGATCTGATCGACAAAGTATGCCAGTAAGGCGGCATCCCGCTTTTGCCATAACAGAATGCAATCCGCCGGCTGCCCATCGCGTCCGGCGCGTCCGGCTTCCTGGTAGTATTGCTCGATCGACTTGGGAAGCGCGAGATGCACCACCGCCCGCACCGAAGCCTTGTTGATGCCCAGTCCAAAAGCGATCGTGCCTACCAGCACGCGCACTTCATCCGACATCCAGCGCTCCTGGTTCTTCCTTCTCTCCGCAGCTTCCATCTTGCCGTGATAGCCGATAGCGGGAATCTGGTGGTCTTCAAGAAAATCCACTGTTTCCTTGACCTTGGCAATGGTGGGAGCGTAGACGATGACGCTACCGTCCGAGAAATTGCGCAAGGTGCGGAGGAGGAGGCTCGATGGCTCGCCTCGCTCGCACTTTTTCACTAGATAACGCAGATTCGACCGGTGAAAGCTGGCAATGTACTTGTGCGGATCACGCAGCTGGAGCTGGTGAAGAATGTCGTGACGCACGCGCATGGTGGCGCTGGCGGTAAAAGCTGCGATCGGGCGGTCAGGAAAATGGGCGCGCAGGCGGCTCAGTTGCCGGTATTCCGGGCGAAACTCGTGCCCCCACTCCGAGATGCAATGGGCCTCGTCAATCGCGAAGAACGCGATCGGGACACTCTGCAGCCAGCGGATCGTGTCGGCACGCGCCAGCCGCTCCGGGGAAAGATACAGCAGACGAAAATCGCCCTGCGACGCCCGGCGCATCACCTGGGCCTGCTTTTCGCTGAGCAAAGAACTATTCAGCACCCCGGCCGGAATTCCCATTTGCGCCAGTTGTGCGGATTGGTCCTGCATCAGCGCGATCAAGGGCGAGACCACAACCGCCGTGCCTCCCACCAGCACCGCAGGCAACTGGTAGCACAGTGATTTTCCGCCGCCAGTCGGCATGACCACGCAAGTGTCGTGCCCACCCAGGAGGCTGCCCACAATGCTCTCCTGCAAAGGCCGAAACGTACCGTACCCCCAGTAGCGCCGCAGGGTGGCTAGAAGGTCAGTTTCCGAAGTTGGGTTGGGCAGAACGGTGTTAGCCGGTGCCATATTCACTCGAACCAGTATAGGTTGTGCGCGACCCAAGAGGAGGATGCCCGCACCGGCGTGCTACCCAGTGGCCCAAGCCAATCGTGACACGCTGCGAAGCGTGACCCGCGGCCACCAGTGAGCCAAGGCTATAATCCGATTGATGAAGTCCTTCTTCAGGCTGATTCTGCTGGGGCTGGTTTTGCTGGTTGTGGCCCTGGTCTCGGCGCTTACTGCCATGCGCCTGGCGATCCACGGCCATGAAGTCGCCGTGCCGGACCTGGTGGGCAACAGTCCTGCGGCGGCCCGGATGATCGCAGAACAAAGCGGGCTGGAAATAAACGTCGAACGGCAGTACTACAGTCCCACCGTGGCAGAGGGAAAAATCATCTCCCAACTCCCGCCCGCCGGGAGCCAGGTACGGCGTGGCTGGCAGGTTCGCGTGGCCGAAAGCTTGGGCCCACAGCGAGTCGAAATTCCCAATGTGACGGGTCAGAGCCAACGCATCGCGAATATCAACATTCGCCGTCGGGGCTTGGACGTCGGTGCAATTGCGCAAATGCGATTGCCCGACGCCCCCGGAGGTCAGGTTTTGTCGCAGGCACCGCCTCCCAACGCCAGCGGCATCTCCGCTCCGAAAATCAGTTTGCTGGTCGCCGAGCCTCCCCTACCGCAGGCCCTGGTCATGCCCAGCTTCATCGGACAACCACTAGGCAGCGTCACGCTGGAACTACAGGGAGCCGGGCTGCTTCTGGGAACGGTAACGCCGGCAGCGCTGGATAACTCTTCGCCAGCGCCGCCTCCCTCACCAAGCAGCGTGATCATCTCGCAAAATCCCGCGGCCGGAGAAAAGGTCATGGTGGGCGGCGCGGTCAACTTGGGGGTTCGGTAGCTCTAAAATCCGTGGCTTAGTTTTTTTCCAGAACGGCCATAAAGAATCCATCACACTTGTGCACTCCGGGAATTGTTCTCACGAACTGCCCGCTCATCAGCGAATCAATCTCCCATACCAGCTCGCCCTCTTCCCGCAGGCGCTCCAGTTCAACCTGGCAATCGAGCAGATGGAATGAGGATTCAGCGGCTAACGCCCTTTCCACGACCATCTCATTCTCATCCCGCTCCAGCGAGCACGTGGAATACACTAGCCTTCCTCCTGGGGCGGCGTGCTGCATGGCCGAACGCAGAATCGCCAACTGACGCGCCGGCAGCTCGACCAGGTCCCGCGGCTTCAATCGCCATTTGATCTCCGGGTTGTGTGCCAGAGTGCCGGTGCCGGAGCAGGGCACGTCTGCCAATATGCGGTCAAAGTTTGCCTTTGCCGGGTACTCGCGCACATCCGCGTGGATCACTTCGACATTTGCTGCGGGGACCAACTTCCGCAGCAGCCGCGCCCGGTGGGAATGCAGCTCGAGTGCAACGATGCTGGCGTTCGGATTTCGCGCCGCCAGGATCCGCGTCTTGCCCCCCGGCGCGGCGCAACAGTCGAGGATTCTCGGGCCCCGACCGACCAGCAATCCGACCAGCTGCGAGGCTTCATCCTGAATGGCGACTCGCCCCTCGGCGAAGGCGCGAGTCCCAGCGACATTCCCGCTTCGAACCCGTCGCGCGGAAGCCAGCAAATGGCCAGGAGCCAGATCGATCCCGTTCTGCCTCAACTCTGCCACGGCTTCGGGGTCAGCCAGATGAACCATGGTCTGCGGAGCCTGCTGGTCATAGCGGCAAACTTCCCGCGCACCATCGAGGCCGAACTCGCGCACCCAGCGCTCCACCAACCAGAGGGGATGCGCTAATTTCTGCGACAAGTCCGCGGCGCTTGGAGACACGATCGTCTCGATTTTCTCATGTTGCGCGGCTCCCTTAGCCACTGATACCGATGCCAGATTGCGCAGCACGGCATTGGCAAAGGGTACGGCTGACTTCTTGCGCGCGCGCTTCACCAGTTCGACGCTCTCATGCACTGCCGCCCGTCCAGGCACTCGATCCAGAAACATCAGCTGATATCCGCCCAGGCGCAGTGCGGTCATCACTTCCAGATCCAGTTTCTCCACTCCCTTGGCTGAAAAACGGCCGATTTCTTCATCTAGCAGCGACCGCCACCGCAGCACCCCCATCACCAGTTCGGTGGTCAGGCCATGGTCCGAAGTCGAGAGTTGCTGGTACCGGTTGGAGTGCAAAAGTTCCGACGCGTACGCATCTTGCTGCTCGATGCGCATCAATAGGTCGAAGGCGGCGGCTCGAGCAGGAGAGATAGCCATGGATTCTAGAAGCCCAGTTATAAGTGATTCGTTCGCGGCTACTCGTTGGATAGGCCAAGCTTCTCGCCTGGCTGTGGCCGATAGCCGTGCACGAAGTCCGCCGCTGGCATGCGCTTCTTTCCCTCCATTTGCACCTCAAGCAACTCCAGCGCGCTTTCGGAGCCGCATCCCGCAATCAGACGGTCGCCGTCCACCGCGATTTCCCCTTCCGCCAGCGTGCGTGGCACGGCCCGCGCAACCCAGATATGCAGATTCCTCCCGCGAAAGCTGGTGTAGGCGCCCGGCCAGGGCTGAAAGCCCCGCAGGCGATTCAGGATCTCCTGGGGGGTACGACGAAAATCGATCCGCCCGTCTTCTTTCTTGAGGATGGGAGCCAGGGTTGCATGGCCATGATCCTGTGGCCGCGGATGAATCGTGCCCGCTTGTAGCCCGCGGAGAGTTTCTGTCATAAGATCGGCTCCGATGGCGGCCATTCGCGGGGCCAACGTTTCGCTAGTGTCCTCGGGCTCAACGGGAATTTCCTTCTGTAACAGAATGTCTCCGGTATCGAGCCCGGCATCGATCCGCATGGTGGTCACACCGGTTACGCTTTCGCCGCGTGCGATGGCCCACTGAAGCGGTGCCGCGCCGCGATATTGGGGCAGCAATGACCCGTGCAGATTGAGGTTGCCCAGTGGAGGCAGATCAAGCATCCAGGGTGGAATGATGCGTCCGTATCCAACCACAATAATCGCGTCGGGTTTGATCGCGGCAAGCTGCGCCCGAAATTCTTCATTATTCCTGATCTTATCCGGCTGGCTGACTTGCAATCCCAATTGCAGGGCCCGCTGCTTCACTGGCGAAAACGAAAGCTCCATGCCCCGGCCTTTGGGCCGGTCTGGCTGGGTCACGACCAGGCGAACTGCGAAGCCATCCTGCACCAGCTTTTCCAGTGTGGGAAGGGCAAACGCCGGCGTGCCGCAGAAAACGAGAATGGGAGAGGAAAACATCTGCGTCAGACCTCAAACCTCAGACCTCCGGCCCTGGCTCCCATAGATACACAATCGACCGCCTTGGTCTGACGTCCGCAGGGTGACATGCGGCGCGCGGTCTGTGCTACCACTCTCCCGCCTTCATCAGCTTGCGGATCTTGCGCTTCATGAAGTCGCGTTTGAGGACGCTGATGTGGCTGATGTAGAGCTTGCCGTTTAGATGATCGGTTTCATGGAGGAGGGCACGGGCCAATAGATCTTCCCCGGTCCTCTCAAACCATTTTCCGTCAATATCCTGGGCCCGGATGGTCACCTTGCGCGCGCGGGCCACTGGTTCGCGAAACTCGGGAATGCTCAGACAGCCTTCATTCTGCGTATGGCGGCCCTCGGTTCGGATGATCTCGGGATTCGCAATCACCAGTTTCGCGTCAGGATCTTCTTTGAAGGTAACGTCGATGACCGCCAGGCGCTTCGAAATTCCGATCTGTGGCGCGGCCAGTCCGACCCCGTGAGCCGCGTACATGGATTCAAACATGTCCTCCACTAGGTTTTTCAGGTCGCCGTCAAAAACAGTAACCGGTTCGGCAGGTTTTTCCAGCACCGGATTTCCAAACTTCACGATGGGATAGATCATGCAGGTTCAGTCGTCAGCCCTTCGTCATCAGCAATCAGTAATTTTTCACTTGCTCCAGATATCCCTTGAAGTTTCGCAGGGTTTCGGTCATGGAATCACCGCCAAATTTTTCCAGGGCGCAGCGCGCCAGGGTCAACGCCACCATTGCTTCCCCCGCCACCCCCGCAGCCGGTACCACGCACACATCGGAACGCTCGTAAGCCGCCTTGACCGGCTCTCGGCTGGCGAAATCCACCGACTGTAGAGGACGGCGCAAAGTAGAGATCGGCTTCAGATATCCGCGCACGACGATGTCCTCACCGTTCGATACCCCTCCCTCGATTCCCCCTGCGTTGTTTCTGCTGCGAGTAAAGCCGGTGAAGCCGGCCGGCGCACCATATCCAATTTCATCGTGCACTAAGGAACCGGCGGAAGAGGCCGCGGAAACCCCAGCTCCGATCTCGACCGCTTTGACGGCCTGTAATGACATGACGGCGCCAGCCAACAAACCGTCGAGACGCTCGTCCCACTGTGCATAGGTGCCCAGCCCGGGCGGAACTTTATGCGCGACAACTTCAAAAATGCCCCCGACGGAATCCCCCGTCCGGAGCACTTTATCCACCTCTTCTTTCATTTTTTGCTCGGCCTCGGGATCGGCGCAGTTCAGCAAAATTTCGTTGAGCTCCGAAAGGCCTCGAATTTGTTCCCAGGAAATCCCCTGTTTCACAACAGCGCCGCCCACTGCCACCACGTGGCTAAGCACTTCAATCCCCAGTTCGCGCAGCAACAACTTGGCCAGACCGCCGACCGCGACACGCGCCGCCGACTCGCGCGCCGAAGCGCGTTCCAGCACATAGCGTGCTTCCGAAAAATTGTACTTCAGAGCTCCGGCCAGGTCGGCGTGCCCCGGACGAGGCGATGCCACCCGTTTGTGTTTGGCGGGATCCCCCTCCTCCACCGGAAGCGATTCCTGCCAGTTTTTCCAATCTTTGTTCTCCAGCAAAATGGCGATGGGCGACCCGATCGTCGCCCCGTTGCGCACGCCCGAAAGAAGGTGGACTTTGTCCGTCTCGATCTTCATCCGTCCACCGCGACCGAAACCCTGTTGCCTCCGCCACAGTTCGCGGTCCAAAAACGGCTGGTCCACGCCCAGTCCCGCGGGCAGGCCCGAAAGAAACGCGACCAGGCCTTCCCCATGAGACTCCCCGGCAGTAAAGTAACGAAGCATCGTTTTGGAATTGTATCTGATGTAATGCACAAATCCGGAACCAGCCGGATCGTTAAGAAAAGGCTGACAACTGAGAGGGGACAAGCGAACCGAATCGCTACTTCGTCCCGTTGGGATACACCAATATCTTGCTGGCCTCGCCGGTCTTCAAACGCTCCATGCCCTTGGCAAAATCTTTCATCCCGATGCGATCCGTGATTACCGGATGCAGATCCAGCTTCCCCGCTTTCAGCAGCGCAGTCATCTGATACCAGGTCTGGTACATACGTCGACCGCTGATGCCCTGCACAGTAAGCCCTTTGAAAATAATATCTTCAGAGAAATTCAAAGAAATGGGCTTCGAGGTCAGGCCGAGTAGGGAAACTCGCCCGCCGCGGCGCACAATATCAAAGGCCGTTCTGATGGCGCTGGGATGGCCCGCCATCTCGAGCACGACGTCCGCGCCCAGTGCGCCCGTCTGGTCCATCAGGATGGCACGCACATCATCCTTGGATGGATCGAGGGCGAAATCCGCCTTCATTTCCCGGGCAATCCGGCGGCGGTGTTCGTTTACTTCGATGGCAAAAATGGTCGTCGCGCCTACCGCTCGCGCTACCGCGATGGAGAACAGTCCGATCGGGCCGCACCCCGTAATCGCCACCGTCTTGGCCGCAATCTCACCCGCTAGAACACTGTGGACCGCATTTCCCAACGGGTCGAGGATCGATGCGTACTCCTGCGGAATAGCCGGATCGAGCTTCCAAATGTTCGATTCCGGAATCACAACATATTCAGCGAAAGCGCCATCGGCATCCACTCCAATGATTTTTACGTTCTGGCAGATGTGGGCTTCCCCGGTACGGCACAGCAGGCACTTGCCGCACGCCACGTGCATCTCGGCTGAAACGAAGTCACCCTCTTTCACGCTGGTGACCTCGTCGCCATAGGCAGCCACCTCGCCGCAGAACTCATGCCCGGGGATGAGCGGCGGATGAATCCGGTTCTGCGCCCAGCGGTCCCACTCGTAGATATGCAGATCGGTTCCGCAGATGGAAGCGACTTTAACCTTGACCAGCACGTCGTTTCGGCCAAAGCTCGGAACCTTGACTTCACGAATCTCCGCGCCCGGTGCGGCTTCGGGCTTCACGACGGCAAGCATTGTCTTGGTCATGATGAAGATTTCGGAACCATGATCGAACTGCGATTTTAACACTGGAGCGGATGGTTACCGGCTACTCGGAAGCGCACCCCGCAAACCGATAGGTCGGGCCTCAGCCGGTGGCCATCGTCTCCCTCCTCGAATTCGAGGATGCCTGCTCGCTCTCTGCCCGCCCCAGTCGGGCCGCATGGCGCAACGGCGTTACCCGATCACCGGGGTCAGATCTTCCCCCACCCACCTCCGCCCGGACTCTCAATCCTGATGCGCTCGCCCTGGCGCAGGCGCACATTGATTTTTCCCGGCAGAGGTTCCACTGACCCGTCTGGTCGGATCACGGATGTGATCCCCGGCAAGCCATCTGAACCTCCGCTCAATCCCCAAGGCCCGCGCGTCCGGCGGTCGGCCAGCAGCGTGACCTCGGCGCCAGTTAGCACTTCGATTTCGCGCACGATGCCGTCGCCACCGGAGTGTTTGCCGGCACCCCCGCTGCCGCGCCGCAGCAAATATCGTCGCACTCGTAGCGGATACGAGTGCTCCAACGCCTCCGCTGGCGTATTCAGCGAATTCGTCATGTGAGTGTGTACACCCGAGGTACCGGGTTTGGTGGGACGACCGCCCATCCCGCCCGCGATGGTTTCGTAGTAGGCAAAGGGCTCGCCGGTGCGGGAATCAATCCCCCCGATGGTGAGATTGTTCATCGTCCCTGACGCCGCCGCAGGAATTCGCTCCGGAACCGCCTGCGCCAGTGCCCGCAACAACACGTCCACGATGCGCTGCGACGTTTCCACATTTCCACCCGCCACCGCCGCCGGGGGTCGCGCATTCACTACTGTTCCAGAAGGCGCGATCACACCGATGGGACGCATCAACCCGGCGGTCGCGGGCGCATCTTCCATCAGGAGACAACGGAACACATAGAAGCAGGCCGAGTAGGTAATCGCCTCGACCGCGTTAATGCTTCCTTCCACCTGCGGATCACTGCCCGCAAAATCCACCCCAACCATGGGACCGCGGGCAACCCGCCCACGCCCTGGGGCGCCGGTAAAGCTTATCGCCACCGCAATCCTGACCGGTCTATCGTTGATTCCATCGCCATCCATGAAGTCTTCCGCTCGATACGTTCCCTTGGGCACGCTAACCAAAAACGCCCTCATCATCTGCTCGGAGTAATCCAGGAGTTCCCGTGCGGCTCTCCTTGCCCGTTCCAGGCCATACCGCTCGCAAATTTCGCGTAACCGCTCCGTCCCAATGTGGCAAGCGGCAATCTGCGCCCCCAGATCGCCCTCGCGCTCCTCTGGAGTGCGCACGTTATTCAACAGCAACGCCAGAACGTCGCGTTCGATTCTTCCTGACCGCATGATCCGCACTGGCGGAATGCGTAGCCCCTCTTGATAGATCTCGCGACACAAGCCCATTGATCCGGGATAAGTTCCGCCCACGTCCGCATGATGCGCCCGCGATGCCACATAAAAATCCGGAGAGTCACCGCTCCATTGCGGGTGCAGCCGACGCCTCGCGGCACCTGCGTCCTCGCCGGGCGTCGCGGGGGTATCTTGCCCTCGCTGTTTGCCCCCTATGTGCACCGGCGCCACCAGCGTGATGTCGGGCAGATGCGTCCCGCCCCGAAACGGGTCGTTCAGCATCACCACATCCCCGGGCTCAAGCTCGAAGGTTTCGATTGCCGCTCGCACCGACATGGGCATGGAGCCCAGGTGCACAGGCATGTGATCGCCCATGGCAATGACTTCACCGTGAGAATCAAAAATCGCACAGGAGTAATCTCGCCGCTCTTTGATATTGGGAGAAAATGCGGTACGACGCAGAGCCGCGCCCATCTCCTCGGCAATGGAGTGGTAGATGTTCTTGAAGATTTCCACTTCGATGGGATCGCGCCGCATAACTCAAGTGTAGTGTAAGGGTCGATCGATCGACGGAGGCTTTACATCAGGGCTTCTTCTGGATTGGGCCGAGAGCCCCGTCTCCGCGAGAAAGACGTCTTGGCGAGATGGTTCCGGCCAACCCCTGCTAGTGTAGGATAACGTCCGTTTGCACCATCATCAGGGCAATGCGGGTCTTCACTTGTGGATTTCCCTCTGGCCCTACCTGCAGAAGGCACGAGTTGCTTTAGAATATGGTTGTTCCGGAGGCGCGGTCGTGCTAGAAACGCGCATGGGGAACAAACACGCCCAGGGCGTTCCCGAAAATTGAGATGAGCCCACGAGCCCGCGCCAAGTCAGTCACCGCCGATGTTCTGATCCCAGAGAAGCTCTATTTCCGCATCGGAGAAGTTTCCCGCTTGTGCCAGCTACCCGCCTACGTCCTGCGCTTCTGGGAGACTGAATTCCCTCAACTCAAGCCGGTCAAGAGCAGCACCGGCCAGCGCATGTATCGGCGCAAGGACGTGGAAAGCGTTCTGCGCATTAAGCAACTGCTATACGAAGAAGGATTCACCATCCCTGGCGCGCGTCAACACCTGCGGTCCGAGGTCAAAATCGACAAGAAACAAACTCCGCTGCCCTTCCCAGCACGCCCGACTTCCGATCTCAAGTATGTTCGCCAGGGCCTGCGCGACATTCTCACCATGCTTTCCGCGCGCCACTAGTTGCGATGGACCATGCGGATGGATGGCCCCGGTGAAACAGGATAACCCCGCTTCATGTTTGCTTCATTCGGGGATTGATTAACAGTCGCATGGGGAAGCGACAGCGCCCACCGTCTTTGGTACGACGGCTCCCGTGGTTGGTGCTGATACAACCAAGGGGCGGCAAGACATTGTCCAGCAGCACGGACACTCGCTCGGCACATAAGCGTATCGGATCGAGCGCCGATGGTTGGTGGATACGAATATTCGGACGGCGTGATCGATAAAGTCCAGTTTCACCCGAGGGCATTAAGGGCAGACTCACCCAGTTCCTTTGCACAGCTACCAAAGGGTGCTCACTATACGGAAGGATCTCACGCGCCCTTCTTACTTTGAGGAACCGACGGATCTCCGGCCCGACGCTTACCAGCCGTATTTTCTTCCAGAGGCGCCTGGCTCAGACTGCGGCCCTTGTCATCCACGAAAGGTTTCATTGCGATCGGGGCGCTGAATGGTGGCTTAAACAATAAAGAGGGACAACACCGCAGCAGGTGCCGTCCCTCAAGGTGTTTCGCACATACTACTATGATGAGGTACAGCCACTTTAAAACTCTTGGCGCTGAGTAGGCCATCAGGTAAATACCTTAGATCTCCTGGCGGCGATCATGTAGGTCCGTCCGGCGAGAGAAACGGTTGCCTGAGTTACGGGCATCCTGTTCCTTGGCCCACCGGGCACGCATAGCTGGGAACGTGGGTGGGAATCCGATATGGACGACCGCCGGTCAGCTTCTCCCGCCAGGACGACGCTACTTTACAGTTCGATTGTGCCTTGGAGATACAGTCGAGTCTTGCCAGCAATCTTCACGCGATCGCCATCGATTGTGCAACGCATGTATCCTCCGCGGGCGCTCAGTTGTTGCACGCACAACGTCTGCTTCCCCAGTCGCCCGGCCCAGTATGGCGCGAGGGTGCAGTGAATCGATCCCGTAGCAGGGTCCTCATCAATACCCACCGACGGTGGGAAAAATCGGCATACGTAATCCACTTCGCCCTCGCCGGGAGCGGTAATAATCGTTCCGCCGATTCCGATGTCGAGTTTGGCAAGAGCAGATATGTTGGGCGACAGCACTCGCACTTGCTCTGCATGCTCCACCACCACCAGGTAATCTCGCGATCTCATTACCTGCGCCATTTCGACCCCTAGGGCCGGCAAGAGCTCGCCTGGCGTCTCACATGGTTGGGGTGGCCTGGTGGGAAAATCCATTTCAAAAGTGTCCTGGTCACGCTCCACGGTCAACACCCCGCTGCACGTGTGGAATCGAACCGGCCACGCTTCGTGCTTCCGCAGCGCGAGCACATAGGCGGATGCCAAGGTCGCGTGGCCGCATAGGTCGTCTTCGACTTCAGGGGTAAACCAGCGCAGGTCGAAATCGCCATCGGCGCGAGAAACAACAAAAGCGGTCTCGCTGTGCCTGTTCTCCGCCGCAATCTTTTGCATAGTGCCGTCCGCAAGAAAGGCGGGAAGAATGCATACACCTGCTGGGTTGCCCGCAAAGAGATCTCCCGTGAATGAATCCACGTGGTAGTAAGGAATTGGCATGTCGTTTTTCCTCAAAGAGTAAAGATTCGACTGACAACGTTTGATCTCCAGCTCTTTCAACAGATGATCTAAGCAAGCTGTGCCAGCATATTTGCAGGTGCACGGAATTCTGCCCAGGTCACGGCCCATCCGGAAGGGTGAACGAGCGCCCGACCATGAGGGTCAAAAGCGAAAAGGGCTTCGCTTGCATAAGTCTGAATCAGGCTCGCACTCGTCCTTGTACCGACGGCGGACGCTGAAGTTAATCTGCGGTTACTCACTTTGCCCGCTCTGGGCGGCGAGACGTCAAAATATGGCGCACGCAGGAGGCTGCCTGAAGCTACTGACTCTCACAATCGACGAAAGGGCGACACTGACGTAGTCGTCTAACGATTCAGTGACAGGGAGTGCGCCCATCTGCTTTAGGACCGCAATGGCGACCGCGCCCGTCCGCAATGCTCAGCGTCGGACCTTGGGCGTTCGGCGAAGTGTGTCAATCGCACGCTCAGCCACCAACATGGGCAGACAACATCAGAAGCCTTGAAGAGTTGTTTACAGGACATAGCTTAAGGGTCCCATTCCGCATGGTCCCAGTGAGACGAGGCTTGTGGAATCCACCGCCCTTACACCTCCCACGTTCGTAACCGCTGCGGCGGCCAGACCTCTAAAGTCCAAATAAGAGAGACGAGGCTCCGGCTTTTCAACGCTGTGATCCTCTGGGCGATTTACTGCTTAATCACCGTGCCGTCGCGCCGGCGTATCTCTCCCCATCCACCATTCAGCTTGTCCTGTCCTGGGGTAAACGGTGCCTTGGAAGCTGCCCTCTCGTCTATCTCAATCCCCCATCCAGGATGCTCACTTACCCACAGGTATCCGTCTTTCATTTCAGGGCAGCCGTGAAAGATCTCCTGCGTCCGCTCATTGAATGGTGTGTATTCCTGAATGCCGAAGTTGTAGCTGACGACGTCCAGGGTGACATTGACCATGTGGCCGACCGGCGAAACATCGCCCGGACCGTGCCATGCCGTCCTGACACCGTACTGCTCGGCCAGGATCGCGATCTTGCGCGCCGGAGTGAATCCGCCTGCTTGAGAAACATGTACTCGGATATAGTCGATCAATCGCTCTCCGATCAGCGGCTGCCATTCGTGCGGGCTATTGAAAAGTTCGCCCATAGCAATGGGCGTCGCGCAATTCTGGCGGATTTGCCGAAAGTAACCCAGATCTTCGGGCGATAGCGGGTCTTCGAGGAAGAACATCTTGAACTTTTCGGCTTCCTTGCAGAACTGCACTGCCTGGTTGGGTAGCAGGCGTTCATGCATGTCGTGAAGTAGTTCGACCTCATCCCCTAATTCCTGACGACAGACTTCTAGAAGATTCAGCGCGCGCCGCATGTAGTAGGCTGGCTCGAACAGTGGCTTATCGTGGAGCGCCTTCGGGGCGATTCCGTTGCGTCGCGCGCCATAGCCCGCCATTCCAGGAACTCCTACCTGAATCCGTACGTTCCGGAAGCCCTGGCTCATGTAACGTTTCGCATTCTCGATAACCTCCTGAGGCTCAGCGCCGTCGGCGTGTACATACGTATCGGCAGCCTCCCGGCACTTGCCCCCGGCGAGCTGATAAACCGGCATGCCCGCTTGGCGACCTTTGATGTCCCAAAGGGCCTGATCGATACCGCTTAGGGCATTGTTAAGCAC
>Ga0193719_10000400_pt1 | contig 16186 bp, 16 predicted proteins | sample U2a2metaG_FD_160103 | JGI IMG/M metagenome (GOLD analysis project Ga0193719, IMG submission 160103) | Soil microbial communities from a riparian zone of the East river system, Colorado, United States - U2a2 | ecosystem: Environmental > Terrestrial > Soil > Riparian zone | place: USA: East... | reverse complement strand
TGAATGGGGGTCTAAGGGAACTGCAGACGGTAAATTTCTCCGTCCTCATGATCTAGAATTTGATCATCATGAAAAATATCTCTATATTGCAGATCGGGATGGGAATCGTATCCAGGTATTTGACAAGAACGGAACATTCCTTTTCAAATTTGGACAAAAAGGTCATAAAAATGGAGAATTTTTGGTTCCCTATGGAATAGATGTAGACACCGCAGGGAATGTTTGGGTTGCTGATAGAGGGAATCACAGGATACAAAAATTTGATAGTCATGGAAACTTCATTTTAAAGTTTGGTAACAAAGATAGCCATCCCAGTAATAAGCCTGGAGAATTTGATAATCCGAGACATGTAGAAGTAGATAAGGCACTAAAATATGCGTATGTGGCAGATTCTAAAAACAATCGAATTCAACAATTTGATACTAATGGCAATTTTATTAAAGTAATTGGTAAATATGGCAATAAGAGTGGAGAATTTGCAGTTCCTACAACCATTGAACAAGATGCACAAGGCAATTTCTTTGTCAATGAGCGAGGAAATGAGCGAGTTCAGAAATTAGATGCTAATTGGAATCCAATATTAATGTGGGGATCGAAAGGCAGCGGAGATAATCAATTCTGTCATATGGAACATATAGCGCTCGATAAATATGATAACGTGTACGTGACCGACCCTCAGTCAGACCCTGAATGTAGCAAGCAACCTCGTGTCCTAAAATTCGACAATAATGGTAAATTTATAACAAAGTTTGGTTCCTACGGAACTGAACCAGGTCGGTTTATAGATCCGGAACATTTGGCAATAGACAATGAAGGTGATGTATATGTATCAGATCGAAGCAATAATAAAATACTAGTATTCTCCCCTGTCTCTAATAGTCAGAATGGATGTCCACAAAAAGAAGATAGTTACTTTGCTTGTGTCTCTGCGAATGAGTTAAATCCTCTAGAGGAACAGAATGTGCGCATAAGATAACGAAAACAATTTGACATGTAAACAACCTCCTTCTAAGACCGTGTATTTACTATTACATTACAGAAGAAAAATAAATGGGTTTTGAAAGATACTATTTGGGCAATATTCGGTATACTTTCCCCTGCCCTATAGATACTACATACAAATAACCATCTGGACCTATTGTAAGATCGGTAACTCCACTAAATCCATCACCAAATACTATATCTTCGGCTCCAGGATTGACTGGGTTCTGAATAAATTTACCTGCAAGGCTCTCAGGAAGTAAAAGATCGTTCCTTTCATTATTCAATTTAAAGTGGTATATACGACCATTATGTACGTCACCAACAAAGATATCATCTTTATATTGTGCACCCAATTTGTCAGAATCTAGAAATATTATCGACGTCAGCCCAGTGCTCTTAGCCCAAACTACTTTAGGTTCTTCGTACTTTCCTTTGCCACCAAATGTTACCAATTCATTACCATCAAATTTTTTTAGTAAGGATGAAAAACCATAAATCTGTTGCCATCCGCTATTGAATCCAGGATGCACTAGGTTTATCTCATCTCCTTCATGTGGTCCGTTCTCTGTGTCCCAGAGCAAACCTGTTCTAGGATCAAAATCCAGTCCAAAACTGTTTCTAATGCCATAAGCATAATACAATCGTAACGGCATAGAATGTCCCAATATCCCTTCTCCAACAGGTTCTCCGTCTTGTGTTATTCTTAAAATACCACTGCGTCCGTCAGCAGCCAGTCCATCATCAAAGTTTTGAGTCTTTGTTGCAGCAAAACCTGCTATAAATGAGCCATCGATATCTCCTACTGGAACGTATATGTTCTGGTCAGGACCAATCTCTATTGCTCCTCCGTTATGCCTTGGTCCAGGAACCGCGGGTAGGTCCAAAAGAAGTATAGGGTTTACAAGTTTATCATCGACTAATTCGTATCTATAAAGACGATTTCCTTCTGGGAGTTTACCTTTCCGATCGTCACCATCATTACCATTAATTTCAGTAAAGTATAGGAAGACGTAGGTCGTGGAACCGTTTTTAGAAACTGCAATACCACACATCCCTCTTTCAACAGAATTTGCTACATTCACGTCGAGTAGCGGTTGGCCTGAAATTATTCCATTGTTTACCCTTACCACGGTTCCCTTATCTTTTTCCAAGACAAGGAAATCATCAGAGCCCAGAAAGGCCATCGTTGTAGGGAGAGCAAGCCCCTGCGCTACCTGCTCAACTTTGAGACGGGAATCAAAAACGTGCGGATCACTTGGACTTAAATTAAAAGGTCGTTCTCTTAATATTTGTCCATAAGTTTGGGTAAAATAAATGGTAGAATTACTGACGATAAACAAGACAAAGATAATAAGAATGGATTTTTTGACCATGATTTTCCAAGGCAAGTGCGGATTCTCGTTTCACAGCAAGAGACGACCAATATTAATTTTCGTTCGTACTATTCGAAGGGTGCATTCTTATACATAAATGAATAACTTGTGAATGAACTATTAGCGAGTGTACTAACAGATTATTGAGATTTCTGAATTCTGTAGAGGGTGCGCAATTGTGTCATATAATATAAAATAAATTTCCACTGAAATGTCCCACATAGTGCCACAGACTTCAAATTCTGAATTCTTCTATTGATTTTCCATGTAACTAGTATACAAAAATTTTCGCTTAATAAAAATGGTTAGTTTTGTCTTGTTTTCTGCCGTTATAGTACCGATCAGTATCGCTTTCGACTGATTAGCAACTCTATATGGGTATTAATTCCTAAGCATCTTACTGATCAGAAATTTTAAATAAAGCATTATTGGAGGTTAAATTCTTTAAAGAAAAATGCAATATCATAATATCGTAGCACTATTAACAGAAGATTATCCTGCATCTTGCATTCTGGTTTTCTGTTTTATTTTTTTTTTACTTTCTGGTCTGTATTTCCTATTTCATGCCGAGGGTGTGGAAGATGATCCTTTTAAGTCAAAAAACTTTCAAAAATTTAACTTTGTTACTGCCGGAGACTTTGGATGCGGCGATGAGCCTAATAGAACGATAGATGGAATGGTAAAGAAAAATCCAGAGTTAGTTATAGCACTAGGCGACCTTTCATATAATAAATCTGCTCAATGCTGGATAAATTCTGTTATCCCATTAGAGAACTACGGAACAGTCAAAATAGCGTTTGGAGACCATGACTTGACCAAAAAGATGTTCAAATATAACGATTATCTGCGACATTTCAACATGACAAAGCCCTTTTATTCATTTAATTACCAAAACATACACTTCTTGGCGATGGCTACTGCTAAAAATTCTATTATTCCTTACCAAAAGGGATCAGAACAATACAACTTTGTCGAGGAGGATCTAAGGAATGCTAATAATAATAAAAGTATTGATTGGATCATAGTATACTCATTCAGACCCTTCTACTCTTCCGTTACAGCGCATTCAGGACAACGTGAGTTGCCCGACACATATCATCGCCTTTTTGATGAGTACGGAGTCGACATGGTACTGCAAGGGCATAGCCACAATTATCAAAGAACGTTTCCATTAAGATATAACGAAACTTCATTCCTGCCATTGTTACACCCTGAAATTGTTAATATAGAACATACTCTATATAAAAATCCAAACGGAACTATATTTCTTACAGTAGGAACAGGAGGAGCAGAACTACACAACTTCACTGGAAAGGCTCCCTATATAGTAGAACAATTCAAGAGTCATGGATTTCTAAATGTCGATATAGCCAGTTCGAAAAAAGAACTGACCTTATTGGGTACGTTCTATGATAATATGGATATGAATAAGAATGATCATTTTATTATTACAAAGTTGTACGAGAAAAATAAATAATTGTCCGGTCAGACCGTCATCTCTTTAATTCAATTACACTTTAAATTTCTTTTCATAGTAACGAAGTTTACGCTGTGTGTTTGGTTAAAGGAGAATAATAAGACCTATTAATGGTGTTCTATGATATTTGTATCGTCCACTGTCGGCACTGAGTCGCCCGTAAATTCATCTGAATCTATTAGTTCAAAATTTCCTTTTACAGTTTTTATGTCGGAAACCGTACTAATGTTTGTGTCGGCATGCGTCCAGAGATGAAAATTGGTAATGATGTGAGGAGCCAGTAAAAATAGCGATAATGTGACTAATGATACGCAGGGTATAATAAGTCCAATTTTTATTCGACTCGTCATGAAGTCAATTGGATTCTAATATATAATAGAGTATGCAAAATACTCACTGTAAATTTCTTGAAGTAAATTTGAGTAGAACAGTCTACGAATATTATAGACTGCATGGATTATGTTTACCTGAAACTGAACATAATCCATGCTAATTTTATCCCACTAGTTACTATTTAGAAGAACGAGATCCCTGAAATGCTTATGTTCACTTTAAAATCTAATAAAAATAAAAACATATACTTTTCAACGTTTTCCTATTGACAAGATATTGACTTATTATTAAAACACTGGTGAGCCTGGCTGAATAGTCTGAATTAGGCCACCAATACTGAATCATAGTTCTTAGCACGTGATCAGTAGGTAAGTATACTTCTCAATGAATAAAAACATGGTTGGAGATGGAAAAAGGAGTGACGACTACCCATAATTAATGAACGCCTAGTTCCAAGACCGCGTATTAACTATTATATTATAGATGAAAAATAAATGAGTTTTCAAAGATTCTTCCTGAAGAATTAAAGTCTGATGGGAGGTTAAAGAGAAGGACAGAACCATGACCAAGAACGTCTGCCCCCACAAGTGTATTGAACCGAGTGAAAGTGATGGTAAAACAATTATAGAAAATTTTCTAAATGAAGAATTGATCAATAAAAAATTTCATTTTTGTTACCGTTAAAAATACCAATGTGGTTAGTCAGAATCAATCGAAATATTATTGATGCATAATTTAGACATATAGCAACTGATGGGAGGTAATGATTTGATTGATATTCGTATGCCTGAACAACAAACAACCAATTGACCCTTCAGTTGCATTAATAATTATGTCCTACAGATAATAAATAACAATCGAAAAAGGTAAAAATTTCCTAATTAATAATTCCAATTTGCAATTTTTGTAATTAGTAAAAACCACCTTTCCATCAATATGTATAATGTAACTTGTCTAGAATTCAATAATAATGGTTCAAGGCGACCAATTCAAGGCGACCAACTTAGTTGATCGCCTCTGGTTACGGAATTAGAACTGATGGGCCAAATTGTTAAAGGCCCACCAGCAACGCGCGTATTCTTGGCAGTTGTCTTGACACTTGTATGGTTATGGTCAACAAATTATAAAAAAGTTCAATGAATAAAGGAATATTCTAGTGCTTGAAATTTGAGTGCAATCCTATACGAAGGTAAATCTATTACTGGTTTAGGTAACAAGAAACCAAAGAATAGATATCAAAAGATGAAAGAAAGAATAGAAAAAGAGAAAGATGAAGATATTAAAGCAGAACTAAGGGAAGGGAATATTGTTACAATAATAGAAGATTATTAAAAACTGGTGGGGGTATGGAAAGACGGAGTATACCCACCAGTTGATGGTATCAGTACAATAGAGTTAAATGACTTGTAATATATTGATTTGTAAATTAGACCGGGGGGCCATTTGGAAGCGGTAGCGATAAGTTCCCCACCAGTGATGAGTTTTGACACTGATGTTGAAATGTAATGCTCCATAAATAATTTAACAGTTAACACGAAGGAATAAAAATGGTTGATTGAAACCTAATCTAAATAAATGGTATTTACCTCTTCCGATTATATCCAGATAATTGTTGCAACAATATACGGTATAGCATTGTTTTATACAGTCGTGACATTTAAGCGTGCGAAAGAATTAGACCAGATAAGAATAACAGAAACTATCTTTAATGATCTCCGAGAATTAGATAAAGAGTTGTCGAAAATACCTTCAGGTTCACAACACGATCCCGCCAGAAAGGAATTATATTCTCGCATACTTAATACCGTAGACTGGTTATGTTTCCTTGTCAATAAAAAAGTGATAAGTGATAGACGAATGATTGAGTACATGGAACCTACATTGATCCAATATTATGAAGATACCTTAGTACAAAACATGTTATCAGATGGGAGATATTCCAACTCATATCTAGAGTTTAGAAAACTTTATCAAAGAATTAGACGCGATAAATGATCCTGATCGTCAAAGACCAGGATATTAAACGTGAGTTAAGAAAGGGAAATACTGTAGAGATAGTAGAAGATTATTGATTATTTTCATTTTTCTTTTTTAACCTGTATCTCTCATCATATACCTTTTGTTTCAATAACAATTTTTCTCTGTTTTTAATATAATATTGTCTCCTCCATTCTCTCATATACTTCCTTCTTTCATCTATATTTTTTTGCCAATATTCTTTTTGATATTCATTAAGTGTATTTCTGTTTATTTTTCTATATTGTCTATCATATTCTAACTTGTGTTTATAATTTATAGGATCTTGTGTCCGTTTTTTAACACGTTCCCTATTTTTCCGTAATTGTTGATCATTCATTTCTTTGTTTTACCTTCGGTTAGATCTAAAAGTTTACGAATAACATCATCAAAAGTCTCATTCATTTTTCCCCTCTCTGTTAATCGTTCGTATGTGTCATCTTTTACCTTTATTAACTTAGTCAACTGAGTTTCCATAGTTTATTTTACTATTTATACATATTTAAGGTTAACTCAATAAACTGGGTAAACTATAAATAAGTAAACCCAGTATACTTTTAGCCATGACATATGAAAGGACGTGTAAGTATGGATGTAATACACAACTAGGAGAGTTTGACACAAAAGAAAATAAGTTCCTTGAAACTGATGGAAAAACTCTTCATACGCGGGAAAGGTGCGAAAGTCTGAAACAACAAAAGAATGGATCAAAGAACGGAAACAACGACCTAAGTCTTGAGGTTGTCCTAAAGAAACTTGCGTCTATAGGAATCACAATCGACCTGGAGAAATTGAGGAATTTATGAATAGACATTGCCGATATTGCGGGGAATGGTTAGAGTACGATTCTGATGAAACATGTGATCACTGTAAATTTAACAGAGGGTTAGACTAATGGCAACCTGTAGTATTTGCAAGAAGGAAAAAGGAAATCTCCTATTAGCAGATCCACAACAAAGATGTTTAGAGTGTATTAGTTTTTTGATAATACAAAAGTATTCGGAGGATTTAGACTAATGAATAATTCAATGCCGGAATTTCCACAACTAACATATACACATTCTTTAAAGTTAGAAGAAACTGCCAAAGGAATTAGGATAAGCATTCATGTATATGTTAACGATCAACAAACAGTAATTGAAGAAGCATTCAGGACTTATTTATGAAATCTATTTAAATTATAAAGTTCATAATTATACAATGGAGAGTATGAGATGTGAATATTGCAAAAAGCATATCGATTCTCTAAACCAAATTCTAGATATGTTTGTATGCAATGAGTGCTATCATAGACTAATTTCTAAAATATACTATCCAAATGCTATAGAAGCTTAATTCACCTATTCAAGGGCTGTTCAATAAAATTAAAACTGTTTTACTAATTGCTAGTCTAGGTTTTGCTATTACCTCAATAGTGAAATTATTTATTTTTTATTCTTCAAATTGTTTGCATTTACAAATTAAGCAGTGACGATCATCTTTACCCTCAACATAATAGTGTGAACGTCGAATATGTCCACATCCTACACAATATTCTTTCCATCCCATAATTTCTATTATCTATTTATCTCTTATTAATTAGGATTAAGAGAATGCACGCAGTAAAATAATATGAGTTAGAATAAAGTTAGAAAGATAAATTAGTTATTCATAAATTCTTATATCTTTCTACGCATAGCCTTTTAAAGTATGTTGACCACTTTTTCATTAAGTCTAAACACAGGCAACTGGTGGGCTTGATTGTTTCTTGTTCATTCAGTCAAAACTCATTCCACCAGTTGCTAATTTAATTCTTATGTTCAAAATTCTAATCATTTTATTTTTCCATGATCTAGAATTTTTACAAAATATTTATTTTTACAATCGGGACAGATCAGAAAAGCAGTAACGTACAAAGCAGTTTTAATTTCAATATCCTCTGACAGCGGTTGTCCAGGTGGATGAAATTTCAATATTTCATTATTACACATGACATTACTTACAGGCAAAGGGTTTCGGTTATCACAATAAATACATCGAAATTGCATTGAATCGAAACATCTGTGTATTTTCTGCTCCACCTCAATAGAAAAGACCTCATTCATAATTCAACTTATTTCGCGACTTTTATTTAATATTATAACCTTTCAAACTAAGACGTAATGCATCTATACTATCATCGTAACTAGTCAAGTCTTTATCTAATGAATATTCTTTTGCTTGTGCTGTTCTTAGTGATATGATTAACTTTTCATATTTTTCAGGTATTGCCAAATATCCTTCATTTACGAATTGAGTCTCTAATTCGCATTCTATTTACTTGCTCCAATTGTGTGTTTTATACATGGTTTTAAGCGTGATCTGTTCATTTTTTATGCACTTTTTATGACCTAAAATATGTCAATTTGAGCATGAGAAATGGTAGATTAAAACTCGTTCTATCTTTGTTTGTGTTTTAGATTTTCTAGTCATTGATAATACTAATAGTCTGATAAAGTCCCATTTAGTGAACTATTTGAAAAAATATATAACTACTATCGCTATTGCTGCTATTACTGATACTGTTAAGAATGTTAAGTCTGTAGGTCTTGTCTTCGTGTTTGCTCTACGTCTCTGGTATTGTTACTTGATCAACAAAAGATAATAAGCATTCTGCCTGCCAACATTCAAAGCATACTTTATCTAACTGATAAACTTCTATTTCCCTTTTCTCCTCCTTGTAAAATTCATCCAGAAACGTCTTCAAAGGCTCATAAACGCCTTCCTTTGTCATCTATTGTTTGGGATAAATTACAGTTATAGATTGCCGTTTTCATTTACCTCTTTTGATACAATCTATGAAGTTATCTTCTACTACCCCTCTCCTTTAATGTCATTATCTTTGGATAATATGTTTCGGATAATACCGTCCGAAGCGTCCGAAGCGTCCGAAGCCTGATTTTGTGCTTGATTTTGGTCATTATTTACGGACGCTACTATGGACGGTACTACACTATTGACATAAGCGTCCGAAGTAGCGTCCGACATTTTAGGCTCATTTTGTGCTTGATTTTCATTTATCGGACGCTGGACGCTAGTGGACGCTACTTTCCGAATCTTGATAAGTCTCTTCCTTGTCTTATCTTTAGTCTTTTCAAATTCTATTATTAACCCGATCTCTCTAAGAATTGGCAATATTTCGTTTATTCTTCTACTTAGTATATGAGAAGCCTTCGGCCAATATCTTCCGTTAACGTCTACATGAAGATCATTAACTGACATTGCTATACTATCAAGTTCACCTAATAATTGGGATGCTGTACCAATCCAATAAGGATCCTTTTTATCAGCATAATTATACATTGTTTCATATTTGTTGAAAAACATATATTCCAAACATCTAGCAATTTGATTCTCTTCAATTACCTGATCTGTCTGTAATTCTCTATTTTCAGTAAATGCGTCTATAAATTCATTTTCTTTATTACCCATTGATCTTGAAATCATCTCGCCATATTGTGCAAATTCGGCCATTCTAGGCAATTTCTGTAATTTCAATTCCCCATTATTTTTCCAAGTTAAAACCTTTACCAAAATATCTAAAATATAGCCTAATAGTTGTGGTTTTAACTCTTCTAATTGTTTCCATATATCAGCAGGTAAACGTTGATTATCCTCTAATATTCGCTCTAGTAATATGATTAAACCTCTATCCAATAGATCGGCTTTTGTTGCTCCTAGATTTACCCCGTTGAACATTATACATCTTTTGAATATACGGATTAAATCCTCTTCATTAGTGTAATACTTTCGTACTACTTATCCACTGCCTGAGACGGCTCGACAAAATTCATCAGAGATCCAAGCGGGTATATGGCTTATGTTATCATAGGATGTTACGTAATAATGGGATAATTGCTGTATTAGTTGCTGTTTATCTCTAGGTAAGGAAATCGTTTTTGGTATACTGGGATCTACTAATGATTTTATTAGTTCTTGCAAGAATGTTTTAGCCGAGCCTTGAGATCCATGAAGCATTAAAACTACTTTTTGAATTTCTGGGATAAATAGACTTACGATATATACCTTTAAGAGTAATTTAGTATTTTTATCATCATCTTTGACATTAATTAGTCTCATAAATCTGTCAAATATATTAGGTTCATAATTTCGATCTGGAATTACTTGAGGTTTTTGATTTAGATACCTTCGGAAAATTATCTCATTTTTTATTATATACCAGCCGTCAGAGGTGATCTTAATAAATTCCCAATTCTTGTTAGTGAGATCATAAAGCCATTCTTGTTGATTATCGATATTAATTAAAGCCGTTCTTAAATTAAGATTAATCTGTTCACCGCCGTACTTTTCACTTGAAGCATAGGATCGCATCATACTACATAATTTACTTATTTGATCATCAGACATAATACTCTGAAATTGCTCAAAATTAAACAATCTAAACCAATCTCTAAACTTGTTACTATCTATTGTAAAAACTTCTAGATGATCTGATATTGTTAGAGCAATATGAGCCTCTCCGTACTCATCTATAAATAATTTGTGTGCTTGTTGTTTTACCCTTTCATAAGCAATTTGAATTCTTTTATCTTCTTTTCTATCTTTATTGTTAGTGTCCTTATCATCATTACGAAATTCTTTTGATTCTTGTTGACGCTGTTCTTTATCCTTATCCGTAGATTTAAGAGATAAATCGTAAAGTTTCTTTCTGTGATAATCCTTTGTTTCTTCTTTTGTCATCTGTTTGACTTGCATAGGATACTGAATTTCCAGAATTCGTGACTCTGTTTCTATCCGTCTTGATCTTTCTTCATGAGTTGACATTATTGTTGTTTCTCCTTGAATTGGGGCGAACATCTGGAGCACAGGTAAAGAGTTATAGAACCATAACTTCCAGCTGAAACTTCAATTCGTTCTGTTCCTTTATTGAAGCAATCTACTGCTTCACAGACTTGTTCTTTATCGCAAACTTTTATAGTATGTTCTGTGCAATTAACCATTGCTAATTCTCTCTCCCAAGAGTGAATTACGACTTACAATTCTGGTCATGGGGGTTGCAAATCCTGAACCAGATTGTAATACTTTTTTTGCCATACCCCTTTATACAGCTATAGCTTAGCTTAAAAATATTATCTGACTAAATAATAATATAATGAAGGCTTAAAATATTTCATTCAGTATCATTATTACAAAAATAAAATATTGATGTCCTTATCAGAAATAATTTTTATTTTCGCCCTTTATCCAAGAGCGTCTGAAAATAAATTCCTGCCTCTTATAAGAAGACCTTGTGAATAAGATTTTATCATAGTATCGTAGCCAGCTTGATGATACACACTCCTATATTTTGCCGAGTCTAGAGAAGCTAAACGTGTATTACTGTCAACTGTAACCATAGCAATTCTTCTAGAATCATCTGCAGCTTTTGTTTTCCTTGAACCGAAGCAACTTCAACAGCTGTATGCAATACCTTTTTAATTATTTCGTCAAATTTTGCCCTAGAATATTATATACAGACTCCCTTATACCAGTCAAATTAATCACGAGATTTATCTTGCTTAGATGCATCATTTGTGATATGTTGGTCAATACAGGAAGCATTTCTCTTCGCATCATTTCCAAAATTGAGTTCTTTCTGGCCAGTAGAGCGGAAACAGCTGGTTTTATCACCAATGCCATTCTGGAGCTGAAATAAGTTTCATCTTTATTAGATTGATAAGCCACTCTTGGCAGGTTTATTGCTAACGCCTGTAAGATACTAATTTATAGAAACATAGCAAATCAAATTCTATTTAGTAGTAAAGTAAAGAGAAAGAATGCCAACGTTACTTTAACTTTAATTTTCTTTTAAGCGCGTCGAGTTTTATTTTCGCCATCCTTGGATCTTTGGCATACATTGCCATCAATTTGTCCATTTTACTATCCATTTCTTGACGTAGAGATGCCATCTCTATCTCATGTTTCTGTAGAACTTCATTGTCTATCTTGTTCTGTTCATATTTCTCTTTCCACTTGTAAGCATCATCTATTGTCAAATCGTTAATTGCTTTTGAGTATTCGACTAACATCGTTTGTTCATTTGGTCTGAAATACGAGTCATCTAGACCTATTGAATGGCCCATCAATAGCTCTTTGACTAGCTGATTTACATTTGCATTGACTAATGTGCTATTATAAAATTTCCTGAATGCATGGAACATAGCCTTTTGATGTCTCTTAAATCTTGGTTCTTTACCTTGTCTTAGTCCACTAACTATCAACATTTTTCTGAATGTAGCACTAATGCTCTTATCATCTAATTTTTTGGGGTTTTTAGCAGTAAGTTTACTCCAATCAAAATCATTTCTTACCAAATGTGATTCTTCTGTGATTTTCTCTCCGGCTTGTCTCCTATGTTCTATGTATTGGTCTATCATACTAGCACATTCAGGTGTGCAAAAAGTATAGTATTCCTCTTTTGAGTTTTCATATATGGTAAATCTATACAAGTTAAACTCTGGTATTTTTTTCAAATGTTTTAACTTTAGGTCAAGTATAGCTGATTTCCTTATACCAGTAGAAGCATAGATTAGTATCATTATCTTTGTACGAAGTTTGGATCTTGCTAACATTTTTTGTATATCCCCATTACTATAAGCCAAGTCCTTTACTGTCTTTTTTTCTTCACCAAAATATCTTACAATCTTTTTCTTATTTACCACAACATCATTTAATTGCAGGAATGTCAGTATTGGTGAAATTCTACCTTTTATCGAACTTGATGATAATATATTATCTCTCATATCTTTTACATATTGAATTATTAACGTTTCAATATCTTTGACATTCATAGATAACAGTTCACTAGGTGTTTTTTTGCTGAATTGATAGAAATAGTCAAAATATTTCATGTACAGTTTCTGTGACTCTTGGCTTTTCACTGTGTACATAAAATCATTTACGAGCAAGTCATTCATTGCTTTATATATGGTAAATAGTTTATTATACTTTTTGTAGTCTTAACCTTAAATTTATTCTAACTTTTGTGACTAATATGATATCAGTAATTTAAAATCAAATACCAATATATATAATATTTAATTACATATTAGGTTCTTTAATTACCCTTAGATCTCCGTTATTCATGATCTCGATTCCCATGATTTTCAGTATTCTTCTGGCATCGTCTTCTGCCTCCCTCTGAATAATATTTCTTGCCATTTTTAGTCTATATCTTGGTATCCAATGTTGTCCTATCTTATACTTCCCACGAATTTGGTCTGGTACAACCTTCAAAACCGTTACTTCCCTAACTGATCCCATGTTCGAGGAAAGTAATTCATAGCCTCCTTCCTTTTGATATTTTTTCATTAAAGCGTTTAAAGCGTTTGCCTTTTCATCTGGATCTTGGACAATAGCAGCATTTCCTTTGATCACGACGCTAATATACAATGTGTCTGCCTGTGAAGCATCAGTCGGATGAAAATAATATGATGGTAAAAAACAAACATAAGAATCAACTTCAAATCCAACCTTTGAGTTTCTTTTGATATTTTCTATTTTCTCTCCAATTGGATGAGAGTGCATATATATTGCACCAATATTTTTATTATCTGATTGAGTATCAATTAAGTCATTCTTAACATAAACAAAATTCATTGGTATTATTTGTGGATAACCTTGTTCATCAATCGATGCAACTCTACCAACTCTTTCTTCATTTAGAAAGCTAATCATATTAGATAAAGATTTTATTTCCAACTTTGGTATTAGCTGCATATCTAGATTTGCACTCTAGTGGTATAATTAAATTACTAAACTTAATTTTACTTATTCTACTGTGTAAGCTAAATTAATCCGAAAATTTTTTAATCATGTCTCACCACTTTATCTATGAAAGATAAAAAAACTGTGTTGGTTACCGGATGTTCTTCTGGAATAGGATATGCCACATGTCTTGTGTTTGCGCGTAACAACTTTGTGACCTATGGTTCTGTGAGAGATTTATCAAAAGCTGGTAGAATTCAAGAAATAACAAATAAAGAAAAACTACCTCTCAAAATAATACGACTTGATGTAAACGAAGATGAAACTATCAGAAAAGCTATCCAAAAGATAATTGCTGACTCAGGAAGAATTGATATTCTAATAAATAATGCCGGTTATGGTATGTTTGGTCCTATTGAAGAGATTTCCATTAAAGAAATTAAGGAACAATTTGAAACCAATTTTTTTGGAACAATCAGACTTATAAAGGCAATAGTTCCCATAATGAGGAAACAACGAAATGGAACTATTGTAAATATTAGTTCAATGGTTGGAAGATTTGGCGTTCCACTTAATGCTGCATATGTGTCTAGCAAATTTGCATTAGAAGGACTCTCTGAGTCTATTTCATTTGAGCTAGACGAATTTGGAATAAAGGTTATACTTGTTGAACCAGGAGTTATCCAGACTGATTTTTTTCAGAATCTAAAGATCAAGGGAAATGATACTAAATCACCGTATTATAAATTAATGGACAAGAGAATAGCATTTTTAAAAGAGGCTATGAAAAATAGCGTATCTTCTAGTGATCAAGTTGCGAACACCATCCTTCATGCAGTGAATTGTAGAGACCCTGATATGCGATATATAATTGGAAATGATGCCACAAATTCCATTCATATGAGAAACTCATTATCTGACAGAGAATTCATGAAGTGGATTAAAGATGGTATGTTTCATGGTAAGGGATTTGCAAGGTAAAAGGTCATCAAATTAGTGTTCTTTTTCTAGATATTTACGGACGCCAGTCATTATGGGGTCAAGATACCTAGATAACGAAATTGACAAAAGAGCGATTCCAGCTCCTAATAATGCACCACCTATCACATCAAAGAAATAATGGTCACCAACATAAATTCTGGATATACAAACAAGTGCTGCCTCACATGCAAGTATTATAGTAAATGCTAGCTCTTTTTCCCTTCGAAACAGTATAATCAGTGTCAATGCCCCAGCAGCAACGATAGAAGCATGACCTGATGGATATGCAAAATCTGTTTTCTCAGGAATATGAATTTCCAGTCTTTCCACTGGCGGACGGTTTCTTTCGAATAAATTCTTAAATAATGTGTTTAGTGGAATTATAATCAAAAATGAAATGACAATAATTACAGCAATTTTTTTTCCTTTCCAACCTGCAAAAATACTCATAAACACAATCACAGCCAACCACACTATTTCTCTGCCATACATTGACATTAAAATCATAAAATCATCTGTAAGATTAGAGCCAGAGTTATAGATGAGTGATGAGATTGATTCATCGAAGGCAATAATAGATGGAACTTGGTATCCGAATTTGGGAGAAACCGCAATACCCATTATTATGAATACCGCAATGCACATAATTGTCATGATTACATATTTCAACACAGCACCATAATATGAGATACAATATATTTCATGATATTGCATACACTTCATAATTAGTGTGATTATGTCCCATTTCATGTTCTCGTACGCATTCTTTGCTATCTTCTGTTCGAATTAGTATGCATCCGTTCTTTACCTGATTCCAATAAATATTATCACCATCTCTATACTATCTGCAACGTTGTAATTTTTCTATTCTCTTGTCATTATCTACGATGTTACTAATTACAATTGGTTGTAGTTTGTTACCAATATAGGAACATCACAAGCAATCTTTTTGGTTAGGTAGCCATTTGATAAAAGTAATCATAAATAAATTTTTTAATCTAACCCGATGCTGTTATACAAGGAAACATTTGACAAAATGTTCAAATTCCCTCATATCATACTTCAAACTAATGAAAAAGTGTACTCGATGTAATATCTATTCGGAGATAACATATTCTTGTGATCACACAAATAATTTAGATATGTGCCCAGAATGTTATCAGGAAGTTCATTGGAAGTTAACTAATTAATGTTATAGCCTCTTGGATCGGAGGGCGCCTACGGAAATTCGATGATGAGTTATGATTACCTTTTATTTACAATGGCCAAAAAGAATAGCACTAAAATAGAAAGTGCC
>Ga0193719_10000397_pt1 | contig 16255 bp, 19 predicted proteins | sample U2a2metaG_FD_160103 | JGI IMG/M metagenome (GOLD analysis project Ga0193719, IMG submission 160103) | Soil microbial communities from a riparian zone of the East river system, Colorado, United States - U2a2 | ecosystem: Environmental > Terrestrial > Soil > Riparian zone | place: USA: East... | reverse complement strand
CGTGCCACTTGGTCAGGCGACAATCAGCTCGTTTCCGGACGGCGAGACCTACGTCAGGATTGAGGAAAATATTCGGGGCCACGATGTTTTCATTATTCAACCGACTTGTCCGCCAACCAACCAGCATTTGATGGAGTTACTCATCATGGTTGACGCCGCGCGCCGCGCCAGCGCGGATCGGATCACGGCGGTGATACCATTTTTCGGCTATGCGCGCCAGGACCGCAAAGATCAGCCTCGTGTTCCAATTACGGCGAAGCTCGTGGCGAATTTGCTGGATGCCGCTGGCGTGAGCCGGGTGCTGACCATGGACCTGCACGCGCAGCAGGTGCAGGGCTTCTTCGATATTCCGGTAGATCACCTCTATTCGCTTCCGGTGTTGATCAAGTACCTGCGACAGCAGCTCACGGGAAAAACGGTGGTGGTTTCCCCAGATCTCGGCGGCCTCAAAATGGCCTCGGCTTACGCCGACGGGCTCGGCGCAAACCTAGCGATTGTCGCCAAAGAACGCCGCAGCGCCACAGAGACGGAGGCACTTTATCTGATAGGCGAGGTCGAAGATCGCGATGTGTTGCTGGTCGATGACCTTACCGAAACGGCGGGGACGTTGACTTCTGCGGCTGAGCTTTTGAAGAAGCGCGGCGCCCTGAAGATCTATGCTGGGGTTTCACACGCTGTTCTCGTCGATCTTGCGATCCCGCGCTTGCAAAAATCGAAAATTGAGGAATTGATAACAACCAACAGCACTCCGGTGCGCACTGTCGAAGGGTTTAAAACCACGGTGCTATGCGTCTCCGAGCTTCTCGGCGAGGGCATAAAGCGGATTCACAAGGATGAGTCCGTCTCATCGCTGTTCAACATCGAAAACGAAAAAAATGGCAAAACAAGTCAAGCTAAAAGTTGAACCACGGGCGACTGTGGGACGCTCCGCGGTGCGCAAACTGAAAGCGCGCGGAGTTATTCCAGCGATCATTTATGGCGGCAAGGACAAGCCGCAGCCATTGCAAGTCTCCGCCCGAGACATCAACGCAATGATGAGCCACGCTTCTGGAGAAAATATCCTGGTCGAGCTTGAAATCGCTGGTGAGAAATCGAATCGCACTGCGCTTGTGCAGGAAGTGCAACACTCACCGGTCCGTGGCGACATCCTTCATATTGATTTTCACGCCATCTCAATGGACGAGAGAATTCAAGCTGAGGTCCCGCTCGAGCCAATCGGCGTTCCCAATGGCGTCAAAAACTTTGGCGGATTGCTTGAGCAAAGCTTGCGTGCTCTGGCAATTGAATGCCTGCCGCGCGATTTGCCGGATCGGATCACCGTCGATGTCTCGCAGTTGAACATCGGGGACTCCATTCACCTGCGCCAGATTCAACTGCCGTCCGGAGTCACGAGCAAGGTGCAGCCCGATCTCACGGCATTTTCGGTTCTCGCCCCAACAGTGGAAGAGGAACCGGTTGTAGCTGAAGCCGAAGCTATTGCTGGACCCGAAGTAATTGGCGAGAAAAAGGAAGAAGGAGAAACGGCAGCGGCCCCTGCGATCCCGAAGGAAAAAGAGCAAAAGAAGTAAGCTAATTTGGATCCGCTCGATCTTGGTCAACGCCGCCGAGGACAGCTTTTGCGATACCTGATTTTCGTCTGAGCGAATGTGGAAGAAAAAGCTCCACAAGTTCGTCTGATTGCCGGTCTCGGAAACCCCGGGCCCAAATACGAGCACACGCGCCACAACATCGGCTTTCTTGTCGTCGATCGGCTTGCCGCTCACTTTGAGTCGACATGGAAAAAATCGACTAAGCAGGACGCGCTTTTGGCGAAGTCGGGAGAGTTGATTCTGGTAAAACCGATGATTTACATGAATCGTAGCGGCGAACCGCTCGCCGAACTCGCTCAGTTTTTCAAAATCGAGACTCGAGAAATTCTCGTTGTGCTCGACGATCTTGCCTTGCCGCTTGGCCGCCTTCGATTGCGGGCCGGCGGCGGTCCGGGAGGCCATAACGGTCTCGAATCAATCATCGTGCAATTCGGAACCGAGGACATTCCGCGATTACGCATTGGTATTGGGGCGGCGCCACGCGAAGGCTCAGTTGAATACGTGTTGAGCCGGTTTTTTGAGGAAGAGAAGCCGCTTGTTAGATCGACAATCGATCGCGCCGCGGAAGCGGTAAAATGCGCGATTGACAATGGACTCGTTTCCACGATGAACACTTTCAACAAAACCGAAGAATCATGAGGAACCGTTACGAGGCGTTGCTCGTGCTTAACACGCAGGGCAAAGAAGACACCGTCAAAGATATTGTCGATCGATTGGAATCAGAATTTCAAAAAGAAGGCGCCGAGGTCGAGCAGGTGCAAAAAATGGATAAACGCCAGTTTTCCTATGTGGCCGGGCCGCTTGATTCCGGGTTTTACGTGAACTTTGTTTTTCACGCCGATCCGCAGCTGATTACGAAATTGCGTTCTAAATTTAAACTTGATCCGGAAGTCTATCGTCAGAATTACCAGCGCCTCCCGGAAAAGAAGGAGAAGGCGCCGAAAAAGTTGGCGAAAGCGAAATAGTTTGGCTATAACCACCGCATGGCCAGCTTCAACAAAGTCATATTGCTCGGAAATCTGACGCGTGATCCAGAGGTGCGTTACACGCCGAAAGGGAGTGCGGTGTGCGATCTCGGCATCGCGGTTAATCGCGTTTACACGACCGACAGTGGGGAGAAGCGCGAAGAAGCGACTTTTGTGGACGTCACTTTTTGGGGCCGCACCGCGGAGGTTGCCGGAGAGTATCTAAAAAAAGGCAGGCCGGTTTTTATCGAAGGCAGGCTCCAGCTCGACTCTTGGGAAGACAAACAATCAGGACAGAAACGCTCCAAGCTGAAGGTGATTGGGGAAACGATGCAGCTTATCGGTGCACGGGCCGCTGGTGCCACCGCTGGCCCGAGTGAACAAGGCGAGGAAGATCGAACACCACGCGCCGCCGGCAAATCGAGCGCGCCTCCGCCAAAAACGTCTGCGCCACAGCCAGACGACGACGAAATTCCATTTTGAGTCGCAAGGTCGTGCGACTGCGCACGAATAAGGGTAGGGCGCGACTCTGTCGAGCCGACAAGTTTTCCATGGCTCCGCAGAGCATGGCCCTGCCGAATCGTGCTAACCGATGAACACGACTGAAGCTTGTATTGCGCTCAACATGTTGCCGACTGTTGGGCCGGTACGGCTGCGCAAGCTGCTGCAAGTTTTTGGAACTCCGGAGCGCGTGCTGACCGCAAAGCGTGGTGAGCTTCGCGCGGTTGAAGGAATTGGCGGTGAAGTGGCCGATCAAATTGCAGCCTGGGAATCGACTGCCGATCTTGCAGCCGAGCTGAATCGCATTCGCGATTTCGGCGCGATCGTCATCACGCAGGAATCACCGTCGTATCCAAAGTCGCTCCGGGAAATTCACGCCCCGCCCATCGTGCTTTACGTTTGGGGCGAACTCCAGGAGCGCGACAATCACGCCATTGGCATCATCGGCGCGCGCCGCACCACCCATTATGGAACTGAGGCCGCTAAAAAACTCGCCTATCAAATAGCCTATGCGGGTTTGACGGTGATCAGCGGTTTGGCGCGCGGGATCGACACGGCCGCACATCAGGGCGCGCTCGCCGCCAAAGGCCGAACCATTGCCGTGATCGGTGCCGGGTTGCTCGAAATCTATCCGCCTGAAAACCGAGGGCTCGCTGAAAAGATTATGGCCGGCAACGGCGCGATCGTGTCGGAGTTCTCAATGGAAATTAAACCCGACCGGCAAACATTTCCGATGCGTAACCGGATCATCAGCGGCTGGAGTCACGGCATTCTTGTCGTCGAAGCGGGTTTGAACAGTGGGGCCCTGATTACTGCGTCACAGGCGATCGAGCAGGGCCGCTCCGTTTATGCCGTTCCCGGGCACATTAACGCACCAAGTGCGATGGGATCCAATCGTTTGATTCAGCAAGGCGCGAAGCTCGTGATGAGCGCAAGCGACATTCTCGAGGACCTACAAATTCTTCTTCCCGAAACAAAGCCATCTCCGGAAGCCGCAGCGCGCCCCTTGCCGCCACTCTCCGAGGACGAGCGCCGTGTTTATGAGGCGATCGATTCGTCCGAAACGCCCATCGACCAAATCGCCGCCAGATGCAATTTGCCAAGCGCAACCGTCTCTTCTACTCTCCTCGGTCTTGAACTAAAGCGGCTCGTTAAGCAATTGCCCGGGAAATACTTTGTGAAACTGGGCTAGGCTCACCCGCGTCTTTCTTTTGCCGATTGCAATTACCGCGAAGCTAAGCTTCGGTTGCACCTTTAAATGTCCAAATCCCTTGTCATTGCCGAGAAGCCCAGTGTTGCGAGCGATATTGCTCGCGCGCTAGGCAAGTTCAAGCGCGAGAAAGATTTCTTCGAGAACGATCGATACGTGATCTCCTCGGCGATTGGTCATTTGGTCGAGATGGTTCCGCCGGAAGGCGCGGAAGTGAGACGCGGGAAATGGAATATCGAAAATCTCCCAGTATTGCCGAACCACTTCGATCTTATCCCGAAAGAGAAGACAAAATCGCGGCTCCAGGTGCTCAAGCGTTTGATCAAGCGGCCCGACGTGACCGAGATCATTAACGCCTGTGATGCCGGGCGCGAAGGCGAGCTCATTTTTCGTAACACGTTACGATGGGCGGGCGCTAAGAAACCGACGCGCCGGCTTTGGCTGCAATCGATGACACCGGAGGCGATTCGCGCCGGCTTCGAGCATCTGCGTTCCGAGCAAGAAATGCAGCCGCTGGCAGATGCCGCGACTTCGCGCGCGGAAAGCGATTGGCTGGTTGGCATCAATGCAACACGCGCGCTTACTTCATTCAATTCGCGCAGCGGCGGTTTTCAAAAGACCGCCGCCGGCCGGGTGCAGACGCCTACGCTTGCGATCTTGGCGGGTCGCGAAGAGAAAATCCGCTCCTTCAAGCCGCGTCCGTATTTCGAGGTTCACGCGGACCTCGGGGTGAAGGCGGGAAGCTATCGCGGCCGCTGGTTCGACGAGAAATTCAAAAATGATGGCGACGAGGACGCGCGTACGGAACGGCTCTGGAGCCGCGAGAAAGCGACCGCAATCGAAACGAAATGCGCCGGCAAAATGGGCGAGATCACCGACGAAAAAAAACTGACCATGCAGGCGTCGCCGCTGCTCTACGACCTAACAACGTTGCAGCGCGAAGCCAATGGCCGCTTCAGTTTAAGCGCGCGCCGCACGCTCCAGATTGCGCAGGCCCTTTATGAGAAGCACAAGGTGCTGACTTATCCGCGCACCGATTCGCGTTATTTGCCGGAAGACAATCTTGGCCAGGTGCGCAAGGTCATGTCCAGCTTCGACGACCGGACACTGGCCACCCACGCCGAGAAAGCGCTGCGCAACGAATGGATTAAGCCGACCAAGCGCGTCTTCAACAACGCAAAGGTGAGCGATCACCACGCCATCATCCCCACGGGTGCATCGCCCGCGCACTTCGATGATTTCGAGCGCAAAATTTTCGACATGGTCGCGCGCCGCACCATCGCGGTCTTTTATCCGGCCGCGCAATTTGAAGTGACCACGCGCATCACTCGGGTCGAAGGCGAGCCGTTCAAGACGGACGGGAAAATCATTATCGATCCTGGCTGGAAGGCGGTCTATGGGAAAGAAGCGGCCGGCGAGGATGAACAGTCGATTGCTCCGATTTCGCCGAACGAACGGGCAAACGTGCTTGCGATTGAGGTCAAGGAAAACGAGACGAAGCCGCCCGCACGGTTTAACGAAGCAACGTTGCTTTCGGCGATGGAAGGCGCTGGCAAGCTCGTTGAAGACGAAGAGTTGCGCGAAGCGATGAGCGAGCGCGGCCTAGGCACGCCAGCCACGCGCGCCCAAATTATCGAAGGCCTGATTTTTGACGGATACATAGAGCGCAAGGGCAAGGAGCTTGTCGTCACGGCGAAAGGATTATCGCTTATCACGCTGCTGCGAAATCTGCACACGGACGTTCTGTGCACACCGGAATTGACCGGTGAATGGGAATTTCGTCTCAAGCAAATGGCGCACGGCAAGCTCGACCGCCGTCATTTCATGGAAGACATTCGCGGGTTAACGCGCGAGATCGTGAAGAAGGTCCGCAATTTCCGTGGCGAAACCATCGAAGGCGAGTACGCTGTCATCGACGCCAAATGCCCTAACTGCGGCAGCGGCCCGATCAAGGAAGATTACAAAACGTTCCGCTGCCAAAATTGCGACTGGCTCATGTGGAAAACGATGGCCTCGCGCCAATTCGAGCCGGAGGAAGTCCGCGAATTGTTAACGAAAGGACGCGTGGGGCCGCTGCAAGGATTCCGCAGCAAGATGGGACGTCCGTTCGAAGCTGCAGTGCAACTGGGCGAAGACAAAAAACCGGAATTCGATTTTGGTGCGGATGGCAATGGCGCACCGCAAAAGATCGACACTGCGCAGCACGAAGCGATCGGAATTTGTCCGATTTGCAAGGAGGGTCAGGTTTACGAGTTGGAGAATGTCTATATCTGTGAACGGGCCGCCGCTGCGCCCAAAAAATGCACATTCCGCATCAGCAAAACGATTTTGCAGCGTGCTATTCCGAAAGAGCAGGTGCAAAAACTGATCACAACAGGCAAGACCGATCTCCTTCCGAGATTTATTTCGAAGAAAGGCCGCCCGTTTTCAGCGCATTTAAAGCTTGAGCATGGCAAAGTAATTTTCGAGTTTGCCGAAAAAGCGCCGCGTGCCACAAAGCCGCGCAAGACGGCCGCGAAGGTGTAGTGGCAGCTCTTGATTGCAATCCTGCAGTCGATGTGGCCTCAGGTACGAGGTTCAACCTGCTGCTGGACATGGTGCACCATAGCCACCGCGCCGATTAAGACACACGCCGCAACTACTTGGTGCAGTTGGAGAGTCGCGTGGAAAAAACCCCACGTGATGCACACCGCGGCGAGTGTCTGCATCATCTCGAAGTAGCCCGCCGTCGATGCGCGAGTGAGGCGCAGACCTTCGAAGTAGATGAGGAGGGGGATGCCACCGGAAATAGAGGCGAGCAAAACCAGCCAGACGATCGCCTTTGTGGGATGCGCCTGCGCGGCCGCCGGCCACAACGTCGCGCCATGGAGCTTGCCATAAACGAGAAGGATCAGCGTCATGCAGGTAAGGCCGACGACGATACGCAGACTTGACGCAAGCCGGAGCGACATGCCGGTCATTGCCCCGCGGCCAGCAACGGTCGCAAGCCCCCAAAAGAGCGCGCAGACGAGCGCGTAGCCGGTGCCGCGGTTCAATCCGGCGCGCTCAAACGACACGCCAATCAGCGTTGGATGCGCGACGGAGACGAAGACGCCGGAAAGGATCGCGATGCCGGCATAGAGGAAAAAACGTGGACCGAGGCGGTCGCCGAAGAGCAGGAACGCGCCCATGGTCGAGATGACGGGCTGAATGTTCAGGACCACGTTCACCACTGTCGGGTTGCCGTATTTCAGGGCCAGCGTGAAAAAGATCGTGCCGACAGCGGAGCCAGCGAAGCCAGAGAATGCCAGATATCCCCAAGTGTGCGCGTCAATCTTGCCGATCTCGCCAACGCGTGAGACGAGAAGTGGCAGAAACATGAACAGGATGAGCACGTGCTCCCAAAAGACAATCACGTCAGCGTCAAACAGAGCATTCAGCGGGATGCGCCATGCGCTCTCGGTGCCCCAAAGCGCGGCGCCAAGACCGACGAGCCACGGACCGTACGTCACCGAGTTCGTGCGGCGGTTTTCCATGCCGAAGCGTGTAGTGCGGGTACGACGTTGCGTCAACGTGCGCTTGCGGGTAGAAGCGAATATGGGATTGACGATACAATTCGTTGTGTGTTATTGAAGTGTTCAACACTATGCGTTGCCCCAAGTGCGGGTCTCGTGATGACAAGGTCATCGATTCCCGTCAATCGCGGGATAGTTCGAGCATCCGACGCCGCCGGGAATGTCTGAAATGCAAATATCGCTTTACCACGTACGAAGAAATCGAGCGATCAGACCTGCGGGTTGTAAAACGCGACCGAACACATGAGCCATTTGACCGGCGCAAACTCGCTGCGAGCGTCGCGAAAGCCTTTGAAAAACGCTCGGCCAGCCTTCTTACGCTGGAGGAGATGGTGGACGAAATTGTGCATGAACTTGAAACCAGCGGCCGGGAAGTTCCTTCTACGGCCATTGGAGCCAAAGTGCTCGAAAAATTGCGCAAGATTGATGAAGTGGCGTATCTACGTTACGCGTCGGTGCACCAGCGATTTGAGGATGTCGATCAATTTGTGGACGCCATTCATACCCTCGGTCGGCGAATAAAACCGAATGCGCTCCAGCGCGAATTGTTTCCACCGGAAACAACGCAAACTCAATCGCGTGCCGCCGGCGCGGGATCACGCGATGTCCCAAACGAAAATCATGGTCGCATTTAAAGAAGAATTTCCGTATCTGCGGACCGAGTCGGGGCAACTCTTCGAGTTTAATCGCGATTGGCTGCACGCTGCCATCACCCGCGCGGCGGACAAGGCTGGCTACCCGAGTTGGTGGCTTACAGATCATGTGACGGAGAGTATCGCTTTTTACCTACGCCTGCGGAATGACGAGAGTGTGGTCGCGTTCAGCCAGCTTTCGCAGACCGTGCGCTATGTCCTGAAGGTGATCGGCTACAAGGAGATCATCCCACATTTTGCGCCCTCGCCACCGCCCATTTCCATTTCGCTGTTCGAGATCGCCGAACAGGCAGGCACAGGATATGAACTCGCATTTTTTGATCTTTTGGAAAGACGAATCAACGCGCTGATCCAAACTGGCATGGACAATCTGCAGCTCTGCTCGCTGCACCCTTGCGTGAAACACCTGCGCGGCGTGAAAGTGTGGACGCGCGCCTGTGATGCCCTGCGGGAGGAAATTGTCTGTTTCGTGCGCGAAAAAATAACGTCGACAACTGGCGTTGCGCGGCTCGACTGTTCTGTGCGCTGAATCGGCTTTTGCAGCAATGGTTAGGCCAGCAGTCGCGCTAACCCCTCCATTACTCCGAACACGAGGCGTTCCTTCGAAAGCCATGCTGCAAGTTCGCAATTTGAGCGGTTAGCTTTTCAGAGTATTGGATCGTCATGACCATTTTTGAGAAAATCATCGCCCGCCAGATTCCGGCGAAAATCATTTGGGAAGACGACGACGCGATCGCGTTCCACGACGTCAATCCTCAAGCGCCCGTGCATGTACTGATCGTGCCAAAAAGAGTGGTGCCGCGGCTCACAGACGCGACCGACAGCGACAGCGCGCTGCTCGGAAAATTGCTCCTCGTTGCGCGCGATATCGCGAAGAAGCTGGATCTATCGAGTGGCTATCGCGTCGTGATCAACAGCGGGCCTGACGCGGGCGAAAGCGTGCCGCATTTGCATGTACATCTGCTTGGCAAACGCGCGCTCGCCTGGCCACCAGGGTAGGTCGAGACCCAAACGGCGAGCTCGGCATGCAGCAATGCATGTCTCACCCCTGATATGGGCTCCTGCGTTTGCGACTCGTAGAGTGTCCCCTACTGACCAACATTTGCCCAGTTCACTCCGACGATACGTTTGTCCGCAAATCGTTTCAGCGATTTAGGAAAAACGAGATAAGTCGCGCCTTTTCTCTCTTTGAAACCTACGATTCCGAACTCTGTTCCGCTCCCGCTCTTTTGTATCGTCATGACCCGGGTGTTTTTTATCCGCGATTGAAAATGACGGTCGGCTTCCGGCTTTTGCCAAAGCGTGTAAACGTTTGGTTCGCCACATTTTTCGACCACCTGAGAAAAACGTGCCGTATTAACTTTGAGGAGCTTCATAGCCGAATGGTACGGCCCGGCCGGCGGTCGCGCCCAACAAAAAAGTCCGCCAGAGAACTACGGCAAGGAGGATCAGACTACCGTTGCTGCATTCCTGCCCTGGCGGGGTTTGTAAGTCCTCAGTCCATAGCCCCTGACGGAGAGCAAATTTTCCCGCAAGATCGACATCGCGCAATCACGTTTTGTAGATCGGAAAAGTCGCCGGCATTGACAACCTGTAACACTTCTGTTTGCATCGGCACCATGAAATGGCTGGCATTGCTTTTGCTCGTTGTTCTTCAATGCTCGTGCACAACACTCGTCAACCGCCGCGACCTTTACAGCCCGGAGCCCGCGCCAGGCACAATGCCGCCGGTGACAAGAACAACGACTGTCACAACGATACACAGCGCCCGGGAAGAGGTCGCGCCACTGCCTTATTAAACCGTGCGATCGCTGTTAGCCGAAGGGCAGATTCGCCTTGACGCGAGCGACATCGGTCTTGTCCACACGCGCTGCCTTGCCCAGCTGGCGTTTGCGTTTCGCATTCTTGGCCGAGAGTAGATGCCGGCGCGAGGATTGCGCTCTCAATACTTTGCCGCGCGCAGTGATCTTGAAACGTTTTGCCACTGATTTGCGTGTTTTGCTGCGAGCAATTGATTTCGGCACGAGGCGCAAAACATAGTTGCTGGTGATGCGATAACAAATGTTTTCTGTAGCCGACACCCCGTCGTTGACGGGATGTGCGCCGCCATCACGCGAGCATTTCGCACAGCGAAGCAGCTACAGGGCGTGATTTCGCTCGCATCGATTTTCTTTCTCGGAACATTCTTGCATATGGAAAATCCCCGGACGGAAATGCCGCACGTCGTGATAATCGGAGCGGGCTTTGGCGGGCTCCAGGCGGCGAAAAAGCTCGGCTGTAAAAATGTGCGCGCAACCGTGATCGACCGCACGAACTATCATCTTTTTCAACCGCTGCTCTATCAAGTCGCAACGGCAGCGCTTTCGCCAGCCGACATCGCTGCGCCGGTGCGCGCGGTGTTGAGCAAATGCAAGAACCTGGAGGTGATGCTCGCGGAAGTGCAATCAGTGGACATTGATGCAAAAAAAATAAAGACAACCGACATGGAAATCGCTTACGACTTTCTCATCGTCGCCACCGGCGCCCGGCACTCATATTTTGGACATAACGAGTGGGAGAAATTGGCGCCTGGGCTAAAAAGTCTGGAGGACGCAATCGAGCTGCGGCGCCGTTTGCTCCTGGCATTCGAGTACGCGGAAAAAATCACGGACGAGGCCGCTCGCAAAGCAGCGATGACTTTCGTAATCATTGGCGGTGGTCCAACTGGTGTGGAAATGGCCGGGGCAATCGCGGAGATCGCGCGTTATACGCTCGCGAAGGATTTTCGCCATATCGATCCGTCGCAGGCGCGCGTGATTCTCATCGAAAGCGATCCGCGTCTGCTGGCTGCCTTTCCGGAAGATTTATCCGCGAGCGCGATGAAACAACTTGTCGATCTTGGCGTGGAAGTGCGCACGGGCACACGCGCCACCAATCTCTCCGAAGCCGGACTGCAAGCGGGCGATCAATTCATTCCGTGTCGAGTGAAAATCTGGGCGGCAGGTAATAATGCTTCGTCTCTTGGTAAAACGCTCGGCGTGCCGGTCGACCGAGTCGGCCGCGTCATGGTCAACGACGATCTTACCATTCCCGGACATCCGGAAGTCCAGGTGATTGGTGACCTCGCGAATTTTTCTCATCAAACTGGGCAGCCGTTGCCGGGCGTGTCACCGGTCGCCATGCAGCAAGGCCGCCACGCCGCCCGAAACATTCTCAGGATGATCGCCAATCGCAAACCACAGCGATTCCGGTACTGGGACAAGGGAAGCATGGCCACGATCGGACGGAATAAGGCGGTGGCGGACTTGAATTTTGTGCATCTGAGCGGACTTCCAGCCTGGCTCGTCTGGTTGTTTGTGCACATCATTTTTCTGGTCGGCTTTCGCAACCGGATCGCAGTGCTCTTCCAGTGGGCCTGGGCTTATTTCACCTTCAACAAAGGCGCACGATTGATCACGCGAAATTTCCAATCAGAGATGCGCCCGCCAGCGTGAAAACAGTTAACGATTTAGTGATTTAGTGATTCAACGATCTAATCATAGCGAGCCTCTAATTCGCTAAATGGGAAAACACTTAAGGATCGCAATCGTCGGTTCCGGCGCTATCGGGAGTTATTACGGTGCGAAACTCGCATACGGCGGCAGCAATGTTCATTTCTTGATGCGCGGCGACCTAAGCGAAGTACGCAGCAACGGACTCTCTGTTCGCGGTCAAGGTGAAAACTTCCGGGTTGCGAACGTGAACTGCCACAATTCGACAAAGGAAATTGGCGCGTCTGATCTTGTTCTCATTGCCGTCAAAGCAACCTCCAATCCGAAGCTTGTCGATCTTATCCCGCCGCTTCTGCATAAGGGCACGATGTTGCTCACGCTACAGAATGGCTTTGGCAACGAAGAATTTCTCGCGAAGAATTTTGGCGCGGACCGTGTGCTCGGCGGGCTTTGTTTTATCTGTTTGAGTAGAATTTCACGCACAGAAGTCGAGCGCTACGATTACGGTCATATCGTGATTGGCGAATATGGGCGCAAGCCACAATTGCGGACCCATGATGTCGTGGCGGAATTCAAACGTGGCGGTATCCAATGCGATGTCATTGAAAATCTCGCACTGGAACGATGGCGAAAGTTGGTTTGGAACATTCCGTTCAATGGATTGTCGATCCTGGCCGGCGGAATCGATACCGCCGCGATTCTTCACGATGAAAGCCTAAGGCGCACGACACTCGGCCTGATGGACGAAGTGATCGACGCCGCAAACAGATGTGGATATCCGCTGGAACACTCTGCTGCTCATGAGCAAATGAAGCGAACAGAAACGATGGGCGCCTACAAACCCTCTACGTTGCTAGATTGGGAGGCGGGCCGACCCCTCGAAATCGAAGGGATTTGGGGCGAGCCTCTGCGCCGCGCAACTGCCGCAGGCGCAAGTATGCCGCGCCTAGAAATTGTTTACACACTTCTAAAATCTCTTGGCGAAGCGGAACGAAAAAAACGAACAGCAGCAAAACGCGACAATTGCTGATCATGAGACGGCGTTCGACACGCGACGCGATTCCGCGAGTCAAAGTCAGAAATCTTCAACGAACTGTTCCGATCGATGTGGTGGATCTTGAACGTTTCGCGACCAAAGCAGTGCGCTGCTGTGTGGCTCTGCGCAGAAGAAAACCGGCGGATTTAACAAAACTGCGTGAGATTTTCATTTTGTTTATCTCTGATCGGCGCATGGCATCATTGCATCGACAATTTCTCAAGCAATCCGGATCAACAGACGTGCTGACGTTTCAACACGGAGAAATTTTTATCAGCGCAGAGACAGCACGCCGGCAAGCTCGCGCCTTCGAGAATTCGTTGGCGCGTGAGCTGCGGCTTTACGTTGTGCACGGGCTCTTGCATCTGCACGGCCTTGACGATCGCAGCGAAGCCGATGCGCGGAGAATGAAGGCAACGCAGGAAAAAATTCTCGCTGCCACATCGTAGGGAACTCTAGTTGGGGTCGGCGATGGGCGGCTGCAACACTCTACGATTCGGTGGGCTCGGGTTTGAACTGAAGGTGGCGTATGTTAGCCTTTTCGATATGACCCGAGAGCCACTTTGGAACGAGGTGGCGGCGGAAAAAAAATCGTGACGGTTATGAGGTTTTCTGTTCCGAAAAATGCGGGGCCGTCGACAGTTGATGAGCCCACGATCGAAAAGGAAACGCGTTCGAAAGAAGATGTCGATCTTCCATGGCAAGTGGTGGTACACAACGATCCCGTCAATCTGATGAGTTATGTGACAATGGTGTTCCAGCGGGTCTTCGGTTACCCGCGCGAGAAAGCCGAGCACCATATGCTGGAGGTGCATCACAAGGGGCGTTCAATTTTGTGGAGCGGAATGCGTGAACGTGGGGAGCTTTATGTGCAGCAATTACACGGATATCTCCTGCTCGCGACGCTCGAGAAAGCCAGTTGATATGGAAATTTGCCGCCGAAATGATGAGATCGAGATATCCGAGCTCGATCCGTTTCTTGCGGAACTTCTTCGACAAATCCCAGCCAGCACTGATCCAGAGGGCGTGTCCGCCGCCGAACAGCGCCTCTTCAGCCCGCCGGCGGACCCGAACGAAATTGAAATTTGCGCAGAATGGAAACTTTATGTGAAGCCTGAGTTACGGCGGCTCTTTCAAACCGCGACGGAAACCGTCGCGGCAGATCTCGAGCAACTGCGTGGAAACGAGAAAACGTTCGCCAACCGCACCCTGCGCATTCCGTCAAAACACGCCGAAGCGTGGTTGAGTGCACTCAATCAGGCGCGGCTCGTCATTGCCGCAAAATACGATTTCACCGATGGCGAGTTGTGCGACCATTATCGCTCACCGATTGGATCGCGGCGGGACTTAAGTTTATTCCAGGTAAACTTCTATGGTTTTCTTCAGGAATTCATCCTGCGTGAACTGGATGGCTGGGACAAGGGACCCGAAGGCTAAGCCTGTTTCCGTTCCCGCACCATTGACATGAGCCGGTCCTTGATTGCAGCGGAAGCTTTCGCTGGACGCAGGCTCAGGGCGAAGGCTTCATGCAATGCGTAACATTTTGCGATGAAATCTTCCGCTTTTTGGCCGAATTTTTTGCGCGCTTTTTCAAATTCCTCCACCTCCTCAGGCTCGAGTGCGCCAATGACATAGAGTCGCGACTGGTTTTGGAATTGCTCAAAGTTCATCTTTAAGTTCCTTCAGTCCGTCATAGATTTTTTTTAGTCCCAATTCGAGCCGCGTCTTCACGGTTCCCAACGGTGTATTCGTTTTTGCGGCGATTTCGCGCTGGCTCATGCCCCGAAAAAATGCAAGATCGATTGCCTGCTGCTGGGCCGGTGGAAGTCCGTTGATCACTTTGCGCATCAGAACACGCGTGTCGCTCAGGACGATTTCCTCTTCGGTTGCATTATGTACCCAGGCGTCGGGTTGCTGTTCGGTTTCGCTTTGCATACGCTGTTCCGCGCGAGCGTAAGCCTGTTTCTTGCGCAGACCATCAATCGCCCGGCGACGCGCGAGCGTCACCATCCAACCGAGAGGTTTTCCTTTTTGCGCGGAGAAATTTCTCGCCTGGTTCCAGATCTCCATAAAAATTTCTTGCAGAAGATCGTCGGCCTCAGCCTCGTTATGAATCACGCGCAGAATGAGCGCTTTTAAAATCCCATTGTATCGGTCGTAAAGCTGGGAAAGTGCATCGGGGTCCTGGTTTTGGATCGAGTGCATTAACTCGAGATCAGTCGGCGCTCCCGGTTCGAGTTGCGGAGGAGCAGAGAAGTGCCGCGTCTCCCGTTTCGGTTTGCGCCGCGCTTGTTTTTTTGCTTTCCGACGCATTGCAAAAATCGAATTTACCTACGCAAGGCACGCTGGCCAAATTGGAAGCAGGAATGGATCGGACGCAGGCCAACCATTTGGGTCTCTTAGTCTGTGCGAGCGACCTCGTCCAACGCTTTCGAAACACAGCGTTCGGATCGGCAATCAGGAGATCAATCCGTTCAATTCATGGTTCGCGATAAACCTTGACCCGCGATTGGCCACGTTAATACGCTCTGCCACTGATAACGCCACCTGAGTCCAAGTTGCACTCAATGCCTGCCGGAGCGGGAGAACAGGTTCTGCGCGATTCTGCGTTTCAAAAATAAATTCCGGAAGAGAAAAACCATATGAAACTAATTACATCACTCGTTGGCATCGCTGCCTTAAGCTTCGTCACCTCGGCCCTCGCGCAAGAGGAGGAAACAGCGTCCCCAGCGCCGGAGGAGAAAGCCTCCGCGACCGTGGAAGAAACTCCGACGTCTACACCCGAAGCAAAGACGGCTACGACTCCCAGAGAGCAACCGGCCGCTCAAAAAAAAGAGAAAGCTGCCGCCGCCGCGCCTCAGAAAGCCCCGTCGCCCGTTGCCGCCGCGCCGGGAAAGAAAATGAGCGCCGAAGCCACCTTGAAGGACAATGAAAACCGCTGGTCAGCCGCAATCGCCAAACATGACACGGCAACCATCGAATCGATGGTGGCGGCTGACTTCATCGGCGTAAGTTCCAAGGGCAAAGTTCAAAACCGGCGCGCGATGTTAGCTGACGTGAAAGGTGACAAAGATACCTACACATCGACAAAGGCCGAGAAACTCGCGGTGCACATGTACGGTAGCGGCGTCGCCGTTGTGGTCGGGATGGCCAACGAAAAAGGCTCCGGCAAAGACGGCAAGGCGTTTGATCGCACTTATCGCTTTACCGACACCTGGATGGATCGAGGCGGCAACTGGCAATGCGTCGCCAGTCAGGTCAGTTTGGTTTCGCAGAA
>Ga0193719_10000396_pt1 | contig 16258 bp, 10 predicted proteins | sample U2a2metaG_FD_160103 | JGI IMG/M metagenome (GOLD analysis project Ga0193719, IMG submission 160103) | Soil microbial communities from a riparian zone of the East river system, Colorado, United States - U2a2 | ecosystem: Environmental > Terrestrial > Soil > Riparian zone | place: USA: East... | reverse complement strand
CGTAGACCCACCGATGGAATGGCCCCGAGCCCATCGTTCGTGCCGCGCGCGCAAAGATCGGTGAAATCGTACGCACCCCGGTGTCGGTGGCGATCACTACTGACCAGACCGTTCCCATGATAACGACGAACAGCATCGCGCCCTCGGTTTGTCCGAACCACAGCAACGCCAGGGGGACCCAGCACACGCTCGGCAATGTTTGCAGGCCGAGGGCGAGCACGCCGACCGTGTCTTCGGCAAATGTCAAAGATGCAGTCAGGAGCCCGAGCGGGAGCCCGATTGTGAGGCCAATGAAATATCCGACGAGCAAACGCCGCAATGTGACGCCCGATGCGCTGAAGAGCGTGCCATCACGTGCGGAGCTAGTGAGGTAATCCATAACGCTGCGCGGAGAAGGCAGCAAAACTGGCGACCAAATCTTTGCGTGCACCAAGGCCGCCCAAATCCCGACGAGCGCGACGAAAAATAAAACTGCGAGTAACGTTCTCCTCATTCCACGCTCACCACCGCCTCCGGCGCAAGGTAACCTTTCAGCGCTGCCGTCAATTGCGACGCGTGCCGGGCAATTTCGATGCTGTTGAAATCCCGCGGTCGCGGCAGGTCCACTTCAAAGATCTCGCGAATGCGTCCCGGCGTGGGCGACATGATCACGACCCGATCGGCCAAGCATGCGGCCTCACGGACGTTGTGAGTGACGAAGATGATCGTCTTACGCCGTTTTTGCCAAATCTGTTGGATGTCGCCGTAGAGTTGTTCGCGTGTCATGGCATCGAGCGCGGCAAACGGTTCGTCCATCAGCAGCACCCGCGGGTTCGGCGCGAGCGCGCGAGCAAGCGCGACGCGTTGCTTCATTCCACCCGAAAGCTCGTGCACGTTGGCTTCCATGAATTTCTCGAGGCCGACCAGATGAAGAAAAAATTTTGCAACCTCGCGCCGCTCCCGATTGCGTAAACCAGGTTTCAATTTCAAACCAAACATGACGTTGCCGAACGTATTCAGCCACGGAAACAGCGCCGATTCCTGAAACATGACCAGTCGATGTCGCCCCGGTCCGATCACCGGCTGATTGTCCGCCAGCACTCGTCCCTTGTCCGGTTTTTCCAGTCCGGCGATGATATCGAGCAGCGTCGATTTTCCGCAGCCACTCGGCCCGACAATGACGATGAATTCGCCTTCTTCGACTTCTAGCGAGATATCATCCAGCGCGTGCACGGTTTGACGCTTCTGCCGAAACCACTTCGAGACATGGTCCACGATTAGCTTCGCCGGTGGCGGACCCTGCAGTTCTTCTTGCAGTGACATCAGGGATTTTCGAACAGCTTGGAAAGATCCGGCGCTGTTTTGATGAAACCGGCCCTGACCGAGTTCTGTATGAATTTTTCCACCGCAGCGCGCGGCGTTTCCGCCGTAAACACAATCCGCTTCCATGCCGCGTCGATCAGTTGTGGGCTCATGTCGCTCTTGGTTTCCTCCAGCAGCTCAGCCTTGATCAAGCGTTGCGCTTCCTCCGGATTTTTTGTGATCCAGTCAGTAAGCTCCGCATGCGCTTGGGCAAATCTTTTCGCCAGTTCGTGTTGTTGGTTTAGAAATTTCACGCTCGAAACGAGAATCGTGGTGGCCACTTCCTTTTCTTCGACGATCACTTTACCGGAGGCTTCCTGCTCCAGGCGCGTCAGCCAGGGTTCCACAGTCCAAACTGCATCTATTTTCTTCGCTTTAAAAAGGCCTAACTGATCCGGATTTTGTGTTGGAATCACCTGTGCGTCCCCTCCGAGTTGCGTGATCTTTAGTCCACCGTCTGTCAGCCATGCCCGGCACGAAATGTCCTGCGTATTCCCTAATTGCGGTGTGGCGATTTTCTTGCCTCGAAAATCGGCGGCTGCTTTCAAATTTTCATCCGGCTGAACAACCAAACCCGCGCCGCCGTTGGCCGCGCCTGCGATTAGACGAATCTCTTCCCCACTCGATTTGGTATAAGCATTGAGCGCCGGCCCGGGACCGACGTAAGTCAGATCAATCGAGTTCGCGAAAACCGCCTCCATCGCACTCGGTCCGGCGTTGTAAACAAACCAATCGATTTTGGTTCCAAGCCGTTGTTCGAACCAACCTTTGCCCTGGCGGGAGAGCGCGTGTGCAACCACGCCCTGCGCGTGCGTGATGTTCGGAAAATGGCCCACGCGAATTTTCGTTTCCCCGAAACAAAACGCTGCTGCTGTAAACCAGAGCGAGATCGACAATAAAAGCTTGGAGATTTTCATTCTGCGATTTGTCGATCTTCTCCCTTGATCGGCGCAACAATCAAGCGCCGAAACAAACACAATCAAATCTATCGCAGCGGCCGGGCGACAAGGACCCCGCTATCCGAATGGTAGCGGTACAGATATTTCGAAAGCTCGTCGTCCACGATGACGCGGCCGTAATTGCTCGGAGAGGAAGCGTGCATGAAATGCAGAACGCCATTACCTGTACGCAACGCAAGGCCGACATGCGCGGTGGAATAAAGCCCGCTCCTGTCGCGCGAAATGATTCCGATGATGTCGCCACTGCGCAATTTCGATTCAATGCCTGCGACTTTACTTTTCGGAATTTCATAAAGTGGCCGCGATGAGACATTGGCTTCCATTCGCGCGAGCGGTCCCAGCAGCGAGCGATTCGCGGCGAGATACCTGTAATGTCGCCAGCCGGCGCTCATCTCCCGCGCGGAATGCGGCACGCTCCGGCCACCGAGGTCGCGCGTCAGATCCTCGACCAGACCGCGGCGATCGTTGTCGTAAAGCCAGTCCTCCAAGTAATGCAGGCGCGAAAGATATTCGCCGGTGCACTGGCCGCCGCGATATCGATCTTGCTCGATGTAATACAGCATGCGCTCCGGCGTCCAATTCGATTCCGGTTCGTTCAGCATCCGGGCGAAACCGAGCGCGATCTCGAAGAACGTCCAGCAATCCATTCCGTTGAAATTCACCGATGGCGACTCGATCCGGTTGTCGATCTCCAGAGTGAAATGTTTGTAGCGCGTCCCGACCAGAGCTTGTCCGACCGCCGCAGTGCGTTCACCAATCGGCAGCGCTTTCCAGTTTTCCGCTTTAGCCTTTGCCACCAGCCGATTGAATTGGTCTTGTCCTTTAAAAACGGTGCTAAGCGGCAAGCGCGACTCGTACCCCAACGCGACCGAGCAGATTAACAATATGGGAATGAAAACTTTCCAAGTCCGCATATCGCCCACAACTCAACGCGGAATTCATTTTCGAGCAACCGCATTCCTCCTGCCGCAAAGAGTTTTACTTCACTGGAGCAGACTTATATCGTTGGCATTGTGCCAATTCGTTTTCCCAAAAGGAGCCGGCGAAATATTGTTCGCCAACCGTCGCGGGATGGCGCGCCTGGCCCGCGGCTGCGGGATTCCACGCGCGTCCGGCTGCGTCCGCGAGCGGACTGGCACAAGCGCAATTTTCTTACCAGTGTGTTGATCCCCTCGCTTTTTGTGAAGCGTTCGGGTGGTCCCGCGGCTCCGCACTTCCCGAAAATCCGCGAAGGCGAGGTCTGCATCACTTGGATCGGTCACGCTTCATTTCTCATTCAAACCCACGAGGTCAATATCTTGATCGACCCGATCTGGTCGAAATGGCTCAAGGTAATCAAGCGGTTGAAACAACCCGGCTTCGAAATTCATCATTTGCCTTCGATTGATTTTGTCCTGGTTACGCATGCCCACTTCGATCATCTCGACCGGCGCACCCTGCGTCGCGTGGCTGCAAATCAACCGATCGTCGTGCCAATGGGTGTGGGAAATTTGGTGCACGACCTCGGGTTTCATATCGTGCATGAGCTGGATTACTGGCAGACGGTCGAGCTTGGGCCGCTGAAAATTTCTCTCACTCCCTGTCACCACTGGGGCGCCCGGTTCCTTGCGGATTTGCATCGTGATTTTGGCGGATTTGTGATCGCGTCGAATGGCCGCACGATTTTTCACTGCGGCGACACTGCCTATTTCCCGGGGTTCAAGGAAATCGGCGACCGCTTTAACATTGACGTCGCATTGCTTCCCATTGGCGCTTACGAAGCGCCGACTGGCCGCGAAGTTCACATGAACCCAGAGGAGGCAGTGAAAGCATTTCTTGAGCTGCGTGCGGACACTTTGATCCCGATGCATTACGGAACTTTTCCCCTTGGCTTCGAGCCGCTTTACGAACCGCCGCAACGATTGGTCGCAGCCGCTCGCGCCCATGGCGTCGAGGAGAAAGTCCTCGTGATGACTGAGGGCAAGCCGGTAGTTTTGTAAAAATTTTCTTTAGCCACGGATGAACACAGATGAAACACAGATTTGAGGATCTTCTTTTCTGCATCTGTGAAAATCCGTGTTAATCAGTGGCTAAATTCTCTTGGGGCAATCGGAGCCGGATTGATCGTTGTCTCCTTCTGTCTTCTTCTTCTTTGGCACAATCCGCTCATCTTTTGGAACGACGACTACGAATTGTCGATTCTGCCGGTATTCGCGGATGTAGCGCGCAGTTGGTCCGAAGGCCATTGGCCAATACTAAGTCCGTATTCTTGGGTCTGCGGCAATCTCGCAGGCGAATTTCAGTACGGCACGTTCTCGGTCTTTATAAATGCAGCTGTTATTCTCATCTGGAAATTTCCGCTGACGTTTCCACAACAAGCCGCAGCTCTTTCCATCGCGCACCTGTTTGTTCTGGCGATGGGCGCATCCTTGCTCGCACGCGACCGCGGATTTTCAATTCCATTGTCAACCTTTGTCGCGCTGGTTGCTTCCCTAAACGGCTGGATCATTTGCTGGGGCGCGACCGATTGGTTCAGCGCGCTCGGCGCGTTCACGTGGTTGCCCTGGGCGTGGTGGGGAGCGGAGCGCGCATTGGATCAACAACGAACGAAATGGCGATTCCTCTGGCCAGCGCCATTTGTTTACCTCGTCGTCACTGGCGGATTCCCCTACACAGTTTTGATGATGCTGCTCTTGATCGCATGGTTGGCGATCAAGGCAATGTGGGAGCGGCCTCAGAGCCGCGATAGCCGGGACACTAAGGTCTCTCCCACATTGGCAGTCTTGCCGATGCTTTTTGGTGTCGCGCTCGGTTTCGGATTGTCCGCGCCTGCGTGGCTCGCGATTCTCGATCTCGTTCACGGTTCAGCACGCGAATTGCAGTCGCCAGCAGCACACTGGCAATGGCTCGTTCCGCCCTCGGCCTTGCCCGGTTTGATCTTGCCATGCTGGACTGTCAATTGGGCGGATTTTTCCAGCCGTTATTTGCCACACACAGCAACCGAATTAGCATGCGGGCTAGTCGCTCCCGCAGCACTTATCGGTGGATTCCTCTGGCGTGGGCGTATAGTCGCTAGCCAAATTAAATGGGAGTTAGTCCTGCTCTTGGTCGTTCTCTTACTCTCGATGCTTCCCACCGCTGGGCTTTTCCGCTGGAGTTTTCGCTGGCTTCCATTTTTCCATTTGGTTCTGGCAATTTGCGCAGCGGAAGTGCTGCAAATGACGCCCCGATCAGCGACCGTGGCTACAACGGCTCTCGGTCTCGTCGTTTTGACGGCTATTGCAATGTTCATCCTGCGTGCAACAGGCACCTGCGCTTTCCCTCTGACATGGATTTTAGTCGGGCTCGCGGGGATTTGGTGGCTGGCAACGCTCTGGTTGCGTGATTCTGAATTTCAAAAATGGGGACCGGTTGTGATCACGTTTTTGGCATTTCTCGCTACATATTTCTGCATCCCGACCAACTGCGGCGTCCCCACGTACAATTTTTCTCAAGAACTGCTTAAACCCGCGCCGCTCGATGCACGACGCCTTTATCTCAGCATCTATCCGTGGGCGGAGCTTACCTATTGCGTGGCGAACAAGCCGGAACCGGTTGGCCAAACTCTGCGGCCGGGCAGCACATCGATGTGGGCTGGATTGCATTTCATCAATGGCTACAGCCCAATCAGAGCCGCTGGCGTGGCGCGCGAGTTCGCGGCCACGATCCACGGTGAAATCAATCCGGAAGTTGGAGACTATTTGCTCAATCATCAAGCTGGCGAGGATGGGGAACTAGCATCGCTGGGAGTGGACGGAATCGTCGTTGCACGGGAAATCGATCTTGTGCCCCAACCATCCTCTGAATGGCAGCTCGTCGTTTCAACAGATGAAGGACGCGTCTTCCACCGGCGCGGTGTGCCATTCGCGCGCGTGCGCTCAGTCAATTCAATCGATTCGCGGCCTAACGAGCAGTTTGTCGCCGCAACGATTTCGCAGATCGATAATTCGCGAAACCGAGTGGGAGTTGATGTCGATGTGCCGAATGGCGATCGGCCTGCGTTACTGACTTTTTCGCGGCCGTATTTTCGCGGATATCAGGCGCGCTTAGGCGATCAACAACTCGCCGTCACTTCCTATCGGGGATTATTTCCAGTGGTGGAAATCCCTGCGGGCACGCATGGGCGACTCACTCTTGCGTATCGGCCATATTGGCTGATCTGGGGAGGCGGCGCCGCAATCGCCTGTGCTTTAGTTATCGCGCTGAGCCTTGTCGCCGTGATTGCTCGGAGATACGCTCGACCAAAGGCTTACGTAAGTACGCAATCATGTTGAACTGTGATGATTTGGTTCGATTTTATCCAATCGTGAAAAGGTCACTCGTCGCACTTACCATATTTTTCTCAGCCTTCGCTGCCACGTTCGGAGATCTCAAGCCCACCGATTCGAGCGCTCCGGTCCTGCAATATTTTGAGCCTGTTCAAATCGCTCCCAAGGCTGGCCATACAGATGCACCGAACTTTACTTTCGATGCGGGGAAACCGTTGCTTACGATAACGTCTGTCCGTCAGGTAATTCCCCATCGGGATGGAAAAGGCGTTACAATTGTCCTAAATGAAAAGGACAAAAAGCGATACGCAGAGCTAACGCGCCGATTTAAAAGTCGCCTACTGATATGTGTTGCTGCAGCCGACGTGATCAGCATCGAGCAGATCACTTCGGCGGAGAACGGACTAATTGAGTTTAGTGATGCCCGCTATACGGGGCATATCGCCAGATATCTTCGTCGCCGATTTGGCATGTAGCGTTGCCGGGTCCTGGCGCCGCTACAATTTTTTTGGATCTTCGAGCAGATCGATCACCCGCTTGAGCAAGCGTCCTGCACCGCCGCCGTCGATGCTGCGATGATCGAAGCTCAGTGTGATTTGCGCTTCGGTTTTGGGAACGAATTCTTTTTTTTCTTCATGCCACGACGGAATTTTTTTCCCGACGCCGAGACCGAGCAGCAATGTTTGGTCTGGCAGCGGAATGGGCGTCCCCCATTCCATTCCGAAGGTCCCGAAGTTCGAAACGGTCGCGATGCCACCGGCTTGCATGTCCGGTGAAATTCGCCGTTGTCGCGCGAGTTCGACGAGGTCCTTGTATTTGGTGGTGAGATCAACAAGTGAAGTTTTATCGGCGGAACGAATCACCGGCACCATGATTCCATCCTCCGCTTCAACCGCGATGCCTACATCAATGGAGTTTGATTGCACTACACGGTTCCCGATCAATTTCGCCGCTGCGCCCGGATTTTCCTCGAGAGCGAGCGCGAGCGCGCGCAACGCGTAAAGACCAGGACCTGGCTTTGGATCACGCGATTGCCGATCTTGCAGCACCGGGTCGAGATTTACCGACGAGCCAATGGTCGAAAGCGGGCGCGTCCAACTACGCCGCATCGCATCCGCCACGCCGGCGCGAATGGCGGAAGCTTCATGCGCGGTCTGTTTCTCGATCTTGTGCAGGAAATTCTCGAGATCCTTAATCGTGACGCGATTGCCTGCGCCAGTGCCCATGATCCCGGCCAAGTCCACCGTTGTTAATTGCAACTCGGCCATGCGTGCGCGCACGCGCGGCGACATGAAAGTGGCGCCTTTCGTGATTGCCGGAACGGGCAGGTCGCCAACACCCGCGCCTTCGCCGTCGCGCGCGGCGATTTTTCTCCCTCTCGCCGGAGCAACTTCCTGATCAGCGCGCGCAGGAATTTCTTCAGCCACTTCCCGCTGTGAAGGAGGCGGGGCGTGCTTTGCGAATCGCGCCGCGTCTGCCTCGCTCGCTTCTACGTAGCCAAGCACTGCACCGACTGGGTATGTCTCCTTTAATTGCACGGTGATCTTGTCAATTTTGCCTTTGCATGGCGTGGTCACGCCCATGACCGCTTTGTTGGTCTCGACGTCGATAATTTCCTGATCGTCCACGACCTCGTCGCCAGGTTTTACCTTGATATCGACAATCGTGGCTTCAGCGATCGATTCGCCCAGCTGCGGCATGATGATCGGAACTTGCGGCATAGATTCTATTCTCGCAGCAGTGCGCGAGCTTTGGTTGCGATGTTTTTTTCGTTCGGCCGATGCGCGCTCCAAAGATTTGGGTGATACGGAATCGGAGTGTCTTTCGCATTGAGACGTTGCGGCGCTGCATCCAGCAGATGAAAACCCTGGCTCGTGACGCGCGCGATGACTTCTGAGGTTGCGCCGCCCCAGGGAAATGACTCGCCGACGCAGAGTAAACGTCCAGTGCGGGCGACGGACGCGAGCACCGCATCGGTATCCAGCGGTTTGACCGTGCGCAGATCGACCACCTCAATTTCGAGACCTTCACGCGCGAGTTCCTCTGCCGCCGTGAGCGATTCCTGCACCATCGCGCTGTAACTCACGATGGTGAGATCGCGTCCCTCGCGTGCAATCCTTGCGCGACCAGCCGGCAAACCTTTCTCGGGCAATTTGTCGGCCTTAAGATGGTAATAAAGATATTTGTGTTCGCAGTAGATGACCGGGTCATCGATCGCTACGGCTTCAATGAGCATAGTGTAAGCGTCTTCCACCGTCGCCGGCGTCATCACGATCAGTCCGGGATAATGCGCGTAAATCGATTCCATCGATTGACTGTGAAACGGCCCGCTGCCTTTTGTTCCACCGGACGGCAGACGCACCGTGATCGGCACTGGCACGCTTGTTCGCCAGTAATGCGTGCCGGCGTGGTTTAGGATTTGGTTGAGTGCAATGCTGGAGAAATCGGCAAACTGCATTTCGACAATCGGCCGCATTCCTTGCATGGCGGCGCCAATCGCGGTGCCGACGATGGCGTCCTCACTGATCGGCGTGTTCAATACGCGCCCAGGAAATTCCTTCGCGAGGCCTTTCGTGGCTTTAAATGCGCCGCCGAATGTTCCGCCGACGTCCTGTCCGTAGATGAAAACCCGTTCGTCATCACGGAGCAGTTTTGCCTGCGCCTCCCGGATCGCTTCAAGATAGGTGATGCTCATTCGAAAGAATCAACAAGGTCGCGCGTCGATAACGCGCACCAATCTTCTTTGTCGCCTTCGGGCGCGGGCTCTTTTTGCGCGGCGGCAATCGCCTCTTCCACCTGCGCGACTGCATCTTTACGCCAGTCGGCCAGCGTCTCCGTGTCCGAAAGATTAAGGTCGATAATTGTCTGCTCGGCCACCTTCAGGCAATCGCGCGCGAACGGCTGCTGCTTGATCTCCTCCGTCACATAGCTCGAATCATCGTGCTCGCCATGCCCGGACAAGCGTAACACGGAAGCGACAACCAATTGCGGCGGACGACCTGCGCGCGCGCGTTTCACCGCGCCGCCGATCACGTCCAGGCACGCGCCAAGATCCGTTCCATCAAGACTGTAGCCCTCAAAGCCATAACCGATCGCGCGGTCAACCAAATCATGACACGCGAATTCGCGGTCGTTCGGCGTTGAATAAGCGTAATGATTGTTTGTCGCGACGACCACGAGCGGCACTTGTTCGACAGCAGCGATATTCATTCCCTCGTGGAACGAACCGGTCTGCATCCCCCCTTCGCCGATGCATGCCAGGCCGACGAAATTTTTCTCCCCTTTAAATCGCTTCGCTAGTAATGCGCCTACCGTGACCGAAATCATCGCGCCGAGATGACTAATCATGGCAAGTTCGTTCTTGCGCGGATGGCCCCGGTGAATGTTGCCGTCGCGTCCGCGCATCGGGCCCAGGCGCGAGCCAAGATACGTGCGCGTTACGTCGAGCAGCGGTTCGCCAAATGCGGAGCGTCCGGCCTGGTCGCGAATCAATGGTGCGAAGATGTCGCCTTTTTGCAAAAATAAGCCGCATGCGACGCTGACTGCCTCCTGGCCTTTGCCGATATAAACTCCGCCCGTGATCAACCCGCCGCGGTACAAGCTCACCAGCTTTTCTTCCAGCGTGCGCACCAGAAGCATCCAGCGAAACGCTTCGAGGAAGCGCTCGTGCGGCGCGGCCTTTTTTGTTTTTGATTTTGCGCTGCGCTGCGCCGTCTGAAGCATCGGGCAATTCTACGCAAGATCGACAATCCCGCGCAAAAGTTTTTTTGCGGATCCGCGTTCTCTTCCTGGAGAGCACGGGCTATCAGGCTGTTCTTTTCGGCAGCTTGCCGAAAAGCGGGTGGTGTAATTCAAATTTCGCTTCGCGAAAAATGTCGTCGGCAAGCTGCCGACGATTGCAGGCTAACAGCCTGCGCTCCCGACAGAAAAAACTACCGCATCGCCAGCGCGAGCCGTCGCTGGGTCGGGCTACGTTCGCCCGCGTTCGATGCTACTTCGGCGGAAATTTGCTGTGGCGCGGTTAGTTTCATTCCGACCAGTTTGCTCACGCCGCGCTCCTCCATCGTCACGCCGTAAAGAATATCGGCTTTGGCAATGGTGCGTTTGTTATGCGTGATGATAATGAACTGGCTCTGCTCTACGAAGCGCTCCAGCACCCGGATAAAACGGTTGATGTTGCCTTCGTCCATTGCCGCATCCACTTCGTCGAGAATGCAGAACGGGCTCGGTCGCACCATGTAAATCGCGAATAACAACGCCACTGCGACCATGGAGCGTTCGCCTCCGCTGAGCAGGGAAATGCTTTGCAGCTGTTTGCCGGGAGGTTTAGCGCTGATTTCAATGCCACAGTTGAGCGGATCGTTGTCGTCCAGTAACGACAGGTCTGCGCGCCCGCCGCCGAAGAGTTCTGCGAACATTTCGCGAAAGTTGATTCGCACCTGGGCAAAGGTTTCGCTAAACAACTTTCTGGTGGTGGAGTTGATCTGCGCAATCACATCCAGCAATTCGCGACGCGAATTGGTAAGGTCATTATTTTGCGCTTCGAGAAATTTGTATCGTTCTTCCAGCTCGTCGTATTCATGAACGGCATCGAGGTTTACAGGGCCCATGTTGTCGAGCTGCGTGCGGAGATCCGTGATGAGTTTTTGAAGATCAACGTCGCTGAGGTGGATCGCGTTCTCCGAACGCGATGGTAAATTCGACGCGGCTTCCCCGCCATTTGTAGCATCGCCAGCGGAGCGGTCGATCCGCCTTTTCACTTGCGCCAGCAGGACTTTTTCGAACGCGGGCTGATCGACTACAAACGCGCGAAGATCAATCTGGTAGCTGCGCGAAATATGCTCCGTGAGATTGTCGATCTTCATTTGCAGTTGCGACTCGCGCACTTGCCGCTGGGCACGCCGGTCCTGCAATTCGCCTAACGAATCGCGCAAACGTCGCAACTCGGTTTCGCAATCGGAAATCGTGGAGAGTCGTGTAGCGCGTTGCTCGGCGATTTTCACCGCGCTCGCTTCTGCTTGCTGGCGCTGCGCCGTCTGACTTTTAATTAACGCTTCCGACTCACGCGACTCCTCAGCCTGTGTGGCCAATTTCGATTCGTACATTGTTATATCGGCTTTTCGCACAGCGATCAGCTCCAACAGTTCGGCCTCGCGCGCGCGCATTGCTTCGTGTTGCGCGATGAAATTTTCATGGCGCTGGCGCTCGGTCGCAAGAGCCAGCCGCAGTTGATTCATTTTTTCGGTCAACTCTTCTTCGCGCGCTGTGGTTTCTTTCTGTGCGGCTTCGAACGCGGTCAGATCGGCCTGCTCTTTTGCAAGTTGATCCCGCATCGTTTGGAGTTCGCGCTCCAAGTGCCCGACCCGTTCGTCAGCCGCGGCCACCTGGTGCTCGAGCGCATTTTTGTCTGATCGCAAATTGTCGATCTTGCGTTCGGCCTCGGCCAATTCGCGCTGGAGCCGCAAAGCGATTTCGAGCGCCGCTTTTGCTTCGTCGCGTTTCGCGCAAAGCGATTCGCGCTCCTTTGCCAGCGCGGCTTCTTCTTTCCCGAGATCGGCAATTTGCGCCTTGCGCTCCAGCAATGACGGCGTGCGCACTTCGCTGCTGCCGCCAAAGACGATCCCTTCGGGAGAAATAAATTCGCCGGCCAGCGTGGCCATCGCCAGCGTGGGCTCGGCCTTTTTACACTCAAGCGCGTGTTGTAAATCCGAGAAAACGACGACGTTGCCGAGCAACTGTCTGACGAGTGGTTCGAGCGACGACGGCGCGACCAGTTTGTCCGTGGCCCAAGCGAGCGCATCCTCCGGCAGACTTTTTCGCGTTGGCTTTTGCGCCGAGCCTGTCAACTGCGGAATGAACAGCGCAGCCTGGCCGAGCTTCTTTTTCCGGAGCCGCGTGATGATTTCGGAAGCAACGCTCGCGTCTTTTAAAATGACGGCGTGGAGATTTCGACCCAGCGCAGCTTCGATCGCCGGAACGAACTTCAGATCGACTTCCAGATGCGCCACAAGTGAACCGGAAATCGCATCACGAAATTTGTCGGGATCGTTCAGACCCTTGAGGACAGCTTGCGAACCTTCAGACAAGCCTTCGCCTTCTTCATTGAGCTGACGCAAAACGTCCAGCCGCGATCGTTTCTCCGCGATCGTCCGCTCGAGCGCGGCAAGGTTCTGTTCCGCTTCGGAGAGCAGTCTTTCTTTTTCGCGCAGGCTCGCATCGACATCGATCGCTTCGCGCCGGCTGGCTTTATCTGGGACAGCAATATGCCTGGCCAGCTTCTCGCGCGCCGCCGTTAACGTTCGAATTTGTTTGGCAAGGTGTTCACTTTGAGCGCGGGTCAATTCTCGTCGCGTTTTCGTTCCGGAGAGTTCCTCCTCGAGCGTCGCGATGCGGTTTTCGGATTTGGACAGCGCGATTTGCAACTCCTGCAACTGTGTCCCGCGCTCGGTTCGATTTTTCTGGATTTGTCCGGCCAGGCTGGCGAGCTCTTTCAACTCGGCTTCTTTTTCTTTCAACTGCCGCTCGATTTCTGCGATGGAGTTATTCGTTTGCTCGACCTCAGCGGCGTGCTGTTTGCGTTTTTTTCCCGCGTCGCCGATGTCGCGCTGCGCGCGTTCGACCAGCTCGGCGAATTCTTCCGCACGCTGCCGATTGAATTCAATGCGGCTGCGGTGCGCGGCGATTTCGCTTTCCAGTCGCTGCACCTCCGCACGCGAATCGGCGATCAGAATGTCGATCTTGTCCAGCGCGTGGCGTTCTTCGGTTAGCGCATTTTCGCTGTTGTGGATCTTCTCGCGCGTCGCGTGCTCGGACTGGGTCAGACGCCCGATTTCTTTGTGACAGCCGGCGAGATCAGCTTCGAGAGCATCAAGCTGTATGCGTGCGTGATGAGTTTCAACTACGCGAAGATCCGCATGCAGCGCCTGATATCGCCGCGCTTTGCCCGCCTGTCGCTGTAACGAACCGATTTGGCGCTTTACCTCTTTGATGACGTCACCAATGCGCAGGAGATTTGCCTCGGTGGCTTCCAGCTTGCGGAGTGCCTCGCGCTTTTGCGCCCTGTACTTTGTGATTCCAGCCGCTTCCTCGAACACTGCGCGTCGATCTTCCGGACGCGAGCTCAGGATCATGTCGATCTTGCCCTGTTCCATCATCGAGTATGCGGCGCGGGCGATGCCCGTGTCGGCGAAGAGATTTTGAATATCGCGAAGGCGGCAGGGGGTTTTGTTTAACAGATATTCGGAGTTGCCATCGCGATAGACGCGGCGCGTGACGCGCACGTCATGCCAGTCGGTTCCGAACTCTTCAGCACAATCGGTGAAAGTGAGTGAGACCTCTGCCAATCCTACGGGCTTGCGTGTGTCGGCGCCGTTGAAGATCACATCCGCCATCTCATCGCCACGGAGCGACTTTGCAGATTGCTCGCCGAGTGCCCAGCGGACGGCGTCAAGGACGTTGGATTTTCCACAACCATTCGGCCCGACGATAGCGGTCGTGCCCTCGTGAAAATTAAAGACGGTTTTATCGGCAAACGATTTGAAGCCGAGTAGCTCGAGTGATTGTAAATGCATTGTGGGCCACACCCCGGGCCTCGGCAGCCTCAATACCGCAGCCTTGCCGGGGTTACAAGCGGAAAATCACACAATTTGAAGGGGTTCTGGCCGGGTGCGACCACAGGATATTGGGCCTTCGTCTCGCCGCATAAGATCGGAGTCGCGCGAACCCTTGCGTGCTTTGTCGCCTCTCCCCTTGCGACAAGGGAAGAGGATGAAGCTGAGGGGATCGGACAATTTCTGGGCTTCTTAGAGTCGACCCTCCTCCCCCTCACCGGGGAGAGGCGTCCCTCCGCGCATTCCATGCTACGATTCCCCGCCATTCTGAAAAATACGCCCGTGGCGTCAGAAGGTTAACCCGCATTCTTGCTTTGGACAACTCCATCACTCAGGATGCGCCAATGGCAGATGAGCCGCTGGCGTGGATACAGCAAGAAGAGCGCATCGATCATCAGCTGGTCCGCGGCATTGGAATTCCAGCTCTCACTGCGAATATAATCAGCTCGACAATCGGCGCAGGAATTTTCGTAATTCCAGCGACCGTGGCGAGAGGACTAGGACCAGCGGCGCCACTCGCATTTGTTTGTTGTGCGATTGCGATGGTCTTGTTCGTTACTTGTTTCGCGATTGCCGGCAGCCGCGTGTCATTGACAGGCGGCTTGTACGCGTACGTCGAAGTCGCGTTTGGTCGTTACGTCGGATTCCTCGCTGGCATGCTTTACTTTTTAACCGCGATCGGTGCGGTTGCCGGCGTCGTGAATGTGTTAGCAAACTCGGTCGCGCTAGTGGTTCCGTTTCTCGGCGGTCCGATAATGCGCGTAGCCGTGATGTTCGCCGTTTACGCGTCGCTCGTGTTGATCAACATCCGCGGCGTGCGCCAAGGCGCGGGTGCGGTGACCGTGATAACAGTCGCAAAGCTTCTGCCGCTGTTGCTGTTCGTTGGCGTCGGAATATTTTTCATCCACGCGCCGAATCTTGCCTGGAGCAGTTGGCCCAGCAGCAAGTCGTTAGGCGATGCCGTTATCCTGCTGATTTTTGCGTTCGTCGGAATCGAGGTGGCGTTGATTCCGAGTGGCGAAGTGAAGAATCCGGCGCGCACGGTTCCGCGGTCGGCTTATCTCGCTCTCGTCGTCACCACTATCATCTACCTCATGATCCAACTCGTCGCGCAGGGTACCCTCGGCGCCGATCTCGCCAATCATCCTGACGCGCCACTCGCCGAATCGGCAGCAAAATTTCTCGGCAATTTAGGCCGCACGATTCTTTTGGCTGGAGCCAGCGTCTCGGCATTTGGATTTGTTACGAGCGATATCCTGAGTTCACCGCGAATGGTCTTTGCTTTCGGCCGGGACGGCGCGTTGCCGCAATTTTTCGCGCACGTTCATCCACGCTATCGATCACCTGACGTCGCGATCATTACTTACGCGACGCTCGCCTTTGCGCTGTCACTCAGCGGCACCTTCGAACAACTGGCGGTGCTTTCGAACGTCGCCGTGTTGTTGATGTATCTGCTTTGCTGCGCTGGCTGCTGGATTCTGGTGCAACGCGATGTGCGATCGGACGGTGAGCCCTTCAATTTCCCTGGGATGAAAATTGTGCCAGCGCTGGCGATCGTCGCGATTATCTGGATTCTCGCGCACGCCACGGCTCGGGAATTTGTGGTGACCGGAATCGTGCTCGCTCTCGCATCGATTATGTACGCGGTGCGGCGCCATGAGTATGTACGATTGTCATATGCAACTGCTGGAGCATGCATAGGCACCTTCATTGCGTTCTTTTCGCGCCCTTCATTAATGGGCGAGAAGGCCTCATTTGAAGGCATAATAGCAGCGCTCATGAACCTCGTTGTGTTGCAAAAAGACGTGCCGCCTTTGGCCCAGACTTCTCTGAATTATATTTGCGCTGGGCTGCTAATCGGCGCACTCATCGGCGTTATCGCCGCGGCATTGGCACTTCGGAAGTCGTAGGCAAAATCGTGAAAACCGATTAGTTTTTGGCCATGCGTCAAAATTATCTTGAGGAGTTCTATTCTTTTCTGCGATTTCCAAGTGTTTCGACTGATGACCAGTACAAAGAAAAGCTGAAGGAATGTGCAGATTGGCTCGTGAAAAAACTTACG
>Ga0193719_10000393_pt1 | contig 16328 bp, 19 predicted proteins | sample U2a2metaG_FD_160103 | JGI IMG/M metagenome (GOLD analysis project Ga0193719, IMG submission 160103) | Soil microbial communities from a riparian zone of the East river system, Colorado, United States - U2a2 | ecosystem: Environmental > Terrestrial > Soil > Riparian zone | place: USA: East... | reverse complement strand
TCTCGGGCGCGTCCAGCCTGCGAGGCGGATTCCTGTTCCTGTGCGCCGTGGCAGTCGTCCTGGCCGCCTGCGCGCCGATTCTCCGCCGCGTGGTGGGCGAAACCGGGGGTTAGCAGGGATTTTCACGAAAATGCGGCCATTTCCAGCGGCTTTTGCTAGACTTGTCCTCCTAGGCCGGCGGAATCACCCGCCGGCTTCGCGGTCACATAAGGACGGAAAGGGGCGGGCTTGTACAAGGTCGGCGACAAGGTGGTGTATCCGCACCACGGAGCAGGTACGGTCGTAAAGAAGGAAAAGCGCGAGGTTCTCGGCGAAAAGCGCGAGTACCTGACCATCAAGATCCTTCACAACGACATGACGGTGAACGTCCCGTCCGAGAACGCCGAGGCCGTTGGCCTCCGCAAGGTGATCGGCGAGGACATGGTGAAAGTGGTCGTGAAGGCGCTGACCGGCGGCGGCACGCAGATGCCCAAGAACTGGAATCGCCGCTTCAAGCACAACCGCGACAAGATGAAGACCGGCGACATCCTCGAGCTCGCGGAAGTCGTCCGGAACCTCTCCTTGCGTGACAGCGAAAAGGGTCTCTCGACCGGTGAGAAGCAGATGTTCGTGAAGGCCAAGAAGATCCTGGCCAGCGAGCTCATGTACGCAAAGGACATGGACGAGGAAGAGGCCGCGGAATGGCTCGACGGCGTTCTCCTCGGAGGCCCGAACGGCAGCAACAACGGTGGTCGCAAGAAGACGACCGCTGCGAAGCCGGCGAAGGTCGCGTCGAAGACGGCCGCGAAGCCGAAGACGGCCGTGGCGCGGAAGAAGACCACCGCCGCCAAGCCGGCCGCGAAGGCCAAGACCACGACGAAGGCGCGCGCCACCTCGAGGTGAGCGTCTGGGCCGTTCTCGCTGCAGCGGGTAGCGGCGACCGGCTCGGTGCAGATCGGCCGAAAGCGTTCGCCCGACTGGGCGATGAGCCCCTGCTCGCGGAAAGCCTGCGGCGGCTCGACGCTTCGGACTGGGTCGAGTTCATCGTCGTGGCCGCGCCGCCGGGGTGGGAAGAGCCCGTGATCTTGCTTGCGGAGGAGCTCGGCTGCAGCAAGGTCAGCGCGGCTGTCGTCGGAGGAGAGACGCGTGGTGAGTCCGTTGCGAGGGCACTCGAGGAGGTGGCGGAGGATGCCGCTGTCATCCTCGTGCACGATGCAGCGCGCCCGTTGCTCGAGAACGACGTGATCGAGCGGGTGCTCGCGGCCCTGAACGAGGGCTGGGACGGGGCCGTTCCTGGATTGCCGCTCTCGGACACGGTGAAGCGCGTGGATGGCGACCGTGTCGTCGAGACGCTGCCCCGCGAAGCGTTGCGCGCGGTGCAGACGCCTCAGGCGTTCGTCGCTTCGGTCCTGCGTGAGGCCTACTCCGCGGGTGATGTGCGCGCCGCGACCGATTGTTCCTCCTTGGTGGAGGCACGCGGCGGTCGCGTGAAGGTGGTCGAGGGCGATCCGAAGTTGATCAAGGTCACGGAGGCCGACGATCTCGAACGCGTTGCCGCACTGTTGTGATCGTCGACTACCACATGCATCTCCGCAACGGGCGTGAGGACATCTCGCTCGACACGTGGACGGTCGATCCGTTCGTCTCGGCGGCGCGTGCCGCCGGCGTGGACGAGATCGGGTTCACGGAGCACATCTACTACTTCACGCAGAGTCGTTCGCTATGGGAGGTTCCGTACCAGCTGGAACGCTGCGTGCACGACATCGAGCCGTACGTGGCTGCGGTTGTCGAGGCGCGGGAGCGCGGCCTGCCGGTGAAGCTCGGGCTCGAGGTCGACTACGTGCCAGGTCGTGAGGACGAGACGCGCGCGATCCTTGCGCCGTACCCGTGGGACTACCTGCTCGGGTCGGTGCACTTCATCGACGGGCTGGGCGTCGACGGCGAGGAGCCGAGGATGCTGGACGTCCTCGGTGTCGAGGAGTCCTGGCGCGTGTACTTCGAGACGCTGGCGGCGGCTGCTCGCAGCGGTCTGTTCGACTCGTTGTCGCATCCGGATCTCGTGAAGATCTTCGGTGAGCGTCCCGCCTCGTTCGACTATGGGCCGGTCGTGGCGGCGATTGCGGAGTCGGGGGTTGCCGTCGAGGTCTCGACGGCGGGGTTGCACAAGCCGGTCGGTGAGCTGTATCCGCATCCTGAGTTTCTCCAGGCGTGTCGCGACGCCGGCGTGCCGGCGACGCTCGCCTCGGATGCGCATTCGCCGGATCTCGTCGGACGCGACTTCGACAAGGCGCTCGAGCTGCTGCGTTCCGTGGGGTACGAGACGGTCACGGTGTTCGAGCAGCGCCGCGCGCGCCAGGAACCGCTCGGATGAGCTTGCGCGTCGGGCTGGGGGTCGATGCGCACGCGTTCGCGGACGGCGTGCCGCTCGTGCTCGGTGGTGTGACGTTCGACTCGCCGCGCGGGCTCGCCGGCCACTCCGACGGGGACGTGATCACGCATGCGTTAATCGACGCGGTGCTGGGGGCGGCGGATCTCGGTGACATCGGCTCGCTCTTTCCCTCGGACGGCTCGACGCCGTTGGGCGTCTCGTCGCTGGATCTGTTGCGCGACGCGGTGGCTCAGGTCCGCGGCGCGGGGTATGCGGTCGTGAATGCGGACTGCATCCTGATCGGAGAGCAGCCGCGAATCGCCGACCGGCGTGTGGAGATGGGTGAGGTGCTGAGTGCTCTCGTCGGCGCTCCGGTCAACGTGCGCGCGACGACGACGGACGGCCTCGGGTTCACCGGCCGACGCGAAGGGCTCGCGGCGCAGGCGGTCGCGCTCGTCGAACGCTCTTGAGGCTCGTCCGTTACGCGGACGCTCCGGATCTGCAGGCGATTCGGTACGAGGTGTTGTCCCAGGTGACCTTTCCGGAGTACCTGCAGAACAACGTCCCGGGCAACAAGTACTGGGGTCGGTTGTACGACGACTTTCCGGATTTCCAGCTCGCGCTCGTCGACGGTGACGAGCTGGTCGCCGAGCTGCATTCCGTGCCGACGCCGTGGGATGGGAGCGACGCTGACCTGCCATCCGGTTGGGACGAGGGGTTCTTACGTGCGTTCGAGAGCGGCCGCGAGCCGGACGTCTTGTGTGCGCTCGCGATCTCTGTTCGGCCGGACCGGCAGGGTCAGGGGTTGGCGGTGCGGATGCTGGAGGAGATGCGTGGCGCGGCTCGGGCCGGAGGGTTGCGGGAGCTGATCGCTCCTGTTCGTCCGACTTTCAAGGCGAGGTATCCGCTGATCCCGATCGAGCGGTATGCGGAATGGCGTCGTAAGGATGGGCAGCATTTCGATGCGTGGATTCGCGTGCACGAGCGAGTCGGCGGGGAGATCTTCGCGGTGGCGCCGGAGTCGATGGTCATGGACTGCGCGGTGTCGGACTGGGAGGAGTGGACGGGCATGCGGTTCCCCGGGGACGGCGACTACGTCGTCCCGGAGATGCTGGCACCGCTCTACGTGCGTGACGGGCGCGGTCGCCACGTCGAGCCGAACGTCTGGTTACGGCACCGGCTCTAGCGGCGCTTGCCCTTGCGGGCGCGTTCGAGCTGCCGGCGCATCTGCCGGTTCTGCGCGATGTTCTCGGTCTGGTCTGCGGTCGCGTCCATGTAGGCCTGGCGCTCGGAGGCGCTGAGCCGCGAGAGCGCCTGTTGCGCGCGCATGGGATCCCGGGCGACGCCGGAGCGCTCGAGCTTCTTGACGGCGCTCGCAAGCTCCGGGTTCTGCCGCTCGAGTGCCGCCTGCGAGGCCTTCTTCATCAGGCGTCCGATCAGCGGGAGCTTCATCAGCCCCGCGATGATCGGCTTGAGGTAGCGGCCGCCCTTGATCCGTCCGAGGAGCGCGAACGTCCCGAGGATCAGGAGCAGGAAGGCGAGGATGTAGACCGGGAGGAGGAAGAACCAGATGGACGCGATCACGGCGGGATCGTAGCGATCCGGCAGGAGCCCAAGGCGTCACGTCTCGTCGAACCACGTCCAGGTGTCGGACATGGTGCCGTTGGTGTCACCGAAGCGTTGCGGGCTCCGGGGACTCGGGTCGGGGCGGGTTGCCGGGGGAGCTACTACGGCCACGTCCCGGTGTCGGACATGGTCACGGAAGTGTGACGAACTTTCCACAGGGTTCGACCTGGACCAGGCCGTCCCGGGCCAGTGACTCGACTGCTTTCGGGTCGAGCTCGCTTAGTGGGCGCTTCGCCTCGGCGACCAGGCGCAGCGTTTGCGCGCGGCGCTGGCGGAACGAGCCCTCGAACGGGGACTGCTTGCGCAGCGGTTCGTAGCGACGGCCTCGCGAGGGGCACTCGCTTGCGAGGGGACAGATTCCGCAGCGCGGAACTCGCGCCAGGCACACCGTTGCGCCGAGGTCCATCAACGCCTGGCCCGCCGCGGCGGAGAACCGATGTCCCGTCCGCTCCTGGATGCGGCTCACATTCGTGTCGATCGGGAGGACGTCACGACCGAGCGCGAAGTTCCCCACGGCCGCAGCCGTGTACGGCCCCACGCCCGGCAACTCCGTCAGATCAGCGGGCCAGCCGTCCGCCGCGATCTGCCGCGCGGCGCGATGCAGGTTCAGCCCACGCCGGTTGTACCCAAGCCCTTGCCATTCGCGAATCACCGCCGCCGGCGACGCGTCCCCCAGCGCCTCGACCGTCGGCCAGCGTTCGAGCCAGTTCAGATAGCGCGGAACGACCCGCTCCACCTGCGTCTGCTGGAGCATTACCTCCGACACGAGGATCGCGTACGGATCCCGCGTCCGCCGCCAGGGGAGGTCACGGCCGTTCTCGGCGAACCACCCGAGCAGTAGACCTTCCACGACGGCGAGCGTACCCTGGACGGCGGCTGATCTTGCGGGCAGGAAAACGACAGGCCGTCGGGCTGCCGGTCGAGGTCGTCCTCGTCTGGATGCTCTTCGTCGTCGTGACGGCGGAGATCCTCGTCACGTACAGCCGCCTTCCCGCCCGCGAGCTCTACCACGTGTCCGGCAGTGGAATCGAAGGCGGCCTCAGCCGGGCCGTTCTCTTCGCCAACTTCCCGGTTGCTCTCGTTGCGCTGGCGGTGCTCGCACTCGTCTACGAGCGACTGCCGGCTCGGGGCTACAGAGTCGCCGCGATCGTCGCCTGCGCTCTCGGCGTCGTCATGCTCTGGCCCGGCGTCGTCAAGGAGTCCGATCTCGACGCCAGGCCGGTGAACGCCTTCGCCGCCGTGGGCGTGCTACTGACGATTCTCCTGACGGACGTCGTCGCGCGGGCCGGCGGCCTCACGAAGCGATCCTGGCGCCGGCCCGACTGGTTTCGAGTGGCGGTCGCGTCGGTGCTGTCGTTCGCCGCTCTTCCCTGGGTCGCCGCGGACCTCGGCTTCTACCTGAACGGCGTGCCCTTGCTCGGGAGGCTCTTCCAGACCGGCGAGTTCCTGCCCGAGCAGCCGGGCCTGCCGACCTTTGCTCCGGCGGTGCACCACGGTCACCACCATGGGATGGACGGGGTCCTGCTCGTGCTCGTCGCGCTCCTGCTGTCGCGTCGGGTCGGCGACATCAAACGCTACGGGCTGCGGCAGGGGCTGGCCGCGTACCTGGCCCTCATGTTCTGCTACGGGATCGCGAACTTCGCGAACGACATCTGGATCGAGCAGGTCGTCAAGCGGGGGTGGACGAGCTGGGAGATCCCGAACGTCGTGCAGCCGCGCGTGACGGTCGCCTGGAGCCTCATCGTGATCGCCGCAGTCACCCTGTGGGCGCTGTGGACGCGGCTCGTAGACTGGGTCCCGGATGAAGAGAGTCCGCTTCGCACCGAGTCCGACCGGCTCCCTGCACGTCGGTAACGCCCTCAGCGCCGTCGCCAACCGTGGCCTCGGCGACTGGATGCTGCTCCGAATCGACGACACCGATCCGCAGCGAAACGTGCCGGGCGGAGAAGAGGAGATCATCCGGGACCTCGAGTGGCTCGGACTGACCTGGGAGGACGGCCCGGTCCGCCAGAGCGAGCGGCAGGAGCGTTACAGCGAGGCCGGCGCGCAGTTGGGCGAGCGTTTCGACGGAATCACGCTCTTGCGCGAGGACGGCACCGCGACCTACCACCTCGCCAGCGTTGTGGACGACGCGGACTTCGGCATCACGCACATCGTCCGCGGCTTCGACCACCGGCCCAATGAAGAGCTGCACCGCCGGCTCTTCCAGGCGCTCGGAGCGACGCCGCCCGAATTCGTGCACCACGGACTGATCCTCGGCGAAGACGGCAAGAAGCTCGCCAAGCGCGCACCGGGCGCGACCGTCGCATCATTGCGCGAGGCAGGCATCCCCGGGGAAGCGGTGCGCAGCTACCTCGAGGAGCTGGGTATCCCGCAGCACGACGTGCACTACGACCTGTCACGCATCCGGCGGCTCGCGATCGAGGCGATCGAAGCGATGGACGACGACGAGCTCGCACAGCAGGCCGACGCGCCGGTCGAGGTCGTGCCGGCACTGCGCGGCGCGCGGGACCTGAACGAGGCGCGCGAGTACGCCAAGGCGATCCTCACGGCGCCCGAGCCGGTCAAGGTCGACGCCGCGGAGACGCTCGAACGTTTCCGCGAGCTCGTCGAGCGAACGAACGGCACGCTCGATGCACGCGCGCTCGTCCGCGAGCTCAAGGCAGTCGGCGGCAACCTGAAGGCGGTAAGGCTCGCGCTGACCGGCCAGGAACGCGGCCCCGAGTTGTGGGCCGTGATCGCCGCGCTCCCGCGCGACGAAGCACTGCGCAGGATCGATGCAGCTCTATGACACGCTGACACGGAGGAAGCAGGAGCTTCCGCCGCCGCCCGCACCCGTCCGCATGTACTTCTGCGGGCCGACCGTCTACCAGCGCGCGCACATCGGCAACGCGCGGCCGTACATCCTCGGCATGTGGCTGCGCAGCTGGCTGCGCTCCCGCGGCTACGACGTGACGCTCGTCCACAACATCACGGACATCAACGACCGCATCTACGAAGCCGCGCCCGGCGCGAGCGCCGAGCTCGCCGCGCGCGCAACCCAGTGGTACCTCGAGGACACCGACCAGCTCGGGCTCGGCCGCCCCGACGCGCTCCCGAAGGCAAGCGAAGTCGTGCCGCAGATCATCCGCTTCATCTCGGAGCTGATCGAAGGCGGCCACGCGTACGAGTCGGAAGGCGACGTCTACTTCCGCGTCGCGTCATTCCCGGAGTACGGCCGCCTCTCGGGACAGCGTCCCGACCAGGTCGAGGAGCAGGAGCCGAACCCACGCAAGGAGGACCTACGCGACTTCGCCCTCTGGAAGGCGAACAAGCCCGACGAGGACACGTGGTGGGACTCACCCTGGGGGCGCGGCCGGCCCGGCTGGCACATCGAGTGCTCCGTGATGGCGGAGGAGCTGCTCGGACCGGCCTTCGAGATTCACGGTGGCGGGCTCGACCTCGTCTTTCCGCACCACGAGAACGAGCTGGCGCAGTCACGCGCGCTCGGCCACGACTTCGCGCAGATCTGGACGCACAACGGCCTGCTTCGGTTCACCGGCTCGAAGATGTCGAAGTCCGAGGGGAACGTCGTCACGATCCGCGACGCGATCGCGCAGTGGGGACGCGAGGCCGTGCTCGTCTACTTCCTCACCGCGCACTGGTCGAAGCCGATCGACTTCTCCGACGAGACGCTCGCCGCAGCGGCCGCACGGGTCGTCGGGTTCCGCGAAGTGTTCCGCAGCCCACCCGAACCCGCACCGGCCGGAGAGTGGGAACGCTTCGAGGCGGCGCTCGAGGACGACTTCAACACCCCCGAGGCGCTTGCCGTGATGCACGGCTGGCGCGACCACGAGCTCCTGCGTCGCGCGCTCGACATCTTTGGGCTCGCGTCGCTTGCGGAAGAGCAGGAAGCTCCGAGCGAGATCGTCGAGCTCGCAAAGCAGCGGCAGGAGGCACGCGCCGCGCGCGACTTCGACGAGGCTGACCGGCTCCGCGCCGAGATCGAGGCCTCAGGCTGGGAGGCGCGCGACGTGGCCGACGGGTTCCAGCTCGTCCCGCGATGACGCGCGACCAGCTCTATGGACGCCGCCCGGTGCGGGAAGCGCTGCGCGGGCCACGGGAGGTGCTCGAGCTCTGGGCCACGGAGCGGGCGGTGAAGTCCGAGCCCTGGCTGAGCGAGGTCGAGCGTCCGAGGCTGCAGGTGAAGCCCGAGCGCGATCTGAGCGAAGCCGCGGGAACTCGTGACCACCAGGGCGTGGTCGCGTGGTGTGAGCCCTACAAGTACGCCGACGGCTGGGAGCTCGCAGCGGCAGAACGGCCGCTTCTAGCCTGCCTGGATCAGGTCACCGACCCGCGCAATCTCGGCGCGGTGATCCGAAGCGCAGAGGGAGCGGGGGCGACCGGCGTCGTCGTCCCGGCGCACGGCTCGGCAACGGTGACGCCCGCGGTCGCCCGCGCGTCGGCGGGTGCGATCGAGCATCTTCCGGTCGCAGTCGTCCCGAACCTCGCGCGCTACCTCGGCGAAGTGAAGCGAGGCGACTTCTGGATCTACGCAGCGACCGGTGACGCGAAGACGTCGCTGTGGGACGCCGACCTGACCGGTGGCGTCGCCCTCGTGTTCGGTGCCGAGGGCAAGGGACTGCGCCCGCTCGTGCGTAAGACGTGCGACGACGCGATCTCGATCCCGCTCGCCGGCAACGTCGAGTCGCTGAACGTCAGCGTCGCCGCTGCGCTGATGCTCTACGAAGCGAGACGGCAGCGTGGCTGACCCGACGCTCTACCTCTTCGACGGGCACAACCTCCTCCACGCCGGGAGCTACAAAGATCTACGCCAGCTGCGTGACGAGCTCGCCAGCTTCGTCGCGCTGAAGGGCGCGCGTGGCTTCCTCGTCTTCGACGGCTCCGGCGCCGACGAGTCCTACGGGCCGCTCGAAGTGCGCTACGCGAAGAACGCGGACACGCTGCTCGAGCGCTTCGCCGCCGAAAACCGTGACACCGATGTCGTCTGCCTCGTCTCCTCGGACGTCGCCGTGCGTGGGACAGCCGGCCGCGAGGTGCAGAAGCAGTCGTCGGCCGCCTTCCTCGGAGATCTCGAGGCCGTCACGCACAGCGAAAACCCGCCGCACCATCTGCGCGACACGCTCGACCCGGAGACGCGCGAAAAGCTAGAGCGAATGCGCCGCGGCGGGGGCTAGCCCGCGCAGTCTCCTTCTTCGACCGCCTCGCCGGCGCCGGGCAGCCGACCGAGCAGGCGGCCGAGGGTGTCGATCTCGTCCGCGCTGAAGCGCTCCTCGAAGAACGTCCGCACCCCGTTGATGTGCGAGTCGGACGCCTCCTGCAGCTTCGCCCGGCCGGTGTCGGTGAGGACCGCGTAGGCGACGCGCCGGTCGCTTGCGCAGGACGCCCGCTCGACCCAACCGGCCTGTTCGAGGCCGTCCAGGAGCCGGGTCACCCCCGAGGGGGTCAGGATCAGCCGTTCGGCCAGGTCGATCCGCCTCATCCGGCCCTCGTCGGCCTGAGCCAGGTGGAGGAGGCACTCGTAGTCGTTGATCGTCAGCCCGTGCTCGGCCACGAGCTGGGCGCTCATGGCCCGGGTCGCCGAGGCGTGCCCGCGGAGGAGGCGCACCCAGGTAGTCAGGGCAGAAGCTTGTGGGGTCAATACTTGACTAGACAATCTTTCCTCGCTATATTGCTTGCGTACTCAACTATAGCGTACTCAAGGAGGAGTGTAAATGAGCACCACGACAGACACCCAGACCGCGCTGCCCGTCGGCACCTGGACGCTCGACCCGATCCATTCGACGATCGGCTTCGAGGTCGACTACCTCGGCGGCACCTTCCGTGGCCAGTTCCGCGAGACGGAGGCAAGGCTCGTCGCAGAGGGCGACAGCCCGGTCCTGACCGGCTCGGCGAAGGTCGCAAGCGTGGACGTGAAGGACGAGAACCTGAACGCCCACCTGCAGTCCCCTGATTTCTTCGACGCCGAGCGCTACCCCGAGCTCAGCTTCGAGTCCAGCGAGATCGCCAACGAGGGTGAAGAGGTCGTCGTCCGCGGCGGCATCACCATCCGAGGCGTCGAGAAGCCAGTCGAGCTCAGGGGCACGATCAGCGAGCCGATCACCGACTACACCGGGCGCGAGCGGATCGGGCTGCGGCTCGAAACGACCGTCGACCGCACCGAGTTCGGTGTCGACTGGAACGCACCGCTTCCCGACGGGAACCAGGCGCTCCAGAACGACGTCTCACTCGCCGCCGAGCTCTACCTGGTCAAGGAGGCGTAAGAGGGATGAAGGTTCTTGCGATCTCGGGCAGCCTGCGCCCGGACTCGTACAACACGAAGCTCCTCCGCGTGGCGGAGGAGCTTCTCCCTCCGGACGTCGAGCTCGAGCTCTACGACGGGCTCAAGGCCGTGCCGCCCTACGACGACGAGGACGACGTCGAGCCGGCGCCGCCCGCAGTCGCCGCTTTGCGTCAGGCCTTGGCCAACGCGGACGGCGTCCTCATCGCCACGCCGGAGTACAACTCGTCCGTTCCGGGCCAGCTGAAGAACGCCCTCGACTGGGTCTCACGCCCGCTGATGAAGAATCCGCTCCGGAACAAGCCCGTCGTCGTGGTCGGAGCGAGCACGGGAGCCTTCGGCGCGGTCTGGGCCCAGGGCGAGCTCCGGAAGGTCCTCTCGGCGATCGGCGCGCGGGTGGTCGACGCCGAGGTTGCCGTCGGTCACGCGCATACGCGGTTCGACGAGGACGGCCGGCTGACCGACGAGTCGTTGCAAGAGCAACTCCAGGAGTCGATCGACGCCTTGCTGTTGGAGATGCACACACGGGCGCTCGTTCTGGTCTGACGAACATACGTTCGTAACATCCTGGGTCCATTGCAAACGCCTTGTAAAGCCCGGCGGTCCTTGCTATCTTCTCCCTCAACCTTAGGGTGAGACTTCGCGTCTTGCCCCTGACCCCGGGGGAGGCCAGGATGGCCGCACGACCGGCGACCGCCGCGCAGAAGGCCGAAAGAGAGCTCCAGGATCTTCAGCTCGTGATGCGTGCGCGGAACGGCGACAGCGGCGCCCTCGATGCCCTGATCCGCCGCTACACCGGGTTCGTCCGGCTGAAGGCGAGCTCCTACTTTCTCGCCGGCGGCGACTCCGAGGACCTCGTCCAGGAGGGTCTGATCGGGCTCTACAAGGCGGTTCGGGACTTCCGGGCCGACAAGGAGACCTCGTTCAGGAGCTTCGCGGAGCTCTGCGTCACCCGCCAGATCATCACGGCGATCAAGACCGCCACCCGGTTCAAGCACGCGCCCCTGAACACCTATGTCTCCTTCAGCCACACCCCCGCCGGCCAGGAATCGGACAGCGAGTGCACCCTCGGGGACGCTCTCCCGGGGCCGAGCGTGAACGACCCCTCCGTTTGTGTCATTTCCACCGAGGAGCTCCAGAGCCTCGTTTTCACCCTTGGGAGCGGGCTTTCCGAGCTCGAGGCGGACGCCCTCCGGCTCTATCTGGAGGGTGAATCCTACGAGCAGATGGCGGAAGATCTAGGCTGTGACACGAAGACGATCGACAACGCGCTCCAGCGGGTGAAGAGGAAGATTCTCCAGCACCAGAAATCCCGGCAAGTCCTGCTTTAAATCGCTGCAAAACGGGAATCCTGGGGCACATTCGTTCGTTATTACACGTACGAGGCCAGGAGGCGTCGTCCGGATTGGACCGCCGCAAACGGGCCCAGAAGTAAGAACCAGGAACCAAGAGAGGAGCTGAACGAAGCTGACGAACCTTGCTGAACTTGATCTGCAGTCGTTTCTCCATGAGGCCGAGGATCTCGGCAGCATCGAGGAGACGACCCTGGAGGCGTTTGCCGTGGCGAACGAGCTCGAGGAAGAGGACCTGATCGAGCTCCGCGCGGAGCTCGAGGAAAAGGGCATCGAAATCGTCCCTCACGAGGACGACACGCCGGCACCCCGCGTGCGGGCTGCTGCAGCAGAGATTTCCGGAACGACGGACAGCCTGACGCTGTTCATGAACGCCGCCGGTCGATATCAGCTGCTCACCGCCGCCGAGGAGGTCTCGCTCGCCAAGCGTGTCGAGCGCGGTGACCGCGCTGCCAAGGAGCGGATGATCAATTCGAACCTCCGGCTGGTGGTCTCGATTGCGAAGCGCTACCAGGGTCGCGGCATGCAACTAGGCGATCTGATCCAGGAGGGTGTGATCGGGCTGAACCGCGCCGTCGAGAAGTTCGACTGGCGTCGTGGTTACAAGTTCTCGACCTACGCCACCTGGTGGATCCGCCAGGCGTGTCAGCGGGCGGTCTCGAACCAGTCCGCAACGATCCGGATTCCGACCCACGTGCACGAGCGGCGCGTCAAGCTGTCCCGCGCGCGGTCGCGGATCCAGGCGGCGACCGGTGAAGACCCGACGGTCGAGGAGCTCGCGAAGGCGACCGGGCTCGACCTGGTGTACGTCGAGGAGGCTCTCGGCGCGGTCGAGGCATCCGTCTCGCTGAACCAGGCGATCGGTTCCGACGGTGACGGCGAGTTCGGCGATCTGTTCGCCGACGAGAGCGCCGTGGATCCGTCCGAGGAGGCCGGTGACGCACTGCGCCGGAAGTTCGTCCGGGATGCGCTCAAGCAACTGCCCGAGCGTGAGCGTCGAGTGCTCGAGCTGCGGTTCGGTTTCGAGGGACAGTCCACGTCTCTCGAGCAGATCGGCCGCGAGCTGAGCATGAGCCGCGAGCGAGTGCGTCAGGTGGAGCGCGACGCGCTGGCCAAGCTGCAGCACGAGCTGGCCGGTGTCGTCGAGATCTCCGTCGACGATCTCGCCAGCGCTGCCTAAGTAGACCCGGGGTCAGACCCTTGCCGTTCGGGACGTGGTCCCAAGGGCGAGGGTCTGACACCAGCCGTTCCGGAGGAGGCCATTCGACTTGGGCTTCGCCTACCATTCGGGGCACGCCGGAGTAGCTCAGTTGGTAGAGCGCAGCTCTTGTAAAGCTGATGTCGTGGGTTCGAGTCCCGCCTCCGGCTTCTGGCAACGAGCGGGCTTCAACGAGAAGCGCCCCGGCAGAGCCGGGGCGCTTCGAAGCGAAGGAGCGGTGGAGGGCTAGGCGCCCAGTGCGGGAGCCGGGGCCGCCTCGGGAGACGCCTCCGGAGCGCGAGTCTCGTGCTCCAGTCGGGGCAACCACTCGAGCCACTTCGGCAGGTACCAGTTCCAATCGCCGAGCAGTCTCATCGTTGCGGGCAGGAGGACCGCCCGGACGATCGTCGCGTCGATCAGGACTGCGGCCGCCAGGCCGATGCCCATCTCCTTCATGTCGAGGATCGGCATCGTCGCGAAGATCGCGAATGCTCCGACCATCACCACGGCCGCGCTCGTCACCACGCCGGCGGTCGTCTTGATGCCGTGCTCGACGGCGTCCTCGGTCTTCATGCCGCGGTCGTACGCCTCGCGGATCCGGCTGAGGATGAACACGTGGTAGTCCATCGACAGGCCGAAGAGGATCACGAACATGAACAGCGGCAGCCAGGATGCGATCCCGCCGTTCGACTTGAAGCCGAGAATCCCCTCGCCCCAGCCCTTCTGGAAGACGAGCACCAGCACGCCGTAGGCAGCGCCGACGGAGAGCAGGTTGAGGACGATCGCCTTCGCCGCGATCACGACCGAGCGGAACGAGACCAGCAGCAGCAAGAACGCGAACGCGAGCACGAAGCCGAAGACGTATGGCAGCGCGCCCTTCATCTTGCTGTTGAAGTCGTGCGAGGCCGCCGTGATGCCCGTGACTGCGTACTCCGCACCGTCGACCTTGCCCACGGTGGACGGGACGATTCGGTCGCGCAGGCTCGCGAGCGCTGCGTTCGACTTCGCGTCCGTGCCCTTGCCCACGAGCGGGATCGTGATGCGGGCGACCGTGTTGTCGGCGTTCCGGGTGACCTCGATCGGAGTCAACATCTGACCCGAAGCGAGCGCCTCCCGCTTCAGCCCTGTGATCGCGTGGCTGACGGCGGGAGAGCTGACGTCCTTCGCCTTGACCACAACGACTGCCGGCTGCGGCCCGCCTGGGAACGCATCCTGCACCGCGTGGATGGCCCGGACTTCCTTCGTGCTGTTCGGCAGGGAGTCCAGCCCGGAGATGGCCGTGTGCACGCCGAGCACCGGGGAGGCGAGGGCGACGAGCGCCGCGCCCGCGATCACCGCGGAGATCAGCGGCCGCCGGAGAGCGGGGGTGAGGATTGCGCTCCAGACCCGGTTCTCGCCGCCGTCCTTTCGCCGCAGGCGGCCGATGAATGGGATGCGTCCCTTCTCGACCTTGTCGCCGAGCTTCGACAGCACCGCCGGAAGCACGGTGAGGGAGCCGAGCATCGCGATCGCAACGACGGTCATCGTCGCGACGGCGAACGACATGAAGCCCTTGTCGCCGGAGAAGAACATCCCGGCCATCGCGATCATCACCGTGACGCCCGAGATCAGCACCGAACGGCCAGACGTCGCCGCCGCCGCCTCGAGCGCAGCTTCCGCACTTCGTCCCGCTGCGCGTTCTTCACGCTCGCGCTTGAGGTAGAAGAGCGAGTAGTCGACGCCCACCGCGAGCCCGACGAGCAGGACCACGGCGGAGATGTTCGGGTCCATCGAGATCAGGTGGCTCGGCAGTGCCAGCAGGCCGATCGTCGCGAACACCGCTGTCAGTGCCAGAAGGAGCGGAATGCCCGCCGCGACGACCGCGCCGAACACCAGCACCAGGATCAAGAGTGTCAGCGGGATCGACCGCTCACCGGCACTCGCGAGCTGCGAGTTGAAGAGCTTGTCGAGCGCCTTGCCCGTGGAGATCGAGCCGGCCTCGGAGACGTAGAAGTCGGGGTGCTTCGCCTGGACGCCGTCGGTTGCCTTGACGACCGGGTCGATGACCTTCTTCGCCTCTTCGTCGGTGCCTTTCATCGTGAACTCGACGAGCGCCGTGTGGCCGTCGTCCGAGACCTGCGTGCGGTTCCTCGGGTCGAGCGGCGACTTCAGGTTCGTGAAGACCGCGCGGTGCGGCTGCACCGCCACGATCGTGTCCTGGACGACGCTCTTGAACGCAGGGTCGTCGAAGGTGCGCGTCTTGCTCTGAATCAGGACGAACTCGGTCTGCGGGTCGATCTGGAATCCCGCGTCGAGCAGCATCTGGTCGGCGCGGTGGGCCTCGCCGACGTTCGAATTGTTCTGGTCGATCTGCTTCGTCCCGACGAACGCGCCGATCGCGACCGAGAGGACGACGAACGCAAGCCACCCGAAGATCGCCTTCTTGCGGTGGGTTGCGCTCCAGCGACCCATCCGGGCCGCGATGTTGTTCGAGCGCTGCAGGGGTGACATTTCGGTTCAGCTCCTTCGCTTGGGATGACAGAGCTCAGCCTCGCAGCGCAGCAAGCGCGGGAGAATGGGGCCAACAGGCGTCTTGCCGGTGGGGAGAACCGCACCCCGGACAGGCGAAAGCCGCCAGAGGGTGGGCGGCTTTCACGCGGGGAGGGAGTGTGGGTCTAGGCGACCCGGTCGGGGGTGTCTGACCCGACAGACGCATATGCCAGCTTGTGCTGCAGACGAACGGTCTCGCGCTGGTTTCGCTCGAGGACGTCCGCCGCCGCTCCGCGGTCGTCGAGCTCAAGACGCTCGAGAACGAGCCAACGAAGTCTCTTGTTCAGCTGGTCGACGGTCATGTAGACAGGGTCGCACTACCGGCCGCGCTGAGCCAGGCGGCTAGCTGGCATCCTGTAGTGCGGTTAACCGGAGGACTGCAGGTAAGTCAAAACGGCGAGCACGCGCCGGTGATCCTCTGCGGTGGCCGGGAGCCGGAGCTTCGAGAAGATGCTCGTCACGTGCTTTTCGACGGCACGGAGGGTGATCACCATCTTCTCCGCGATCGCCTGGTTCGAGCGGCCCTCGGCCATTGCCTCCAGCACCTCGCGCTCGCGGGGGGTCAGCTCCTCGAGCGGATCGTCACGTCGGCGTCGCCCGACGAGCTGCGAGACGACGGCGGGGTCGAGCGCGGATCCGCCCTCAGCGACACGGCGCACCGCCGCGGCGAACTCGTCGACGTCCGAGACGCGGTCCTTGAGCAGGTAGCCGACGCCCTCGGCGTTCTCGCCGAGCAGCTCCATCGCGTAGGCGGGCTCGACGTACTGCGAGAGGACGAGCACGCCCGTTTCCGGCCACCGCTCGCGAATCTGCTTCGCCGCGACCAGTCCCTCGTCGGTCTGCGTCGGCGGCATGCGGATGTCCACGAGGGCGACGTCGGGCTTGTGCATGCCGACGTGGCGGAGCAGGTCCTCGGCCGTGCCGCTCTGGGCGACCACCTCGAACCCGGCGTCCTCGAGGAGACGCGCGATTCCCTCGCGCAACAGGACCGAGTCG
>Ga0193719_10000391_pt1 | contig 16339 bp, 13 predicted proteins | sample U2a2metaG_FD_160103 | JGI IMG/M metagenome (GOLD analysis project Ga0193719, IMG submission 160103) | Soil microbial communities from a riparian zone of the East river system, Colorado, United States - U2a2 | ecosystem: Environmental > Terrestrial > Soil > Riparian zone | place: USA: East... | reverse complement strand
GAGCGATGCCAGGGGACGCAGACGAGGCACAGTATTCAAGCGATCGAGTGTTGTAGGGGCCGAAGTTGGAAAGCTAACAGCAACTCGAGACTCGAACAGAGGCTGCCCTATTTCCGCGCGGGAACCATTATTGATGCAGTGCGGATCTCTTCAACTTCGAGGGTTTATGCAGAGATGTTTTTTTTGCGCTATGGCGGCCGTCCTTTTCTTCGCTGCCGCTGCAGGAGCGCAGGGCAATTCGCGACCAGATGATTGGGCAGCGGTAACCACCGCTATGGGTCGCCCGGGTGCGGTCCAATCCGACGGAGTGATGAAGTACGGTCTTCCGCGTAGCGACCTCAAGGTGACGGTCGCCGGTGTGAGGATCAGGCCCACGCTGGCGCTCGGATCATGGGTGGCATTCAAGAAAACCGGCACGAACGAGGCAATGGTCATGGGCGATCTCGTTCTCACCGAGGCGGAGGAACCGGCGGTTATCAGCGCGCTGCAGCAGAAAAACGTTCAGCCAACCGCCGTGCACAACCACCTTCTGCGCGAATCACCTCGGGTCGTGTACGTCCACATTGCCGCGCACGGTGATGCGGTCGGGATCGCGACTGCGATTCGAGCGGCCCTGGACCTCACCAAAACTCCGCCGCCTGAACCACCAGGCCCTCGCACGCCCCTCGACCTCGATACTGCGCTCATCCATCGCACGCTCGGCTACGGCGGAAAAATGAATGGCGGTGTTTATCAGGTCAGCGTTCCGCGGAGTGGGGCGATTACAATGGATGGCGAGGTCGTCCCTCCATCGATGGGTGTCTCGACCGCAATCAACTTTCAGCCGACGGGTCGTGGCTGGGCGGCGATCACCGGCGACTTCGTGATGCTGTCGAGTGAAGTGAGCAGGATCATTCCGATCCTACGCAGCAATCAGATTGATGTCACCGCCCTTCACTCTCACATGCTTGGCGAAGAGCCGCGACTGTATTTCATGCACTTCTGGGCTGATGCCGACGCCGGCAAGCTCGCCACCGCTCTTCGGCGCGCGCTCGACCAAATGAAATGAGGCCACCCGTTTGGTGGCCCATTCCCGGGTGAAATAAAAAAAGGCCACCGATTGGTGGCCTTTTTCCCTGACGACGCAGGCTTACTCGTCCTCTTCCTCTTCGAAGGCGAGAGCATCGGCCTCGCGGACGCGGTCGAGCATGGCCTTGACCGGAATTGCTATCCCCCGGTCGTTCAGCGCGGATTCGTTGCTGGATCCGCGCTGGAACCAGCTTCCCACTCCAGGCGTTTTCTCTGTACCGCTCGTACCAAGCGCCTCCTCGTCAGGGGCGTTATCCGAACCATACACGTCCATTCGACCTCCACGGGTTCACTGTCCCTTGCAACCATACCTACGATACCCCAAAACAGGAGTTTCGAGTCGTTGCAAGAAGCTACAACCTGGACCCAAACCCTCCAATAGTAAGACGATATCCGAGGCCGAACTGGTACAGTTGGAACCGCTATTTACCGGATGGTTTTCGGGTCGATTCCCATACTAGCGAATATCCGGCCAACTGCCTCGCCAATCTTGTTATTGGGTGTGCTGGCGCCAGCGGTCACTCCGATCCTGACCGGACCCGTGCTCGGTATCCAAGCGGCGGACGCAGTTTCTTCCTTGGCACCGAGGGGGCGGTGGCGGATCGTGCCGGAGGCTGGATCGATGTCGTCGGCATCCTCGACGTGGAAGGTGCGGACAGTCTCAGAACAGAGAGCCGCCAGTGACATCGTGTTGCTGGAGTTGTATCCGCCGATAACAACCATCACGTCGAGGGGCTCGCGCAACAGCTCAACCACAGCGTCCTGACGCTCCTGAGTCGCGCTGCAGATCGTGTCGAACGTCCGAAAGTTTTCCTTCGCGTATTCGTCTCCGCGGGCGCGCGCCATTGAGCGTCCCACCAGCTCGCCGATCGCGAGAGACTCGCGGGCCAGCATCGTAGTCTGATTGGCAACACCGATACGCCGGAGATCGCGCTCGGGATCGAAATTGGGAGACGCCGCGTGCGCAAAACGCTCCATCAGAGCCGATGCGCTCAGGCGACCTTCGATGAAATCGCAGACCAGCTGCGCCTCTTCCATGTTGCGGACTATGAAGTACTGACCGCCTTCGTACTTCTCCGCCTGCGACGCCGTCGCGCGCGTCTCTTCATGGTAATGCTTGCCGTGAATGAGCGAAGTGAGTCCATCTCGCGCGTAACTCTCCACGCGTTTCCAGACGTTGAGCACGGAGCCGCAGGTCGTGTCGACCATCACGCACCCGATCTGGCGAAGGACCTCGAAGTCCCTGATCGTCACTCCGAAAGCCGGAAGAATGACCACATCTTCCGCCTTCACCACACTGAAATCGATGTGCCCATTCTCGGGCATGAGGAAAGTGATCCCCATCGCCTGGAGTTTGGAGTTCACGTGCGGGTTATGGATGATCTCACCCGCCAGATAGATAGTACGATCCGGGAACTTCTTTCTTGCCTGATACGCGTAGTCAACCGCGCGCTCGACTCCGTAGCAGAAGCCAAACTCCTTCGCTAAACGGATGGTTACATCGCCGACCGTCAGGGAATATTCCCGGTCCTTGAGCAGGTCTACCAGGTGACCCGTATAGTCAGAATCCAGTTCGGACTGGATCTCGGATTTCAACCCGAAACCTTTCCGAAAATAGGTCGGTGCCCCAGTTCCGTTTGGGGTGCTGGCCTGCATATTCCCTTGGGGGGGAGCTGTGGTCCCGCCCGGAACCGGCCCCTTCACCGATGTATCAGACATACCCTGAATCTAGCAGTGACCTACCGTTAATGCGCTTCGATAAACGACGATGACCGAGTCATTCGGAGCGTACCCCGCCGAACAAACAATGGCGTCCGTAGAAGGCACGCCATCGATTCCATTCACTCCCGCCATCACGCGTCCGCCGGGTCTCATTCGACCGGCGCCTCTCGTCAAAGGCGATACCATCGGCGTGGTAGCTCCGTCGTACGCCGCGCAGCAGGGATGGCTCCTCCGCGGAGCGAAGGCAATGGAAGAAGCAGGTTACAAAGTGATCCTCTGCGACGAGATCGGCCGGTTCCGCCGCTTCCAGCAACGTGAGGATGAGCGGCGCGCTGAAAACCTGATGGGCATCTGGCTCAACCCCGATGTGAAAGCGGTCATCGCGGGAACCGGTGGTTACGGAGCCGTGAGACTGCTCCCTTATCTCGACCCTGACGTTTTCCGCCGAAATCCCAAAGCGTTTGTGGGATACTCGGACATCACGGCGCTGCATCTGTGGCTGATGCGCCGAGCGCAGCTGCGCGTCTTCCACGGCCCGACGCTCGACGATCTTTTCCCGGGAGGGGGCGATCCCTCAGCCCGCTCCCTTCTGACCGCGCTCACCACACCGCGCCCCGAAACAGAGCTCGGGCGCGAAATCGCGCGGGCGGTGCGGCCGGGCAGGGCCGTCGGTCGACTTACCGGCGGAAATCTTTCCCTCGTGCAGCAGACCATTGGCACGCCATACGAGATCGATACCCGGGACGCGATTCTTTTTCTCGAAGAGACTCGCGATCCGATGTCTGTCGCCGATGAGCGGCTCCTCCACCTTCGCGCGGCGGGACTGCTGCACAATGTCCGCGGCATCGTCTTCGGTCAGCTCTCGCTCGACCGGTCGGAAGAGGACGAGTTCGAGGATTTCCTGCTCGACCTCGTCTCCGATCTCGAGGTACCGATTCTCATGGACTTCCCCGCTGGCCACGAGGTCCCGAATCTCACGCTCCCGCTCGGAACAGAAGTGGAGCTCGTCGCCGACGAAACGACGGGTTGGCTCTCCTACCGCGAGGACGCGCTCGCGTTCCCCGAGGAGAGACCGCGACTCAGCCTCGTGTGACGCTCATAGGGCGTGAACGAAAAGAACGGGTGCGAGCTATTAGAAGCACAGTAGTAAGTGCCTAGTTCACAACGCCCCGACTTACTGGTGCGCAGAAAGAGACGCTGAAGCTAGAGTCCCCCTGCCTTGATTGTCGCGTCGACAGCGATGCACCAGACATGAATCAGCATCAGATGCACTTCCTGGATGTACGCTCCTTCCTCGCTCGGCACGGCAATAATGTGGTCGGCGTCGCCACCAGTCAGGCCATGCTTCCCGCATAGCGCAATCGTAACCGCGCCTTTGTCCTTCGCGGCTTTGAGTCCGCGCAGCACGTTCTCGGAGCGGCCGCTCGTGGTGATGCCGACGACAGCATCACCCATTACCGCCAGTCCCTCGACCTGACGCTCGAACAGCGCGCCGTATCCGAAGTCGTTGGCGATGCAGGTGACGACTCCCGCGTCACCAACGAGCGAGATCGCGGGGAGAGGCCTCCGCGTCTCCTTGTAGCGGCCAATGAGCTCTTCGACGAGATGACTGGCCTGGGTCGCGCTGCCTCCGTTCCCGAAGGCGAGAATTTTCCCGCCGCGCGCGAGGCAGGAGATGATGACCTCCGCGGCCGCGTCAGACGCGGGTTGGAGCGAAGCGATACAAGCATCGATGACTTTCTGATGCTCGGTGAAGTGCTGGGCGAAGTGTTGTGCTGGCATGCGCGGATTATACGAGTGAGAGCAGGCGGCGCCAGTGCGCGTCGCGGCTACCGTCCACGTCGGCGGCGCCTGGGATCCGAACTTCGGCCGGGACCGCGAGCAGGTCCGCCCTGGTTCGAGCCACCGCGTCCACTCTCACGCGTGCGCGGACCACCACGAGATCCGCGTCGCGCTCCGTGCCGGTGATCGCCACCCCTCCGGTGCCGCCGAAACTCGCCCGCTATCCGCCGCACTTCGCTCTCGGCGTGCGACAACATGCTGCGATCGTCCTGCGTTTCCTCGACTTCGTCCGGCGACCACGGCTGCTTGAGACGCTCCTGGAGCTCGTCGAGCGTTTCCGAGCGCACTGCTCCACGCTGGCCGCGGAGCACTACGAAGCGCACCGGACGATCGAGCTCGGGAATTTCCGCGTCCGTGAGCGTGCGCGCGAGCTTTTCCGGGAGACGAAGTCGGGCCACGCCGCGACGCTGACCATCGCGATCCTCCACGTCGTAGTCGATCTCGACCTCGCGATCACGAATCGTGACCTTGTTTGGCAAACGCTCGAGTCGGTCTCGGATATCGGGGGGAACGAACTTGTTGATATCCACCGCAAGCCTGGCCGATTGGAAGTCATCCATCGAGCTGACGCCAGCGAGCTGCTCTTCGTACAATGCGATGAGCTCGGGCAAGCCAAGACGTTTCGTCTCGCCGCCGGAGCGCTTGTACGCCTCGCGGACCTCCTCGATCGCCTCGCGGTTTTTTTTCACCGCAAAGTGCCGGGCTTCGCCCCGAGCCAATGCTTCCGCCAGAGCGCGCCGTGCTTCCTTCGCCAGGTCCGGTGGAAAATCCTCCACCGTTTCCACCTCGCTCTCGAGCTCGAAGCCGAAATATTCCACTGTTCGCTTCAGCATGAGCGGACCGTGTTTTCGGCGCGGATCGTAAACCACCTCGACCTTGCCGCGCGTCGCGTAGCGTCGGATCAGCTCCATCGGAATTTGCGTGCCTTCGATCGCTGCGCGGGGAATGCCGGAACGATCGGCGAAATAGCGGAGATCGCCCGCAATCGCCCCCCAGCTGCCCGCCACACTCGTCTTGGAGACTCGTGCCTCGGTTCCGTCGGCGGTGCGCTCGTCGACGACCAGATCGAAGGGCATGTACTGCGCGAGCAGTTCCGTGAATTTTCGATAGATGTGATCGCGCGCATTCACCATTTTCGTCGGCAGCTCCATGCCGAGGGCGCGATAGATGCTCGCGGTCGCCAGCGCCGCATCTTCGATGGCTTTCACCAGCACTCCGCGTTGCTCGGCCCAGCTTTCGATGCTCTCATCGAAGAGATGTCGCGGAAGACCGTACACTTCCCCGATATAGCCGCAGTGCGAGAAAGCCTCCGCGTAGAGATTGTACGCGGTGAGATTATCGCTGCCGGGCACAATGACGCCGGAGAGATCGCGCTCCTCACGCGTCATCCGGTGCAGTGACTCGATCGAGCTCATCACCGCCAGGTAAGGAACGAGCTCATCATCGGCATTCACCAGCAGCTCCGCCCACGGCCGATCCACCGGCATCGCTTCGACGGATTTTCCGTAACGCGAGAGCCTTCCGTTCTCGATGATGCCCCGCTGCTCGAGCAGCGACACCGCTTTGCGATACGCAACGCGATCGAGCGGAACAGGCAGATCCAGCTGGTCCGCGGCGACGCCGAGATCCGCGCATGTCATAGCGACGCGCTCGGAATCTCCCGCCAGCTGGAACTCCGGCGCGGTCGGTCTGAGCGAGGAGAAATGAATGTCGCGATCAGAGAGTATGAACACCCTTCCACCGGCGACGCGACCATGAACGCGGCCGGCCATCTGCAGAATCTCGTTGGCGCCGAGGTGAAGCCGGGTGAGGACGTTTTTGCCGCGCTCGATGACGTTGCTGAAGCGAGTGTCGTCGATGACAACGGTGTCGAGCCCTTGAACGTTGAGCGCGCTCTGACCCGCCGCCGTCATCGCCAGGAAATAGGGCTTCTTCTCTTCGCCTTCGAGAAATGGGCGAATTATCCTGATTGGCTCACCACCGTGATAGAACGCGGTGTTGATTCGCGGGAAGCGCTCCCCCACCAGCTCCGCCGCCTCCTCAACGCCCGCTCGCGTCGGAAGGAACATCCCGACCCCGCGACGCTCCTTTACGACCTGCTGCAGAAACCTGTCGTCGAGAAATGTCCGTGGATCCTTGCGAATGATCTTCACGTCCGCCGCTTTCGATGGATCGAACGCGGAGGTTTCGAGCACCGCCGCGGCGTTGAGGTAACGCGCGTAGAACGTCGGATCCACGGTCGCGGACAGCCAGATGAACCGACACTCAACTCTCTTTCCGAGGGCGAGGCAGAGCTCGAGCTCCGCGGATGTCTGATGGATCTCGTCCACGACCAGCGTGTCAGTTGGAAGTATGTCTCCGTCCTGGAACCAGCGGCGCGCGATTCCCGTCGTCACCACAATCACGTTCCAGCTTGGCGTCTCCGGCGTCGCTTCACGCTCGCGGTTCACCACCCCGACTTTCAAAGTGTCGGTGCCAAGGATCGTCTCCGCGATCGGGCGAATGGAAAGTGTCTTACCCGTGCCCGTGCCGGCGACGATCCCAAATCCCTTTCCGGCGGCGGCGAGATCGCGGATCTCCGATCCGTGCTGCTTCTCGAGAGTCGTCTGGATCCGCAGGCCGAGCGCCAGCTCAATTGTCTCGCAGGCGGCGCGAGTCGGGGCAATTACGATCAGCCGGCCAGTTGGCGGCTCGGCCGCGACGTAGGCCGCGTGGTCGGGCGGAAGATATCTATCGGTTACGGTGCGCTGCATTCACCGTGGAAATTGCCTACATCGCACCCGATGCGAAACGGCCCCGGGAGATTTTGCTCGCCCGGGGCCGTCGCTATGTCAGGAAATACCGTTAGTCCTTGTGCTTGCCTTTGCCCTTGTCTTTTCCATGTCCGTTGCCCTTTACTTCCGCGTTGCTGGCGACATAGGAGCGATCGTCAGCGCGCACGACCGGGCGATTGTCGTCGTTACCATCGTGCTGCCCCTTCCTATACTGCTTGTCCTGTTCCTTTTGCTGCTTCCTCATTTCCTTCTGCTGCTGCCGTTGCGCCTTCCGCCACTGTTTGTCGCTGTTGTCATTGTAGCGGCGGGTGTTGAGGATCGTGAAGGTACCGTTCGGGTTACGACGGGCGCGCTGGATCACCAGGTTGCCATTCGAATCGCGGATGCGGCGCTCGTAGATCGAGTTGTTGTCGCGGCCCTGGCCGACCTGATACCAGCCGCCGTCGACACGATTACCGACGTCGTCGCAGTTCACATTGTTATTGGTGCGCCCGAATATGATGTCGCCGACGGTGTTCGTACTCTGGTTATAAGCGCAATTGTTGCCGCGATTGCTGTTGTTCCCAATGGTGTTGGTGCTGATGATCTGCATGTTGCCATAGGAATCGCGCCGCGCGCGCTGAACTATGATGTTGCCGTTCCTGTCGGTGGTACGGCGTTCGTAGATCGTGTTTCCGCTGCCATCGCGACCGACTACCTGCCATGACCCATCAACATTGCCGCGGACATTGGTGTTGCCCACGGTATTGGTGCTGATGATTGACATGTTGCCATAGGAATCGCGACGCGCACGCTGAACTACAATGTTGCCGTTGCGGTCTTGAGTACGGCGCTCGTAGATCGTGTTGCCGCTGCCATCGCGGCCGACCACTTGCCACGACCCATTGATACTGGCGTTGGTATTGGTGGCGGGCGTCGGTAGGCGCGTTCCAAGGATCTGGGCATCGACCGGTGCGGCCGAAGCGAGTCCCGCAAGCGCTAGTGTGATGATGACTGCCTTCATTTTGAAATCCTCCGAGTAATTAGATCGACAAGTTGATCCGTTGGACTGGACTTGTTCTTGTCGGATTTTCCTTTTTTGGTCTTCGGCGGATCGTCTCCGAAGAGAACCTTTCCATTGGCCGGACGATTTCTAACCGCCGACGCGCAATCGGATGGTGCCGGCTGCTGCCCCGCCGGCACGCCGTTGATCCAAATGCGGCACATACCAGCGGGCGGATAGAATCCGGGAGGCACGATCTGCTCCCGAAGCGTCTGCGATTGCTGTGTCGCAGGCGCCAGGGGCTTGGCCGGAACCGGTCGCTGCGCTTCTGCGACGCCTGCCGAGACAATGAGTCCCAGCACGGCGGGCATGGCGAACCGCAATAAGAAAGCGACTGAAATGGAGCTAGAACGGGGAATCATGCCGTAATGGGGTGCACGTGGGGTGCCATACCCGGTCAGTTGGGCTAAGTGGTTATGACCACACGAGTTACGTCCATCCAGTCGAATCGGATCAGGCCCGGGTGTCCTCTCCAAGGGACGAGAGGGCGAGAGATTGATACACATTTGGCGCAGCCCTCCAGAAACCCCTGTTCGGGAGGCAAAATCGGCCCTCCCGCCCTTCTCAGTCCCCGAAGGAAATACCAGTAGCCCGCGCCGTCAATACCGTGTCGTGGTCGATCTCGACGCGTTTCGGCGTTTCAAGCACTTCGGCAAGCGGAATGGTCACGATATGCGGTGACTGCAGAGCGATCATGTGGTCCCACTTTTCATCTGCGACGGCGCGCACTGCTGCGCCGCCAAATCTCACCGCCAGCAGTCTGTCGTAACCCGTGGGCTGGCCACCGCGCTGAAGATGTCCCAGGATCAGTGAGCGCGTTTCCTTTTTCGTGCGATCCTCGATCTCGTTGGCGAGTCGCTCGGCGACGCCGCCGATTCTGACCGCCTGGCCCGGCATGGATTTGCCGCGGATTGCCGGAGCCTCACCCTTTGGAAACGCGCCTTCGGCGATCACCACAATAGAGAAGTGCCTGCCCGACCTGCTGCGGGCGGCGATCTTCTCGCACACCTTTTCGATGTCGTAAGGAATTTCCGGGATGAGAATCACATCGGCCGTACCGGCTAGCCCGGCGTGGAGCGCGATGAATCCCGCGTTGCGGCCCATCACCTCGAGAACGATGACGCGGTCGTGGCTCTCGGCAGTCGTGTGCAGCTTGTCGATCGCTTCCAGCGCCGTGTTCACCGCGGTGTCGAAGCCGAACGTAGTGATCGTTCCGCTCACATCATTGTCGATGGTCTTTGGAACGCAGACGATTTTCATCCCACGCTCACAGAGCTCGTGGGCGATTGCCATCGATCCGTCCCCGCCGATCGAGATGATGGCATCGATGCCAAGCTTCCGCGCATTTTCTATCAGCTCACCGGACCGGTCCTTGTCGACGAATGTCCCGTCGGGTTGCGGGATCGGATAGCTGAACGGATTCCCGCGATTGGTGGTGCGGAGGATCGTCCCGCCAAGGTGAGCGATTCCGCGCACCGTCGCAGCGGTCATCGGAATGACCTCTTCTTCGCCGAGCAGACCGGCATAGCCCTTTTTTATGCCGAGCACTTCCCAGCCGCGGTTACAGGCCGAAAGTACGGCGGCGCGTATTACTGCGTTGAGCCCGGGAGCGTCTCCTCCACCGGTGGACAACGCGACTCTCATGATTTCAAGATTTCTCTTCCAGGAGTGATAGGACTTCACCCGGCTTGGCGTGCCGTCCTGTTTTCGACTTCTCGTAAATCGGTTTTCCGTCGGCAATGATCTCGAATCTGCCTCCCCTCGAGGGAATCATCTGGAGCTCCGCGTCGGGAAAGCGCTGGCGAATCTCAGCCGCCAAACTGGCGGCTCGCGGCTTGTAGTTTCAAACAACGCAGTATTCGATGCTGATCTTCATTGGTCCGTCGTTGGTGTTGGGCTCTATTGAGCCGTCGGCGCGTACTGCTGCACCAGCTGAAGCGCTTCTGGTGTTCCGACGGCCTTGAGCGCATTGATTGCCGGCGTCCGGATCACGTTCTGCCAGACCTCCGCCGCCATCATCTGCTTGGCGAGCGGGAGCGCAGCGTTCTTTTCGAGGCGGATGTCCGAACCGAGAGCCGCCCCGCGGACGATGAGACTCGGATCCAAGCGCGCTATTACGCGGAGTCGCACGTTCACATCCCGGGCGGTGGTGCCGCTTAGCGTCAGGCGTCCAAGCGCGGTCACGGCTTCCTGGCGGACGCGTGCATCTGGATCGCGAGTCGCGGCCACAAGAGCCGCGGCAACGCTGCGCATCGGCGCAATGCTGGCCCGGTTCGGGTCGCTTCCCCAGATACCGATCGCATCTACAGCCCGAGCACGTACCGCCCAGAATTTATCGTTGCGGGTGGATCCGATCAGGGCGTTGAGCGCCGCCGGGTCGCCGGGCCGCTGTGCCAGGACATCGACTGCCTCGATCCGTCCCAGCACATCGTCGTCATACACGAGTTCGTAGCGGAGCATCGCCGTCGAACGCGGGAAATCGGTGAGATCGAGAATCCAGTTTCCCTTGTCCCACCGAATGGACCGGGGCGCAGCCTTGAGATTCGCTCCGGCTTCTCCCGTCCCATTCCGAACCGGCACGACGAAGCGGACGACGCCGCTGTCGGTGCGCGCCTCGACGTCGACGTCGACGTCGAAGAAGCCGGTGAGGCTGTCTCGAGGCTGCACTTCCTTCGCGCTGATCACGAGCCGACGGGCGGCGCGATCATACAGTGACGAGACCTGAAACACCGGATAGCCGGCACCATATACCCACTGGTCGAAGAAGGCCTTGTAATCCTTGCCCGTCGTTTCCTCGAACGCCTTTCGCAAATCGTCGGTGACGACGTTGCCAAACGCGTTGGCGGTGGTGTAGCGGTTCATCGCCTTCCAGAAGAGCTCATCGCCGAGTTGGTGGCGAAGCAGCTGGAGGACGGTCGCACCTTTCTGGTAGATGTGTCCGGTGAAGAACACCTCGATCGGATCGTTCACCCATTTGCCCCACACAATCGGACGTCGCGCGCGACGATCGGCTTCGAGCGCCTGCTCCTGGGCGCCGAGGCGATCGATGGCGCCTTCGTCGACTCCGAGATCTTCCTCGCGGAAGATCTGCTCCATGAAAGTGGCGAATCCTTCGTTGAGCCAGACGTCCGCCCAGTCACGCGTGGTCAGGAGATCGCCATACCACTGGTGCCCAAGCTCGTGGGCCATGAGTCCGACCGAATTGGCCTGCGGCTCTGACCAGGCAGGGTGGAGGATCTCGGCATCATTCTGCGATGTCGCGGTGACGTTCTCCATTCCGCCGTACTGGAATTCCGGAATCACAATCTGATCGTACTTGTTCCAGGCATACGGGTAGCCCGTTTTTCGAGAGAACACATCGACCGCCTGCGGAGTCTTGGCGAAGCCTCGCCACGCGGCGTCAACCGAATCGGGATACGTCCAGTAGCCAATCGGCACGTTGCGCCACGGTTTGTCCTGCAGCACGGTGTACTTGCCGACGACCGCCGTCATCAGGTAGGTCGACGCGGGCTTGTCGAGAATCCAATGCCACTCGATGCTGTCGCCGGCGGCGCGCGATCCCGCCAATCGACCGTTGGAGAGAGCGCGCTCGTCCTTCGCGGTCCAGATGTAGAACTCCCACGTCGTCTTGTCGTTCGGGAAATCGTACGTGGGAACCCAATAGTGATTGTCTTCGGTCTCACCCTGCGTCCAGACGAGGTGCTTGGCGGGCCTGAAATAAGCGCCCTTGGACCGATTCGCGCCATCGTAATCGATCGTGATCGATGTCTTTTGGGCGGAGCGTAATGGCGCCGCGAGATGCACCGTGAGCGCGCGCCCATCGTAATCGTATTTCAGCGGGGTGGTGCCGCTGGCGACGCTCCTGAATGTCATGTCCCCGGCATCGATCACGATATTCGAGAGCGGCCTGGCGTCGGGAAGTCCCTCAATAGTCAGCGTCGTCGTTCCAACGACAGCCTGACGCGACCAGTCGAAGCGGACCGTCGTCACCTGGTGCTGAAGATCGTACGTCCGCACTCGCTCTGGATGCGCAACTCCGTCCGGCACCGGACCCCAGGCAATCAACGGCGTCTGCTGAAAGGGTGGAACGCGATCGATCGACCGGCTCGTATCCATCTGAAATGGAGGAAGAACGAGAGGCGGATTTGGCTGCGGGATCTCGGTCGAAGGAATCCTCGACGTCCCTGGCGGTGGGGTGCAGGCAATCATGAGCGCGCTGGCGGCGGCGCCCATGAAGAAAATGCCTTTCATTCTAGGTTAGGCAGGAACGGGATGAATACGTTCGGATGATTCGGGATTGCTGCGTAGCGCTCTTCCATCATATGGTATCTAACCAGCCAACCCGGCGGAAGGATAGGCAGCGATGCGACACGCATTCACCATCGTCGAGATCATCGTCACGATCTGCATCCTGGGTGTGCTCTCCGCCATCGCCATGCCATCGGCCGGCAAACTGCTCGACAGAGTCCACGTTCGCGGTGCGGTTCTCGAGATCGAATCGCTGTTCAGCGGCGCACGACACATCGCGATCGCGCGGTCCGCGCAGGCGACGGTCGAAATCGACACCGTCAATCAGGCGATCTACGTCAGCGTTGGAGTCGACACGCTTCGAAAACGGGAGATAGGCAAGGATCACGGAGTTCAGCTTTCGGCGACTCGTGTGCGGATGTCTTACTCGCCGACTGGCATGGGGTACGGTGCCGCGAACCTCAGCGTCTTCGTGCGACGGAGCTCGTCCGTCGATACCGTCTTTGTGTCGCGACTGGGTCGCCTGCGGCACTGATCGACGGCGCCAGCGTGATGTCCACGGGTTCCGATTCGGATGCAACCGGAACCGCAGTATCCGACGTCGTCCCGAAATCGTAGCCCGGAACCGAAATGCGCGGAATCTGCTGGCCGATCATGCGCTCGATCGTGCGTACCATCGCGATTTCGTCGGGCGACATGAATGTGTACGCATCGCCGGTAGCGGCCGCACGCCCGGTGCGCCCAATACGGTGCACGTAGTCTTCAGGCTGCTGGGGCACGTCGTAGTTGATGACGTGGCTGATGCCGGAAACATCGAGTCCTCGCTGCGCTATGTCCGTTGCCACCAGCACGCGGATCTTGCCCGACTTGAAATCCTCGAGCGCGCGGGTGCGTTCCCCCTGCGATTTATCGGCGTGCATCGCTGTCGCCGCGATTCCCGCGTCCTCGAGATGCCTCACGACCCGGTCCGCGCCATGCTTGGTACGGGTGAAAATGAGAACGGAGTCCATCTCCGCTTTCTTCAGCAGCTCGACCAGCAATGTGCTCTTTCGGTCGCGTGGCACCGGGTAGACCGCGTGCGTAACGGTGCTGGCCGCTTCGGAGCGGCGTCCGACCTGAACGACTACCGGTTTCCGCAGATACTTTCGCGCCAGCGCTTCGACTTCAGGCGGCATTGTCGCACTGAATAGAAGCGTCTGCCGATAGGGCGGGATCTCGGCCACGATCCGATTCAGCTGCGGCGCGAATCCCATGTCGAGCATGCGATCGGCCTCGTCTAGAACCAGGACCTCGAGATCGTCAAAGGAAACGTTCTGGCGCTCCATGTGATCGAGCAAGCGGCCGGGTGTTGCAACCACGACATCCACCCCACGCAACAGGGTCTTCGACTGGGGCTCGATGCCGACTCCGCCGAAGATCGGGACGACGCGCAGGTCAGTGTACTTGCCGTATTTGCGGAAGCTCTCCTCGACCTGTGCAGCGAGCTCGCGTGTCGGAGTGAGAATCAAAACACGAACACGGTGAACGGGCTCCCCGTTCGTCCCGGTGAGTGGAGCGCTGATCAGATTGTGAACAATGGGAAGAGTGAAGCCGGCGGTCTTTCCGGTTCCGGTCTGGGCGAGACCGATCAGATCCCGACCCGCCAGAGCAAGCGGAATCGCCTGTTGCTGGATCGGCGTGGGATGGGTGTACCCTGCATCACGGACCGCGTGGAGGACTTCGGGGGCGAGGTCCAGCTCCTCAAAGGAGAATGGGGCCTCAGGCATCGTTTCAATCATCTGCTTCCTAATATACCCATAGGGAGGAACGCTTCGTCGGAACTGCAACAGAACGGGCTGGGAACTGCAACTGAACGAGCTGGGAACTGCAACAGAACGGGTGCCAGAGGTCAGTGGCACAGATGCCGGTTGAAAGTTCACTACGCCCTGACTTCACCGGCGCAGATCAAGCCACAGACAACTGCCTGTGCCCGAACGCCACCGAGTAAGTCCGGGCGTCGTGAACTAATCACTGGCAACTGCGCTACTGACGTCTCGCACCCGTTCAGTTGCAGTTTCCAGTCTGGCCCCCGCTCAATTGCCATTTCCAATTAGACACCCGCCCGCCGAAGAAGGCCGATCAACGCCTCATTCACTTCCTCGGGTGTCTCTTCCGCGATGACGTGGCCCGCGTCGGGAATCGCGCGCAGAACGATCTGCGGAACCAGCGGGACGAAAATCCCCATTCCGTCGTCGGGCATCATGTGATCCAGGCTGCCCCAAACGCCGACGGCCGGCAGGTTGACCGTGGCGAGCTGCCGGTGATCCGCCGCGTTCCAGTCGTAGTTATGAAGGAGCTCCCGCATGGCGAGCGCGTATTCCGGGAACTGTGACGGAGCGAGGTACTCCTCCACATCGCGCTTCGTAAAATGTCCGCGCTTTCCGTATACCCGCTTGAGCGCACGTTTCACGACCACCCGCGGGTTTATCTGGCGAAGTATCGGCATGAGTACGGCGGGCGTGAGAAAGCGGTACAGCCGCATTAGTGGCACACCTCTGAGTCCGACCGGTGAGAGCATGCCGAGGCACCGCGCGCGCTCCGGATATCGCGATGCGAAATGGTAGATAAGGGATCCGCCAAGCGAATGTCCGGCGAGGGCCGGACGCTCGAGCCCCAGTGCATCCAGAATGTCGCGCAGATGCTCGACCAGCGAGTCGATCGTGTACTCGTCGGACTCGACCGGTTTGTCGGACAACCCGTGTCCCTTGAGATCAACGGCAATCGAGCGAAATCCGGCTTCGGCCAGCGCCGGCAGGTTGTAGCGAAATACATAGGCGCTGCAACCCCAGCCGTGTACGAGGACTACTGGCGGCGAAGACGGATCGCCCCGCTCCACCACGCGAATTCTTATTCCAGAGCGAAGCCGCGGAAAACTCACGCTATAGGCCGGATCACCGGCGGGGAACATCTCGCCGGGAGTGAGATTGCGCCGGCGACTGAATCCTGGCATCAGATCAGACTAATTCGATTTCCCGGCCGAGAAGTTTTCCGATGAGCCCGATGCGGAAGGTGACATCGGCCCACTTCGATTCCTGGGACGCGCCGTCGTCGAGAGGGAACGTAGACCACGCCCACTGATTCGTCGTCGTCGGCCGCTCCATACCCTTGTGTGGATGCCAAATGCCATTGCGATCGCGATCGTCGACGAATCTCTCATAGAGCTTCATCCAGCCATCGTTGCGGCGGAGGAAATTGAGACGTGCCATCGTCTCGAGCCACAGCAACGCGAACGGTACATCCGCCTCGACTGCATTTCGGTGGGGCAGGACGTCACCCATGATGAGATGAGGCTGCGACACCATTTTCTTCCCGAAGAGCTGAAGTGCTTCCTGGCGCGGGAGCGGCTGCGTGATCCAATCGTAGATGCGCTCTACACCGCTGAAGTGCTCGTGCCGGAAGATCGGCATGTACGCAAGCATCGTCAGGGTATAAATCGAGGGCGGCGCCGATTCCGGAGCAAGCACGTGAGTGTTGCCAACGCGCATCCAGGGCTTCTCGCCGAGCGGGGAGTTGAGGTACGACACGGTGCGCTCGAGAATGCGGCGCGCCGCGCCACGCAGTCGCGGATCGTTCTCGTATCCCATTTGCGCAAGCGTTGCCGCCG
>Ga0193719_10000390_pt1 | contig 16345 bp, 14 predicted proteins | sample U2a2metaG_FD_160103 | JGI IMG/M metagenome (GOLD analysis project Ga0193719, IMG submission 160103) | Soil microbial communities from a riparian zone of the East river system, Colorado, United States - U2a2 | ecosystem: Environmental > Terrestrial > Soil > Riparian zone | place: USA: East... | reverse complement strand
CGGCACAGTTAATGGCAACAAAAGGTCGATCCGCGCGCGAGCTGTTGCGATGGATGGCGTGTGCCACCAGTTCTTTTCCGGTGCCGCTCTCTCCCTGAACGAGGACCGTGGAATCGGTGGGCGCAACCCGCCGGATGAACTCGAACACTTTGCGCATGCCGGGACTGGCGCCGACCATGTTGTGTTCCAGTTCGATTTCGGCGCGCAGTTCCTGATTCTCCAGCCGCAACAGTTCCCAGTGACGAACGTTTTCAAAAGCCAGGCTGGCAATACCCGCTACCGCCGCCATGACCTGCAGATGATTTTCGTCGAACTTCGCCGCCGGATTGCAGCTGTCCACATAGATGGCGCCCAGAACTTTGCCTGCCGCCATCAGCGGTACGCAGAGCAGGCAGCTTACTTTCAATTCAGCCAGAGTCTTGACCTGACGAAGCGCTTCGTTGCCAGACACATCGCTCACCACCAGCCCGACCCGGTCCCGCAAAACGCGCTCCACTACCGTGCGGCTGACCCGGACCGGATGGCCCGGCCCGCGCACCCGGTCCCAGGCGGCGGTGGAGTCGAAGTCTTCCGGGCCATCGCCCAGCAGCACAGCGCCGCGCTCGGCGGGCACGACATCGAAGAGAAAGCCCAGCAGTTGCCACTGCAGCGAGTCTTGGTCCCGAATGCCGCCGATTCCGGTAGCGATTTTCAGCAACGCGTTCAAGTCGCGGGCCCAGCGGGCGGTGGGAGGCAGGCTGGCAACTACTTTGTCGGGCCGCAGGTAAAGAGAATCTTCGGCGCGAAGCAGAAGAGGAGAGCCCTCGAGTGTGGTCGTGTCCGCAAACTCCACCGGATTTCTCTCGAAGTGGTTTCCGCCCTCCTCGATCAGGAAAATAAGCACCGAATCGCCGATAAAGATCTGGTCTCCGTGCCGTATCTGCTGCTGTTCCACGGGAACGCCGTTGACCAGGGTGCCGTTGCGGCTTTTCAGATCGCGGATGGAAAACTGCCCGCCGCCGTCCGGAACCAGCACGCAGTGCCGGCGCGATAACGCGGGATCGGCCACCCAAAGCTGGTTCGATGAGTCTCTTCCAATCGATACTTCGCCCGTCGGCAAAGGGAAAGCCGCACCTTTCAATGGTCCGCTAATGCCCAGAAGCCGGGGATTCGTCTCCGTCGCCATACCTCGCTGTTTAGCACAGATTGGGCTGCCGTGTACACGCGTTTGGAAATTAACCACACGGATGGTCCCTGTTAACACCTGGGTTAGCAGAAGAAGGGCTGGGGGCTGCAATCAGAATCCGGGATTTTCAAACGGCACCCTCGCAACGTCAAGCTCGTCAGCCAGTTGGGGACCGTAATCCGTCAGGAGTTGATCAAGCCTGACTCGTGGCATGCCGCTTGCATTCAACATTTGCGACAACGGTGTTCAACACCTTTGCGAAAAGTTGAAGACGGCCGATAGCGAAACAAGGCAGTTGGCCTTGGCAAGACAGGCTGATCCTGCGTGGTTTCACCGTCTCAACACGAGGAGATCTTTTATGAAAAACCAACTGTTTGCTCTTATCGGCCTGGGCCTGCTGCTGGCCACGGCATCGGCATACGCTCAGACTGGCGTGGTGAAGGCGAATGTTCCGTTCAACTTCATCCTGGAAAAAACCCAGATTCCCGCCGGGCAATACCTGTTCCACACCCTCGGCACCAGTGGCACGGCCATGTCAATTGAGAGCCCGGATCGGAAACTGGTAAAGCTGTTTCTGCCGAATGCCTGCGAAACTACACAGTCGCAAGACACCAGCAAACTGGTTTTCCACCGTTATGGCGACCAGTATTTCCTGGCCGAGATCTGGACGGCAGGAAATCAGAGGGGCAATGAACTGCGCAAGACCCGGCGCGAAACTGAAGTCGCGATGGGTCAGCCGGTCGAGAATGTTGTCGTAGTAGCGACGCTGCGTTAGATGCGCTCTCGGGGGAGGCGTACCTCTCGCGCAGCTGAGGGAAAAGGGGGCACACATCGCGTGCTCCCCTTTTTATTTGTCCGCACAACTATGAAGTACAAGGCAGCCGCCCGGCAAAATCCGGGCGGCTGCCTAAATTCGTGAACAAAGAAGAAAGCGAGATTTTGCGAAGGCAGTGAATTCTGAGGGTTCTCCTCGTGTTCTTTGTGTGAAACTAGGAAACTATCCAACTCCGATACGACTGGCGAGCGAAGGCCGTGCCCTGCTACCATCGCAGCAGATGGCCCTCCCCAAGCCAAAACAGAAAGTCAGGACTGGATCGAAGAAAACCGCCCACAAGTCTGTTCCCGCAAGCGGGCGTCCGCGCGAATTGGCCATCATCACCGGCATGAGCGGATCCGGAAAAGCCTCCGTCCTCAAGGCTTTCGAGGATCTGGGCTACTACTGCGTGGACAACCTGCCAGTGGAATTGATTCCGCGGTTCGCGGAACTTGTCGGTCAATCCTCCGAGATCAACCGCACCGCGCTGGTAGTGGATGTTCGGGAAGGCACCCAACTGGACGCCCTGCCAGCCATCGTCAAGTCGGTCAAGCGCCTGCTGCCGACTAAAGTGATTTTCCTCGAAGCCGCTGAATCCATCCTGCTGCGCCGCTTCAGCGAAACTCGCCGACCGCACCCGCTTGGTATCGACTCGTCGGTAAAGGCCTCCCTCATCGCTGAGCGCCGACACCTTCGCTCCATCCGTGCCATCGCTGACCTGGTCATTGATACTTCCCGATTCAATGTCCATGAGCTCCGGGCTCACATTACCGACCGTTTTCGCAAGCAAGAATCGGACAAAAACATCCTGGTATCGTGCGTCAGCTTCGGCTTCAAACATAGAGTGCCCGATGACGCCGATTTGCTGTTCGACGTGCGCTTCCTGCCCAATCCTCATTTTGTTCCCGAGTTCCGGCCGCTCACCGGACGGGATCCGAAGGTCGCCAGTTACATCCGGTCGTTCCCCCAGACTAAAGAGTTCATTCAGCGCATCTCGGAGCTGCTTATATACCTGCTGCCGCACTACATCCAGGAAGGCAAAAGCTATCTGACCATCGCCTTTGGCTGTACCGGAGGCCAGCACCGCTCGGTCATGATTGCCGAAGAGGTCGGCAAACGCCTGCGCAAAGCGAAATACCGGGTGAAGGTGGAACATCGGGATAGTCCGAAATAATTAGTCGTTCCAGGGTCGCTCGTCGGCAAAATGCAAGATCGTGGCGGTCGGTCGCTGGTCAATTGTCCGAAATCGAGATCTTGAACTAACGACGCCCGCGACGGCGCCCGGACTGTGTGCGGGTAAGTGATTGACGGCCAATGCTTAGCGACCGATGGCCAACGACGGACCACCCCTGGCCTGAGGACTGCAGTAAGATAGGACCTTGCAGCGTATGCTGATTCCATCAGGCGTTGGCCACCCCCGGCTGCGTCGCGCGAGCCCCCCATGCGGCAACTGACCCGCCTTATACGGTACGTGGTTCCGTATTGGTGGCAGTTGTTGTCTTCGATCTTGCTGATGGCTGGGGTTGGGTTGCTAGACGCCTTCCGGGTCCTGCTGATCGGGCCCATTTTCGACCGTGTCCTGAACCCGGGTTCGCCTGAACGCGAAATGCAGCTGTTCAAAATACCCTTCAGCGGAAACCCCGTCTACTTGCAGCAATTTGTTCCTTCACACTTCCGGAATCCCTGGACGGTGGTCGCCTTCGCCCTGGTTGCTGCCACGATTTTGAAGGGAGTCTTCGACTATGCCGGAACCTACCTGGTGAACTACGCCGGGTTTGGCATGATCACCGACTTGCGCAACGAACTCTACAACTCCATCCTGCGGCGTTCTTCGGCGTTCTACCAGAAGCACACCACCGGCACCTTGATCTCCACCATTGTGAATGACATTGAACGGGTGCAGTTTGCCATGTCCAGCGTGCTGGCAGAATTCCTGCAGCAATTCTTCACCTTGATTTTCACCGCGTTTGTCGTCGTGCTGCTGGGCAGAAGACTGGCCTGGGTGCTGCTCTTGTTTGTGCCTTTCATCATTTTTTCCGCCGGACGGATCGGGCAGAGAGTGCGCCAGACCACGCGAAAGGGGCAGGACAAGCTGGCCGATATCCAGAACATCCTTCACGAAACCATCACCGGCAACCGCATCGTGAAGGCGTTCAGCATGGAGTCCTGGGAAATTGCACGTTTCGCCAAAGCAGCGCAACGGCTGTTTCGCGCCAACCTCCGCTCGGTGGCGGCGGCCGCGATCAGCTCTCCGCTGATGGATATTTTTGGCGCTATCGCCATCGCTCTGCTTCTGCTGCTCGGCCGCGAGCAGATCAATCACCACGCCTTTACCGCGGGCACGTTTCTGGCCTTCATCATCGCAGTGTTCAAGCTCTACGATCCGGTGCGGAAGTTTGCCCTCTTCAATAATAATTTTCAGCAGGCCGTGGGCGCGTCCTCGGAGATTTTCAAGTTCATGGACACCGAAGACGACGTAAGAGAAAAGCCGGGCGCGCAGCCCCTGCCTGCCTTCGCAACCAGCATCCGCTTTGAGAATGCCTGTTTTTCCTACGCCACCGACGGCGATGAGTCGCGGGAGATCCTGCGCGACATCAATCTAGAAGTGCGGGCCGGAGAAGTGCTGGCGGTGGTGGGATCGAGCGGCGCCGGCAAGAGCACCCTGGTGCATTTGATCCCGCGATTTTTTGATGTGACTGCTGGACGCCTCCTCATTGACGGCCGCGACGTGCGCGACACCACACTGTCCTCGCTGCGTTCGCAAATTGGCGTGGTCACTCAGGAGACCGTTCTATTCAATGACACCCTGCGCAACAATATCGCCTACGGACAGCCCTCCATCTCGCAAAAACAGGTGGAGGCGGCGGCTCGCGCCGCCCTGGCCCACGACTTTATTATGGAACTGCCGGCGGGCTATGACACCATGATCGGCGAGCGGGGCGTACGGCTCTCGGGCGGCGAGCGCCAGCGCATCGCCATTGCGCGGGCGCTGCTGAAGAATGCGCCGATCCTGATCCTGGACGAGGCCACCTCGGCGCTGGACAGCGAATCCGAGGCGCTAGTGCAATCGGCGCTACAGAACCTGATGACCGGACGGACCGTGCTGGTGATCGCCCACCGGCTCTCTACGGTGCGCCGCGCCGACCGCATTGTCGTGCTGGAAGGCGGAACCATCGCCGATGTCGGTCGGCACGAAGAGCTTATGCAGAAGCTCGGAACCTATCGGCGGTTGTATGATCTTCAGTTCACGGAGTCGGAGCAGCCGAAGGTGAACGCAGCCCGATAGCCAGAGGCGAAGCCCGCGGCAGCCGGGATCGGGCAACGAGGCAGAATAGGAAAGGCACCGGTTTCCTGTTGCCGCCGGAGTGCTTTCATGCGAGGCCGAACTCAGTCCGAGAATCTGTCGTCTGAGACAACCGGCCCGGCCGGAAAGAACCAATGCCGATACGCTCCATGACCGGTTTCGCGCAAGTGAAGGGTCAGGTCGTCGACCCGCGAAACGAAGCCCCGGGTAAAAACCGGACGGGCTTCACGCTGTCGTTGAAATCGGTGAACCACCGTTTTCTCGACGTGCACTTCCGCATGCCGTCAGACAGCGATTCGCTGGAGATGAAATTGCGCCGCCTGCTCAAGGACAAGTTGGCCCGGGGCCACGTCGAGTTAACCCTGAATCTTGACCGCGGCAGTGGTGACAGCTTCGCCCTGAACCGGCAGATCGTGGGTGGTTACATCCAGGCTTTTCGCACTGCGGCGGCCGAGTTCAGCCTGGGGTCCGAGCCCGACTTGAACGCCGTACTACGCCTGCCCGGGGCGCTGGATGCCGCGTCCCTTCCTGCCGATGGAGCGCTTGAGGCCTCCGTACTGGGGAAAGTCGAAGAATTGCTCGATCGTCTCAACCAGATGCGCGAGGAGGAGGGTCGCGGCATTGACCGGGAGTTGCGACAGCGTATGGCCTATGTCGAGGAGGCCGCCAAAGGCGTGGAGAAACATCGCCAGGCGGTGTTGCAGACCTACGCGAGCAAGCTCAAGGCGCGCATGCAGGAATGGATCGGAAGCTATGTGGAGCCGGAACGGCTGCTGCAGGAAGCGGCGCTGCTGGTTGACCGCAGCGATATCCAGGAGGAGCTAGTCCGGCTGGATACCCATGTAAAACACTTTCTCGGTCTGCTTGAGCAAGGTGGTGAAGTGGGCAAGAAGCTGGATTTTCTGCTGCAGGAAATGAATCGCGAGGCCAACACCCTGCTCTCCAAGACTTCGGGTCTGGCGGGCGAAGCGCTCAATATCACCGAGATGGGCCTGGCCATCAAGACCGAGCTGGAGAAGGCGCGCGAACAGGTGCAGAACATCGAATGAGTGGCGTGTTCATCATTTCGGCGCCCTCGGGTTCGGGCAAGTCGACGCTGGTCAACCGGGTGCGCCAGATTGTGCCCGGACTGAAATTTTCCGTTTCTTACACAACCCGGGCGCCCCGGGCCGGGGAGCAGAACAGCAGGGAATATTTTTTCGTTTCACGCGCTGTATTTGAAGACATGATCCGCCACGATGACTTCCTCGAGCACGCCGAAGTGTTCGGCAATTACTACGGCACGGCGCGCCAGTTTCTGCTCGAGGCGGAACAGGAACAGAAGGATCTCCTGCTGGACATCGACGTTCAGGGTGCGGAGCAGATCAAGCGAAAGCTTCCCCGCGCCATAAGCATCTTTATTCTGCCCCCCAATCGCCAGGAACTGGAGAAGCGGCTGCGCACGCGCAGTCTGGATGCGGAGGCCGTGATCCAGCGCCGCTTGGTCACGGCCTCTCGGGAGATTGAGAATTACTGGAAATACGACTATATTCTGGTGAACGACCACCTCGAAGAATCTGTAGACGCGCTGAAGTCGATCCTGCTTGCGGAGCGGCACCAGCAGTCGGGAGCCCAAGGACAAGAAATAAAGCCCGCTGACGACAACGCCCTGATGGCCAAAGCTGAAAGCTTCCGTCTGGAGAATCTGCGGGAGCGGTTGCAGCCGATTCTGGCCTCATTTGTGCAAGCGGCGAGTGGACGCTAGCGGGCAGGGGGAGAACACAATGAAGTTGATCGAAGGTTTTGACAGCAATTACCGGTACATCCTGGTCGCCGCGCGGCGTGCACGGCAGTTGCAGGGTGGTGCGCCTCCCGTCATCGAAACGCCTTCCCGCAAACCTTGCCGGATCGCGCAGGATGAGATTCGGGCGGGCAAGGTGAAGTGGGTGATTCCCGAAACACCACGCACCGCCGCTGAGGTTGCCGGCGAAATGCTGGAAAAGGTCCTGGCTAAAGAGTCGTAATTGTGGATTTGAGATTGTTGATTTCCGGTTTGGCCCCAGCCCGTCCCCACGGGCTTTCAATCTGAGAGCCTCCATCTGAAATCGGCAAGCGTTCTTAGGAAGCTCGCATGAAGGTTGCTCTCGGAATCAGCGGCGGAATCGCGGCCTACAAGGCGGCGGAAGTGGTGCGCCTGCTTCAGGACCGCGGCATCCGGGTGCAGGTTGTCATGACCCAAGGGGCGCAGCAGTTTGTTCGCCCGCTTACCTTCGCCGCGCTCTCCGGCGAAAAGGTCATTACCGAAATGTTTGCCGCCGCCGGTGAAAATGCCCAGCCCAATATCGATTCCGCCATTGAACACATCGCTGTGGCCCAGTCGATTGATGCGCTGCTGGTTGTACCCGCCACGGCGGGTCTGCTCGCCAAGTTTGCGCAAGGCATCGCCAGCGATTTCCTGACTACACTCTATCTGGCAACCACAGCCCCGGTGGTGGTTGCCCCAGCCATGAATGTCAATATGTGGAACCACCCCGCGACCCAGACAAATTTGGACATCTTGCGCAAGCGCGGGGTGCGGATTGTCGAGCCTGGGGACGGCTATCTGGCGTGCGGCATGACCGGGCCTGGCCGGCTGGCGGAAAACGATCTCATCATCGCGGCGGCGATGGAAGCCCTGGGCGTGTCACAGGAACTGGCTGGCGAAACTGTTCTGATCACGGCTGGTCCCACGCGAGAGAAGATCGACCCGGTACGTTATCTTACAAATCGCTCGAGCGGCCGCATGGGATATGCGCTCGCCGAAGCGGCGTTACGGCGCGGAGCGAGAGTGCTGCTGGTGAGCGGGCCCACATCCCTGACACCGGCGGGCGGTGCTGAGCTAACCCCCGTCGAATCTGCGGAGCAGATGCGTCAGGCGACGCTAAAGCTCCTGCCCGAAGCTACCATCGTGATCAAGACGGCAGCGGTTGCTGACTATCGTCCCAGGACCGTTGCCGAACAAAAGATCAAACGCACAGGTGCAATGTCTCTGGAGCTGGAGCCCACCTCCGACATTCTTGCGGAACTGGCTCGTACCAAGACTTCTCAGATCATCGTAGGCTTTGCCGCTGAAACCGAAAATGTGCTGGAAAATGCGCGCAAGAAGCTGATGGCCAAAGCGCTCGATGCTATCGTGGTCAATGATGTCTCGCGGGAAGGCATTGGCTTCGACTCCGACCGGAACGCAGTTACCATCATCACCCAGAGTGAAGTGGTCGAAGTGCCTGAAACCACCAAGTGGGAGGTCGCCCAGCGTGTGCTCGACCAAGTAGCCCGCCTGCGCAAGGCGAATCCCGCGCTGAAGTAGCATAGCAGGCTGGACGCGCGACCCGGCGGTTTCATGTAGCCAAGGTAACCACGATTACTCTCGACCCACAACTCAAACGCGCGCTGGCCGACCGCATCCGCTATTACAACGAACTCGGCATTTACGATTTCTACCGGCGCGAGACCGACCCATCAATTCAAATCCAGCCAGAACAGCGAGAACCATTGCCCAAAGCCAGAGCTGTCGCAGTGATTTCAGAACCACAACGGTTCGAAGCAACCACCCAAGCGGACTCGGCCATGGCCGATCCATCCCAGATTGACCCCGCTCAGGGCCTGATCGCCATTCGGGAAGATATCGGTGATTGCACTCGTTGCCGCCTTCACAAGCAGGGCCGCAAACAGATCGTTTTCGGCGTGGGCAACCCCAGGGCTGAGCTGATGTTCATTGGCGAAGCCCCCGGTGCCGACGAAGACAGACTGGGCGAGCCCTTTGTAGGCCGCGCCGGACAGCTTCTCAATAACATGATCAAGGCCATGGGCTTGCAGCGCGAAGACATCTACATCGCGAATATTATCAAGTGCCGCCCGCCGGGAAACCGTACGCCGGAGCGCGACGAGTGCGAAACTTGCTCCCCGTTCCTGATGCGGCAGATCGCGACAATCAAGCCGAAGGTCCTGGTCGCCCTGGGCGCAGTTGCGGCAAAAACACTGCTGGCCATCAATGCCCCGATGACCGAGCTGCGCGGTCACTGGTACGATTTTCGCGGCACCAAGCTTGCGGTTACCTACCATCCCGCCTTCCTGCTGCGAGACCCGCGCCAAAAGAAAGAAGCCTGGAAAGACCTGCAAATGGTAATGAAAGAGTTGGGTCTGAAAGCCCCCTCCCAGGCTACGTAGCAGCAAGTGCAGAGGCAAGCATCCCTCTCCTGCGAGAGCGCCAATGGGTCGATGGGCATAACGAGCGCCGGGCACAATTTCCCGCGCTTGGGGAGACCTGGGCCGGTCTCCCTCCTCAACTCTTCCTCTCCCCCAACATCAGCGCACGCAGCGCCTTGTTAATCCGCGTCTGATAGCCTCGTCCCTGGGCTTTAAACCAGGCGATCACATCGGCATCCAGCCGCAGCGTCACCGGCTTCTTGATCGGCCGGTACATTTCTGCTATCGCGGGAGATCGTCTCAGCTCCTCGGCCGCAGCTTTGAGCCGGGCAATCTTCCCACGGTTTGCAGTTTTCATTTGCCCCTTTGATCTCATGGGCAGAGCTGCATCGTACATACAATCCAGGCAATACAGCGTGTTTCGCGTGGAACCGTTCTCCGGAGGTGCGGGGCCAGCCTGGCCAGCGGTTCCATTTTTCAGGTGTTACGATGCCATTGCGCCTGGGCAGACGCCGGCGCCATCTCCAATGCCAGAATTTTGCGACATAGCCCTTCCGGTGCCGCTCGACGCCGTCTTCACCTACAGCATCCCCGACGGGATGCAGCCGGTGGTGGGCGGGCGTGTGCTCGTGCCGTTCCGCCAGCAGCGCATGTCGGGAGTGGTTACGGACTTGCATGACCGCAAGCCAAAGGTCACGACCAAGAGTCTGATCAACGTGCTCGACCCCGCCCCTGTGCTCGATGACCAACTGATCCGCCTGGGCCGATGGATCGCGAACTACTACCTGGCGCCGGTCGGTGAAGTTTTCCGCACGATGCTGCCCCTGGGCGCCGAATTCAAGCGCTCCGTCGGTTACCGCATCACCGAAGAAGGACGCCTGCGGTTACACCTGGCCGGGATGTCGGGATCGTCCGCTCGTTCCCAGAAAACTCCCGAGGACCAATTCGCGGAATTCCGCATACTTGACTACCTGGCTGAACGCGAGACGACGCGGGAAGAAAGCCTGCGAAGCGCAACCCGCGCTTCCAGGACGCTGCTGGCCGGCATGGTGCGAAAGAAGTGGATCACTCCGCAGGACCTATCCGAAGCACGCAGAGCGGCCCGCACGACGAAAGTTGCGGTCCTGAAAGATAGGGAAGGCAGGCTCAATGCCAACCAGCAAACCCTGTTGGATAGGCTTGCCGCAGCTGGAGGTAAAGCGCCGGTGGGCGCTCTCCGGTCGCTGCCGGTCCCGCGCTCGACCCTAAGCACGCTGGTAAAACGCGGCATGGTGGAGCTGATCGAAGAGGCTGCCGGTTTCACTGTCTCCGGGCTGAAGGCGCGGCCCAGGCTGTTCGACTTCCAGTTCAACCCGGCGCAAGAGGTGGCGCTCTGCTCGGTGCAGCAGCGCGTGAATGCTCGCAGGTTCGCCGGCTTGTTGCTTCACGGGATTACGGGATCGGGCAAGACAGCCATTTATCTCGCGGCGATGCGGTCGGTGCTGGAGGCTGGACGCTCGGCCATCCTCCTGGTCCCCGAAATTGGGCTGACCCCGGCGGTCGCTGCCGACCTGCACCAATTATTCGGAGATGAGGTCGCCATTCTGCACTCCGCGTTGTCGGACAAAGAACGCGCCGAGCAGTGGCATCGCATCCGGGCGGGAGCCGCGCGCATGGTGGTGGGCACGCGCTCGGCTGTATTTGCGCCGGTTTCCGATCTGGCTCTGGTGATCGTCGACGAGGAACAGGACCCCTCCTACAAGCAGGAGGAGATGACGCGGTATCACGCTCGCGATGTAGCCGTGATGCGGGCCAAGATGGCGAATGCAGTGGTTGTGCTGGGCTCGGCGACGCCGTCGCTGGAGTCGTATTTCAACGCGAAGAAAGCCAAATACGCGTTGCTCGAACTGCCCGACAGGGTGGAGAAGCGGCCGTTGCCCGAAGTCGAGATCATCGACATGCGGCAGGAATTCCAAGAAACCGGAAGCGAGCAGGTGATTTCACGCAAGCTGGCGGAAGAAATCAAACAGCGCCTGGAACGCAAAGAGCAAGTGATGGTCTTGCTGAACCGCCGCGGGTATTCCCCTGTAGTACTGTGCCGCGCCTGCGGCAAAACGCTGGAGTGCAAAAACTGCGCCATCGCGATGACTCATCACAAGCGCTCCCGCCGCATGGAATGTCACTATTGCGGGTACACCGCGCCAGTGCCGAAAGGGTGCGTTCATTGTGGGAGCGAGTATGTATATTTCCTCGGCACCGGGTCGGAAAAATTAGAGGAGCTGCTGCACGGCATGTTTCCCCAGGCCCGCATCGGGCGTTTAGACCGCGATACCGTGCGCGGCCGCGAGGATTTCGAGCGTGCGCTAAACGCGCTTGATGAAGGGGAACTTGACCTGCTGGTGGGCACGCAGATGATCGCCAAGGGGCACGACATTCACGGGGTCACGCTGGTGGGCGTGGTCGGGGCGGATATGGCCTTGGGGTTCCCGGATTTTCGCGCGGCGGAACGCACGTTCCAGTTGCTGACCCAGGTGGCCGGGCGCGCGGGGCGCGGGCAAACGCCAGGCAAAGTGGTGCTACAAACTTACTTTCCCGATCACTATGCGGTGCAGTACGCGGCGCAGCATGACTTTGCCGGATTCTATGACAAGGAGTTGCGCTTTCGCAGCTGGATGCACTATCCGCCGTACAGTGCGTTGGCCAACGTGCTGGTGCGAAGCAATAAACTGGATGAAGCGCTGCGCTGGTCGGGCGTCCTGGGAAAGTGGTTCGAGGAGACGCGCCACGAAGGCGTACGAGTCGTGGGGCCCGCAGCCGCGCCGATTGTCCGACTGAAGCAGGATTACCGGTATCATTTTGTGGTGAAGTCGGCCAGCCGCGAGAAGCTGAACGCGCTGCTCAGGGCGATGCTGGCACATGCGGCGCTGCAGAAGATCCCGCGCAATCATGTGATCGTGGATGTGGATGCGGTGTGGTTGATGTGAGCTTCGAACCCAGCGATCGAGCACTGCTGCTTCACAGACCTTTTTTTTGCAAAAATGCCCGGACCACATCCTTCACATCGCGATGCTGACCGTCTACGGCGTAGTTGAGTTGTCGCATGTCGTCATCGGAAATCTTTCCTGCGAGTTCATTCAGTACTTGTCCCACCTCGGGGTGATGAGCCAGCATCTGTTGCCGAATGACGGGCACGGCTTCGTAGGGCGGAAAGTAGCGTTTGTCGTCTTCGAGCACGAATAGATCTAGGGCTGCGATCAGGCCATCCGTGGTATTTCCCGCTGCCAGGTCCACTTGCTTGTCTTTGAGGGCGCGGGCGAGCAGGCCGAGGTCCATGATGCGGGGAGCCTCGGCGAAGCGCAGACCATAGGTTGCTGCCAGCCCTTTGTAGCCGTCGGGGCGCTCCATGAATTCGTAGCCGAAGCCGGCGCGCCATTGCGGCGTGTAGGCCGCCGCTTGCGAGATCGTCTTCAGGCCTAGCCGGCGGGCGTCTTCGCCGCGGATTTCGATGGCGAATGTGTCATTAAACCCGAACGTCTGACCCACCTCCAGAGGAAAACGCCGGGCGTATTCGGTCTTGACCTGGTTGTAGACCTCTCCAGGATTGCTGGAAGGTTGCCGTTTCAGGATGGCAGTGAGGGCCGTCCCGGTGTATTCCGGATAAATGTCGATGCGGCCGCCGAGAATGGCCTGATGGCAAATGTAGCTGCCAGCCAGGTAGAAGCGGCGCTCGACCGGAAGATGAGTCTTGTTCTCGATCTGCTGAGCAATGATCTCGCCGAGGACCAGCTGTTCGGTGAAATTTTTGGAGCCGATGACGATGCGGTTTTCACGAGGGGGACCGCAAGCCGGAAGAACCAGGAGCGCTCCGATTACAATGAAAGTGATTCGCATGATTTCCGCCCTGAACTGAAAAGACCGACCTGCCCCCCACTCTCGAAGGCTGGGCTCTGCCATGACCGGGCTCGTCCCAAACCGCGTCCGGTTAGCGCGGAGCCAGGCGCTTTTCCAGCCATCCGAGGCTCACGTCTGCCAGGATCGCCAGGGCTGCGGCGGGAATCGCACCGGCCAGGATGACCTGGTTGTTGACCATTGCGAGACCGCGAAAAATATATTCGCCCAGACCGCCGGCGCCGATGGCCGCCGCAATGGTGGCTAGGCCGATCGAAATCACGGTGGCAACCCTGACGCCCGCGATGATCACGCCCAGCGCCAGCGGGATTTCGACCTGCCAGAGCAGTTGGCGATCCGTCATACCCATGCCGCGTCCGGCTTCGACTACGGCGCGATCCACGCCCTGGATGCCGGTGTAGGTGTTGCGAATCAGAGGCAGCAGCGCATACAGCGTGAGCGCAAGGATGGCGAGGCGGTCGGCGCGGGCTCCGATCCAGGGGGCGGGCAGCAGGAATCCGAACAAAGCGAGGCTGGGGATGGTTTGGATGATATTTGCCCCGCCGAGCACAGGTTTTTTGAGCATGGGCCAACGTGTGATCAGAATGCCGAGCGGGATTCCAACCAGCACAGCAAGCACAATCGACGCGCCCACCAGCCAGAGATGCTCGGCGGTGAGCTCCAGGACTTCGGTGTGATTCTGGGTGAAAAACTGCAAGACACTCATGATGGGCCTCGTGAAAAAACGGGCGTGATGTCCTCTGTGGCGATCCGCCTGGCGTTTCGCTTGCGAATTCGAAGGTAAGATGCACCCATGACAGCCGGCGAGACGCCAGCGCTACTTGGGGCGTGGCTCATCGTGATCTCTTAGCCTGGGTAAGATTTCAGTTTTGAAGGCATCCACGTAGGCGGCAACCATTGGATCGGTGGAATACATAAATTCGTCAGGCGTGTGGGTGACAAGCAGTTGGCCTGCTTCCATAAGCGCAATGCGCGTGCCGAGCAACAAAGCTTCGCGCAGGTCGTGTGTGACGAAGACTACCGTTTTTCCTAGACGTCGCTGCAGGGCCAGAAACTCACGCTGCAGTTCGGCGCGAGTAATGGGGTCGAGGGCCCCGAAAGGCTCGTCCATCAGAAGAAACGAAGGATCGGCGGCCAGAGCGCGGGCTACGCCGACCCGCTGCCGCTGCCCACCCGAGAGCTCGCGTGGATAACGGGATGCGAGTCCGGGTTCAAGCCCTACCAGTTGCAGCAGCTCCTGGACACGGTTTTGAATGCGATCGGCAGACCAGCCTTCGATCTGCGGAACCACCGCGATGTTGCGGGCGACGGTGAAGTGCGGGAACAGGCCGATTTCCTGAATCACGTATCCGATCATGCGGCGCAGGCGGATTACATCCCATTCAGCAAGCGAGCGGCCGTCCACATGGATTTCGCCTTTACTCTGCACCAGGAGGCGGTTGATGAGTTTGAGGGTCGTGGTCTTGCCGGAGCCGCTGCGACCCAACAGCACTAGAGTTTCTCCGCGCTGGACTTCGAGATTTAGGTTGCGCAGAAGTTCGTAGCCGGTGCTTAGGCGATAGGACACATTTCGGAATTGGATGGCGGCGTTCATGACCACAGAGGACACGGAGGACACGGAGAGACACTCCTCAGTCTGTACCGTAGGCAGCCTCCGGCAGGCCTGTGATGCGAATTCCGGAGTGGCCTTTGTGTCTGATGTTGAGGCCAATCAGAAGCGCGGTGATCTGCTCCAGGATGCGCGCCGTCTCCAGCTTGCCGCCATCAATCGGTCGTACGCCGGGAATCTTGGCAGCCAGAGATCTTACTTCCTGAGTGGCGTTGGGGTCATCGCTGCAGACAATCACGTCGCACTCAACCGGAGCGTTGGCATTGAGAAGTTCAGCCGAGGCATTGTGGAATGCAGCCACGACAGATACCCCCTTGGGCACGAGTTCTGCGGTTTGCTGAGCGGCGGAACCCTGCCAGATGCCCAGCGTGCGAGTGGCGCGACCGCCCACGCTTGCCGCCAGGGGCACGGTGGTGTCAATCACAATGCTGCCGGGGCGAATTGCCGGCTTGATTTGCTTGAGCAGAGCGGCGTGGCCTTCGAAGGGGACGGTCAGCACCAAAAGATCAGCAGCGGCACAGGCCCTGACGTTTTCGTCCCCTGATATGGTTGCGTTGGCGACCGAGGCCTTGATTCTTGCCGCGGCATCCGCAGCGCGCTTCGGGTCGCGTGATCCGATAATCACGGTCTCGCCTGCCTTGGCCCAGCGCAGAGCCAGACCATATCCCTCCGGGCCAGTCCCGCCGAGGACAGCGATGGTGCGGGGCATTATCGCATTGACTCCATTACGCGAACTCCGGTTCGAGCGCTTCTTCGAAGGTGATGTGCTCAGGTTGCAGCTTGATATGAATACGCGTGTACTTGGTGTTGCGCTCGGCGGGGATGCGTCCTGCCTCGAGAATCAGCGACTGGAACTCTTCCGGGCTGGTGTATTGTCCTGCCGTGGCTCCGGCTTCGCGGGAAATGTTCTCTTCCATCAAGGTCCCGCCATAGTCGTTCGCTCCTGCCTGCAAGCAGAGTTGCGAGAGGCAGCGGTTCAGCTTGACCCACGACACCTGAATATTATTGATGGCACCAGCCAGCATGACTCGCGCCAGAGCGTGAATCTTGAGATGCTCGGCCAGAGTCGGGCCCGGCCGTGCGATGCCCTGATGAAACAGCAGCGTGTTCTGATGCACGAAGCCCAACGGCACGAACTCGGTAAAGCCTCCTGTCTGCTGTTGAATCTCGCGGAGCAACAAGAGTTGATTCACCCAGTGGGTGGGCGTTTCGACGTGCCCGTACATCAGCGTGGAGGTGCTGCGAATGCCGCATTGGTGGGCGGTGCGGATCACTTCTTTCCACTGTTCGGTGGAGAGCTTATTGCGGGAAAGCACGAAACGCACGTCGTCGTCGAGAATTTCTGCCGCCGTGCCCGGCAGGGTGTCGAGACCGTTGTCGCGCAGCATCTGCAGATAGTCC
>Ga0193719_10000387_pt1 | contig 16374 bp, 20 predicted proteins | sample U2a2metaG_FD_160103 | JGI IMG/M metagenome (GOLD analysis project Ga0193719, IMG submission 160103) | Soil microbial communities from a riparian zone of the East river system, Colorado, United States - U2a2 | ecosystem: Environmental > Terrestrial > Soil > Riparian zone | place: USA: East... | reverse complement strand
TGATCACTTTGTTCGACAGTGTAGGCGACGCGTTCAAGAGCCGTGGGCGGATGATCGAATTCTCTCGCAATTTCAATACCCAGTTCAGGGTGTCGCGCCACGGCGTAATCATCAATCGTAATGCGGCAATCGGCGGCGACGAACTGGCCATCTTTGGTCAGCACCAGCGGATTAATTTCCAGCGAGCGGGCTTCAACGCTGCGCGCGGCGGCGAATAATTTTTGAATCGACTCGGCGAGTTTCACCGCGTGCGCTGGCGAAAGTCCGCACGAAGCGACGGCTTCGCCGACGGCCGAATCCAGCGGTCCATGATTCACGTCGCAGGCAATGCGCCGCGTCGAAGCGGCGCGCTCTTCGATTCCACTGCCGCCGCCGCCGCCGAAAATAATCACCGGGGCGCGGGCGGCGTCATCAATCGCGAACGAAAGAAAAAACTCCCGCTCAATATCGATCTTCTCTTCAACCAACACGGCTTCGACTGGAAACTGTCCAACTTTCATCGTCAACATGCGCGCTGCATGCGGCCGAACTTCATCCGGCTTTTTAGCAAAGGCCACGCCGCCAATGCCGGCGCGCCCGGTGGTCCAAGCTTGAATCTTGATGACCACTTCGCCGCCGAGTTCTCCGGCTGCCACCACGGCTTCATCGGCGGTGGAGGCAGCGCGACCCCGCGGAATCTTGAAGCCGTTGGCGGCGAGAATGGCTTTGCCTTGATATTCGTGAAGTCGTGCCATGGCTGCGTGCTATTTCCATGATCCGAACTAAATTTCAAAGCCCTTTACGAATCAGAAGCTTGAAAAGATATAGCACTGTTGAAAAGCTACATACCATCGCCGAACTAAGGCCGCCGTCCTTTCTCATTCGAAGTCTCCACCAAAATCAACCGAAACCTTCACATGAGTATTCGAACATTCTTTGGCGGCGCGCCTTTCCTCGCCGTTCTGATTCTCGGTCTCACAGCCCTCGGCGCCGAAACCTCCGTTGCCCCCGAGCCTGGCGATCTGCGCACAGCCGGGACAGTGGATTTTCCGGTGTCGTGCGTACCGGCCGTACGGGCCGAATTCATCCGCGGCGTCGCGCTGCTGCATTCGTTTTTTTATGAAGAGGCGCGCCGGATTTTCACGGACGTCGCCGACAAGGATCCAACCTGCGCCATGGCGCAATGGGGGATCGCCATGACGTGGTGGCATCCGATCTGGACGCCTCCCACTCCCGAGGAAATGAGCGCCGGCAAGGCGGCAGCGGATAAGGCCATGGCAATGACCGCCGGGACCGATCGCGAGCGGCAATTTATCGCGGCGCTGAATACCTACTACAGCACGCCAGACAGTCCGACCACGGGCGAGGTCGGACAGTCCTGCCATGGGCCGGTGGGACCGCGTGATCGCGTGATCGCGTATGAAAAAGCGATGCGCAAGCTTCATGATAGATATCCCGACGATGTTGAAACGCAGACCTTTTACGCCCTGGCGGTCTTGGCGGTTGGCTACGCGACGCCCACCGACACGACGTTGGCCAATCAACTGCAAGCAGCTCGTATTCTGGAAAAGCTGTGGAAGAAAAACCCTCAGCATCCCGGCATCGCCCACTATTTGATACACAGCTACGATTATCCAGCATTCGCCGAGCGCGGATTGTCGGCCGCTAGGAGCTACAGTTCTATCGCACCGTGGGTTCCCCACGCCCTGCACATGCCATCGCACATCTTCACGCGCCTGGGCATGTGGGAAGAGTCCGTCGCCGCAAATCGCTCCTCCGCTGACGCGTCGCGTGCTTACGCCGCCATGCGGCATCGCGACGCCACCGAAGCGGAGGAACTGCACGCGCTCGATTACATGGCTTACTCCTATCTGCAGGAAGGGCAAGACGCCAAGGCAAAGGAGATCGTGGATTTCGCTGCCACCGTGCGCAAAACTAATCCCGAGTTGGAATTCAGCGCGGCTTATGCTCTGGCCGCCATCCCGTCGCGCTACGCGCTCGAGCGCAACGCCTGGGCCGACGCGGCAGTGCTGCGCGTTCCTGGATTGCCGCACTGGTCTTCCTTCCCGTTTATGGAAGCACTGATCGAATACGCCCACGCCCTTGGGCGAGCGCATACCGACGATCTCGACGGTGCACGCAAGGCGATGGACCGGATGCGGCAATTGCGCGATGCGACGACGGATCCGAAGTTTGATTATTTCAAGAGACAGCTCGACCAGCAAATGCAGGCAGCATCAGCCTGGGTGGCGTATGGCGAAGGCAAGAAGGACGACGCCGTAAATCTGTTACGACGCGCGGCGGATGCGGAGGACATTCTCGGCAAGCATCCTGTTTCGCCGGGCGCACTTGTCCCGGCCCGCGAACAACTGGGTGATCTGCTGCTGAAACTGGACCGACCGAAGGAAGCGCAGCGGGAATTTGAGGCGGCGCTGAAAATCTATCCCGGACGATTCCGAGGTCTGTATGGTGCCGCGCAGGCAGCAGAACAGATTGGAGAAAAGGAAAAGGCACACCACTACTACGCCAAGCTGACTGAGCAAACGGCGAAGGCCAATGGCTCACGCAGCGAGCTCGCCCAATTGCGCGAATATCGTGCCGCCGAGGGTGCTACGACGCAACCGCGCAGCGCTACGGATCCCCGCAAGTAGGTTTGAATACGAAAGTCTGGCCGTGTTCGAACAGCGCGGGCCGTAAGGTTGAGCGCATCACTTCGGCGCAGCTGCGCCAGCGTTTTCCGACGTGGAACGCTGAACGTTATCGCGACGGTCTCTTTGATCCGGTGCTATTTGCATGATCCTAACCAACTCACCGTGGGCGGATCAGAATCTTGAAAGATATGATCAATTCAATGCGTTTCATTCAGAAACTCTTGATGGCGGTGCTGCCAAACGCTTCCGCGAAATCATGCTCGGGATGACAGCGGGTGAAGATTAGCTAAATTCAAATTGTTATGAGCGAACCTGTTTACATCCTTGGCGGTGGGCGCACCGATTTTAAGCGCAATCTCAAGAAGGAAGGCAAAACCATCCGGCACCTGATTATCGAAGCCGGCAAGAAAGCGATCGACGACGCGAAGATCGATCCGGCGGAAATTCAAGCAGGCGCGGTTGGCAATTTCAACGCGGGCCAGTTCACGAAACAGTTGCAACTCGGCGCGTTCATTCCGGAGATCGATCCCAAATTGCGCGGCATTCCCACGATGCACACCGAAGCGGCCTGCGCCTCCGGCGCGCTCTCGGTTTTGCTCGGCGCGCAATGGATCATGGGTGGATTTTATGACGTTGTTTTGGTCGTCGGCGCCGAACAGCAGAAAACGATGTCGTCGCTGGACGGCTCAGATGTCCTCGGGGCGGCGGCTGATTATCACAATGAAAAGCCGGAGTACGGCGATTTCATGTTCCCGAAATTGTTCGGGCGCATCGCGCAAATCTATATCGAGAAGTACGGTGCGAGCGAAGCGGACCTCGCTCAAGTGGCTTGGAAAAATTATGCGCACTCCAAGCTGAATCCGCTGGCGCAAATGCGCGATGCTGATCTCACTCTTGATTGCGCTTCGCAAGTCTCCGATAAAAATCCGAGCGTTGCCCCGCCGCTCAAAGTTTCCGATTGCTCGCAGATCACAGATGGCGCGGCGTCAGTTGTGCTCGTTTCCGGAAAGTATCTCGAGAAAATCGGACGCGATAAAAATAAGATCGCACGCCTGCTGGGGTACGGTCACACCACCGATTATCTTCCGCTCGACAAAAAAGATGCGCCTACGTTCTCGACCGCCCGTAAAGCGGCGGAAAAAGCATTTAGCATGGCAAACCTGAAACCGCGCGACATGCAAGGCGCCGAGGTGCACGATTGCTTTTCCATCACCGAGATCGTCGCTTACGAAATTCTCGGGCTCGTGGAGCCGGGCAAAGGCGTCGAGCTTGTGAAAAGCGGCGCAACCACCTTGCCGCAGGTTCGGAATCAAAAGAGCGGCAAACTTCCGTTCGAGATTCCAGTGAACGCTGGCGGTGGTTTGATTGCGGATGGCCATCCGGTCGGCGCAACCGGCGTGCGCCAGGTATTCGAGGCGTATCAGCAACTCACCGAACAAGCCGGCGCTCGCCAGATCGAAAACGCGAAAAAATTCCTCACCTTCAACATGGGCGGCAGCCTTACAACTTCTGTGGCCATGGTTTGGGGCCGGGAGTAAGCGACATGGCGAAAGTTCCGTTCACACTGGGGGTGGTCGGCCACTTTGGATTAGCGGTGCCCGATCCGAAGAAGAGCGCGAAGTGGTTCGAGCACGCGCTCGGGTTGCGCAAGGAATTCGAATTCGGAAATGGCGTTGCTATTGGCAACGACAACGTCACGATCGCGCTGTTCAAAGGGAAGCCGTCGCCTGAAACGATTGATCACATGTCGTTTCATCTGCCGAACATGGCGACGTTGCGAAAAGCGCTTGCGCACCTGAAGAGCGTCGGTGCCGATCTTGAAGATCCGGGCGACGAAATCGGACCGGAAGGGCCCGGTTCAAAAAACATCGGCCTCTGGTTTCATGATCCCGACGGATATCGGTGGGAGTTAAGTGTCCTAGGCGGCAAATAACAGCGGCGGCGGGAGCTTGCCCTAAGCGAGTTGAGGAGCGCTTGATCTCTGACCTCTGATCGGTCCTTCCGAGACGAAACTTCTTGAATCCAAGATGCCAGTTTCGGCATCTCAATGGAAACCTGTGCAAACGAACGACATCAGAGAGCAACCGCTTCTCACGTCCGGCAAAACTACATTGCCCCCGAAAGTTTCGCACGTGACGTGGCTCGGTCTGTTCCTATCGCTGTTCGCGATGTTACTGGTCCGGCAATCGGTCTCATATTTTTGGCCGATCCTCACCTTTACGGCAGCGGTCTGGAAGGAAACGCTGCTTTGGGTGAGCGCGATTACTCTGTTGTTTATCATACGCCGCGGCGAACGATTACCTCTCACGTCGATTGGGCTCGGTATATCTCGCTGGTGGAAGTCGATTCTTTGGGGCCTAGCCCTCACAGTGATATGCATTGGCATCGCCGGCGTGCTCGCTGCGCTCACCGGGTACGGCCATGGCCCGGGCTCGGCTGCATTTGAAAAACTTCCGTTGTGGTTGATCACGCTGATCGTGTTGCGAGCCGGGATTGTGGAGGAATTATTTTACCGCGGATATGCGATCGAACGGCTTCAAGCTGTGGGCCTCAAGCCCGCTTGGGCCGCCGGAATTCCACTTGTTATCTTCGCGCTTGGCCACTGGACAGGAGGCGCGGCCAATATCCTGATCGCGCTGGCGCTCGGCGCGATTTTAAGTGGTTTCTATCTTTGGCGCCGCGATCTCGTCGCCAACATGATCGGCCACGGCACGGTGGACTTTATTGCAAACGTCTTGCCGAACCTTTTTTCCTAATCGCCGAGTTCGTCCGAGCGGCCGCAAAGATGGCTAGCGCACCGATCGCGGCGACAAACGAGCTAAGCAGCAAAACAACGAGGCTCATTTGAATCCAAATCGCAATGCTCGACTGTGCCGGAAGCCGACTTCTATTGTCTAATGTTTTTAAATTTAGTTTGCCGCTTCACTTATGCGACCTCTTTTCCTTTTCGCTCCCGGTGCAGGCGCGCGATCAACGCATCCGTGGATGCAGCAGTGGAAAGAGCGTTTACAAGCAATCGGGGATGTTGAGATCTTTGATTATGCTTATATGCGCGAACACCGGAAACGGCCCGATCCTCTGCCACAACTCATCGCCGCGCATCGACAAGCGTTGGCTGAGGCTCGGAAGAAATACCCGAATACCGTCACAATATTGATCGGCAAAAGCATGGGCGGGCGCATCGGCTGTCATGTCGCGCTCACCGAAAAAGTGGATGGGCTCGTTTGTCTTGGATACCCGCTCTGCGCGATGGGCGATCGGACAAAACTTCGCGGTGAAGTCTTGCGCGCTCTGACGACACAGATCCTGTTTGTGCAAGGCACGCGCGATTCACTTTGTCCGTTGGATCTCTTGGAGTCCGTTCGCGCCGAGATGACAGCTCCAAACTTTCTGCACACCGTTGAAGGTGGCGACCATTCGTTGCGCGTCCCCAAACGCCAATTAGAAGCGACAAACAAGACCCAGGACGAGATCGATCAAAGAATTCTCCAAGCTATTGCCGGATTCGTGGACGGATTAACCGTAACGAGTGCAAATTAGATGAACATGAAGAGGACCCGAAAACCAGTTTCAGTCCGCGCCGGCCGGTTCGAATTCCTCAAGGTCAACACCGAGACGTGGGAATGGCGCGACCTCTATCATTGGATCCTGGCTTTAAACTGGCCGCGGTTCGCCGCTCTCATTCTCGGCGGATATACCGCGATTAATCTTGTTTTCGCCGGACTCTACGGCATCGGCGGAGACTGCATTGCCGGGATGACACGCGGCTCTTTTCTCGACGCCTTCTTTTTCAGCGTGCAAACACTGGCCACGGTCGGCTACGGCCACATGTATCCGCAGACACTTTACGGCCACGTGGTTACTATAATTGAAATCATGGCCGGTGTGTTCTGGCTCGCGGTCATTACCGGTCTCATCTTTGTCCGGTTCTCACGACCAACCGCACGTATTTTGTTTAGTAAATCGATGGTGGTTGCGCCCTTCAACGGCCAGCCCTCCCTCATGTTGCGCATTGCCAACTTGCGCCACCACAGCATGGTCGAGGCTGAGTTTCGCGTCATGTTCATGCGGGACGAGCCGATCCTGGAAGACGAAAGTTACCGCCATTTTTACGCGCTGAAGCTCGCATTTGACCGTCTCATCGTCTTCCCCGCGGCGTTGACTCTCCGGCACATCATTGACGAGCAAAGTCCGCTGTACGGCGCGACTCCGGAATCGCTGGAAGCGTGCCGAGCCCTTTTCGTGGCCTCGGTTGTAGGCGTGGAAACCGTCATTCCCGCGGCGGTGCAGACCCAGCAAGACTACACATGGCGCGACGTCCGCTTCGGCGAACGCTTTGTCGAAATTTACAAGGAGGAACGCGAAGGTCGCTTGATCGTCGACTACGGTCGTCTGCACGACACCGAACCGGTGTCGTAGCATTGGAACCGTGGCAATAAAGTTAGACCGCCCGAGTTCTGATATTGATTTCCGAAGTGAGGGTCTGATGCACGGGACATTTGTCCGCAATTTCCATTAACTTGGCGCGCTGTTCATTCGTCAGGGCGCCGGTGAGTTGAATCTCTCGCTCGATCCTGTCGAGCTTTCCCACCTTGGTTTCGCAGTCGGCGCAATCGGCGGCGTGAATTTTTGAGTGGTGCAGCGAAACGGTGACATTCTCGAGCGGCCAGCCCTTGCGGCGCACATAAAGCGAGATCGTCATCGACGTGCAGGTGCCGAGCGCTGCCAGGAGAAAATCGTACGGAGACGGCCCGGTATCTGTCCCGCCGAAAGCCACCGGTTCATCGCCTTTGAGACGATGCGGACCGATTTCAATTTCCTGGGCGAACCCAGTCGCGCCGCCGCGGACGATGACGCGCGGAGGACCGTTAGAAATGTTCGCTGCCATCGCTGGAGGCCGCAATGAGACAACGCCGGCGCGCTCGCCGCAAGAACAGAATGCGTTGGCCTCTGTTCGCGAAGCTTCCTACTGCAACGTGTGAAAGATCGCAAAACTGATCCAAACGATGTGGCAGAGGCAGTAGATCGCGAAAAACTTGTGATATGTCTCGTTGTGTGTAATCGCGCCCGCCGCTGTTGTTGAAAACAGGATGATACTGGCGGCGACGTATTGGGGGCCTTGCGCGGCGAAATGCGGGATGCCTTTCAGGAGTGTATCGACGACATCGACCGGGACAAAGAACGCGAAGACGGTGAAGAAAGCGCGATGATTCGCGTAATAGTGCGTCTTATAATCTCTCACGGACATGTCACCTTCACGCGGAAAGAGAAGCAACGAACAGAGATAAAGAATGGTTGGGGAGATCAAGACGAAAACAAAAAGGAAAAAGGTCCAATTCTGTTCAAAGCGCCAGCGGTAAAAAACCCACCAGGCAACCACCAGAAAGAGGAAAATATTCAGGACCCACACGGCATGGACCCAATAGACGCGGCGATGTGAGCGCGCTTGCAGCATTTCGCCCAAGCCTTGGAGCACACGAGTCATGCCCAACGCGAGCACGATGGAAATCAGAACCGAGAGATAACTGAACGGGTCCACTGAGCGGATTCAGTGTAGAGGCCAGTGGGCGACCCGAAAAGCACTCTGTAATGACACTGGCAAAAGACTGAGTCCATAATTGCGCCGCGAGAAATGGAGAGACGAACTGCGGGCACGTTGCTTTTGCACACAGGCAAACTCTGCAATAACCTCTCAGGGAAAACCGCAACAAAGGAGCGAGCACTATGGCTATGTATATCAGTCTTATTCAGTTTACCGACCAGGGCATCCGTAATATCAAGGACACCACTAAACGCGGCGAGGCGGCGATCGCCGAGGCCGAGAAAATGGGCATGAAGATCACCGAGGAATTCTGGACGATGGGGGCGTACGACGTAGTGGTGCTATTCGACGCGCCCGATGAAGCGACGATGAGCGCGTTCATGCTTAAAATCGGTTCAATGGGCAACGTGAAGAGCCAGACCCTGCGCGCCTTCCGAAAGCAGGAAATGGAAGGCATTCTGGCAAAGCTCAAATAGCCCTGCTTGCCGGCGAAAATTTTCGACTCTCAGCCTAAACGAACGATGGGGCTGCGAGTCAGAGTTTTTCGATTTCTTCGCGCAGTTGTTCCCTGGTCCGGCCAGTTCGCTGTTGCAAGCGGCCGAGCAACTCATCTTCCTTGCCTTCGATGAAAGTGAGCTCGTCATCGGTCAGATCGGCGTATTTCTGCTTCAGCTTGCCTTTGATTTCGTTCCAACTCCCTCTGAATGACAGTTTATTCATAGTGCTAAGGAATCGCTGATCATCCGGGCCGAAGCCGCAATTTTTTCGCCTGCTCAGACCGCGGCTACAGGTTTCGCGGTGGCGGCGGACGAAACCGCAGTCGCCGCCTGCGCTGCGGTCGAGGCGATGCCGGTGCCGGCGAATCCTGGACTTTCATCATCTCAAACGTCCTGAATAACGGGGCCAGATCGATCACATCATTCGCCGCGGATTTGAGTATGTTCCCGAGATTTTGCGCGACCGAAGCCACTTCCACGCGGATTCCGCGTCGCCTCAGCTTGATGGCGAGATAAGCGAAATCGGCATCGCCGGTTACGAGGATGACAACATCGGGCCGCATCTCGACGGAAAGCTCGAGCGCGTCGATTGCCATCATCACGTCCACGTTCGCCTTGTAACGGCCTTCTTCCGCGGGCGACCCATCTTTGGTCACGACCATGAATCCATTGGAACGCAGCCAATGCATGAACTTATTCTTCTTGTCCCGCTCCTCCTGCCAGACCGGGATCGCGGGCGGCAGACCGGCGTAGACCACCATCTCGATCAATTCCCGCCCTGTGCTTGGGCCCGCCAGAAATTCGCGAAGTTTCAACCAATCCAGGCCACGTCCCGCGGTCCGGACAGAGCTGCCGACGTTCGATTCATCCACAAGGATCAGCACTCTAGAGCGCTGGTGACTTTTGGAATCTTGTTTTTGTCCCTTCATGTGTTCGCGAATTTTGGATGTTTTTCTTTGAGCCAGGCAATCAGCGCGCTGCACAAACTTTTCGCATAATCGGCTAGTTCCTTTGCCTCAGCTTCAGTTACCTGTCCAATCGCGTCGTAGACCGAAAAGGGCTTGACACGATGGCGCAGATTCTGTACAAAATCTTTGATTACGTCATCCGACCTTTCAACGTACCTTCGGCCGAGCTGAAAAGCCCTTGGGGGCTGGACCTTCGCTGAGACACCGCTTAGCGCAATCTCCAGATTGAACTGGAGCCCCGAGTCAACCAAAGCGAGGCCGCTGTTCACTGAGCTCCAGCAACAGATTCACGACGACCTCCGGATTCAACATCCCGAATGGGTCGAGCCAAATGGCGAATGCCCCACGTGTGATTCTTACGAGTCGCGCCTCACCGAGCTGCTCGACACTTTGACGCGAAGGGGATCCAACGAGTCTATCGCTGCTACTCATCGCGTCCTCGAACAGGGGCTAAACTGAATCGACGCCGTGGCGGTGTAATGCCTCCGGCACACGACAAACCTGAGATGTCCCTTTACGTCGCGGTTGCGCCGCCTGGGATCAGGTTCTCGAGGTTTTCGAACGTTAATTTCTTCCGGAACTCGCGCCGGAGCAGCAGGAGATTGACGCAGGCCTGAAGAACGATCGATGCGACCGACAAATACCAAACATGTTTGATTTCAAATCCCGGCGTGCGCGCGACGAGTACTGCCGGCAGTACGAAGAAAACCAACCGCGTCATGGAGGTAAAGAGCGGGGGCCACGTGTTGCCAATTCCTTGGAAGACGCTGGAAGTTGTAAAAACAATTCCCGCAGCCACGAAATTAAACGAGACGATCCTTAGATAATCGCTGCCGAAGACGATGACTCGAGGATCATTCGAGAACGCTCCGATAAGCGCGGCAGGCGCAAAGTGTGCGATCAAGGTGAGGACGAGCATTGTTGCGGAAGCGATCCCGATCGCGGAATAGACGGATTGACGAACGCGATCGCCGCGGCGTCCGCCGAAGTTTTGCCCGACGACTGGAGCAACGGCGAAACTCATGGCCACAACCGGCAAAAAGAGTGACTGCATCACTCGCGCTCCCACGCCGAATCCGGCTTGGGCGGCTGGTCCAAAGCCACGAATGATGGCGTAAACAATTATGATGTAGACAAAGAGCAGCACAAACTCCGCACCCGCCGGCACGCCGATGTGAAGCATCTTTTTCCAAATCTTTGTTTGCGGACGGAAGAGAGAAAATCGGAAGCGCAGGTAACGATATTTCTTCTCGAAATAGATCACCATCAGGACGTCCGCGATCAGGATGGCGATGAAACTGGCCAGCGCCGCGCCGGTAACGCCCAGTCTCGGCCACGGGCCGATCCCGAAAATCAGCAAAGGCGCCAGCACGATGTTGAGCCCGACACTGAGCACCTGTAACCCGACGGCCGGCTTAATAATTCCCGTCGCGCGCAATGCCGACCCCAACCCGACTAGCGGAAACTGGAGCACAAGAGCGGGAATGAACCAGAGCAGATAACTCTTCGCCAACGTCGCCGTGGCCGCATCGGCGCTTAACGATTCACAATACGCGTCGCGCAACAAAAATCCGAAAGCGCCGAGGGCCAATCCAACTAAGATCGACATGACGAAAGACTGATTGAAGACCAGCTCGGCTCGCGGCTGATCCTTTTGTCCGGCGGCGTGCGAGATGAGTGTTGTCGTTCCCACACCCAACATTTGGGTAAGGGCCAGGACGATCATCATCAGGTTCCCGGCCACACCCACAGCCGCGATCGCTTCCTTGCCGAGGCGACCCACCCAGTAAAGATCGGCCAGCAAATAGAGCGTTTGCACCACCATGCTCACAGCCATAAACGCCGACATGTGCAGCAAGTGCTTTGTCACCGATCCTTGCGTTAAGTCTTTCATTTCGCTGCGGCTTGGATAGTGGCGATTTCCCAATCCGCCGTAAACAAAACCTTGTTCAGGGTAGAAATAGTATCTCTGGCCCCCGTCCAGTGATCTCTATTCTCTTCCCTTATTCTGTTCCGTAAACGAGCACGTGAAATGTGCCTGGCACATAATCCGGTCGCCGGTGCTCACCTGGCGACGCCGGTGGACTGCCCTGTTCGGGCGCGATTTCCGCGGTCGCGGTGTAAATCCGGTGCGTGGCCGGATCGAGCGCCATCGTCCGCGCGCCACGCTCGGTCGTGAGTGTTTGCACAACCGTGAGTTTGTCCAGCGTTTCCTCCTTCGCGATCGTCAGGGTTCCGTCGCCGCAAGAAGCGAAGACCAATTGCGTTGCATCGTAGAACGCACATGCGTCCACGCCCGCGCCGATCGGCACCTTCGCCACCACTTTGCCGGTATCGCTGTCCAGCATCATCATCAATTTGTTGTGGCAACCGACGAAAAGCCGGTGATGCACCGCATCAAAAGCCATGCCGGTCGGTTCTTCGCCAGGCGCGAGCGGCCACGACGCAGTCACGGCATGCGTCTTCATGTCGATCACGGCCACCTCATTCTTGTCTTCGATGTTGCAAAAGACGCGCGCGCCCAGTGCGTCGGCAGCTGCGAATTCCGGTTTTCCTGACAAGGGCACGGTTGCGACGACTTGATTATCTTTGGCGTCGATCACGGTCGCCGATTTCCCGCGGCCGTTGAATGCGTAAACCTCCGACTGCGTCGATTCGAACAAGATCGCATCCGGATTCTCACCCGTCTCGGCCTTCGCGATTGTCTTCAACGTTTTGAGATCAACTACGCTCACGCGCGATTCCGAGCCGTTGCTGGAAAAGCCTCGCTGGAGTTCTGAGGCTATCGCGAACCCGTGCACGCCGGGGGTATCGGTGATCTCGCCCGCCGGCACATCGCGCGTAAGATCGACAATCACAATTTTGCTCGCGTGCGTCACGTAAAGCTTTCGCGCCTTTGCGTCGACCGATAAATAATCCCAGCCGCCTTCACCGCCGATCGGAATACTTTTGAGAAATTTATATTGGCTCTGCGCTTGCGCCGCTTGTACCAATCCAACGAGCACCAGCCCGATCAACATCCGTGGTTTCATATTGTTTTTGAACAGTATGGGCGGTCGCGAAGTTTCTGCCACTAACAACGGTCTCGCGCCCAAAACGAGACAGTTTCAAAATCGATCACTCATTTGTGCTTTACGCTGCGCTTGCAAATCCGGCGCGATCCGCTTCGATGAAATCATGTTTCCCTACGTTGCCCTGAGCAAAGACAAAGCCTGGCAGCCCGGTCCATATGAAGGGGTTGAGCTAATGATTTTGCACAAGCACGAGAGCACCGGCGGCGTCGTGGTGCTGCGCAAGTTCAAGGCCGGACACACCATCCCGGCGCACACCCATCCGGATGCGAACGAATGGGCGTACGTTCTGTCCGGCGAATGGGAGGAATCCGGCATCACTTATACTTCCGGCGCGCTGTTCTTTGCGCCCAGGGGCATCCGTCACGGCCCCCACGTTGCGTGCACGGAAGTCATCAGCCTGACAATCTTTGACGGCCCGCTGACGGTGGTGTGAAACGGAGTGTTACGTCGCTCTCTGAGGGGCGAGGGTGAGTGAGCGGGGAAGCGAGCGAGTCAACGCTCGGAGTCTAGGCGCGATCCCGTTTCCCATTCCTTCTAACGGCCACAGACTTGCTCCCCGTCGAGTTGAGTTGTTGGTGCGCCGGGTGCAGAGCATATTGGCAAAGTTTATGAAGGATTCTGTTGTCAGAGGACGCCTGCTGCAGCTTCTCTATGAACGTCGAGGCGAAGGTTCCATTCCGTTCGGCCACGGTGAGCAGGCGGTCCGGCCGCCAGGAGGTATAAGTCGCCGTGACTGGCTGCGCGCACTGGCTCAGCTTTCAGAGTATCGCCTCATCGACTGGACCCCTCTTGAGGATCAGAGCGGGATGGGCCTGCTGTCCGGCTTTGCTAAGATAAACGACTTCGGAGTCAAAGTGCTCGAAGCTGGCGTCGCACCCCCGATCCGGATTTCTATCGATGCGAGCCGACCAACCACCGTTCCCCGGCAGCAACAAGCGCTGATCGCACCGAGCACTTCGCAGCAGCAGGCGATTACGGAGGCACTGGAGAAAGTGATCATCGCGATCAATCAAGCCGATGTGTCGGAGCAGGAGAAAAATGAAGTGAAATCTTTGTTGCGAAAACTGCTGGGGAGCAAAGCAGCGGTCAGTGTATTAGGCGCAGGCGCGCAATCCCTCGCCGCGAAGTATTTCACGGAATAGAGCAGGCATTCCGCCTACCGCTCCCCGACTCTCGGATTCGCGTTTCAGTTTCAGCAGCGTCGATAGTAAGCTGCTCTGACGCAATTCCCGCATCCTCGGGTAATATTTAAAGAAGTCATGGCCGGGCCAGCCTCAGAGAGTTTGAAAGAAGCGCGATCTTCGCGACTCTGCTGCCCTATCGTTGAGTTCAGGCAATACACGCTCCACCCTGGAAAGCGTGATGTCTTGATTGATCTATTCGAGCGGGAATTTATCGAAACCCAGGAGGCGGTCGGAATAAAAGTCATCGGTCAATTTAGAAACGTTGATGATCCGGATCGCTTTGTTTGGTTGCGAGGCTTTCAGGATATGGCCTCACGTGCAAAGGCGTTACAGGATTTTTATGGCGGGCCTCTTTGGAAAGCGCACCGGGAAGCTGCCAATGCCACGATGATTGACTCCGACAATGTCTTGTTGCTGCGCCCAGCAGCTCCGATGTCCGGCTTCTCGCTCGAAAATATGAAGCGTCCCCCTGTCGGTGCCGACAAAGTGCCCTCGAGCTTGATCGTCGCTACCATTTATTATTTTGAGGTTCCTGTGACCACCGGTTTTGTGGATTTCTTCGAGCACACGCTCAAGCCTGTGGCGAAAAGCTTGGGGGCGGCAATCTCTGCATATTTTGTGACGGAAAATAGCGAAAACACTTTCCCAGCGCTGCCGGTGCGGGAGGGCGAGAATGTCTTTGCCTGGTTCTCGATCCTTCAGGATCCGGTGGCGTACGAAAATTATGTAGCCGCTCTCTCTCGATCTGAGCAATGGCGAGGCGAAGTTTCGAAGGGACTGGCGCGCTATCTTAAGAAAGCGCCGGAAGTATTGAAGTTGTCACCCACAGCGCGGTCGGCACTGCGCGGCTGAATTGCTGCAACTCTGTTTTACAAATCTATTGCTGGTTGCCGTCGTACTTTTGCGCGTCGACTTTCTCGAAAGGGGCGATTCTCCTCACGCGGCAAGCAGATGAAGCAACCCACCACTAATGAGTCTGGCGAACGGGATGGCCGGAAGGATTTCGATTTCCTCATTGGCAGCTGGAAGATACAGAAACGGCGACTGAAGGACCGGCTAAAAGGCTGCACGGAGTGGGAAGAGTTCCAAGGTACCAGTGAGGTGCGCCATATCCTGGGTGGCCTTGGCAACACGGACGAGCTTACGATGAATCGTGCTTCCGGCCGTGTTCACGCGGTGACGGTGCGTCTCTACGATCCGGCAGCGCGCGAGTGGAGCATCTATTGGGTGGCGAGCAGCAGCCCCGGGACGCTGGACGTGCCAATGGTAGGGCAAGTTTGACGGTTCGCGCGGCGAGTTTTTCTCACAGGAAGTATTTGAAGGCAGGCATATCTTCAACCGCTTCATCTGGATCGTGAACGGCCCAAATGCTTGCCGTTGGGAACAAGCATTTTCGGCGGACGGTGGGAAGACGTGGGAAACCAACTGGACCATGGAGTTCACTCGGCAGGGGTAGACGCGGTTTTACACTTCGAGTGCCGGCAAACGCCAATTCCAATTGGCCGACACGTTGATAGCGCACTATCTTAAAACGATGAAAATCCTCTTTGGCCGATATTTGGTTGCTTGCGTTCTGTTGGGTGTCGCAGGCTTTGTCTTTGCCGGTGAATTCAAAAGCCGCATCATTACGATTTCGCCGCTGATGATCACAGTCCCCGACAATCACTTTCTTAAGGTCTCGAATTTTACGCAAGAAGGGGGCGTCGATCGCGGCGTGCTTACAGTGACGCTAAATGATCAAAATGATCAAACTGGTCAAACTGGTCAAACCGCCAATGTTCTTACCGCCAGCCGGATTGATTCGAGCACCGGGAGCGCTTCGCAAAATCCGCCGGAAATCATCAATCGAGTGATAATAGCAGGTCCGGCTCAAGTGACGGTTGCACCGGTCCTCGGTGCAACGCTCTTCATAACCTACAGAAAAGAGCCCAACGAAGGCACAGGCACCTCAACCACTGTAGTCGTTGTTAGTCCTACTGCCACTCCCACTGTTTCCCCCACGCCAACTGCTACTCCTACGCCCACCCCGTAAATCGCTCGAATAGACGGGCAAGAGCTGTAGCCGCTTTGCCTGCTCGCGAATGGAGCCGCGGGGACGCGAGCGACATGGCTGGGCGACCCGAACGGGTGAGCTTTCGGGAGAAAGCCAATCAATGAAGCCGCCGGGATGCGAGTGCCACAGATAGGTAAACCCGAGGGACGAGGGTGAGTGAGCGCGGAAACGAGCGAGTCAACGCTTTCGAAGTTTAGACGCCACCCCGATTTACTCCCAAGTCGCTAGGAGAAGACCGAAAAAGAGCTTGACACGATGGCGCGGATTCTGTACAAGATCTTTGATTACGTCATCCGGCATCTCAACGCACTTTCGGTCGGACTGAAAAGCCGGTTGGGGGCTTAACCTTCGCTGAGGCACCGCTTAGCGCAATCTCCAGATTCAACTGGAGCCCCGAGTCGACCTAAGCGAGGTGGCTGTTCGAAG